>Ga0157370_10000003_pt1 | contig 367417 bp, 324 predicted proteins | sample C35metaG_FD_113463 | JGI IMG/M metagenome (GOLD analysis project Ga0157370, IMG submission 113463) | Corn rhizosphere microbial communities from Kellogg Biological Station, Michigan, USA - C3-5 metaG | ecosystem: Host-associated > Plants > Roots > Rhizosphere > Soil | place: USA: Michigan...
GCCATCGACAAACCGCTCCACGCCCGCGACGAAACTGCTGTCGTCCCTCGCAAGGAACACGACCGCCTTGGCCAACTCGTCAGGCTCGCCCATGCGGCCCAGTGGGACACCGGCCGCAAGGTTCGCGTTGAGCTGCTTCTCCTGCTCATTGTCATTCTCCACGAGACCCTCAATCGCGGGAGTGTCGATCGGTCCGGGGCTTACCACATTCACACGGATCATGCGTTCCTTCAGTTCGGTTGTCCAAGTTCGCGCGAATGATCGGACGGCAGCCTTGATCGCATTGTAGACGCCGAAATTCTCGAATCCCTTTACTGACATGATCGAACCGTTCAGCACGATCGTCGCACCGTTGGGGAGCAGTGGTAACGCCTTTTGTACCGTGAACACAAGCCCCTTCACGTTCATGTCGAAAGTCTTGTCCAGGTGTTCTTCGGTGTAGCTTCCCAGCGGAACAAACTCGCCTCCCCTCCGCATTGGCGAACACAACGTCGAGCCTGCCCCTCTCCTGCTTAATTTGCGCAAACAGGCGCTCCAGATCGTCCAGTTTCGAGACGTCACCCTGTACGGCGGTCACGTTGCTGCCAATCTCTTTCACAGCGTCTCCAGAGATTCCTGACGGCGTCCCCTGATATACACGTGCGCCCCTTCGGCAACAAAGCGCTTTGCCGTCGCCAAACCGATACCACTGTTCCCACCTGTGACTAGTGCAATCTTTCCATCCAGCTTACCCATTACCTGCTCCTTTTGCGCCGTAGCCGCATAGCACAACACATTTCGATGCCCATCGAAATGATGACGTTATTTTGACTTCAACAATCCGCAGATATAGGCGAAAGAGCTGGCAATTTCTCGATGGCGCTACTGAACCATTCCGGCCTGGATCCTATGAAAACAGTCTTTCAGTTCGCTCGTGTCACCAGGAGAACCCGTACGCTTCGAGAGTCCTTGGAAATCCGCAAGAGAACTCCGGTCTCCATTGCGGCTTTGACTGGCGTTCGATAGAAACGAGCTGTTTGCTCTGAAGTGGAGTGACATCACTCTTACCGCAGAACTGATGACCGTAGTGCCGCGGCAGCATCACCTTTCGGATACTATCCTGTTTCAATGACTGATTTACCTCGAAGACCGCGGGCGACACCAAGAAGAATTTGCGTATTTTGCGGATCGACTGTGGGGGTAAACTCAAAGCATCTTGCTGAAGCTAAATCGCTAGGGCGCCAGATGGCTGCCGGCAACTGGGGCCTCGTGTACGGAGGAACCTCCGTTGGGTTGATTGCGCAACTGCTGACGCCGTGCTCTCCAGCGGCGCGGAGGTTATCGGGATACTTCCCCGAGAGTTGCAGGAGCGCGAGATTGCACATCGTCGCCTCACCAAGCTGCACCTGGTAGAGAGCATGCACGAACGCAAGGCGCTTATGGCATCTTTGTCAGATGCTTTCATTGCGTTGCCCGGAGGCTACGGAACGCTGGACGAATTCTTCGAGATCGTCACTTGGGCGCAACTAAAGATCCATTTCAAGCCTTGCGTTCTGATCAATACGAATGGCTACTATGACTTCCTGCTACGTTTTCTTGACCAAGCGGTGAGAGAGGAGTTCGTAAGGCCAGCCAACCTGGGACTAGTGCTGGTGGCAAAAGACCCTGCCGAAGCTTTGCAATTGATTGAGAGATCCGTGCGTGAATCCTCACTCGATCAAACTGCCGGCATGCAAATTGTCGCCAAGCTAACGCCGTAGTAGGCGGACATTGCATCCGACCCGAACTGATTTACGCCTAAAAATCTCCAGGCGCTGAAGGCGTGGCCAGTTCAGGTAGGCCAAGTTGATTCCGGTGCTCTAATACTCTTCCAAAGTGATGCGCCCACAAACGCGCGCCAAGATCACCAGAGCGATCCACGGACGACCCGATGGTGAGCCATTTGAGAAGTGTCGGATGCAAACCGGCATCGAATAGGGCGAAGCCTGCAGCAATAACGCAAGTGTCCGCCTGAACACCGCAAACCAGTATGCGATCCATACCTAGATCTCGAAGATATCCAATAGCAGCCGGAGGCGGGAGATAGCCATGCTTTATGAAAATGCGGTCCGCGGGTATAAGGCTTTCGTCAGCCTTACCGGGTTTCCATCCTAACTGTCCTTCAAAGGGCGTGATAGATTCATCGTGCCTCTCGACGGGGGCTACGCTTGGGAGGATGGCTTCAGTTCCAGAATCCCATCCAACACTTTCCTCGAGATAGGAAAGCTCGGCTGAACATCGACGATGAGGAGAGCTTGTTTCATGATGTCATGACCGATCTGACACGGAGACCATGGAGGCTTGCGCTCGGCGCTCTCGATGGAAGCTTCTTTATTTACCGCCCTATCTGATCCACGTACACGAGCGGTCAATTGGCGGCATGATCGAGTAAACTGATGACCTTTTCATCCAAGTCTCTCGCCACTTCCAGCGCCGGCAGATCTCCGTACTGAGCAAGATAGCTGCTCATCGTGTCATAGGACAGATGTACGCCGTCCTCGCGCTCACTTACCAGAATGGTCACCGGAGCGTACGATGCGGCGTCTGGCACTCGTTCTGCCATCTTTTTCATGAGGAGCGGGTTGCCAGCAATGATCCTCACCATCTTGAGTTCCTTAGCTGCCGGATCCTTGCGAAACACCGCCCCTGGATCGAAGCGAAGAAATTCCACCAGATCAGATGTTCCGATTGCTCCATTCACAAGGCCTTCATACTCTTCGAAAGATTGAGTGACAGCCTTTCGCTCGAAGTAGTTCGCAATGGGGCGTCCGATCCCCTTGTCCAATTCGAAAAGCACTTGTTCGAAGGATTTCTTCGACACAAGGTCGAATCGCTCGATCGTGATTTTAGTCGATTTCACGACATTTACTCTCTTTTCTCTTGTTCGTCGCACTGTCACCAGAACAATTCAATCGATGCCGGCTGGAGTCGCTAAACGCCGATCTCGCTTTCGACGGCAATCGAGCTTGGAAGTGCATTTCGCTCGTGAATGTGGGCGGCAGGAGTGCGGTCAAGCATGAGGCTAAGCAGTTCTGGTCGGCTATAGTGGCCACGCGAGTCCATCATCTGTTTGCGTCTGTCGATCAAAGCGAAGTCCAGATCAGCAATCACCACGCCCTCACCAGAGCGTAAAGGCTGCCCTATCAATTGACCGTCCGGCGCGACGATTGCGGTAAAGCAGCCACTGGAGATCGGACCAATCTTGTCTGTCCCGGTATCCTTCAGAATCGTTGCCTGCTGTTCGGCATCGAGCCACGCTGTGGCATTGACGACGAAGCAAGCGGACTCCAAGGCATGCTGGCGAATATTGATCTCAGTCTGTTCGGAGAAAATGTCTCCCCCGAAAGAGCCTGGATACATTGCCGAATGAATTTGCTCGCCATCGGCCATTAGGGCGTAACGAGCCAACGGATTGTAGTGCTCCCAGCACGCCAGTTGACCAATGCGCCCGACGGCGCTGTCGACAGCACAAAGCCCTGATCCGTCGCCTTGCCCCCAGACCATGCGCTCGTGATAGGTCGGGGAAATTTTGCGTCGCCGCTGAATCAGCGCGCCGTCGGCGTCAAATAGCAGTTGCGCGTTGTAGAGCGTGCCGCCGTCGCGTTCGTTCACGCCAATTGACACCACCATCCCAGCTTGTCTGCAAGCTTCACCGATGGCGTTTGTTGAATTCGACGGCACAGTCACCGCTTGTTCCAACAGGCGGTGACGTTCAGCGCCCGACTCGTAGGGTCGCTGGACAAATGAGAAATACGGGTAATACGGCACTACCGTTTCCGGAAAGGTCGCGAACCGCACACCCCTGCTGCCAAGATCAAGGATCGTTCTGACAACTTTGTCCACGGTGCCTTCGCGGCTGTAGAGGACAGGACTAAGCTGCACAGCGGCGGCTTTGATAAGAGTCATTTTGGGATATCCTTTAGTGTTGATTTGTGGAACGAAGGTGCCGTATTTTGGAAATCAGCAGCGATGCTCTACATCGCGCGCGTCTTATTAGCCTCCGGAACACCGGGAGCATGGATTGCGCTTTCTTTGGAACTGGCTCGACGTGACAAGAACTCATCCACACTGAACGGAAAGATTTCGCAATTTGCGAGGAGAAAAGATCCTCCTATCCCAGTCAGAACGGCATAGTTCAAGACCGCCTTGACCCCTAAAGCGATCGTCATCGCTGTCGCAAACACAATGAGGAGAGATCCGCTTAGTCGCGCGGCGAGTCGTGTGCGCCAGCCGACGAGAACAAGAAGGCCGAAAATAAGCTCCGCGCCCGTAGCCACGGTTCCGAGGGCAGGAATCATTCCCGCCGGCCAATACCAATTGAGGCTGTGCGTGTAATCCAGGAATCGTGAATAATTTCCCCACTCGACATTCGGTTGCCCAAAGGCTCCCCACAGGCCGAACCTGTCTGCTACCGCCGAAAGGAAACCCAAGCCGAGCCCAAGTCTCAAAACCAGTGAACTCATGCTGCTATTTCGGATAAACATTTGATCCTCCTGTGGCGATCGCCACGTCCAAATAATCTGCACAACAATCCGGGTAGACGGCCAGGGTCGCTTATCCAAGGTGTCGGCATTCTGCTACCCTCTCGAGGCGCAAACGTCGCGCCGGTTCTCTTCAGTCATTGAGTTACTTGACCGGTATCACTAGCGGAGAGTCCTTCTTGTGAATGAGGAAGACCAAAAATTTCGCAGGCTCCGAACTGCTTGCATTCCGGCTCACGACGTGAATATCGCTGGGGTCTTCATAAAAGCTTTGGCCAGGCCCGAGGGTCAGTTCTTTTCCGCCTTTTACTTGCATCACTACGTTGCCTTCCAGCACGTAAACAGAAACTTGTGCGTCGTGGCGGTGGATAGGGCTTGAAAAACCCGGAGGAAAGTCAACGGTGTACATGAGAACTTCACTGTCGGAGGCTTCCGCCAATGTGTGTGACATGATCGACGTAATGGTTTCCTGCGCTGTCAGGGGACTAGTTATGGTCAGGGTGCTGGCTGCAAGAAAAGCCAATACCAGGATTCGTTTCACGCTCGCCGTAGCTGCCTGCATCGGTGTATCTCCTTAGCACCACACTAGGCTTGGTGTGGTTGAGGAAAAAGGTCCATAATGCAAACATGAAGTAGTCCACTTAGTATTCGAGAAGAGGGATGCCAGTCATGGCTAAAAAAGAACCCTTTCAGGACATCTCGCTGAACCAGCCATCGGGCACGCGAAAACTTTGGCGCTGGCTCTATACAGAGTTGCGCAACGCCATTCTGGATGGACGACTAAAGCCCGGCGCTCGCATGCCCTCCACACGCAGCCTCGGCATGCAGTATTCACTTTCGCGAGGAACCGTAGTCGAGGCCTTTGACCAGCTACAGGCCGAGGGATACACGCGCACTGAAGTTGGGTCAGGAACCTATGTCGCCTCGCTCATTCCGGATGGGCTCATGTCTGCAACGCGGAAACCCACAACGGCTGCTGCGTCGACTTCGAAGGCTGCGCTCTCGAAACCTGCACAAGAATTTCTAAAGAATGTGGAAGTGTTGCCCGCGTCTCACACCATCAATAAGGCTTTCCGCTCTCATGAACCGGCCATCGATCTCTTCCCCGTGGATCTCTGGGCCCGTGTTGCTTCACGCGTCTTGCGCCGAGCTCCGCATTCGCTTTACGGTCACGGCAACGCTGCGGGCTACGCGCCTCTCCGTCGTGCTATAGCAGAATATGTTGGTGCGTCGCGCGGAGTGCACTGCACCGCTGAACAGGTCATCATCACCTCTGGCACACAACAGGCCCTTGATCTCATCGGTCGTTTCCTCCTGACCACCGGCGATTGGGTCTGGATGGAAGATCCTGGTTATTCAGGTGCCCTTCAGACGTTACGTACTACAGGTGCGCGTATCGTTCCGGTGCCTGTAGATGGAGATGGCCTCATCGTAAAGGCGGGGCGTAAGCTTGCACCCAAAGCGAAGCTCGCCTACGTTACCCCGGCCAATCAATTTCCGATGGGTGTCACCATGTCAGCGGATCGCCGATTGGAACTCCTTCGCTGGGCAGTTAGCGCGAACGCTTGGATCATCGAAGATGACTACGACGCAGAGTATCGCTACTCTGGTCACCCTTTAGCTGCTCTGCAGGCACTGGACAGTTCCGGTTGCGTTATCTACGTCGGCACCTTTACCAAGATGCTCTTCAACGCACTGCGTTTGGGGTTCATGGTCCTACCTGACCCCCTCGTTGAGCAATTCGTCGCTGCCCGCACCTTCATCGACCGTCATCCGCCGACTCTAGAACAGGCCATCCTCGCTGAGTTCATTACCGAAGGCCACTTTGGTCATCACATCCGCCGTATGCGCCAGAACTATGCAGAGCGTATGGACATCCTCAAAAGTGTTGCTGATAAGCACCTGGAGGGAATGCTCGATGTCGTTCACGCAGAAGCGGGGATACGCACACTTGGCTGGCTCAGAACATGGAAGTCCGATCGGGACGCAGCGCGGCGAGCGCGGGTGCACGGCCTCGAAGTAGAGGCACTTTCAGTGTTCACCACAAAATACCAACAGCCCCCGGCACTAATGCTCGGTTTCGCAAGCTGCACTCCCGCAGAGCTGCGACGCGGCGTATCGATCCTAGCAACCGCTCTACTTTCGCGTTAGCCATTCGACTCGACTCGAACCTTATTCGATTATTTGAGAAGCAGGAGCCGATGGAAATCACATTACTCAGATCTGAGCCCTGGTGTTCAGATTGAACTTCAGCTTCGAAAGCAACATCGCCTGGTACTTCCCGATGTGCTCCTGAGCGAGCTTTTCGGGACTGCGATGGAAGTACCGGCCGAAGTGCTCGATTCTGTGAACGCAAGAGCGGATCGTGTTCTAGGCGATGTTGCGACGCTGCAACTCTTCAATCATGAGCGGAGGCAGATGGGTCACAGGGGACCTCCTTCCCTGTAATTAGAGCTGGTCGCAAGCCTGTCCAAGCCGATCTTGGAATACGCCTAAGCGTCCTCTGCCATCGCCGCTTCGTTCAAGTCGGCCAGTGTCAGGGATCCACACTCATTCGAGTGTGAGCTGCCGACATAGGACGCTGCGCGCCATTTGCGACCTCATTAAATTACGTCATCGGAAGAGTCGAGCAGATTCCAGACTTGGTAGCCGCTCGCAAGGCAGCGCGACTTCTGGTGCCGGCACTGAACGCCAGAACAGCGAGCGCTCAACCTTTTGTAATGACAATGGCTCAACTTTACAGTCACTTTGAACAACGCGAATTGGGCGCGACAAATACATGGCGCAACAATTCAACCAAGAGCGTCTATAAGGTCTACCTGAAACGCTGGGTAATCCCAAAATGGAGCGACCATCTGTTGAGCGATATCGGGACGAATGAAGTCGAATTGTGGCTCCGAGGGATTCCCGTCGCGAGGAGTACGTGCGCCAAGATCCGCAACGTCATGTCGGTTCTGTTCAACCACGCTTGTCGGTATGAGTTCTTCGACCGAAATCCAATCAAGCTAGTCCGCCAGAGCGCAAGCGCCGATCGCCGAAAATTGTGCTGACTCCTAGAGAGATCAGGACGCTTTTAGAAGGCTTGGAGATTCGTGAAAGGATGTTGGTCTTCATGGCGGCGTCGACCGGTATTCGACAGAGCGAGTTGTTCGCTCTGAAGTGGAGTGATATCGATCTTTCCGCAGGAACGATGAACGTAGCCCGTTCCATCGTTCACGGTTTTGTGGGACCGCGCAAAACCGAATCCTCCCAGAAGGCCGTCCCCCTCCACCATCTTGTCTGCGAGGCCCTAGTCATGCTGAAAGACCGGAAGGCTGAAGGGCGCCGCAGGTTTCGCCGAGGATCAGGACGACAAGATCCGCTTCGCGGACGCCGTTGAGACAGGCAACCTGCGGTGAGCGTGGTTGCGCCCCGAAATCCTCCGCCATCAGCGGCTGATGACGCAGCGTGGTAACTGCGGAGCGGGCTGCCTGGCGAAGCGGCTGCATGCCCGCGATCAGTGAACTGATGAAAACCTTCTCATGCCAATGTTACAAAGCGGAGACGCGCGGCGTACAAGGCCCGTTCATGCGGCTGGAGATCGCCCGGCGGTCTGCGGCAGAATAACATTCTCCACTCCGTCGCAGTTCTCAGAAGAAATTCTCCGGCCATAGGAACTCAGGCAAATACTATCGAATTAAGCGCGCCTGACCTTCATAGCCCGTGACTCAAGCTCCCTCAGAAACACGGGCCAGGGCGGAATATTGCTTCTGCATACCTTCGATGAAGACGTGGACATCCAGCCGCCCTGCGACGAGGACAGGCCACCATACTGGGAAGTGGAAAGCCCGCCATATTGGGATGTGGACAGTCCTCCCGTATTGGGAGCTTGAAAGTCCGCCGTATTGTGACGTTGATAGACCGCCATATTGAGGGGTCGACATCCCGCCGTACTGGGAAGTGGACATACCGCCATATTGCGATGTTGACATGCCGCCATATTGGGAGGTCGATAAACCGCTGCCCCGCGACGTACTTAGATTGCGCGGCCAGGTCCTTAGTCTCGGAATGTTGGGTCTACTCAAAAACCCCTTTCTCCGCTGCTTGATATTTTGACGACGCGTCTGACCGGCTTCCATCGAGATTGTGGGCCAGCAAAATCGACGTGTAACAGCTATGCGAGTTCTCGGCGCGGACCACCTTGTCCCGGAGATGGCTCATCTGGAGTTCACAACAGATTGCGCGGCCCGTTTCGCCGAGTGCCGGGAATCGCATCCTTAAAAAATCCGACACGTTTCTCGACAGGCGATGAAACGTTTCCCATTGCGACTTGATTCCGTCTTCATTAAATGGGTATTTTTCGAGAAACTCGTCAATATGCCGCTCTCCGAAAGAGAAGATCGGGAACGCGCCGTTGATACTCGTCAATATATCGGCTATCAAAACCATTCTCGCAAGACCTCTGCTCGGAATTCAGTCCGCCTGACGGCCCCTTTACGCTGACCTTCGCGCCTTAACGCGCTCCGCATCCACTGCACGATGTGGTCCGCCATTTCTTCCGCAGTGAGTATGCCGCTCGCACACGTCGTTTCCGCGAATGGCGAGCTGGATGTCCGCCATCTCTTGATCCTGATACCAGCAGCGAATGCGGCTCCCGCCAGGCACATACCAAAGATTCATCTTCGATAGCTCCGGGCCAAAGCGAACCGATTGGAGGTTGACCTGAATATAGAGGTTCTGCTCGACACCCGTTCTCATCGGCGAAGTCGCTTGCGAAACACGTCCCACCAATTCCTCGCGATCCAGTTTCTCCAGTGCCTGCCCATTGACGAGCACGCGGTCCGCAACCGCTTCCAGTAGTCCGGCCCTGCCACCTCAATGGACACAGCCGCTTTCTGGCGTCTCTGCGCGGCCGCTTCTGTGCGAGCCTTTTGGGTGGCCGTCTCCTGATTGTGCTGCTTGAGCCACTCCGGGGTGTTGTCGGGCTGGTAGTCCCATAAGGGACCTGGATACTCCATCTTCATCAAATGTCTTTGCGTCAATTCGCCTCTGGATTGGCTACTTGTATACAACTTTGAAGATAACAATATTCCCGTACGGTAACATTTCAATTGATTTGACCACGTAGAGACCAACTATTCCCGTACGGTAATATTATCTTGATTTCGGCCCAAAATCGGCCTACTATTCCCGTACGGTAACATTTAATAGGTGGAGCGGCTTTGAGATACACAACTCAGCAGATTGGCCAGATGATCCGGGACACACGCAAGAAACTGGGTGTCACCCAAAAGGATCTGGCGCTGACCTCGGGAACGGGGCTGCGCTTCGTCATCGACTTAGAGCGGGGCAAGGAAACCTGCGAGATCGGCAAGGCGTTGAGGGTCCTGCAGACGCTCGGGATCAAACTGACTCTGACGCCGCCCGCGACAACGGCGACGACGACGGCGACGACTACTACGGCGACGATGAAGGAGGACTGAAGATGGCGCGGACGCTCGATGTCTATCTGCACAACTACCTCGCTGGCCAGCTCGTCCAGGACGATGGCGGCCAGATGCGCTTCGCTTATGCCGAGAGCTGGCTGAACCGGACCGGCGCGACGCCACTCTCGCAATCACTGCCGTTGCGCACAGAGCGCTTCTCGCGCAATGAGTGCCGCGGCTTCTTCAGCGGCATACTGCCCGAACAAGCAAAGCGCGAACTCATCGCCGGCAATCTCGGCATCAGCGCGCGCAACGACTTCGCCATGCTGGAGCAAATCGGCGGCGAGTGTGCCGGCGCCGTTACTTTCATTCCGGCAGGAGAAAAGCTGCTCGAACAGCATTACGGCTACCGTCCGCTCTCGCCGGCCGAACTTGCCGCGATCCTGAAAGAGCTTCCCAAACGCCCGCTCCTGGCGGGCGACGAAGGGATACGCCTCTCGCTCGCCGGCGCGCAGGACAAGGTCGCCGTCCGCATTGAAGGCGACGAAGTTTCCCTGCCGCTCGGCGGCGCGCCAAGCACGCACATCCTCAAACCCGCAGTCGAGCGCTTCGCCGGCGTCGTCTTCAACGAACATCTCTGCATGAGGCTGGCGACTGCATCCGGGCTGCCGACGGCGGCGGTCGAGACCCGCAGCGTCGACGGCATGGATTACCTGCTGGTCGAGCGCTATGACCGGGCGCATCGGACGGTAGACGGTGGCGCGCCCGTCCTCGAACGCCTCCACCAGGAAGATTTCTGCCAGGTCCAGGGCATCGTCTCGGAAATGAAATACCAGAAAGAGGGCGGCCCGTCCCTGAAGCAATGTTTCAGCCTGCTGCGCGACGTCTCAAGCGCGCCGGTCGTCGACCTCGCGCGTTTTCTCGACGCGGTGATCTTCAACTATCTGGTCGGCAACAACGACGCGCACGGCAAGAACTTCTCCCTGCTCTATCACGGTGCCGGAACGGAAATCCTTGAGATCAGGCTGGCGCCGCTCTATGACATCGTCAGCACGGCCTATTACCCGGAACTGAGCAAAGAAATGGCAATGAAGATCGGCCGTGAATACCTGTCGGAGAAAGTCGTGCCGAAGGACTTCGAGCAGCTGGCGGAAGAGGCGGGCTTAGGCAAACCGCTTGTGAAACAGCGCGTCCCCGAACTGGCCGATACCGTGCTCACTGCTCTCGGAGAAATCGAAATCGCCAATCCTTTCGCCGAAGCCGTCGCAGCGCTGACACGCACCCGCTGCGAGAGCACGCTAGACAGCTTCCGTAAATAACAGGGCGGGAAAGTCCTGCGCGATAAACCGAAATCCCGGACCACCTCCAACCGGAAGGGCTCGCCGTCGAAGAAACGTTCTGTGCCGAGCACGGCGGCACCAGTCCTTGACACGGAGCCGTGCTCAATCTGCGTTGAATGCGCAAAGCATCCGAGCCTGGAGAAGTTCGTCCTGAAGCACGTGACAATAGGACATGAATGCGGAATTTGCCAACGCCGCGACCTGATCGCATTCGCGCCTGCGAAATACGAGGCGCTTTCTTCGCTCGTTCGTGCGCTTGTCAGATTCCACTGCGAAGACTGGAACTACAACCACCCTTGGCGGCGAAGATGGGCCCGTTCCCCTTCTTTGCGACGAGAATCCGATCGTTGAACATAAGGCCGCGCCTGGATTTCCGCATGATGCTGGGGAATCCGAAGGATTCCTGACAGACCTTTTCGATCCGCCATACCCCGACTACGACAAAAGCATCTCCATCTATGACGGAATGCCAATGCTGCTCGATGCCATTGGCACGTCATCGTCGCCGCGGTACACAGAATTCGCGAGCCGCCTCACTAAGGAAACTTACCTCGAGGTCGAGGAATGAATTCGCGAAGCTCCTGGCGAAGCTCGAACATGGAATCAATGCTGCCCTTGAACACCCTTGAAGAATGCGCGAGAAGACCTCCTTTGGCAGATCGAGCGAGCGGTAGTGCTGTGGACCGGCATCTAGACCGACCTCGCCGATGTATCGAGCTTGCGGCAGATACTCTTCCCATAGATCGATTTCAGACGATCGTTCGCGCGAATGAATTTCGTCCCTTGCGTGAGCTCACGGTTGCGCGGCCAAGCTTTCGGCGTGGTCGTGACGGTAAGGGTGTAAATACAGGCAAGTTCAGCGGCGCTCACAGCCGTAATCGGATCCGGAAAGAGATCGAGGTAACAGTGAAAGTCTACGAGCGCAGGCTTCATGTCGACTGTTAACTCGGCCTAGTCCGAACAGCCTCAAGCAATGTCGCCAGTTCCGCGAGGCCTCGCTTGTAGACATCCGCTAAAGCCACCTGATGATCCGGGGATTCATCTGAGAGTGGTCCTGGTTTGTGAATATAGAAGGGACCTAATGCCGGCCTGCGTCTGAGTTTTTCGATCGCGAATTGAAACGAACGTATCTGTTGACCTTCGGCATCGCGCGTGTCGAGTTCTCGCGCACCCAGATCTGGCAAAGCGTAAGTCGTATCATCAGATCTTTTCGCGGAATTGAGGAGTAAGGCAAAGGAAGAACGCAAGCACTTGAGACGTGATCAAATCGGGAAGCGTTTCGACCTCTGCCTGATTGGAATCGTGGAGGAGTTTAATTTTCTGGACAGAGTTCCATGGAAAAACGTCGTGGGGTTGGGCCTTAGGTTGATTCGTATTCGTGTGGATATCGAGAGAACAATACTAGAGATCAAAGACACACGCCGGATCATGTAACGCATCACACGAAGCAGCCCTCTCCAAAGTCACCGCTGGATGGCAATCAATCGGATCGCCGCTGGCCCGACAGCGGCATGCGCATTACGTTGTCGGCCGAACTCTTTCGTCGGCGCATGATCCGCAGTAGCTGATCGCCTGCCGGTTGGAACGGAAGCGTGTGTAGTCGCGGATCTTCGAGAGCCCAGGTGAGCGCCGTGAACGAACAACTCCAGGCATAGTCCGTAACCGCCGCAATCGATCCTTAAGCAGTGGATCGCGTTCCAGCGAACTGACCAGATCGTACTCCAGCTTGCTCGATCGCCGGATCATGGGACACACTCATGGATCGTGCTCTCTCCGAAAGCGGCACTTGTCCACTGACCTGAGGTACGGATTTATTCCTTCAAAGATTCTCCGCGGCCGTTGGATTGCTCCTGTGCCGTCTCCTGTTGCCGGTCCTCTGCTCCTGAAGCTCCCGGCTCGACCATTTGGTAACACCTCACACCGCGGACATGCGAAACGCATCGTGGATCACCAGGTAAATAGTTTCCGAGTATCATATCGAGGCGGATTGTCTCGGCTTTCACGCCGCAAGCGCGATTGCAGGGACCGGGCCCGGATCCCAGGGGTCATTCAATAACACCATCAAGTCGATGATCCGGTCCGATCCGCACAATCCGCAGCGCTCCACTGATGTTGAGATCATTTCGCAGGTCTGGCAGTATACCGCTCTCTCCACTGGGATCGAGATTAGAGCGGGGTCAGATCGAATCATTGTGACATTCCGCATAGATGCTCCAAACTCAGAAAATCGTAAGATACTCTGGATTAGGCGACAGAACGTGCCGCTTCCTCCGCAAGCTCAGTTACCAGTGCCTTAAGGGATTCAAGCCTCGGAATCTTGGTCATCGACTCGATTTGCAGTTTGTCCATGACGGCGATGAACGTGGCCTCTCCGATCTGCTCCGCCAGCGAGTATGCCTTGTGAACGCCTCGCGCGGCCCGCTCCATTGCTTCCGCCACGTTAGCCTGGAATTGCGCATTGGGGATGTCATTCGCCCGGCGGGCGTGTCCGGCGCGCCAGAGGATCTCGCCATAGATCGCGGCCCCCAGAATGCGCCGGAATCCCTCAATCTTCACCATCACCTCCTGATCAATGGGCCCCCTTTGGCTTATGGGAGGACGAGGGCCGGATACAGGGTGAGCCTTGCCGTTGCTTGGAGTCTTGGCGAGCGCCCATCGAGGAAGTGTCGGAAATCGCGTAGGCTGACGGTGTTCGTTGAGCGGCACCCACATCTCGGTGAAGTTGTAGAGGTACCGCCCAAGCCCAAAACAGCTTGCCGCACGCTTGAAAGCTTGCGCTTCAAATCCCTCGTCGACTTTATCTATTTCGTCAATCAGCAATACGCACGGCTGCTCGCATTCGAGCGCGCGCAGGAGGGGGCCAGGACGAAAGAAGTCCCGCCCTTTGAAGTTCGCCTGCACAGCTTGCCAGTTCTCGTGCTGGCCTCTTGAGAATTCCATGTAGAGTCGTTGAAGGCCTTCGTCGAAGCGACCGATGGCCTTGTCCTCGGTCACGCCGCGAAAGCACTGCAGCCTTTCCACGTGGGTTCCGGCCGCGGCGGCAACGGAAATCGCAAGCTGGGTCTTGCCACTGCCTGCGGGACCTTCAAGCAGAAGAGGTTTCTGTAACTTGGCGGCTAGGTACACCACCTGGATCATGACCGGATCGATGAAGTAGCCAATCGCGGCGAGCTTGCGAGTTAACTGTTCAACCGAGTCAAACATCGTCTGCTCCGTTCAACTGGGCGTCCCGACCACTGCGCGTCGGGACGATTTCTCGCAGATGCTCCTCTTACGAGCGCGGTCGCAGCATGCTGCCGATCAGCAACTCTGTCAAATCTCTTGAAGTCCTCCGCTGGAATCTATGCGCGGCGCCATATCGGGGAGCCAGCGGCGAGCAGGTCTCAAGCAAGGCCCTGCAAGCGCCGGTGTACCCGCTGAGCGATTCGTTCCGGAATTCTGAGGGAAGTGTAGCCCCTCTTGACACGTGTGGGCAGCCTGGCGATCTTGATCACCCCGGGTTCATGGCTGAACAAACGCCGAATAGTGTTTTCGCTGAAGAACCACAGCTTTGACAGCTCCGAGACGGTGTAGTGCCGTTCCAAAGCGACAGGGCTGAAGACATTCTGCGGCTTTTCCGGAACATTGATCTGCGATTGTGCGACTTCCATTCTGTGCCTCCAGATTCTGAGATTAATGGTGACGAAGCAGCGAATCCGATCGATCGGAGCAAAAACCATGCGGAATACGTCTACCGTGGATTCGTTCCTGGGTCAAAACCCTCGCCCCCCACGCGTACCGCGACGTGGAATAGAGCCGAAGGTGAGGATCTCTATCGGCAGGTGGCGCGATGTTCTGTCTAGCGACAAATCAGGAACGATGCTCCCGCACATCAGGCCAGTTCCGGCCGAGACGCGGGAGAACATCGAGTCTCCCGATGAGGCCAAGCGCGGGGAGATTACCAGAAGTCTCCAGCAGGATCGCGTCAGGCCCGATTCGGTTTAGTCTTTGAGAAGACCGGCCTGATGATCACCGAAGAGAAGGATCTCTGGTCACCGGGATCATTTCGAAGATGGAAGCAGGCGCTCGCGAGTTCCGGCGCGGAATGGAAGATGATAGCCCGACGATGCCAGTGGCTCGATGAGTGACTCGGCGATTTGACGAGGCTACCCGCCGATAAGCGATGCTGTTCTGTCTCCTTGGTCCTCGGTCCCAGTAGGCCGATAGCGCATCTTCTCTCCGCGCGCCGCGATCAACTTGACAGTTCTAAGATACTTGTTTACGCTAGGCCTTATCGGTCAATGCCTCATGGAAAATGAAAAAGATATTTCTCGTGATCTGTTTCCCGGCGCACTGGAGATGATGATTCTCGAATCTCTCCGCCGCCAGCCTGCCCATGGTTATGCGCTGGTGCAGCACATTCAACAGCGCTCCAAAAACCTTCTCCAGGTGGAGGAAGGCTCGTTGTATCCGGCTCTTCAACGACTGCTCAAAACGAAGATGGTCAAGGCAGCATGGACGATCTCACCTTCGACCAACCGCCGCGTGCGTATCTACCAGATCACCAAAGCCGGTCTCGAGCATTTGGAACGGCAGATATCAAGTTTTGATCGGATGCTTGAGGGCATCCAGATGGTACTTGGACCGGCGCGGCGCGCTACCAACACCTAAGGAGGTCGCTGGTATGAGTTGGCTTGAACGAATCTTTCGCGGCAGGCGTCACGATGACGATTTAGCCGAGGAGTTGCTTGAGCACATCGAAGAGAGAACCGAGCAGATCATGCGCCTCGAGCATCTGTCGCGACCCGAGGCTCGCCAGGCTGCTCTTCGCGCCTTTGGAAACCCCACTCTGGTTCAGACGCACAGCCGCGAGGTCTGGGAGTGGTCCAGGCTTGAGGCTTTTCTAGTCGATCTGAAACTTGTCGCTCGTCGACTGTCGAGGTCCCCTGGCTTCGCAGTCACCGTTCTGCTGACCTTGTCGCTCGGTATCGGCGCCAATACGGCGGTGTTCAGCGTCGTCGATAGTGTTCTCCTGAAGCCACTCCCCTATCCGGAATCGGATCGGCTGGTTACGCTATCGCTCCAGGCACCCGGAGCCGCGGGACTCACGAGTTTTCGCGACGGCCTGCTGCTGTCCCCGTCCATGTTCCTCACCTTCGCCGAGCATAATCGCGCGTTTCAGTCGCTTGGAGTATGGAGCGCGGGTACGGCAAACCTTACTGGAATTGCACAGCCGGAAGAGGTTCACGTGATCACGGTGAGCAGGGGATTGCTCGAGACGCTGGCTATTCCGCCCCTCGCGGGACGCTGGTTGAACGCAGACGATCAAAAACCGAACGCGAGCAAAAGCGTGATGATCGGTTACGGCTTCTGGCAGCGTCAATTCGGCGGTCAACAGAACGTAATCGGGCAGACGATCCGATTAGATGCGCAGTCCTGGCAGATTGTCGGCATCATGCCGCGCGGGTTCAAAGTGGTTGACACCGACTTCGACTTCTTGAGGCCGGCACCTTCAGCCTTCGATCCACGCCATCAGATCATGGAAGGATTTGCCTGGAATGGTGTGGGGCGGCTGAAAAACGGCGTCGCGATCGGACAGGCCGATGCTGATGTTACAAGCATGATTCCTGTGTGGATGGATTCCTGGTCGGATGGTCCCAAAAGCAATTCGCACTTCTTTGAGGTCTGGCGCATTACCGCGGCGCTGAAGCCACTGAAGCAGCAGGTTATCGGCAACATCGGTAATGTGCTCTGGCTGGTGATGGGCACCATTGGCATAGTGATGCTGATCGTGTGCACCAATGTGGCCAGCCTTCTGCTGGTGCGCGCCGACTCCCGACAACAGGAACTGGCAGTGCGGGCAGCGCTGGGGGCCGGCCGCGGCCGCATCGCTCGTGAACTGATCATCGAAAGCGTTGCGCTCGGAGCAGTCGGCGGAGGGGCGGGGATTGCCGTGGCATACGCGGCGCTGCGGCTGCTCTCGGCCATAGGGCCTGTGAACCTGCCTCGCCTGAGTGAGATTTCGCTCAGCTTCGAGTCATTGTGCTTCACCGCCGGACTTTCGATTTTTTCCGGGCTCTTCTTCGGATCGATCGTGTCGCTCAAGTACTCACGTGTCGGCGCGGCAGCGGCGCTGCGCAGATCGAGCCGTACCGCAAGCGCGGGACGCGATCGCCATCGTTCGCAAAACGTGCTGGTCATAGCGCAGGTGGCCATGGCCCTGGTTTTGCTGGTCTGTGCCGGATTGATGATGCGCAGCTTTGCCGTGCTGCTCAACACGCAACCGGGTTTTTCAGACCCGGAGCATCTGCAGACCATGCGGGTTGCCATTCTGCCGTCGCTTGTCTCCGATCCAGTCGCCGTGACGCATGCGCAAAACGAGATCGCGGACAAGGTTGCCCAACTCCCCGGTGTCTCCTCAGTGGGGTATGCGGCGGACGTACCGATGGAGGGCCTCGAGCCAAACTGGAACAGCATCTTCGTCCAGGGACGAGATGCGTGGGGCGCGAAGAGCACACTTCCGATGCGCCTCTTCAACTACACCTCGCCCAACTACTTCCATACGATGGGTTCCCGCATGATCGCTGGCCGTGAATTCACGTGGGACGATGTGTACAATCAGCGGCCGGTCGGTATTATCTCGGAGAATCTTGCGCGCGAACTTTTCGGCTCGGCCCAGGCCGCCATTGGAAAGCAGATCACCTATTTCCAGCGGGTGCCGTGGCATCAAGTGATCGGTGTGGTTGAGGACGCGCGGCACAACGGTGTGGACGCGCCGGCGCCAGCCATCGTCTATTGGCCGACGATGAGTGAGAATCTCTACGGCCCCGAGCCCCTCGATGCGGTGCGGGGAGTGACATTTGTTGTACACAGCCAGCGCGCGGGTTCGGAGAGCCTCACGCAGGAGATGCAGCAGGCTGTTTGGCAAATCAACGGCGAGCTGCCCGTCAGCGGGCTTCGCACCATGCAGGAGATCACCTCGAAGTCCCTGGCGCGAACTTCGTTTGCACTCACGATGCTCGGAATCGCTGCCACGATAGCACTGGCGCTCGGCATCATCGGCATCTACGGGGTTATCTCCTACTCGGTTTCGCAGCGCACGCGAGAGATGGGAATTCGCATCGCTCTTGGCGCTCAAAAAAGCGAACTGCGCTGGCTGTTCGTTCGTTCTGCCCTGGTGCTCACCTGTGCCGGTTTAGTTATTGGCTTTTGTGCCGCCGCAGCAGTAGCCCAACTGATGAGGACCCTCCTGTTTGGAATCAGTCCGCTGGATCCTCTGAGCTTCGCCATGGTGGCTCTCATCCTGGTTGCGGCGGCCGCACTCGCAAGTTTGTTGCCGGCGTCTCGCGTTTTCGCAATTGATCCCGTAGATGTGCTCAAAGTTGAGTGATCGCTGCTGGCTAATAGATTCTTTGAGTACAGACGGCCGATTCCAAAAGAAGGTCGGAAAATCAGATCTGATGCGACGGTTGAAGCATCCCGGCCGAGGCACTCGTCGAGCTGCCGCGCTTGATCAGTTCACGACTTGGCGATTTGGCGTAAATCCAGATGCATTCCCCTGCGAGATGCCCCCTTCGTCCTACCTGCCATTTCATCGCAGCCTCGGGGTAACCTGCTCGGAATAAACTTACCGCCGGACCGTCGTCCCCATCAGTGTGCCCAGCATAAGTTGCTGCCACGCCCCCAAGGCTCAAAAGGTAAGGACTTGAGTCAGTGGCCAAGCCAAGTGGGCACCAGTTTACCCTCGAACACCACCGCCTGCACATTCTTCAATGCTCGAATATCCGTCAGCGGATCGCCCTGTACTGCGACGAGATCACCTTCTTTTCCTGCCGCAATGGTGCCAAGTTCCGGCAGGTCCAAAAGGTCGGCATTATTCCTGGTTGCAGCGGTAAGGGCCATCTGCGGTGACATTTCGTGATCCACGAGGGCGATGACTTCGTCCAGTACAGTAGCCTTACCTGGCTCATACAACTGGTCCGAACCGGCGGCCATCGGCAAACCTGCCTTCAGCGCCATCGCGAAACTCGTGTAGTGCTTTGTTGCAAGGCCGCTCGCCTTGGCGGCGACGAAACTAGGCATTTTTCCGGCTTTCGCCATGCGCTCAAGGTTGCCAATCACGAACAGCGTGGGGTCCAGATAGACGTGATGAGATTTCATCAGCTCGATTGCCTGCTGGTTCAACTCTGAGCCGTGCTCGATCGAATCGACTCCAGCATCGACCGCCGCCATGACACTGCGAATATTCTCCGCGTGCACCGCGACTTTAACATTGGCCATGTGCGCCTGTTCCACTATTATTTTGAGTTCATCAGGGGAAACTTGCTCGGCGTCAGGAGAATCGAGCGGCGAGATCACTCCGCCGGATACAAGCACCTTGATCACGCGTGCGCCGTACTTCAGTTGAAAGTGAACGGCTTCCTCTGCTTCCGCGGGCGAGTTGATAAACCCATGTAGCGGGGTGTAATAGTCCCTGAGAGCAAACTGCCAGGGCATGTCGATCAGATCCCCATGTCCCCCAATCGTCGAGATAGCATGCCCCGCGGGAATGATATGAGGGCCAATAATCGTGCCTTCATCGACCGCGCGCTGCAGGGCCACATCGACAAAATCCCAACTGCCAAGCACCCTCATCGCGACGATGCCCCGGGAGAGCGCATATTGAATCGCTTTCTGCGAGCGCAGAGCAGTCAACCCGACGGGCGGGCGTTCGTAGAAAGCGCCTCTCCAGAGGTGTGTATGCGCATCAATCAACCCCGGCAGCACCGTGTTCTGAGAAAAGTCCACTATCTGTGCACCAGCGGGAATTGGGAGATTCGGGCCGACGGCCGTAATCTTTCCCGCGATAATGATCACGTCAGCATTGTTCAATGGCGGCTTCTGCGCATCTGCTATCAGCGTTCCGCAACGTACGTAGACCGTTTGGGACGGAGGTTGTTTCCTTTGAACGACTGGAGTTTCCTGACTATTGGCCATGATGCAGGTGAATAATAATGCGCAACCGGCAAGAGCGCTTCGCATGGCTGATGATCTCCCCCGAAGATGTCGTCTGAGTCACCGCGCAGTCATGGCGACTTCTAGAGGCAAGGTACGGCAGGAGAGGTTCCGGTTCAATGGCTGGAACATTCCCGGAGTGTGACCAGAATCTTCTCTGGGGCGAGTGCTATATTGCAACAACTGAGGGTGAAACGTGATGGAAGCCGAGCGAGGATTCCGACCCGCTGTGCGCTTCGGCCCATTCGAGGCCGATGTTGCAGGCCGGAAACTGCTTAATTCGGGATCCAGAGTGAAGCTGCAGGAGCAGCAATTCCAGCTTCTCGCAGCGCTATTGGAACGCCCCGGCGACGTGATTACCAGAGACGAGCTCCGGCAAAGAATCTGGCCTGCCTACACATTTGTCGACTTCGAGCGGGGACTGAACAAGGCTGTCAACCGGCTGCGGGAGGCTTTAGGCGATTCGAGTGCGCATCCCCGCTTCATCGAAACTGTGCCCCGCCGGGGATATCGGTTTATCGCGCAAGTCGCCCAGAAAATCGGCTCGCTGGCTGTGCTTCCGTTCGAGAGCCTTTCAGTAGATCCAGACCAGGAACACTGGGCCGACGGACTGACCGACGAGCTCATCGTCCAAATCGCCAAGATAGCCAGCCTTCGGGTCATTTCGCGAAATTCAGCAATGCAGTTCAAGCGTACTTCTAAAGGCTTCACGGAGATCGCGCGCGAGTTGGGCGTCGACGCCGTCGTTCATGGATCCATAGTGGTGTCAGAAGATCGCGTGCGCATCAGAGCGCAGCTGATCGACCCATTAAGGGACCGGCATATATGGGCCGAAAGCTACCAACGCGAATTGTGCAATATCCTGGACCTGCAAGTTGAGATCGCGCGCGCAATCTCCTACCAGGTGCGAGCCCGCTTGAGGACCGAGGAAGATGCTTCCCGGGGGAAACTCCGCGTGAATCCGGAGGCATACGAGGCCTACCTGAAGGGCCGCTATTTCCTCATGAAGGGAACCGGAGTTGAAAAAAGCCTCGAATACTTCAGCAAGGCAATTCTGGTCGAACCCACTTATGCCGCGCCTTATGCTGGCCTCGCCGATTCTTATGCTCTGCTCGGAGTATTGTATCTACGTCGTCCGTGCGACGTCTTTCCTAAGGCGAGGGAACTTGCAGAACAGGCACTGCAGCGCGACAACGAAATTGCTGAGGCACATCGGTCCTTGGCTGTCGTCAACAACCTCTACGACTGGAACTGGGCGGCTTCCGAGGAGGAGTTCCGGCGAGCCCTTGATTTGAATCCGTCGCTGTGCGCGGCGCACCAGGGCTACTCCATTTTGCTTAGCGGTTTGCGACGGTACGACGAAGCAATTGAGGAAGCGCTTAGTGCGCGCGAGCTCGATCCACTTTCAGTGATCACCAACGCCCTCGCCGGGTTCATCTACATGCGCGCTCGGCAGTATAACCTCGCAATTCAGTCGTGTCGCCAGGCCATCGAACTCGATCCGAATAACCCCTTCGGCCATTGGCTTCTTGCGCGGAGCCTGGATGCGGCTGAGCGCACGAAAGAGGGGCTGGCTGAATCGGAGCTGGCGGCGAAACTCGCTGAGAATCGTTCCCCGTATTCAGGCCACCTGGGGTATGCCCTTGCAAGGGCTGGCGATCCGGTTGGCGCTTCCAGGGTTCTTAACAATCTACGTGAGCGCCAGAAAAGTGAATACGTCTCAACCTATGAATTTGCGACTATCTACATCGCTTTAGGTAAGACCGATCTGGCTTTCGACTACCTCGAAAAGGCATACCGGGAGAGAACGCCACGGCTTTCCGGTGAACTCTGGGATCCGCGGTTCGATGCATTGCGCTCCGAACCAAGATTTCAGGATTTGGTTCGCCGAATCGGGCTTGCGGTTTAGCAGCCCTCGAGTTCGATATGGAAGATGCGCATATGAGAGCATTGTCTATCGATAACAGGCCTTAGAGAAATTCCACGGATGTCCGAGAGAACAGGCAACCGAAGTGGTCGTTAACAGACTTCTCAAGGTTCTGTTTGCAGCCCAGATATCGCTCGGTGGTCAAGACGGACACATGACCGAGGAGGAACTGAATCTGCTCCAACTCGCCGCCATTCATATGGCAGAGCTGGGCGCATGTTCTGCGAAGATCGTGTGGTGCGAGATGGTCTGGCCGAATCCGCTCAGCGACCCTTCGCACCACGTACCAAATGACCTTCTCAGAGATTCCCTTACCCCAAGGCGTCCCGTATCGGCTGACGGCGCGGAAGATTTGGCACGCTGTCACCTTTGCTGATTGCCTCCATCGATCGACTGCATCCTTGACCCAAGCGGGCATCGGAACGGTCCGGACGTGACCGCCTTTGCCAACTAGGTCCACAATGGCCCAATGTCCTTGCCTGATCTGTAGATCCTCAACTCTGAGTGCAGACAGTTCGGCGCGACGTACTCCGCAGCCCACGAGCAAGGAGAGCATTGCGAGGTCGCGGGCACTGCGAAGGCCGTCTCCGTCGGCCTGCTGCAGTAAGAATCGAGCTTGGTCCTGCGGCAGCCAATTCCCCGTGCGGGCTCCAAGCTGCTTAACTCCTTTGCCCCTGCGAATTCCCGCAGCTAGTTCCGGACTGAGCAAGCGGAATCTGCAGCTTCATACGCAAGTCGCCTGACTGCGGCAAGCCGCTGATTGACAGTTCCGGCTGCCAAACCCAGAAATTCCAGATATAGACGAAATCGAAGGACAACGGCTCGATTCAATGCAAGGCGAGGTTCGGAACAATACCAGGTGATGAACTGATCCATTGCGAACTTGTAGTTTCTCCTTGAATGGGGAGAACTGAGGCTGTTGAGTACCGCAGATTTCGCATAATCGAGATCTGGCAGTTTCAGGACGACCTCGCGGCAGGGTGGCTTCTTGTTCCTTTTGTGCATATGAGCGGCCTCCACGCCCGCTAACATGCACAAAGTAGACCTGGAGGAGGCAATCTCGCTTCAAAAAGTGCGTAGGCGATTATGCGATATTCAAATCCCAGTTGGCCAAATTTAACGCTATTCAGTTCGCAATGTCCGCATCGGATCAAGCCGCGATGCATACCATGCCGGAACGAGGCAGGCCGCAATAGCCACGAACACGAGCAGTCCGGGGACGGTGCCGAAGACTGCTGGATCGAGCGGCCCTGTTTCGTAGAGCATGCTGCGGATGAGGCGTACTACGGCTGCGCTTGCCGGCAAGCCGATCAAGAGTCCCGCCATCGCGGGCTTGAGGCCATCCAGTAGCATGTGGCTTAGCAAGGCGTTGCGTTGTGCGCCGAGTGCCAGGCGGATGCCAAGCTCAACCAGCCGTTGGGCCACCAGATACGCCAGCACTCCGTAGAGCCCTGCAGCGGCGAGAACCAGCGCGATGATGGCAAAAGCCAAAACCAGAATCGAATCAAATTCCGAGTCGATCGTGCTCTTCCCGATAGCCTCTCGCAACGTAATCACATTCGAGACCGGCAAGTCTCGGTCGAGTTGGGCGACGATCTTCCGGACCCGAACTGCCATCGAGTCCGCATCACGGGAGCTTCGCACAACGATGGTAGCGAAGCACATGAGAGCAGCAGGCTCTCGATGATCTCCAAAACGCGATTACCTACTGCGAATTGGAAGGAGGCCCGCAGGATGTCGATGTTGCTTCGCTCACGAGTCCGCATGAGATTGCTGAACGAGCGCGCCGAGGAACGATTCTTCCAGGTGCGCGATAAAGCACTGGGACGAAGTACATGCCAGGATGCAGGTGCACATGGCTCACTATCCAGGTCTTCGGCTCCAATAGCCTTTATCCCGTTCCCGTCTTCTTTCGAGAGTGGATCAACTGCAAGCCCGTGCGTTTCGTTTCCGGTTTGGAGAGAGCGGGCGGGCCGTTCCCCGGTCCACCTCCGTTGGTCTGGTTCAGATTCCACGCATTGCGGACGCTCTCCTGAAGCTGGATCTGTCTGGCCTTCACGAAAGGCGCATAGCTCCTTTCGGTAATTTTGACCGAAGCGTGGCCAAGCAAGAGCGATACCTGATCGATGGGAACACCCGCCAGCAGCATATCGACAGCGAATGTGTCGCGGAACATGTGAGGGTGGCAGCGCTTAATCTCGCCGTCCGGCTTTCGGATATCAGCCAGTTCGAACAGCCGGCGATAGCTTCGCTGCCAGTTGGCGACCGCGCTTTTGGGATCACCATTGCCGCTCCAGAAAAAGTAACGGGGATTCGGTTTGGGACCGGGAGGAACATTCTCGATTGCTTCCACGACGTGCGGCGGGAGGGGCACGTAGACAGGGGTTCCGGTCTTTGCCTGGTAGAGCAGAAGACTGTCGCCATGAAGGCGGTGCCGTTCGAGGGTGATGGCGTCGCGGATGCGCAGGCCGCTCCAGCGCATCAGCAGCGTCATGGTGCGCAGGCGGATGCGAAGATCCTCGACGGGGATGAAACCGCCTCGTGGATCTCCGTAGCTGTGGGTCGCATTGAGAATTCTCTCGAATTCATCGGGAGGGAAGTAGTCGGTCGGGATCTGAAAGACCTTGATCTTGCCAAGACCGAGTGCCGGATTCTCGATCAGGTAGCGGCGGCGCACACATGCCCAGAAGAAGCCGATCACGCGGCTCTGTTTCTTCTGCTTGGCGAGCGCTTTGTCGCTCCAGGTGTTGCGGAAGTTGAGCAGGGCGTCGAGATCGATCTCATCGATGAACTCGAAACCCTGGGCCTGAGTCCAGGCGAGAAACTGCTTGCGGAAGATGGTCTCAAGCTTGTCGAGAGTGGCTTCGGCGACATTGCGGCTCACCGCGTCGGAGAGGTAGGAATCGACAGCCGCCTTGATCGTGACGCGCAGTTTTTTCGGCGTTGAGGGCGGGGCTTCCGCGGATGGATCTCTCGAGTCCCGTCCGCCGGCGCTTGCCGCAGGCGACGGCTTTGCCTCCTGAGCAGGCGCTGGAGGCAGGCCCTCGCTGAGCTGGCGACGAAATTCCTCCGCCTCCTCCCAGCGGTGGGTGCGGGCGCTCTGACGGATGAACTTGCCGTTCAGCGATCCCCAGATCCATTTGGGGCAGCGGCAGCGGCGCCAGGTCTTGTCACCGGCGTTTTTGCAGTCGGGATGGTGGCGGGTATAGACGGAGAGCATTTCGACCCCCAGCTTCAGCGAGATTCTGCTCTCGTCGCCGAATTGGGGCAAAAAATGGAGGCTCAAGTTTATGCGACTGTACAGTGACTGTACAGTTTGGCCTCTATTTTTCCGTCCGATTGAGTAAGCTCCAGAAATAAAGAAGCTTAATTATGGTGGAGGCGGCGGGAGTCGAACCCGCGTCCGAAATCGCTGTCAGCCGGGAGAATCCATGCTCAGTCCGGTTCCGCATGTTTTCGCCTCAGGCACTCAGAACGGACAAGATGCGCCGGAAGCTAGTCCGATGATCTTATGGCTGCAACACGGACCGAGCTGCAACCACCAGCCTACTGAATGACGTCTGATTCGCAGCCCATAGGCAAAGCCGCGAGAGACGGCTGCTTATTTAATTAAGCAGCAAGTGCCAGATTATCGTTGGCAACTTTGTTTTTGCAGGCGATTACGGGTGCCCACACCCCGACATGCCTCCCATGCCGCAATCGATCCCGTCGAAACCGTGACGCCCCCAACGCGATAGACCGGCTGTCTCTTGGATGAGCCAGTCCTCGATTCGGTGCGAGCCGGAATAACTGGCTCGTGCTGCAACTTCTATTCTACGGCATTTTTGGCTGGGCCTCGGATGAGGGGCTGGCAAGGCTTCGACGTAAATGCCATCACTTGTTCAGCTTGCACGAACAATCGAGGCACTTATGCGTCGCACAAGTGCCGCAGACCTGGACGAGCTTTCGGGCCACTGCTCTTCGTGCGCGATAGACGCGGACGTAGGCGTTGTTCGCGGTGGTGTTCTGCGAAGTCGCAAAGGATTCGACGGACTCTCCGCCAAGATCGACTTGCTCTATTGCCGACCGATATTCGGGTTTCAGATCAGGCAGGATTTCGCGAATACAGGTACACGCCTGATTCTGAAGTTGCATCTCATAGCCCTCGCTCCACTCGGCGGTGAACTGATCGATGGCGCGGGAGCGCGTTGCGGCTTGACGATAGTGGTCGGTGATGGCGTTCCTGAGGATTCGGTAGAACCATGCGACGGAACTCTCCTCCTGGCGCAGCTCCGATTCGTGCTGCATCGCCTTAAGATAGGCCACCTGCAGTATGTCTTCGGCGGTGGCAGGATCGCCGATCCTGCCGCGCAGAAACTGCAGAAATCTGCTGTGCATCTCGGCGAGATGAGCTGTCCGCGTGCCAACTGCAGTTTCACTGGCTGTCATGATTCCCTTCACTGCTTTAGATGTTGGCCGGCAGCGAGGGGCTCATAAACGCGCTGCCGGCAGGTCTTTACGAATTCTTTGGGGCAGCGCAGGTGCATGGAGCGCAGGTGCAAGGATTGCAGGCACAAACGCCATTTCCGCAACCGCAGGATACGGGAGTGCAGCTACACCCGCGGTTCTGTTTCTTTGTGGTTTCCATGATTTGTTTCTCCTTTCAACGATGCTGACGCGGCTGGGCGGAGAATCTTACAGTTGACTCAGCGATCTGCATTTTTCTTCAGAATTGAGGCTCGGTCTCAAGGACAGAGTCGCTCAAGATCTTCTCCGCTGAGAAGAAGGGAGAGACTACCCGCATCGCGCGCTGGGCAGCAGACTGTCACCCCGCCTTTCGGGCAAAGGTCCATGCAGGGAACGTTGATGACGTGCAGCAGGCGGTCAGGATGTTCTTCGTTGTAGCGCTTGACGCTCTTTCTCAGCTTAGCGAGCGCGCGCAGGTGATGATCGCGCTTAAGCTTCCTGGCACTTGCCGCAGGCGAGGATGAGTTGGCCGCTCCACGATGCAGGATAGCCTTTCAGGTCAGGTGCCATCGTCGATCGTTAGATGCGCGATTGGATGGCCGACCGGTTCCCGTTGGGAACATCGAAAATGGAGAAAGGGAGGTGGTCCCTACTGCTGTTCCAGGTTGATCTGCTCGTAGGCGTGCCGGGCAATGCCGGCGCGGATCTCAGAAGGCGTCTTCCCTGCCTTCGTCATCGCGTAGGCATAGAAGGCTTCCTGCGCACACGTGGAGCACTCGGTCCCGTGGTAGCCCTCGTAGCAGCTGCGCAGGCTGGTATGGCCGAGCGCGCGGTCGCAACGGCAGTTGCAGGGTAGCTGGTAAATGACATTGCCGATCTTCTCGGCCTGCTGGTAGACGTGGATCTGCCACGGATACTGGAAGTGCTCACCCGTAAGCTTCGCGCCTGAAAGGATGGGCGGCAGAGCCGAGACCTTGAGCGGAGCCGCAGAGTGGTAGGCCGGAACCTCATTGGCCGGGTTGGACCACTGCGCATAGCTGGCTGCAGTGAAGAGGGAGACGGCGATACCCAGGACCAATTTGCTTTGGAAGATCATTTGCGTGATGTGCTCTCTCGCTCATTTTAGACTGGCGGGAAATTCAAAGGAAATCGTGAACCACGGAGAGCAATTTGCAGGCAAAGCGAAAACGATTGCACAGATCGCGAGGTTCGAACTCGGAACAGTTTCAAAGACAAAAAAAGACGGCACGAACGTTTTGCTGTTCGTGCCGGGAGGCCAGTGACGCAAACTACTTCCGGCTCTGGTGCGATCAGGAGGACCACTCTCCATCACCGGAATATCTACACGATACTATAGATCTGGTTTGAAGCAAATACAAAAATCTAAATTTTCCCGCCATGCGGTATGAGAGTTCTTTCGAACAGTTGGAACATGGAACTGCGCCTTTGGTTGCCTCCAATCCAGCTAGAATCGAGATTGTCGGGGTGAACGGGGCTATGACAAATGCCGTCAAATCATCCAGTTCGGTAGTGAAGGACGGCTCCGGCGGAGCGCAAGGACCCAATTTGGTGCGCGACGGTGCCGCCGGAGGGTGGCTCAAGGTGGGAGCTATTGCGGCCGGTTCAGCGGTTCTGGGCGGGTTAGCAGCGGCCTGGTTCTACCGGAAGGCCCTTTCCCAGCTTCGGGAAGCAGGTCACGCGATTCCGGATTCGGCTTCAAATATCACAGAGAACGAGACGGAAGAGGACTTCTGAGCCCTGCCCCGTTCTGCCCGGCGACTCCCGGAGATTGCGTCAATTCCAACTCCAGAATCTCGCACAGTATGTGCCCAGCGAGAATATGTGCCTCTTGAATGCGTGGGAGATCGCTGGACGGGACCTCAAAAAGGAAGTCTGCCGCTTTGGCGATCAGGCCGCCTCCCTTCCCTGTAAAGGCGACGGTGACGGCACCGATTTTGCGGGCGGCTTCAAGGGCGAGAAAAACGTTGCGGCTGTTGCCTGAAGTGGAGACGGCGACAACGACGTCGCCTTTGCGTGCCAGGGTCTCAACCTGACGCTGGAAGATGTGCTCATAGCCATAGTTATTACTTGCTGCCGTGAGGATCGATGTATCTGTCGACAGGGCGATGGACGGGATGCCGGCGCGGTCATGACGAAAGCGGACCACGAGTTGGCCGTTGAGGTGCTGCGCGTCGGCTGCGCTGCCGCCGTTGCCGCACCATAGGATCTTACCGCCCATGCGGACGGCGAGGACCATCTCTGAGGCGATCTGATCGAGAACGCGTTGCTGATCGTTGAGGGCCTGAACGATCTGAAGATGGTCGGCCAGCGCTGCCTGGAAGATCTTAGCCCGGTCGGAGGTGGGTTCTGCCATGTGTTCGATTCCTGACGAGAATGAGGTCTGGTTGATCGTCCTGCAAGAGGGCGTCTCAGCATATTAGAGCGGTTCCGGGATGCCTGTCGAGGAAGGGATTGGTTTCTGCCGGAAAGCAAGAGGCGGCTCCAAGTTTTCGGAACCGCCGGTTGCATTTCGGAGGAGGGAGTGGACCTGCGTCAGTGGCTGATCACGAACTGGAGTTGGCCGATGTAGACGCCGTAAGGGCCAAGCTTAATGTTTTTCAGTGAGGACGGATCGGTGGCTCCCGGAGTTTTGAGGAGTGTGGTAACTGCGCCGTCCGAGAGACCCTGGCTGACGAGATTGACGGTTTGCGGGTCGGCGCTGAAGTTTAAGCAGACGATCACGGGCGGTGCGCCGGCTGCCTGCCGCTTCCAACTCAGGACCTTGGGGTTGTTGCGATCGAGCATGGTGTCATCGCCTTCAGAGAAGGCTGTATTGGTCTTCTTGAGCTTGATGAGGGATTGATACCAGGAGTAGAGAGACTTGGGATCGGACTTCTCTGTTTCGACATTGATGGTTGCGTTGTTGGATGGGACGGGCAGCCAGGGCTTGGCGCTGGGGCTGTCGAAGCCCGCATTGGGAGCGGAAGTCCACTGCATGGGAGTGCGCTCGCCATCCCGGCCTTTGAACATGGGCCAGAAACGCAGGCCGACAGGATCCTTCACGTCTTCCTTGCGCGCAGGCGGGGTAGTCTTCATGCCGATTTCATCGCCCTGGTAGAAGAGGGCGGCGCCTTTGCTGGCGAAGAGAACCGTTGCAAGGACGCGCTGGATGTCGGTGTCATGCACACCATCGCCGTAACGTGCATCGATGCGCGGGTTGTCGTGATTGTCGAAGACGAGCAGCGGAATGTTGTTGCCGAGTTCGCTCTCTGCATCTTCGAGCTTGGCTCGGAATGCGCCGGCGTCCATTTTATTGATGAGAAGGATCTGCGTGTCCATCGGCAGATGGAACTCGGGCTTCTCGGGCGTGCCGTACTGCTTGAGGAGCTCGGCAATATTCGGCAAGTAGGTTTCGCCGATGAAGACGCGGGTACCGGGATATCTGGCGGTGGAGAACTTGTCGGCGTCGGCGCGCATCTCGGCCATGACATCGTGGACGGCGGGAAGGTTGTCGGTTTTCGAGTTGTCGAGGACGGGCTCACCGCCACGCATTTCGGGATTGCCGTTTTTGTCTTTGACTACGCCTTCGTCGGCGAGGCTCGGGTCTTCAAAGAGCGTGGTGATGGCGTCGAAGCGGAATCCGGCGACGCCTTTCTTCAGCCAGTAGTCGATGATGTCTTTGAAGGCCTGGTGAACCTTGGGATTGTTCCAGTTGAGGTCGGGCTGCTGGATATAGAACTTATGGTAGTAGTACTGGCGAGTTTTGTCGTCCCACTGCCATGCAGAGCCGCCGAAGACGGACTCCCAGTTGTTGGGCGGCTGGCCTTTGTCGGTCGCGGTCTCGCCTTTGCCGTCGTGCCATACATACCAGTCGCGGTAAGGATTCGTTTTAGATGAGCGCGACTGGAGGAACCACTTGTGCTTGTCGGAGGTGTGATTCATCACCATATCCATGAGCACGCGGATGTGGCGTTTGTTGGCTTCGGCCATGAGGCGATCGAAATCGGCCATGGTGCCGTATTGGGGATCGATGGCGACATAGTCGGAGATGTCGTAGCCGAAGTCGACCTGTGGCGATGGATAGATGGGCGTGAGCCAGATGGCGTCGACGCCAAGGTCCTTCAGATAGTCGAGATGCGCGGTTATGCCCTTGAGGTCGCCGATGCCGTCGTTGTTTGCGTCAGCGTAACTGCGCGGGTAGATCTCGTAAAAGACGGCGTTGCGCCACCAGTTCTTTTCGTTTGTGGGACCCTGGGCGGAAGCTTTGGGGGCTGCGATTCCCAGTGCCATTGCGGTTGCGGCGATGATTGCAAGATTTCGGGTCCAGTGCATTGCTGTCTCCTTGTTCCTGGGGCAAGTGCGAATGGACAGATGTCGACGAGCCCCGTTCCGTGCTCGTGGAAAGGCAACGGTGTGAACAGGCCAAACTAACACAGCGGGCGAGGGATAGGGGAGGTTAAAAGCAGGCGGGGTTTGGCAACCCGGGTCTCTGAATTGAGACCCTTCCGCTTTGCTCAGAGCAGACTATGCGGCTATCCACACAATGATGGAAGTTGCGGCTACTCAACCTTCGCAACCAAAGCAGCGAACGGCGGCAATTCGACCGTGTTGCCTGCATTTGTATCTAACCTCGGTGATGAGTAGAGAGGCACGAGCTTCGTTCCGCTTACACCCGCGCTCTTCCAGTCGAGCGCTATTTTCTGAGATTTCCCGCTCATGTTCAGAGCTACGATGATGTTGGCATCGCCTGTTGAACGCAGGAAGGCGAAGACACTCTGATCATCATTGTTGATGGCGATCTGGGCGCCGTCCCGGAGCGCGGGTTCGGTTTTGCGCAGCGAGAGAAGGCGTTTGTAGGTGTTGAAAATGGAATCGGGATCTTTGCTCTCGGCTTCTACGTTGTATTTCGACGATGTTGGCGGGATGGGGAGCCAGGGCTTGGTCACAGTGGTGAAGCCGGCTTGCGGCGTGGCATCCCATTGCATCGGCGTACGTTCGCCGTCGCGGCCTTTTTCCTTGGGCCAACCGAGCTTCCCGATAGGATCATGGACGTCTTCGACGCGCGTGGGATCGGTGGTCCGCATGCCGAGTTCTTCACCGTAATACATCTGCGGAGTTCCGCGTGTTGTGAGTTCGAGCACCGCCATCAACTTCGCGATCTGATCATTGTGTTCGCCATCGCCATAACGGTCCCATTGCCGGGGCTGGTCGTGATTGGAGAAGAAGTATTCGGGCTGACCATGGGCGGAGTTGTTTTCAATCTGATTGAAGAGCTCGCGGAAGCGCGAGGCCGAGAGCTCGTTGACATCGGCGATCTGAAAATCCATGGGCAGCTGTACTTCGTCTGCGTTGCCGTACATCTTCGTGAGCGCCTGAACGTTGGGCTCGTCGGCCTCGGTGACAAGGACGGGGTTGCCGGGGTACTTGTCGACGACCTTGCGAACTTCCTTGAGCACGTCGTGAACCTCGGGCAGATCATCCGTGTACTTGTGCTGGATGTTGCGATCGCCGTAGGCATTTCGGCCGGGCAGGTATGGGTCGTCGCGCATCTGGGGGTCCTCAAAGAGGCGCGAAACGGCGTCGATGCGGAAGCCGGCTACACCGCGCTGCATCCAGAAGTCGAGCACGCCATCCATCGCCTTGTGCACTTCGGGATTGCGCCAGTTGAGGTCGGGCTGCTCGACGTAGAAGTAGTGATAGTAGTACTGGCGCGTTTTTTCATCCCACTTCCACGCGGAGTGGCCGAACCATGATTGCCAGTTATTCGGTGGCCGGTTTGGATCTTTCGCGGATGAGCCTTCTGCGGGGGGCGCGCCTGGCGCAGGATCATGCCATACGTACCAGTCGCGTTTGGGATTGTCGCGGGAAGAGCGGGACTCGAGGAACCACTTGTGCTGGTCTGACGTGTGATTGATCACGTAGTCCATGATGATGCGGATATCGCGCTTCTTCGCTTCGGCAACGAGATTGTCGAAGTCCTGCATGGTGCCGTAGAGCGGATCAATGGCGACGTAATCGGAAATGTCGTAGCCATAGTCGATGCCGGGCGAGGGATACATGGGCGTGATCCAGATGGCGTCGATGCCGAGGTCTTGGAGGTAGTCGAGGCGTGAGGTGATGCCTTTGAGGTCGCCGACTCCGTCGCCATTCGAGTCCTGGAAGCTGCGAGGATAGAGTTCGTAGATGACGGCATGACGCCACCACTCGGTGCCGGTGGGCTGGTCCTTGATTGCTTGCGCGACGGAAGGGGTTGTTGAGGATTGAGCAGCGGCGATGGAATCTTGCGTTGCGCTGCTCACGGTGAGCGCGCAGATTGCGGCGGCGGTTACAACAGATTTGGTCAAGTACATTGCGGTCCTCGTGCCTGCGTGTAAGTTCCGCTGCTCGTAATCCCGGCTGCGGTGGGAACAGGCCAAAGTATCACACTGGGATAGCGACGATCGCGAGAGGTTTGTTCCAGAAGCAATGATTTCGACTGCCCTGAGCACTGCCTAAACTGGGCTCGAGCCCGATTGAGGGCTTTTGGGGGATGGCTGAAGCTCTGGCTTATGCAACCTTTCGATGAGTGAGTCCGATCTCTCCGTTACCGGGACATCACACCCGAGTTCTGCGCGATCAGCATCGACTCGAGGATCTGATCGGATACTTCCTTCACCGCCATAGGCGAGTGCGAAAGAAAGAGTGTATTCGTCTTGTCGCTCTCGCCAATCGATTTCAGCGTGTCGAAGTACTGGGTGACAAGCACCAGTTGCATAACGTCTTTGGGCGTTGCACCCTCAACCGCCTTCTGGAACTGCTCGACCGAGGTCTGAAGGCCTTCGATGATTGCTTTGCGCTGATTGGCGATTCCCTGTCCCTGGAGCGCCTTGCTTTCGGCCTCAGCCTCAGCCTTCTTCACCACCAGGATCTTGTCGGCCTCGCCACGCGCGGTTGCCGCCACCTGCTCGCGCTGCGCGGCGTTGATGTCGTTCATGGCGGACTTGACCTTGGTGTCGGGAACGATGTCGGTGACCAGAACGTTGACGATCTCGTACCCGAAAGCGGCCATATCGGAATCAAGTTCCTGCTTCACGGCGGCAGCGATGCTTGATTGTGACGCAAAGACCTCATCGAGGGTCATGCTGGGCACGTGACCGAGAATGACCTGCTCGACGTAGGACTTGATCTGCGCAACCGGATCGGAGAGCTTGTAGAACGCGTCATAGACGCGCTCAGGACGAACGCGGTTCTGGACCGATATCGGAATCGTGACGAAGACGTTGTCTTTGGTCTTGGTCTCCATGGTGAGGACAATCTGATTGACACGGAGGCTAACCATGCCACCCACGCGGTCAATGTACGGGGTTTTCCAGTTCAGGCCCGCCTCGGCGACGCGCAGGAACTTGCCAAACCGCGTGATCACCGCGACCTGCGAGGTGCTGACCGTGAAGAAGCTACCAAGTATCGTGGCCAGGGCGATAAATCCGACAACAAGGATCAGGACCAGGGCGACCATGTCCATAGAAGCCTCCGCAATGCTGGTTCAAAGGAATATGCGGAGAATTATACGCAGCTTTCGCTCGAACCGACGTGAGCATCACGTCGGCGTGTCGCTGAGTCGCTGCAACGTTCGGGCTATTTACCGGCCTGGCCGTTCGGGATGGCTCCCACCACCACCGTTGTACCCGAAGTGCGGGTCGTCGCGGGTTCCGGCGATGTAGATGGGAATTTCGGCGCCCGAGCCATTCTTCCTGAAGAAGCGGTCAGCGGGCTTGAGCAGGAAACCCTTCCAGCCGCCGACCATCTTGGAGAGGGTAGCTTGCATCCTTGCGGTGCCTGTAAAGTCGAGCGTTCCGCCCTTGGTGCGGTAAGTTCCGTGCAGGTGAATATCAGCCCCGGGAACGGTATACGTCACCCTGGGGATGGTCAGCACACCTCCGCGCAGGTCGAACTCGCCCTGAAACTGCGATCTGATCTTCTCGTCTTCAGCTGATTTGAGCTGGTCGGGCTTACCCTGGCCACGTAGGCTGAGTTCACGGATTTTTTTCTGAACAGTGAGGCTGGTGAACTCGGCGTCGTTCAATTGAAAGTTGCCCTTGAGCGTCATGCGATCGACTACAGAGGCTTTTCCCGGGGGGATGTGAAGTTGCGCCTGCACCTCGACACCACCGTCGAGGATAGGGACCGGAGAATCCGTTGCGAGGCGAAGGAAGTCTTCGATGCGCGCGCGATCGACGTCGACCGTGAGGGCGATGTCGTGCCCGATGCTGTGCAGATTGCCCTCATCGTCAGGCTTGAGCACGCGAACGATCTGGCCTTTGGTGGTGAAGTGGGAGCTGTCCATGGTGGCGTTGACTGAGTTGAGCCGCGTATCGCCGGTGGTGCCATCGACGCGGGCATCGAAGTCAGTGTGAAGGACCATGGTGTGGCCGAAACGGGATAGCTGAAAGTCGGGCGTGTTTGTCTGGCCGTCGACCTGGATGTCGCGCAACGTGCCCAGGTAATGGCCGGTGGAGTCGAGCATGCCTGCAATGCCGTTGAACACGGAAAGATCAGCATGTTTGAACGTGTAGTCGCCGCGAATGGGGCTGTTGCCGGGATCATCGACCACCCACGGACCGAAAGCGCCTGTGGTATGAATTTCGCCGGGAGGCCTGGGGTTCTGCACCACGGCTTCAAACTGCATGGGTACCCCGGAGTGGACGCCCTTTGCTCGGAAACGGCTGATGACAAACTCCAGGGGGAGCTTGTCGGGATTGTCGGACTCATGTGTGAAGCGCACGTCGGTGCAGTCGAGGGCATCGATGACTATGCTTACACTCGGCTGTTTCGATGATTCGGGTGACTTAGGCTCATTGGCTCGTCTCATGTGAGAACGCGGTGGAAAATGGATATCGAGTCCTTTCAGCCGAACCTGCGTGATGTGAATTGGCTGTCCCGAGGTGTAGTGCAACGGAGCATGAAAGTGGAGTTCATCAAGACGGACAAGCGGCGCGATTGGGGGCTTCGGGATAGGTACCTGGACGCCCTCTACCTCAGCGGGAGGCCAGATACGCAGTCCTTTACCCTCTCCCCAGACACCCCACTCGCCGCGCAGTGTGTTGCCGAGCGAGAGGTGGAAGCTGTCGAGTTCAACGTGGGCATGGAAGCGCTCTGAGAGCGCCTGTACAACTTGCGCGCGAACGAAGGGCTCAGCGCGATGGGCGAGGATATCGACAACAAAGGCGACAGTTGCCAGCAGCACAAGTAAGCTGCCGCCAAGCCAGAAGGGCCACCGAGCTTTGCGGCGAGGCAAGATCCCATTCCCCCGTTGCGTCCTTTATTGTTGGATGCCTAAGTCTCTGCAGCCGCACGCGATTTTCTGATTAGGCGGCCGATGCAATAAACTGCTTGGCACGATGCAAGAGCAAATTGAGAATCTGGTGAAACTGCAGGCCGTGGAAGTGGAACGCGGCCATCTGATCCAACTGGCAAGAACGTTGCCAGCGCAGATTGCGGAAGCGCAATCGGCTTTGGATGCAATGCAGAAGCAGTCAGCCGACACATCGGACGCATTAAACCGCGAAGACTCGATTCGAACAAAGCTGGAACGGGAAATCGAAGCACATCGTCAAAAAGCAACACGGTATAAAGCGCAGCAGGATTCAGTGACCACGACCGCGCAGGCTGCCGCCATCGAGCACGAGCTTCACTTCGCAACTGCAGAGATTGAGCGACTGGAAAATGAGGAACTTGCGAGCCTTGAACGCACGGAGGCTCAGGAGACGGCATTGGCCTTGGCGCGCAGGCAGGTGGAGGAACTGGCAGGAACGTTGGATAAGACCCGCGAATACGTGGCGGGGGAGCAGAAGAAAATTGCCGAGCAGCAGGCGGCGCTCACAGGGAAGCGCGAACAGCTGCGAAAGCTGATCGAGCCGGGCCTGTTGTCGCGCTTCGACCGAATTGCGGCGCAACGCGGCACCGGGATTGCACGCGCGGAGAATCAGCAATGCGTGGGATGCCGGATGGGCGTACGGCCGCAGGTGTGGAACCAACTGCGCGAGGGTGAACTGCTGACGTGCGACAGCTGTGGGCGGCTCCTGTACTGGGATTCCGCTATGGCGCCGGCAGCGAAGCCGGCACAGCCTGATCCGGCTGCCGCCGATACAGGCAGGGCCATCCGCAAGCCCCGTCAGGCTGGGGCGTGAGCCGGCAGATCGGGCATGGACCTGGTTTTCAGAATCGATGGGAGCTGAGGGGAAGTTGACGCGGATCTGCGTAGATATGGACGAGGTGATGGCCGATACGCTGGCTGAGCACCTGCGACGCTACAACCAGGCCTTCGAGGAAGAAGTGACAGTCGAGGACCTGTCAGGCAAAGGCTTGTGGGAAGTGACTCCGCAGGACCGGCAATTGCAGCTCAGGGCCTTTCTCGACGCGGAGGATTTCTTTGAGGACCTTCCCCTGATGCCGGGTGCGCAGGAGGTACTGAAACAGCTTTCTTCGCGCTTCGACATCTTCATAGCAACCCAGGCTATGGCGGTACCCAGTTCTCTGGGGCCGAAATATCGCTGGCTCCAGAGGCACTTCTCGTTCATTCCGCCTACGCATTACGTGTTCTGCGGAGACAAAAGCATTCTGCAGGCCGATTTCCTGATCGACGATCTGCCGAAAAATTTGATGCGTTTTCAGGGAAACGGCTTGTTGTATACGGCGCCTCACAACCACGGTGCCACAGGGTTCGTGCGCGTAAACAACTGGCAGGATGTAGCGGAGTACTTCGCAGGCATCCAAGGCTGAGGATTTCAACCTAGCGGTCGTTCTCGGGCCAGGTTGGGCCGATCAGACTAATGGCTAGGATCGCGCCCCCTTCGAATAGCGGGCCCGTTTCGCGCAGGAAAATGGGCACTTCTCCGCCTTCGATCCACATGTAGATGTTTGGCGGCGCTTTGCCCACGACGGGAGCAATAAGGCCGGCGATTCCGCCCAGTTCGATCTTGATCTCATAGTGCAGTGCTTTGCGCCCAAATCCTGCGAGAGAAAACGGCGCGGTGCCGAGCGGCCGTATGAGCAGTGTGACAATTCTTGGCTTGGGAGTGGACACGATCATTGAAACCTTGGTTTCGGCCGCGCCTGGGCTCAGGTTCCTTACGACCGGCGTGACAAGGCCGTTACAGAGATCCGGCGGTATTTTCAGGTGTTCGGTTGAGTTCTGCTCTTTGCCGTCCTTGTCTTTCCATCGCGTCGCCACGGTTCTTTTGGGCACGTCAATGTTCATGTCGAGCTGGGTTGGGAAGTATGGTCCGCGCTGGATGTGGTGATCGGAGATGAGGCGGAATACCCCGCGTTGCGTGAAGACGGTGGTTTCGTCGTCGAGTGAGCCATCTTTGAAGTGAAATGTCAGGTGCGTAGTGACACGGTCGCCGCGGACAGTCTCGATGAGGTCGCCACTGGCGATGACCTGTCCAGTTTCGGTGGTGAGGGACAGAAAGCCGTGCAGCGTGCCTTCTGGATGGCGCACGTGAATGGGTTCGGCGGCAGCGCGCAGAGCGAAAAATGGCAAACCGCAAGCGAGCGCGGCGAGCGAAAAAGAAAATCGACGTCCTTTCCTTGGCCGGAACAGCCGCGGCGTAAGCACTTCGTTTCTAGATGTTCTGAATGTGCCCGGCCGTTGCCTGGCGCAGATTCCAAGAACGACGCGTCCTGGCTTGGTCGAGATATGCAACTTGTTGGATACGCGCGGCATTAGAGATACTGGTTCGGTACATAACGGCGTCAAAGACAGGCATAGGCACGCCGTTGGTCAGGAAGGCAAAACCCCCAATGAGCATTTCCAGACCCCTTGTCTTCGCCGCTGTTTTTGTTCTGCCGACGATGTGGTGCACTGCCCAAAGCACTGCGGCCAACTCGTCTGGCTCGAGCAGCGGAAGCGGCGCCAACTATTTCACGCCATCCGCGCCATCCGACATCCTGCAGCGATCGCTAGATGAAGTGCGGATTACGGTTGGGAACGTGCGACTCGACAAGTGGAAGCGCGGATCGGTTCGCGATGAAGCGGGAACCAACATCGATGCGATTGAACGCGACCTGCAGGGAACGCTGCCGGCGCTGCTGAAAGACGCAGACAGTGCACCGGGAACCCTCACCAAGGTGCTGCCCCTCTCGCGGAATGTGGACGCGCTCTATGATGTGATGGTGCACGTGGTGGAAGCAGCACGGGTTGTGGGAACGAGCGAAAACGTCGGTCAGCTGCAGCAGGCACTCACGGATCTGGAGAAGGCGAGAGTAGTGCTCGACAACCAGATTCAGCAGACGGCGGATATGCAGGAAAAGCAGGTGCTGGATCTCCGCAATACGGTGCAGAAGCAGGATGCGTCGCTGCGTGCGGCCGCAACACCCCCGCCGGCTCCCAAGTGCCCTGCTCCATCTACCACAACGAGAAGAAGACGCTCGAAGCCGAGTGCATCGAAGACGAATTCGAATCCCGCTCCGGGAACTCCGTCAACTCAGAGCAAGCCTCAGTGATATCGGACAAAAAGGAACGCGGCAGCCGAAGCTGCCGCGTTGTTGTATGCGGCCCACAAAGGCCGGGTAATCAGAAGTCCAGCTTGACTCCGAGTTGAATCTGGCGCTGACTGTAGACGAAGTTCGAGTCAGCATTGTTCACAGTTCCGAACCCGAAGGCATTCACGCCTGCGAGTTGCGGGGGCTGGTAGACGAGCGTATTGGCTGGAGTAGTCGATGTTGCCGTTCCGTTGATGGAATAGGCTGTCGCACTCACGCCCGTTACGTTCTGGTGATTGAGCACGTTGAACATTTCCCCAAGCAGCTCGATGTTGTACTTCTCGCTGATACGCAGGTCCTTCTGTAACCGGCAGTCAAGCACGGTGGTATTGGGATACCTGAAGGAGTTCCGACCGAGTTGCAGCAGGTAGCCAGAGCTGCCCGACCCGTTCATCCCGGAACCGGCTGCTTTCTGATTGTTTGCGCTCCCGGCGGAAGGCTGGGTGCCGCTCACGCCCGCCGAGTAGGGCAAACCATTCTGCCACTGGTAGACGGGATTGAGGTGCCATCCATCGGACAGATAGCGCAGCCAATTGCTCGAGTGGCCCGGATATTGAAGCATGCCCCACATCACGAGCCGGTTCGGCACGTTGAAGTTGGAATTGCCGTAATTTGCGCGCGGGCTGGCAAGCGGATCGTACCAGTTGTTCGTTGTGGGCGATGTGCTCTGGTTCTGGTTGAAATCGAGCGAATGCGACCACGTGTAGTTTGCATCGAACTGCGCGTACTTGAAGCTGCGGTTCTGCACTTCGGCGATCATGCCGTGATAGCTGGAATTGATGTTGCTCATCACCTCGGTCACGTAGCCGTAATGGGAGTTCTTGTATGCCTTGGAATACACGGTGGACGTGATGCTTGTGCCGCAGGCAAGAGGGCCGCAGCCAGTGCCTGGATACTTCGGATTTTCCAGGACGGTTAGAGTGTTCTGGTAGGTTGCGGCCGGATCGAGGTTGATGTTGACGAAGTTCGGCAGTTCGCGTCCCATGGCGCCCATGTAGCTCAACGAGAAGAAGGTGCGCTTGGGAAGTTCCTGCTGAATTGAGAGGTCAAACTCGCTCACTTGCGGATTCTGGAAATTCTTCGCAAAGAAATCCAGGCTGGGCGTTGCGAACTTGCCTGCGCCGATGATCTGCGGGAAAACCGGAACCGTGCTGCTGGGGAGCGATCCATAGACCGACGGGATGGTGTACTGCCCATTGGGGCTTCCGGCTGCCTCGTATGTGTTGAGTACGATCCCATTGGGGATGCGGCCATAGTAGAGGCCATAGCCAACGTGGACCACGGTCTTCCCCGATCCGCGCGGGTCCCATGACAGGCCGACGCGTGGGCCGATGTTGTTGTTATCGACGGGCTGATTAATGATTCGGGCATCGCTATCCGGGAAGGGACCGCTGCCGTTCACTGCAACCTTAAGCATCGACGAGTCGATGAGCGACTTGAACGGAGGAGGAACCTGCTCGTTGTCGTAGCGGAGCCCCGCATTGAGCGTCAAGCGCGGTGTAATTTTCCAGTCGTCCTGAACGAAGAAACCGTAATCGACTGTGGTGAGAGAGAACTTTGGTGTGCCGAAGCCCTGTGTAAATCCGTAGTAGCAGGGATACTTCGTTCCGTTGGTCGATAATCCTGTTTCACTGTAGCCGCTGTCGCATGTGCCAGCCGGATTCAGAATGTCGGCGAAAAAGTTGGAGAAATACTGGTAGGTGTAAACGCCATTGCTCTGGTAGAGGTTGTTGATCGTATCGGCATTGCGCAGAACGTCGAGGCCGAACTTGATTGTGTGCCCCTTGCGAGTCCAGATGGCAGTGTCACCAAGCTGCGCCTTCTTCTCTTCGGGATAGGCGGTACGGAATGAGTAATACGGTGATCCCGCGGTGAATCCGTTGTTGCTTGATCCGCCGTAGAGGCTGAGCTGAATCGGAATACCGGTCGAGTTGGTGAGATAGGTCTTGGTGAAATCGCTATAGGGCTGCTGGCCTTCCCAGTTGAGCTCGCGGCCATACTGCACCCGCAGTTCGTTGGAGAGACTGGAACTGAACATGCTGTCGAGCTTTACCAGGCCGTAGTCAAGCTTCACGTAATCGGTACCGAATGTATCGATAGCGTAGGTATTTGACGCCTGAGTCTGCACGCCGCCCGGTGAATCCCAGCGGAGCCGATGGAAGAGTGCGCTCACGTGCTGGGTTGGTGAAATCTGCCAATCGAGTTTCGGAGTGTTCAACACTTCGTCGCCGGTGCGCGGCGTGGGGCCGAGGTCGTCGAGAAGGCCGGGGGTTTTGAGTCCGGTAACAGAGGATACGGACTTGCCGAAGAGCAGTTGATCAAACTTCGCAGCAGCCATTGCGTAATGACTGGGGTCACCGGCCCCATAAAGACGTAATGCGAGCGTGCAAGCCTCAAGGTTCCCTGCCGATCCTGAACCACTGTATTTTGCGCTTACAACGTTGGTCTTTGTGTTGGTTGTCGTGCTGCAGACTGCATCTCCAGGTAGCGAAAGATCAGCCCAGTAATTGAAGAACGCTGACGGGCTCGATGGCTTTGCGAGGCCCGGGAAATTTCGCTTGAACTGGTCATATGCGTAGAACCAGAAGAGCCTGTTCTCGATCAGCTTGCCGCCTGCGCCGAATCCCCAGCGTTTGCGCCAGTCGATAGGCCGATACGGGCTGTTCGGGAAATCCGGTTTGCCGCCACCCGCAGGAAGAACCACACGCGTAATGGTGGTGAACGGATTCAACGCTCCCCAGGCGTTGTCGCGATCGTAGAAGTATGCCTGTCCGTGCAACTGATTCGATCCGCTCTTGGTCACGGCGTTCAACACGCCACCGGCGGAACGACCGTACTCGGCGGAATACACGCCGGTGTTCACCTGGAACTCTGCAATGGCGATCTGCGAGGTGGAATATCCTGCGCGGGTACGTCCGCGCTCTTCCGAGAAAAATGCCTGGTTGTTGTCCGCGCCGTCGATCTCGATGTTGTTGAGAATCGGACTGATGCCGCGGAACGAAATGAGACCGAAGCCGTTGGAATCAGAAGCCGCGCCCGGGGTCAGCAGGGCGAGGTTCGACCAGCGGCCGCCGTTCAGCGGAAGATTGACGATCTCCTGGGTGGTGAGAGTCGAGGAAACTTCAGGCGACTCGAACTGAATGACCGGTGCAACGCCGGTAACTTCGACGGATTCCTGGGTTGCTCCCGCTTTGAGTTCGGGATGCAATTCCGTCAACGAACCGACGGTAACAGGAACAAGCTTCGCCTGGTAGGTCCCGAAGGCCGTGGCCGAGATTGTGACGGTGTATGTGCCGGGCGGGACTAGTGGCGCTTTGAAGTAGCCGTTCTCGTCGGCAACAAGTTTGAATTCGGCGCTGGTGGCGTCGTTGTGCAGAGTCACCGCGGCCCCGGGAATGAGTGCGCCGCTTGCATCGACTACGGTACCCGCAATTGCGCCCTGTGTCGTGCTCTGCGCTGTCGCAAAACCAGAGAACAAACCAAAACACAAAAGACACACAGCGAGCCATTTGAATCTTGTGATGTATTGAGCAGACATGAGTGAGGCTCTCCTATGGAGAAGGAGAACCGAGTTGGGCGTCGACCTTCTGTGCGCTGGAACACGGAAGACGACGGCGCGTGTGATCAGTGCGAGCTGGCAAGGGGCCGGTCACAGCACTGAATATGAGACCGAAAGGGCAACCTAAGCTATTGAGCAGCAGACAGATGCGTCGCAGATGGCACACGTCCATTGAATGGATAGCATGTCCGAAAAGAGAAAAGGCGCTCTATGCTGGCGAGAGCGCCCGGTGCAAATCATGGAACTAACTCGCTTCGCGGCCTGCGGGCCCGAGCACTGTGCGTCCCGCCACGGTGCGCTGAAGCGCTGCGGCGCCAGTGCCTCCACGCAGCAAGGTGACAGGTTGAGCGACCGGCGGCTGATGCATGGTCACAATCAGCGCATCTGCCGGTTTTTTGCTTGCACAGATATAGGAGTGGGGTGTGCTTGAGTCGAAATAGACCGCGTCGCCGGGGCCAAGGGAGCAGTGATGTTCGCCGTGATGCAGTTCAAGCTCACCATCGAGGATGTAGAGGAATTCATAGCCTGGGTGCATGTGGGCGCGAGGCTCTTTTGACTTTTCAAGCGGAATGAACTGCGCGAAGTAGGGGTCCATGTGGCGATCGGGAACCATGTAGCCGAGACTTTCGAAGTAGTACGTCGGCTCCTCGACGCCGGTCTGCGGCAGGCGAACGCGGTCTTTGCGGCGATGAACACGGAACATCGACTGTGGTTCTGTTTCGAAGAAATAGGAAAGATCTTTCGAGAAAACCATGGCGATGCGCGCCAGGTTGCGAAGAGTGGGCACAACACGACCCGTTTCAAGTTGCGACAGGAAGCTTGCGGAAAGGCCGGTGTGCTTGCCGAGTTCCACCAGCCCCATCGATTTCTTCAAGCGCAGACGCTTGATGCGTTCACCGATGTGCTTTTCAGCAATGAACTTCTCTGTCGTCTCAGTGTCAACCTGCGACTTTTGCGTTTCCTCGTTACGAGCGGCCGCCTCAGTCATCCATCCTCCAAGGCATGAAGAGAGCTGTTTTGCCCTAATCAAAACCTATTCCCATCCTACTAAACTCAACTGGCCTTTATCAATCCGGTGAAATTTCCCCACCAATGGAGGAACGAAGATTCTGTAAGTATGGATTTCTCAGATACTTCCACGGTGATCCTCAGCGGAGCTTCGGGAATGCTCGGCGGTGCGGTCAGGCGCGCCTTCTCCAGCAAGAAGACCCCAAGCCTGCAACTTGTAAGGCGAAAACCCGCCGATGCAGGAGAGCTTGAGTGGGATCCAATGGCTGATCAGGCGGTCGCGGATTCCAGCCGGCTAGAGGGGGCGCGAGCTGCGATCCACCTGTCCGGCGCAAATGTCGCAGCGCACCGCTGGACGGAGAGCTATCAGCGCGAAATGATCGCTAGCCGGGTCGATTCAACGCAACGGCTTGCGACCATGCTGGCCGGCCTGCACCATCCTCCAAAAACACTTCTAGTGGCTTCGGCGATCGGCATCTACGGGGATCGAGGAGATGAGGTGCTTGATGAGACTGCGCAGGCCGGAAAGGGTTTTCTTGCGAGTCTCTGTCGGGCATGGGAACATGCCTCCGATGCGGCGGAAAAGGCCGGCATTCGCGTTGTGCATCTTCGATTTGGAGTTGTGCTGGGACCCGGAGAGGGCGCACTCAAGCAGATGCTTCCGCCGTTTCGTATGGGGCTGGGTGCCCGGATCGGCACAGGCTGCCAGTGGATAAGCTGGATCGCATTGCAGGACGTTGTTGCCGCTGTGCTGTTCGCACTTGAGCTGCCGGAGATTTCGGGTCCGTTGAATGTGACGGCGCCGAATCCGGTAACGAATGCAGAGTTCACACGCGCACTGGGATTGCAGCTTAGAAAACCGGCATCTCTGGCAATACCGCCATTCGCTCTACGGCTGATGTTCGGAAAGATGGCGGACGAAGCGCTGCTGGCGAGTATTCGCGTAATGCCGCGAAAACTGATGGAAGCGGGATTTCAGTTTGGATGTTCAACCGTGGATCAGGCGTTGGCGACGGCACTCAAAAGCTGAACCGGCATCCCCTTGCGTTGAACCAACCCGCAAGGGGCTTACCTGACAAATACCGGATCAGCTTAGCGGCGCCCCTGGACAATGCGGCCGGAGGAAGCAGCTACGCTACCCTTTTTTTTGGCGGCGCGACGAACTGCAAGTTCGTGCATTTCCTGGCCCAGCTTCGACTTATTAATGGACACCTGCATGATGAGGCTGATGATGTTGCCGGTGATCCAGTAGAGCGCAAGTCCGGAAGCAAAGTGCAACAGGGTGAAACCCATGATTGCGGGCATCATGATGGCCATCATGCGCCGCTGCGTGGGATCCATCCCGGGCGAAGGCGTGATGTACTGCACGAGAAACATCGTGCCAATGATGGTAATCGGCAGAATGTAATGGGGATCAGGCATGGCAAGATCCTGCAGCCAGAACCATTGCGCATGACGCAGTTCTACCGCGTTGAGCAGCACGCGATAATAGGCGAAGAACAGCGGCATCTGCAGCAGCAGCGGGAGACAGCCGCCGTACATGTTTACGCCTTCTTCGCGCATGATCGCCATCTGCTCGCTCTGCATCTCGGCGCGCTTGGGGTCGTTGATCTTGAGGTTGGCGTACTTCTTCTTCAGGGCGTCGAGGCGTGGCTGGATCCGCATCATTTTGAGCGATGACTTCATCGACCAGATGCGGGTAGGCAGCAGGATCAGGTTGAAGACGACTGTAACGATGATGATGGCCCAGCCCCAGTTGTATTTGCCCGGACCCATCAGGTTGTGTAGCCAGCGCAGGGCGACATACAGCGGCTTGGCAATGATCCCCCACCAACCGTACTGGATGAGCGAACTGAGCGCTTCGCCTGTCGGCTTGCCGTCTGAACCCATCGCGTGGATGGAGTTGAGAATCTCGGTTTCCTTCGGGCCGGCGTAGAGGCGCAAATGGGTGTCGCCGCTCTGGTCGCCAACGGCAAGTCCGATGAGGTCTGCAGGCTTTTTGGCGCTATTCGGGTCGCTCAGATCGGTTGGCAGATCGATCGTGTCGTGGAACGTAACCACCGTTGCGCGCTGCGGCACGTCAGGCAAAAAAGCAGCGGCGAAGTAGAGATCCATCAGAGCGGCATATTCATAAGGCTGATCAATCGTCGCGTTTCCGCTGACCTTTTTCGCCGCCTCGGTGTCCTGCTTACCGTCAACGGACCAGGCAAAGTGCGAATCTGTGTGCGCGGAGAACGTGGTACGCTTGCCGCTGGCCGCGATGAACTCCTCCATGTCGCCGAGGCCGGCCGGCCACGCAACGAGGGCGCGCACGGGCTGCCCATCGCGCTTCACGGTAACGTGAGCACCGATCACATAGCTGGTGTTGAAGGTGAACGTCTTGACCACATCGAGTGTGCCCGAGGCGTAGTGGAAGCTAACTGAGTTCGGAGCGAGAATTTGACCGGTGGTCGAAGGCTGATACAGCGCGGTGTTCAGCTGATTTGTGAGAGCGCTGTCGTATGTATAGAGGGAGAGCGGCCTGCCGAATCTTTCGGCGGCCTGTTCCTGCACCATGTCGAGGGGCTTGCCTGTCGAATCAGTGAAGCCCTTTAGAATCCAGTGCTGAACCTGCGCGCCCTTGTTCGTGAAGGTGATCCTGAACTTCTCATTCTCAATCGTTGTGGTTGTTTCGGACGAGGCGCTGATTTGAGCTGTTGCAGTTGGAGGGTTGTGCCTGGCGGATTCCGTACCGGTTGTGGCCGGTGCAGAAGAGCTTGGAGAAGGCTGCTGCGCCTGCCGAGTCTGTTGGGGCTGCTGCGCCGGTTGGCTCGTATCTGGTTTCTTGAAATACTGGAATACCATCACGGCGGCGAGTGCCAGCCCGATGAAGAGCATAAGGCTCCGCGAGTCGCCCCCCGGTGCGTTGCCGCCGGGCCCCTGCGAGTCGAGGTTAGGATTGCGAAGTTCGGGCAAAGGGTTATTCCTGTCTTTGAGGAGTGGCGCGCGGTACCAGTGTCTCTGAAGGGCGGCCTTCAATCTTCAGGCTGGTTGGGCACACCGCTCTTTCTATGGTAACGGCTTGTGCGCCGCAAAGCCGGACGAACCAGGGGTTCCGTTTTGATTTCTGGAGGGAGGAACTGGATCGAACCCTCCGCGACAGAATGGTTGGCAGCGTAGCAGTCTCCAGAGTGCGAGCCCGGTTCCGCGGAATGGGCCATGGGTTGCAATAGCGATAGTTGCGTATTCGGAGCACGTCGGCACGAAGCGGCAGCCCCCACCTCCGCCAAGTGCGTGCAGTGCAGGCGAGATCCAGCGGCGATAGAACGCAAGGATGGCCAGAAGAGTGCGTGTCATGGGGCGAGCTCTGCCCTGGCGAGTGTCGGAGCGTTGGTTGTGCTGGTACGTGCGCTTTCGACATTGGCCTGCTGAAGGATACGTACAACCTCGGCTTCCAGTTTCGTGAATTCCATCGTGAGCACAACCCTTTGCGGATGCAGAATCAGGTCGCATCCGGGGGGCAGCAGATCTATGTGCCGGCGGAGCACGTCGCGCATCCTGCGTTTGATTCGGTTGCGTTCGTGCGCTTTGCCGAGCACTTTGCCGGCGGTGAGCCCGATGCGCGAAACAGACGGCGCGGCTTGCGCCGCCAGGAACCAGCTCATCGAGGGGGAACGTCGTTTCCGGCAAGCCTCATAAACGCGCTGGTAATCGGCATGCTTGCGAAGGCGGTACGGGGTCAGAGACGCACGCACGCACTCGCGCACAGCGGATGTCGCGGTGCGTGGATCAGCTTTGGACGGTGCGTTCATGGCAAAGCGGGAAGGATTCCGGCCGAAGGATTCGTGCTGATTTGACTGCTCCAGCCGAAACAAAGCGGCAGAAAGGCTTAGTCGCGATATCCGGCGCTGACGGAGACGCGCTTGCGACCCGCGGCGCGACGGCGGCTCAGCACGGCCGCTCCCGATTTGGTCTTCATCCGCGAACGGAAGCCGTGCGTCTTTGAGCGGCTACGCCGGTTGGGTTGAAATGTGCGCTTAGGCATGAGAATGCGCTCCTGTTTCCTGTCTGAAATCGTGGCCTTGACGGCAAGTATTAAGTATATCGAAGGTTGGGCTTCGAAGCCAGCGGCCGTCCTACTCGCTCGTAATCAGACCGGTTGGGCAGAAGCAGCCCACAAATCGACGAAACGATTGCCGGTGAGAAAGAGACGAGATGGGAACGACTCGCGCACGATGATCAGCATCCAAAGTTTCAGGTTCGATGACAGCAAAGAAGTGAGTGAGAATCGATTTCAGTGTGCGAAATCTCACTGATGTGTGACGGCTTTCACCGTGCTTGGTGCAAGTCCCATTTCACTCCCAAAACTTATGTGAAAGAGTGATTGCAAGACACCCCAAATGTGCTACCATCGGGACCGTTCAAGAAAGTTTCCGAGCGTCCCACGGAGTGAATTTCAACCCGTGTCTCGCAGTGTTTCCAGCGAGGCAGATCAACGGCCATCAGGCAGTTCCCAGCAAGCGAGTGTGGGTGGATTCAAATCCATTCGCAGCGTGAGCTATTGCCTTAGCCGAATGGTTGAACTCACCCGGCAGTAGACAGGTGGCGCCGATAAGGATCCGCTCGATGTCATTCGCTATTTCGCCGGCTTCGGCTCTCAATCCATGGCTGCAGATTCTTGCGGCTCTCGAGAAAAAGGTGATTCGCCAGTCGTTTGAGACCTGGTTGAAGCCGACTCGTTTCAGCCATGCCAATGGACGCATTCTTTTCGTCCGCGTTCCTTCGAAAGAGTTTCAACACATCGGAGACAAGTACAGCGATCTGATTCAGGAAGCGATCGATTCGCAGTCGCTTGAGTTCGACGATGTGCAGTTCGTCACTCCGGAAGAAGATCCGACCGCTCCGCCGCCACGCAAGGATGGCGGCTTCGGGCCTCTGCCCGCGCATTCTCCGATTGCACCCACATCGCGTGCGCCTGAGCAGACCCGCTTCGACTGGTCCACCGCGGCCCAGCTCAACCCGCGCTACACCTTCGACGCCTTCGTTATCGGCAATGGGAACCAGTTTGCCCGCGCTGCTTCCCTTGCGGTCGCGGAGCGCCCATCGCGTGCGTACAATCCGCTGTTTCTGTATGGCGGCGTAGGAATGGGCAAAACCCACCTGATGCACGCCATTGGCCATGAAGTAAAGCGGCGTCAACCCTCTTCCAGCATCTGTTACGTCTCAGCCGAAAAGTTCACCAACGAGATGATCACATCTCTGCGCAACGATCGCATGACCAGCTTCCGTGATCGCTTCCGTACCGTGGACGTGCTGCTGATCGACGACATCCAGTTCATCGCGCAGAAAGAAAGAACGCAGGAAGAGTTCTTCCATACGTTCAATGCCCTGCATGAAAGCATGAAGCAGATCGTGATCGCGTCGGACCGTCCGCCGAAGGAACTGGCCGAGATTGAAGACCGGCTTCGCTCGCGCTTCGAGTGGGGACTCATCGCCGACATCCAGCCGCCCGATCTCGAAACCAAAGTTGCGATTCTGCAGAAGAAGGCGGAAAGCGAACAGGTTCAACTTCCGACCGACGTTGCGCTGTTCATCGCATCGAACGTCCGCACCAACGTCCGCGAACTCGAAGGAGCAATGACGCGGCTCATCGCATGGTGCAACCTGAACCACACCGAGATCACCCTCGCCACCACGCAACAGTGCCTGAAGCAGTACATCGACATGCAGGTACGCAAGATCACAATCGAGTCGATTCAGCGCGCTGTTGCGGAGCAGTTCGGCATGAAGGTGGCCGATCTGAAGCAGAAGAACAACTCACGCAATGTGGTTGTCCCGCGGCAGATCGCGATGTATCTGGCCAAGCAGATGACCGAAGCGAGCTTGCCGGAAATCGGACGGCAGTTCGGCAACAAGCACCACACCACCGTGATGCACTCCATCGGCAAAATCGACGAGCAGCGCCGCACCGACAAGGACCTGCACCGGACACTCAATAAGCTACAGGAAATGCTTAACGCGTAGGAGCAGGGATCAGGGATTGCAAAGGCCGCGCGACTGCGCGGCCTTTAATCTTAGCCAGGAAGATTGCCCCGTCTCAAGCAACAAATTGCCTACAGCCGAAGTGCGATAGTGCGATCTCTTCGTCGCACATCGCATCGGTTTTATATTATTGCTCCCCTCGCAGTGATGCCTGAAGTTCAAGGATCTGAAGTTGGACTTGTTTAATTTCCTTGAGGGTTGCGACTTGGCTGGCGTAAATTTCATAGCGCGCCACGTAGATCACCCCGTAGAAAAACATGAGGGCGCTCGCGACTTGAAACCCGTGAATCACGCCTGCGCTTAGATGCCAGGGCTGGTTTGGTGTCCAAAGAAACCACAAGCCGGTAGCCACGGAAACGATCAAGTACGCCATGACTTTGTCCCAGCGCAGCGCTCTTGAATGCTTTGCCAGCAAGGAAGCGGTCTCTTCTCGATACGCGGCGAGGTTCTCCGGCGTCGGCAAAGTTGCGAGCAGGCGTTCGCGGATGTCATTTGATTGTTGTGCCATAATTCACTCCTTTGAGAATCTGTTTCAGTTGCCGCTTCGCGTAATGGATTCGCGACTTAACGGTGCCCTCGGAGCAGCTGACGACATTGGCGATTTCGATGATGGATAGGTCCTGGAGAAAATGCAGAACAAGAACTTCACGATGCTTAACGCCGAGGCGGCTTAACGCATCGTGAATGGCAGTCGCATCTTCTTGTCCGAACGATGGCTCGTCGATGTTGAAAGCTTCGTCGAGTTGAGCTTGTTCAGCCTTGTCACGTTTGTAGTCATGGCGAATGCGATCAACAGCGACGCCGTGGGTGATTGCGTATAGCCAGGGCTTCAGAGAGCCAGGTTCCTTCAGCCCGCGGATGCCACGAACCACCTTGAACCAGACATCCTGAAGAACGTCGAGTGCAGCATCCTGGTTACCGGTAAGGCTGGCTGCGTAATAGAGCAGCGGTCTTTCCATCACTCCGATCAAGTCCGCGAATGCTCCGGGATCGCCCGTCTGACAGCGAAGCGCAAGCCACTCAAATGGGGCCCGATCGTTACCTTCCTTTGCCATTTGTTTAATATGTCGGGCCTGAACCGCTTTTGGTTCAATTCTCTGGCAGATATTCTTTGAGAGACTGGAGCTCGACCCATTCGGCAGCGGCCTGATGGCTGCATAGGGTTCAAGTTATCTTTTGAGGGATGGAGAGTTCGCCTGTGAAAAAATCCCCCGGGGGCTAGTTTGCAAACTCCGTCAAACTCAGCACATTTTCATCCGGATCTTTGAACCAGGCGATGCGGGCGCCGCTGGGCGAGTTCCAGATGCCGCGTGGATCGGCATCGTTCATACCTGTGAAGCGGAGAAATTCCACGCCCGTCGCGGTCAGCCTGTCCGTGGTTGCCTCGATGTCAGCGACCCGCCAGCCCAGAATCGTGAATGGCTGGGGTTTAAGCTCGTGTACGGTCGTCACGCGTAGCATGATCCCATTCGCGTCGAAGACCAGCGCAAACGGCTTCTCATCGGCGACCAGGTGCAGCCCCAGAACACCTTCATAAAACGCGCGCGCTTTTTCAGAATCGACAGTGGGAGCGAACGCGATCACTTCGCTCCCACCGAGAATGGATTCCCTTGCCATGACTTGCCTCTGACCGCATTCTTCCTGTGCGATAGCCACGAAAGCAAGAGAATTGTTGACGGCTTGCGCCGTTACGCGCCCTGAACGACCAGGTCCTGCGCGAGCTTGAAGTTCACAATCGACTCCGCCGGAATCTCCAGGTCCTTGTTGCCGGTCATTGCTGCTCCTGCGGTGCCTGCGCCGCCACCGGCCAGCCCGCCGATCAGCATGCCCTTGCCGCCGCCAGCCAGTCCGCCGATCAGCATACCAAGGCCGGCACCACCGCCGATCATGGCGGCTGAGCGCTTGCCCTTCCCCTTTTTGGTCTGCGTCAGGTCGGCTGTCCTGAGTTGATACTCCGTACCACTGAGGGTCATGGTGGTCAGGCGCAGTTCCAGCACGGATGCGCCCTTGACCCGTCCGCGGGCATGCGAAGCATCAATCAGCCCGCTCACCCGTGTTCCCTTGGGGACGACGGCCACTCCATTGGGATCGACCACCGGATTAACCACCTCGCCCGTGAAGGTGTCGCCTGCGTGGCTCGTCTTCACACTGATACGCTGATCGATACGAACTGCGATGTTCGTCCCAGCCTGGATGGTGACCTTCACCGGGCCTGCCGGTGACGCCTTCGCAGGCCCTGCCGGCTGAGTTGCAGCCTGATCGTCTGATTGCGATTGATTGGGGTCTCCACCTAAGGGCATCACCTTCGGATCCTGCGGCGGAGGCACCGGGCCGCTGGGAGGCGGAGGGGTCGTCGTGGTCGCAATGGCACCTGCGGCCTGGCCTTTTGCTGGAGGCTGCACGACAGTTGTTGTGGTGGTGCCCGTTTTATCCACCGCGACAACCTGCTGCGGCTGACCCGTCGAGGCCGCCTGCTGCTTGGCTTGGTCAATCGCCTTATCCATCTTCGAATCGCATGCGGTGAGTGCCACCGTGAATGCGAGCGCCAGCATCGGTGTGCGCCCGTGGCGCAAAAAATCGCAAGAGAGCATGGGTGTCCTCATTTCGTTTGATCTGGTGTGAAACCCCAAGGCAATCAGGGCGAGAAGGCTGCAGCTTTACAAGTATTTGCTTAGCTTCAGTAGAGGGAAGATGCTGAGATTTCGCAAGAGTACCGAAGAGAGAGGCGGTGCCAGATTTCTGTGCAATCAGGCACAAATTCGAGCTTGTGGCATGGGAAAGACGAACGAGGCCTGCTTAGCGATTGAGTTCGCTATTCAACTCATGCGGTATGAGTTTCTTAGTGGCATCGCACCATCGCACAACCTGTTCCGCAATATGAGAAAAACAGGTATCCGGCCCCTTTGGATGGGTTTGCTTAGAATCAAGGATCTGACCGATCCAACGGCGCATGTCCTCAATTTCCTTTGCGCTGAAGACCCTTGGATCGTTCAGGTTCTCGAGCAGAAACTGGCACATAATGACGTGGTCGTGATCGAAATTGGCGTTGCCGTTTCGATAGGCTTCTTCGCTCAATCTGCCAATGGCGCGAATCATTTCCCCCTGCACAGTCTTGGCCTGTCCATAGGGCGGAACGAGTTCATTCCAAAAACGCTTGAACTCGGATTGCCATGGGTCTGGAGTCATTGTTCAAAGCTTTCCGGCGGACGAGCCTGATTAGCGCCGATCGCGACCGAAGCCCCGGGGCCGAGTCGGCGGCGTTACGGGCAAATGCGTTTTGCCCTCCGGATATACGACAAGGAAACGGTCCTGCCCCTCGCCCGAGCTGGCCGTCTCTACGCCCTGCAGGTCTTTGAATGCCAGGTGCAACAGCCGCCTCTCCCGGCTGTTCTGCGGAGGGAAAGCGTAGGGTACACCGCTCTTGCGGACTTTCTCCGCAGCCACTTCGGCGGACATGCGGAGTTCCTGTGCGCGAAGGGCCTTGTAGTTGCCGGCATCGAAGCTGATCAGGTCGTGTTCGCGCGACTCGAGCCGCAGCATCTGGGCCGCAATTGTTTCCAGAGCCCGCAGTAGTTCGCCGTTGTGCTGCGTCAGCATCGGCGTATCAGGTCCGCCCAGTTCCACATAGATCACCCGAGCTTCAAGGCCCTGGGGGTCGCGCGCTCCGTCTCCTGCGGTAATGCGATACTTCAGTCGCATCCCGCCGAGCTTGTTGAGGGAGGCCAGGAAACTCGCAATCTTCTGTGCAGCCTGTTGCAGGTCGTCAATGGGCATAACGGAACAGTATCGCAGAGATGGCCGGGGTTGCGCTCCCATTCATCCCGATAACTGCGGGGCTCAGGCTTCGCGTACGAGTGGGGTGAGATACTCCGGTCCGATGGGATCCTTTACCGAATCAGCAACAATCCGGTCAATCTCAGCAATAGCATGCACATCGAGTTTCCAGCCCATGACACCGGCGACCGCATCCAGTTGATCGGGGCGCTTGGCTCCCCATAAAGCGACAGAGACGCCGGGCCGGTCGAGAACCCAGCGCGCGGCGAGTGCGATGATGGATTTGCCGAAGCGTTCACGAGCGAACTCTGTGAGCCGTTCGACGGCCGTCATGTACTGACTGAAACGGGGTTCCTGGAACTTGGGATCGACAGCGCGGATATCGCCGTCCTCGAACTTCATGCCACGATGCACACGACCTCCGAGCAGGCTGCGGCAGAGCGAACTGTAGGTCAGGACGGCAATATTGTTGGCTGCGCACCACGGCAGAATGTCGGTATCAATCTCCCGTTCGAAGATGTTGTATGGCGGCTGGTTTGATGCCAGCGGGGCGATATCGCTGAATTCCTCCATTTGCGAAACACTGAAATTGCTGACTCCAAGAGCACGAACCTTACCCTCCCGCACAAAATCCATCATCACAGCGGCAGTGTCATCAATGGGTGCCACAGTGTCCGGCCAGTGGATCTGATAGAGGTCGACGTATGTGGTGCCTAGCCGGCGGAGGCTTTCCTCCAGTTCGCGGCGCAGTCGCTCCGGTGTCGAGTTTGCGTAAACGCCGCGGCTGTTCCACTGGAGCCCGGCCTTGGTGGCGATATAGAAGGCTTCGCGGCTGCCGTGCTGCCGCATCGCTTCGCCGATCAGCTCCTCTGCTCGGCCTCGGCCATAAATGGGCGCTGTGTCGATGAGATTGATGCCGAGGTCTAGCGCACCCAGGATTGTCGCGATGGCCGCGTCCTCAGGGACCGCACCCCATTCGGTCCCGCCGATGGCCCACGTACCCAGGCCGACTCTCGATACTTCAACACCTGCAATTCGCGTTGTTTCCATGCAGAAACATCTTATGCCTGTTCATGCGGCTCGACACACCACGTGCAGTAGCATCTAAGACTCAGGAGAAATTAAGGTTCCCTCGCTATGCTTCTGTCCGTGCTGAAGGAATGGAGAGCTATGCCGGCCGGCGGCCCGAGTCTGCCATGGCTTCTGCTCGGGCTATCGGTTCTGGCTTTGGGCGGCCAGATGTCGAGAGCGCAGACCGTCGCGCCGAGAGACCAAAAAGTGGGAACGCCGGCAGCGCCTGTTGTCATTAGCCTGCAGGAGGCGCTGAAACGCGCACAGGCGAATGAGCCCAATTTCGCCGCGTCGCTGGCGAATGCACGGATCGCGGGGCTGGATAAGTCCATCGCGCGCGCCGGTCTGCTGCCTGCCGTGACATATCACAACCAGGCGCTTTACACGCAGCCGGGAGGTCAGGGGCAAGGAATCGGCGCCAATACGTTCAAATTCATCGGCAATAATGCCGTGCACGAGTACGCCAGCCAGGCGATGGTGAATGAAGACATCGGTCTGGGACAGATCGCGGCAGTTCGCCGTGCAGATGCTGCAGCTGCGGTTGCATCGGCTGAACTGGAGATCGCGCGCCGTGGTCTTGTGGCGGCCGTGGTGGGGATATATTACGGGCTTTCGTCCGCGGATCGGAAGCGGGGCATCGCTGAGCAGGCGGCGGATGAAGCGGCGGCGTTTGTAAAGCTGACGAGTCAGCGAGAGCAGGCTCGCGAAGCCGCGCATGCCGATACCATCAAGGCTCAATTGCAACAGCAGCAACGCGAACGTGAACTGGAGGATGCAAAGCTGAATGCGGACAAGGCACGGCTGGAACTGGGCGTGCTGCTCTTTGCTGATCCACGCACGCCCTACACGATCAACATCTCCGCCGCACCCGCCGCTCTTACCTCGCGCGAAGAGGTGAACCAGCTTGCCGCAAAGAATAATGCGGAGTTGAGGAGCGCACTGGCCACTCTCAATATGAGCAGCGCAGACGTGCTTGCCGCACGCGGCGCATACCTGCCGGGTTTGGCGATCAACTACACCTATGGAATCGATGCGCCGCAATTTGCAGTCAATGGCCCTGATCGGGTGAACAACGTCGGGTACTCGGCGAGCGTCACCGTGGATCTGCCGGTTTGGGATTGGCTGGCCACTGAGCATAAGGTGAAGCAGAGCGTTATTGCGCGAAATGCCGCGAAGACTGCTCTCTCTGCAACTCAGCGTCGCGTGATTGCTCAGCTTGACGAGGCATACGCGGAGGCACAGACTGCGCGGACTCAACTCGCTTCGCTCGATACCAGTGTTGCTACTGCCGCGGAGAGCCTGCGGCTAACAAAACTTCGCTACACAGGCGGTGAGGCTACCGTTCTTGAAGTTGTCGACGCGCAGGCAGCGTACGTCTCCGCCCAGAATGCACGCGAAGATGGTCGTGTACGCTATCAAACCGCATTGGCACAATTGCAAACGTTAACAGGAACGATGTAAACGAATGAACGATTCCGTATGCGCTCGCTCTCGTGTGAAACCAGGCCAGCCGCTGGTTTTAAAGCTTCTGTTCGGCTGGGCGATGGCTGCTGTGCTGACGCTGGCCGGGTGCAAGAAAGAAGAACCTCCCGCACCGGAGGTAACTGTTCAGGCGGAACAACCGGAGCTGGGCGCGATTTCCGAGCACATCAGCGGCGATGCGATTCTCGCACCCCTTGCGCAGGCCGCCATTCAACCGAAGATCAGCGCACCCGTGAAGAAGTTCTTCGTGCAGCGGGGAGCCAAGGTGAAGGCGGGCCAGCTTCTCGCGGTTCTCGAGAATGCGGATCTCGTCGGGGGCGCGCAGGACAACAAGGGAGCTTACGAAGCGGCACAGGCAGCCTATGCAACCGCAACCAGGGCGCAAATTCCGGAAGATGTGCAGAAAGCGGAAACTGACTTCGCTCAGGCTAAAGCGAATCTCGATCTGAACACCAGCATCGTGAACAATCGCAAGCAGCTCTTCGCCGAAGGTGCGATTCCCGGCCGCGATCTCGATACGGCGCAGGCCGCTCTGGTGCAGGCGCAGGCCGCATACGACACCGCATCGAAGCATCTTGAATCGATGCAGAAGGTGAATCGCGAGGCCGAACTGAAGACGGCACGGGGCCAGCTCACGTCAGCGGAAGGCAAATACAAAGCGGCCGCCGCGCAGGTGGGCTATACCGAGATTCGCAGCCCAATCAATGGGGTCGTAACGGATCGTCCGCTCTATGCCGGCGAGACGCCGGCGGGCGGATCGCCGTTGATCACCGTGATGGATACTTCGTCACTTCTCGCCAAAGCCCATATTGCGCAGAGCCTCGCGCAGCAGATAAAGCTTGGCGATGAAGCAACGATCACAGTGCCAGGGCTTGCAGATCCGGTCCCTGCAAAGGTCGCGCTAATCAGCCCTGCGCTCGATGCGGGCAGCACCACAGTTGAGATCTGGCTGAAGGCTGACAACAAGAAGGGCAACCTGAAAGTGGGCACACCCGTGAAGGTGTCGATCACCGGTCGCACTGTCGAGAATGCGCTGAAGGTGCCGGTCTCTTCGATCCTGACCGGAGAAGACGGAACGAAATCCGTGATGGTGGTTGGACCGGACAGCACAGCGCAGAAGAAACCCGTCCAGACCGGAATCCAGGATGGAGATGACATCCAGATCACGCAGGGACTCACGGCGAGTGACATGGTCATCGCCACGGGCGCGTATGGGCTCGACAAAGGCACGAAGGTGAAGATCGGCAAAGGCGATGAGGACGAAGATAAGCAGGGGGCGGACAGAGGAGGCGACAAGGACTGATGTCGACCGCTGCCCAGCGTCCGATAGCCCGTGAGGAGAAATTCTGGCTGACCCGGTTTACGCGGCCCATCTTCTTTTTCGCTGCCGTACTGACCATTGCGGGGCTCTACGCTGCTCTGCAGGTGCCCATCTCTGTATTTCCTGAGACGAACTTCCCGCGGATCGTTATCGGTATAGATAACGGCGTTATGCCGGTGGAACAGATGGAAGTGACCATCACCCGGCCGATCGAAAACGCGGTGAACTCCGTTCCAGGGCTTGCGACAGTTCGCTCGACCACCAGCCGCGGTTCCGCAGAAGTGAGCCTGTTCTTCGAGTGGAACCTGGACATGTACCTGGAGTTGCAGCTTACTGAGGCTGCTTTAAGCAAGGTGGAAAAGGACCTTCCGGCGACGGCACGCATCACCACCAATCGCCTGACCTTCGCCACTTTTCCGATTCTGGGCTACAGCCTCACATCCGATACGATTCCGCAAACCCAACTCTGGGAGCTCGCCACATATGAGCTGAAACCGCCTCTTAATCGAGTGGAAGGCGTAAGTACAGTCGTAGTGCAAGGCGGCCAGGTGCCTGAGTATGGAGTCACTCCAAACCTGCCGTTGCTGGCGGCGAACGGCGTCACAGTCACAGATCTTGTCAATGCAATCCAGGCGTCTAACATCATCGACTCACCCGGTTTGTATGAAGCCAATCATCAGCTGATTCTTGGACTGGTAGGCGCGCAAGTACACGATGCCGAGGGATTGCGACAGCTTGTTGTAAAAACTACGCCGAGTGGCGCTCCGGTGCGCGTTGCCGATGTGGCAACGGTTGCCCCCTCCACGCTGCCTGTCTATACCACCGTTACGGCGAACGGAAAGAATGCGGTTCTCCTCACGATCGCGCGCCAACCCGCATCAAACACGGTCGCTGTGGCAGATGCGGTAAGCGCGGCGATCGCGCAGCTTCGGCGAGGGTTGCCGGCAGGCGCAAGACTTGAGCCCTTCTACGATCAGTCGCAACTGGTGCGCGACAGCATTTCGAGCGTGCGCGATGCCATTCTCATCGGGCTCGTTCTTGCATGCATCATCCTGTTTCTGTTCCTTCGCGACTGGACTTCTTCACTCGTCGCCGGGCTTGTTATCCCAGTTACAATCGCAGTCACCATTCTTGTTCTCTGGGCCATCGGGCAAAGCTTTAATTTGATGACGCTTGGCGGCCTGGCCGCTGCAATCGGCCTGGTGATTGACGATGCCATTGTGGTCGTCGAAAACATCGTGATGCACCGTGACAATGGCGAGCAGCGGGTCGGCGCAGTAAGCAAGGCATTAAGCGAGATTACTGTTCCGCTGATCGGATCGACAATCACGCCTGTCGTCGTATTCCTGCCGCTCATCTCAGTTGCGGGAGTCACCGGGACATTCTTCCGAGCATTAGCCATCACTATGGCGGCCGCGCTGCTCACGTCGCTTATGCTGGCGCTGACGTGGACGCCTGGTCTGAGTCTCGTTCTGTTGCGCAATCGAAAAGAAGATCACGATCAAAAAGATCATGCAGCTGGACGCCTGCTTTCGGGAGCGCTGCGCGTCCACCACCGCGTACTTGACTGGGCCCTCGCGAAGCCGCTTTGGCTCGGCCTGGCCTGTTTACTGCTCATCGCGGGAACGTATGTGGGTTATCGTTTCCTCGGATCCGATCTGCTGCCGGAGATGGATGAAGGCGGCTTTATCCTCGACTACATCATGCCGGCCGGTAGTTCGCTGACAGAGACGAACCGTGTGCTGCAACATGTGGAGCGCATCCTGCGGGAGCAACCCGAGGTAGAAAGCACATCGCGGCGCACTGGGCTGCAGATGGGCTTAGCGGCGGTCACGGAAGCAAACACCGGCGACTTCACAGTCAAGCTGAAATCGAAACGCAGCCGCGGCATCGACGAGGTGATCGCCAGCGTCGATGAGGAAATCAAGAAGACAGAGCCTGAGCTTGACGTCGAGTTTCCTCAGGTTCTGCAGGACATGATCGGCGATCTTTCAAATTCTCCGGAGCCGGTTCAGATCAAGATATTTTCTGAAAATGAAGCGCTCCTGAGCAAACTCGGACCCCGCGTAGGTGATGCGATAGAGAAGATCCCAGGCGTGGTCGATGTAGAAAACGGGATCGAAAACACCATTAGTGGTCCTGCAACCAACTTTCAGGTCGATCCAACCCTCGCGGCACGTCTAGGATTTACGCCGACAGAAGTTGCCGAAGATGCAACTTCGATTCTCGATGGCCTTCCGACGAACGATCCAGTGATCGCGAACGGCCGTCCTTACACCATCCGCGTACGACTCGGTGATCAACATCGCAAGTCGCTCGATGCGATTGAGAATACAGTGTTCAACAGCGCCTCCGGCCATACGGCGACACTCGGTTCGCTTGCGGCAATCCAGCAGTTACCTCCCCAGAATGAAATTCGCCGGGAGAACCTGCAGCGGATGGTCGTTGTCACTGGCCGACTTCGCGGCTCGAATCTCGGCGCCGCAATGGCGAAGGTCAGGGAGACCGTTCAGAACCTCCATCTCCCATCGTCAGTGCGAGTCACATACGGCGGTCAATATGAGGAACAGCAGAAATCATTCCGCGATCTGCTCAAGGTGCTGATGCTGGCGCTGGCGCTGGTGTTCGGAGTGCTGCTCGTCGAGTTCCGCAACTTCCCTGCTCCGATCGCGATTCTGACGTCCTCGGTGCTCTCCATCTCCGGCGTTATTCTTGCGCTGCTCGTTACGCGCACAACGTTCAATGTGGCGTCGTTCATGGGATTGATCATGGTAATCGGGATCGTGGCAAAGAATGGAATTCTGCTGCTCGATGCAGACGAGAAGTTCCGCTCCGAAGGAGTACCAGCGGCCGAGGCGATGATCCACGCGGCGCAACGGCGGCTTCGCCCCATCGTGATGACGGCCATTGCCGCAGTCTGCGGGATGCTTCCGCTGGCGTTTGCACTTGGTGCGGGCTCGCAGATGCTTCAGCCGCTGGCAATCGCCGTCATCGGTGGACTGACCATCTCAATGGTGCTCAGCCTGGTGGTAACGCCCATTGTCTATTTTCTGCTGACAAAGAACCGGATGACGAACCCCGCCTCTTAAGCCAGTTCCGCTCCGCTCCACCGGGCTGGGTGGCACAATGAAACTATGCTTACCGAGCCTGTGAAGCTCAGCGCCGCCGAAGCCCGCATCCTTGGCGCCCTGATCGAAAAAGAAGTCACCACTCCGGACTATTATCCGCTCTCGATGAATGCGTTGATGAACGCCTGCAACCAGCGCTCGAACCGCGAGCCGGTCATGAATCTCGATGAAGATGACATGCGGCAGGCCCTTCACAGCCTCGAAGACAAGCAGCTTGCCGGGCGAGCGCGTTCTGCCGATGGTCGCGTCACAAAATACGAACACTGGCTTGGCGAGGCGTTTAACTTCAGCCGTGCGGAGACTGCGCTGATTTGCGTGCTATTGCTGCGCGGACCGCAAACTCCAGGTGAGTTGCGAGGTCGCACCGAGCGCTTACACGAATTCGTCGAAATCAGCGATGTCACCACCGGCCTCCAGAAGCTGATGGAACGGGAACCGCCGCTTGTATCTCTGTTGCCGCGACAACCCGGAGCACGCGAATCGCGCTACGCACACCTGCTCTGCGGTCCAGTGGACCTGGCGATTATGGCTCCGAATACGCCTGCGGAGTCGCAAGACGCAGGATCCCGGCAGCAAGATGACGATCGCATCGCCCAGCTTGAATCCGCGGTAGCGGAGCTGCAGCGGGAAGTTACGGCTTTACGCGAGAAGATCGACAGTTTATTCGGACAATGAGGGGAAAGACGCGAGCTGACCTTAGATCAGCTCATAGCCTGCGAACCAGTAGCCAATCTCGAAATTGGCGGTCTCGTCGCCATCCGAGCCGTGAATAGCATTTGCCTGGATCGACTCAGCGTATTTTTTGCGAATCGTGCCTTCTTCCGCATTGGCTGGATTGGTGGCGCCCATCAACTTGCGCAGATCGGCGATGGCGTTATCCTTCTCGAGAACCATGAGGAAGATCGGTCCGGAAGACATGAAATCGCAAAGATCGCCAAAGAAAGGCCGCTCCTTATGGACATAGTAGAAGCCCTGCGCCTGCTCCTTCGCAATGGATTGCTTACGGATGGTGATGATCTTGAATCCGGCTTTCTCAATTTCTGCCAGGATTGCCGCCGCGTGACCATTCTTCACCGCGTCCGGCTTGATGATGCTGAAAGTGCGTTGCGCCACTCAATAACTCCTCAAAATTGAACTAGTCCCATCCACCATTGTACTTGTCACTTCTCACGGCGGCCGCCTACGCTGGTCTGGTAAAGTTTCGGAATGCATCGCCTACCCGCAGTACTCCAGCCTTTCCGGCTTGTTGTTTTTCTTGTTCTCGCCGCAACAACTGCTCTAAGTCAGTCGCGCAACGAATCAGCCCAGACGGCGCATGAGCTTCGAGTATTCGACTCCTCGCTGGTCGATGCCTCCGTGAATCCGTGTGAAAACTTTTATCGATTTAGCTGCAACAACTGGTTCAAGCGCAACCCGCTTCCCGCAGATCAGGCAGCTTACGGCCGGTTCACCGAGCTGTTCGAGCTGAATCGGCTGCATCTGAAGGAGATTCTTGAACAAGCCTCGAAGCAGGATGCAGATCGCACCCCCGATGAGCAGAAGATTGGCGATGAGTACGCCAGTTGCATGGACACAGCGGCGATCAACAAGCTTGGTCTTATACCCATCCAGCCAGAGCTGGACCGCATCGCAGCCCTTCGCCGGTCCGATGAGTTGCCTGTACTGCTGGCTCATTTGCACACCATCGGCGCAGATGCCTTCTTCGACTTCAGCGCCAACCAGGACTACAGCGACGCTAACCAGGTCATCTCGTTCTACAACTCAGGCGGTCTGGGACTCCCCGAGCGCGACTACTACTTCCGCACAGACCCGAAATCCGCCGAACAGCGCAAGCAGTACGTGGAGCACGTCCGCAAGATGTTCGTCCTCGCCGGCGAGCCCGAAGCACAGGCCTCCAAAGACGCGGACACCGTGATGGCAATCGAAACTCGTCTGGCGAAAGCATCTTTGACCATTACGGAACAACGAGATCCGCAGAATCTGAACCATCCGACGAATGTAGCGGCGCTGTCAAAAGGATTGACGCATTTCAAGCTTGCCGATTACGTTGCAGCAGCTCATGCGCCGTCATCAGGCAAGGCGAACGAGAGCGAACCGAAGTATATGGCTGAATTCGATAATCTGATCGCTACCACTCCCATCGATCAGATTCGCATATATCTGCGCTGGCACCTTCTGCACGCCTTTGCGGGCACCAGTATGCCCGAAGCGTTTGAGACGGAATCGTGGAACTTCTACGCGCATATCCTCAATGGCGCAGAAAAACAGCAGGACCGCTGGAAGCGCTGCACGAGCCGAGTCGATCGTGAGATGGGCGAGGCGCTCGGGCAGGTATACGTTGCGAAGTACTTTCCGCCGGAGGAGAAACAGCACGCACTCGATATGACGTTAGCCATCGAACAGGCGATGAGCAAGGACGTCGATTCACTCGACTGGATGAGCCCTGCTACGAAGATGCAGGCAAAGGAGAAGCTGAAGACGGTGATGAACAAGATCGGGTATCCCGAAAAATGGCGGGATTACTCGAAACTGGTGATTGTGCGAGGAGATGCGCTAGGGAACCTGGAGCGCGTGCGTCAGTTTAATTTCAATCGCGAACTGGCCAAGATCGGCAAGCCAGTTGATAAGGGCGAGTGGACGATGTCTCCGCCAACGGTGAACGCCTACTACGAGCCGCAGCAGAACAACGTGAATTTCCCAGCCGGATACTTCCAGCCGCCCTTTTTCAGCGGCAAGGAAGACGATGCGGCCAATTACGGTGATATGGGCTCCACCATCGGGCACGAGCTGACGCACGGCTTCGACGATGAGGGCCGTCAGTTTGATGAGGATGGCAACCTGAAGGACTGGTGGACCAAGGACGACGAGGCCAAGTTCAAAGAGAAGGCACAATGCATGGTGGATCAATATGACGCGATCGAAGCTGTCCCCGGTGTGCATTTGAACGGCAAGCTCACTCTGGGAGAGAACCTCGCTGATCTAGGCGGCTTGTGGCTGGCGTGGCTTGCCTGGCAGGACAAGGCTCAGGCTGAACATCTCGACATGAACGCGATGATGGACGGCTACACGCCCGAGCAGCGCTTCTGGATTGCCTACGCCCAGCAGTGGTGCACGCAGACGCGTCCTGAGCAGCTTCGGAGCCAGGCGCAAACAGATCCGCACGCGCCGGATGAATATCGAACAAATTCGGTGCTGCAGGATCTGCCGGAGTTTGCGAAGAGTTTCAACTGCAAGGCAGGTGACAAGATGGTGAGCGCCAAGCCGTGCCGGATCTGGTGAGGAGTGGCCGTCCATCGGGCGGGGCGGGGGCTGGCGCCCGCCTGGGATTAGCCTCATACCGGCCTCATTCGCACTCGTCGAGTAAGTACTTCGATACTGCCCGGCCGAAGTTTTTTATGGGCGGAGTATGCCCAGCGTTTCTTCCCAAAGCCGCGTCGCAAATCTTTCGGCCGGTTCGGCCTGCGCCAACCGGGCCGATTGCCCTGCCCACATCTGCATACGATCGGCTTTGCCCTCTCTTGAAGCAGCCTCGCGCATTGCCCGCGTGAGTCCGCGTTGCAGGGGATACGGCGCCGGTTGCGGCGCGTCAATGCAAGCCGACGAACGCGCATATGCATTCGCGACAGCCCGACCGGGACGACCGGTGAATGCGCTGGTGATCATTGTGTCGTCGGCTTCGGTTTTGGCGAGCGCATCTGCCCAGGCAGCATTGATTTTTGCCTCCGGGCAGCGTAGGAAACCTGTTCCGATCATCGCGGCGCTCGCACCCAGAATGAGCGCTGCCGCCACGCCCCGCGCATCTGCGATTCCTCCTGTGGCGATCACCGGGATGGTCACCGCGTCTGCGATCTGCGGCAGCAAAGAGAAGAGGCCGACCATCCTCTGTACAGCGCCGTCTACATCGAATGCGCCACGATGCCCGCCGGCTTCCCCACCCTGCGCGACGATTGCGTCGGCTCCAGCGGCTTCGGCCGCTTTGGCTTCGGCGACCGTAGTTGCAGTGGCAAACCAGAGAATTCCGCGCGCGTTCATCTCTCGAACGAAGTCTGCCGCGTAGAGGCCCATGATGGAGGAGATTGCTCTCGGTCGCACTTCGAGCATCGCCTCGCACTGCGCGTCGAAGTCAGGCAGTACGCCTTCAGCGGCGCTCACCGGAACCTCTGGCCCCCACTGAGCGAGAAACGCTCGCTGCCGCCCTTCCAACTCCGGATCACGCTTTGGCTCAGGGCCGGGGATCCAGAGATTGATCTGAAACTGACCCTGACTCTGCGACCGAAAATCGGAGCACCATGCCGCGATGTCTTCCGGCTTCATCAGCAGCGCACCACATGCGCCCATTCCTCCAGCATTGGCGATTGCAGCCGATAAAGAGACGGGACACGCTCCGGCCATCGGCGCCAGCAAGATGGGCAAACGAATCCCGAGGCGGCCGGCGAAATGCTCGGCGCGTTCGACTGAATCCTTCGCTTTCTTCATGCTGATTCTCCGCCAAGGTTGTCTTGCGGCTTGGTGAACAGGCAAGCCCACCTCGCGGTGGGCTTTTGTGTGTTTCTGCCAATTGAGCTAGCGGGGCGAACTCAAGAGCTGTTTCACTTGCCGATCACCTTCGCCAGCGTCTCGCCAATCTCGGCCGGCGAAACCACTACGTGAATTCCTGCTTCGCGCATCGCTTTCATCTTGTCCCCGGCAGTTCCCTGCCCACCGGAGATGATTGCACCCGCGTGACCCATGCGGCGTCCGGGAGGAGCTGTCTGTCCAGCGATGAATCCGACTACCGGCTTTTTCACGTGCTCTTTCACGAATGCGGCCGCAGCCTCTTCGTTGGTGCCGCCGATCTCGCCGATCATGATGATCGCCTCGGTGTCCGGATCGTCATTCAGCAGCTTCAACGCGTCAATGTGTGTGGTGCCGATGATCGGATCTCCGCCTATGCCGATTGCCGTCGACTGCCCGATGCCGCGCTGCGTGAGCTGATGCACGGCCTCGTAAGTCAACGTCCCCGAGCGCGACACGATGCCGACTTTACCTTCTTTGTGAATGCGTCCCGGCATGATGCCGATCTTCGCCTTACCCGGTGAGATCACGCCCGGGCAGTTGGGCCCGATGAGGCGCGACCTGGAGCTCTTGAGCTTCGCCCAGACTTTCACCATATCGAGCGTCGGAATACCCTCGGTAATGCATACGATCAGGGGGATACCCGCATCTTCAGCTTCGAGAATGGCATCAGCCGCAAACGGCGGGGGAACGAAAATCATGGTCGCGTTGGCGCCGGTTTGCGTTACGGCATCAGCCACGGTATTAAAAACCGGCCAGCCTTCATGCGTGGTTCCCCCTTTACCTGGAGTGACCCCGCCCACAACCTTGGTGCCATACTCCGCGCAGCCAAGGGCATGAAAGGTGCCTTCCTTGCCCGTGATGCCTTGCACGATGAGGCGCGTATCATTATCGACCAGCACTGACATTACTTGACCCCCTTCGCGGCAGAAACCACCAACTCGGCGCCCTCTTTCATCGTTGCGCCTACCTGGAAGTTCAGACCGGATTCCTTAAGAATTCGCCGGCCTTCCTCCACGTTCGTGCCTTCGAGCCGCAGCACGATCGGCACTTTGACATTGAGCTTCTTCGCCGCGGCTACAACGCCGGTTGCAAGTCGATCGACGCGGAGGATGCCGCCGAAGATATTGATGAAGATTGCCTTCACATTCGCATCCGAAAGCAGAATCTCAAAAGCGTGCTCGATCTGTTCCTGGGTTGCGCCGCCACCCACATCGAGGAAGTTGGCGGGCGAGCCGCCGGCATACTGGATGATGTCCATCGTTGCCATGGCCAGGCCGGCTCCGTTCACCATGCACGCGATGGTGCCATCGAGCTTGATGTAGTTCAGCGCGTATTTACTGGCCTCTACTTCCAGCGGATCCTCTTCGGCGACGTCGCGCAATGCCTTGATGTCGGGATGGCGAAAGAGGGCGTTGTCGTCGAAGGTGATCTTGGCATCCAACGCGAACAGCTTATCGTCCTTCGTGGTGATGAACGGATTAATTTCGACCAGCGAGGCATCCGTGTCGATGAACGCCTTGTAGAGGCTCTGCAGAAACACAACCGCCTGGTTGATCTGCGTCGGCTTCAATCCCAGCGCGAACGCAAGTTTACGGGCCTGCCATGCGCTGAAGCCGACCGCCGGATCGATCGCCTCTTTATAGATAGCTTCAGGCGTCTTTGCCGCCACTTCTTCGATCTCCATGCCGCCGGCCTGCGACGCCATAAACACCAGCTTGCCCGCCGCGCGATCGAGCACAATGCCGAGATAGAGTTCGCGATCGATTGCGGCGGTCTCTTCGATCAACAGACGTTGAACTTTTTGTCCCTGGGGGCCGGTCTGATGGGTGATCAGTTGCATACCGAGAATGTTCTTTACATGCTCGTCGGCTTCTTCGCGGCTGCGCGCCACCTTGACACCGCCGCCCTTGCCACGCCCGCCAGCGTGGATCTGTGCCTTGACCACCACGCCGCTCGCGCCCTCTGTGAACAGTTTGCGCGCCACAGCAGCAGCCTCTTCAGGCGTGTTGGCCATTTCACCCTTCGGCACGGCCACGCCATACTTCGCCAGGATCTCTTTTGCCTGATACTCGTGAATTTTCATGTTGGTAGGGACCGCCCGGTCTGCTGATGTCTCGAAGAATTTTGTTCAGGATAGCGACAAGATACGTCAGCGAGATCGTGCCAGCGGTAAGAAGATACTATCTTGCCGCACGATGAGGTCGCAAACGACCGGAGAATTGAAACCCTCTCAAGATCATGCTCCACGTTCTCCTAAACCTCATTGCAGGCCCATTTCTCACTTCAACGCGATATCCCGCGCAGAATGCGCCTGATCCTGCTCCAGTTCGAAGATTCCGGTGGAATCGGCTTCGTACCTATTCGTTGTAGTTCCTGTTCCAGCCGCAAAGGCCGCTGGGACGATTGACCTCATGTGTCTTGCGATTGCGGGGGCTGGCCACTCAGGAGAGCGAGGTTAAGCTTCTTGCGCCTGCCTCCATTCCACGAGCAGTAATATCTACCTTGCAGAACCGATGTTGCCGTCCGCGTCGGCACGTCAGCAGGAGTCAAAATGCAACCCGACACGGTGCAGTCCCCCGCGACCCCGCAATCGATGCCTGGTTTCGACAACACCCAGGCCCGCTGAGAGCTATTGCCCAAAATTGGTTTCAGATCATACGCAATTGCGGCGACGAAGTTCGCGAGCTCATCCACGACGGCTGCCCGACCGCGTGTCTCGGCGATGCCGCCTTTGCCTACGTCAACGTCTTCACGGGGCACGTCAACGTCGGTTTCTTCCACGGCGCATCCCTGCCCGACCCCGATCGCCTGCTGCAAGGCTCTGGCAAGCGAATGCGCCACGTGAAACTAACTCTGGAGACGACCGCATCCAGTGCCGCCCTTACCAGTTTGATCGAAGCGGCCTGGGCTGATATAAAAACTCGGGTCGAAAACGGCTGACCCATACAGGACCGCTAATCAGCCGCAACAGTCTTGGGGCGCGTATCAAGCCCGAAGTCATGCAGGATCCGCGTGTACCACGTATCGGCATCAGCCGAATACAGGTCTGCCCACTCCTCGTCGGTCATCGACTTGCGCCAGCCAATGAACGCCTCGGCATCCGGCCCAACGGGATGTCGAAGCTGCCAAGTCCCGCTGTCCAGAATCTCCAGCACCTTCCGCGCAACAATCGCCGGCGGCACGGGATTTGCGAGTGATGCCATGAACAGGTTGGCAAAACGCTCCGTCTGCGCATAGGGAGAGCCTTCGGGTGGTGCTCCAATCCGCCGCGCCATCGACGTATCGATGATGCCTGGCTCCACGATCGCCACACGCACGTTGAAGTTCTTTAACTCGCCCGCCAGCCCCTCGCTCAGCGCTTCCAGCGCCCACTTCGAGGCCATATACGGTGTCAACGGCGGGCTCGCCAGTCGTCCAGCTACCGACGAAATGTTCACGATGCAGCCCCTGTGCCGCTCTCGCATTTGTCCGACTACGGCCTGGATGGTCCGGATGCAGCCGAAGTAGTTCGTTTCCATCGTCGAGCGGAAAACTGCCAGCGGAAGCTCTTCCACTGCCCCAAAGGCCTCAACTCCCGCATTGTTCACCAGCACATCAATCGGGCCGTGTTCCGCGAGGATCTTGCTGATCCCGGCCCGCACCGACTCGTCTGAATCCACATCCATCACCGAGACCGCAATCGGCAGCTTCTCCTTCGCTGCTACCTCGCTTAAGTCCGACTGCGCGGGATTGCGCATCGTGGCAAACACCTTATGACCCGCGCGCCCGAACATCAGCGCCGTTTCATATCCGATTCCCTTGCTTGTTCCGGTAATGAGTACTGACCACACAACTGACCTCCTCCGTCGCTCTCGAGTCTCTTGAGTTTCTCGATGAATGATTTGATCCGGGGACTGTTGCGGGATACATTACCAGCCATCTGTCTCGTTGTCAGCCGGAAAATGTCTCCTGCACGACCACACATTCGGCTTGGCTCACCAGGGCGTGCGTCAAGCGACTAGCCGCTTCTTCTGTTGCAAACCCAGCCTGGCTACTACTTTCCACTCTCCTCCCGTTTGCATCCTGTCGCATAGATTTGCGCGACAATGAACTCCTGCAACACTCGTGGCACTTCAGCAGCCTGCAAAACGTCATAGGAACCAATCTGCAGATAATCTCTTGCGAGAGAGGATGATGCAAAAAATGGGGGGGCCCGGGGGGGGCTGGCGGGAGTGCCGTCTTGGGGAATCCAGGGGAGTCCAGGATCTGGGGTGCAGAGCTGTAGCTGTCGGCAGAAAAAAAACGGCCCCCGTTATTAACGGGGGCCAAGTTGCCTTGGTTCTCTCGTGTTGCGAGAGCTCTATTGGCGGCCTACGGCGGGGTAGCCGTCGGCGCGGAAGGGAGCCTCAGGGGGGTGGCTACGCAACACCTTTACTGGTGCTGCTCCGTGCCGGTCGAGGACGCCATACCATGGGGGGATGTGGTGCCCTGGGCCGCCAAACTGTTTTCCATCAACTTGATATGCACAACGCTGGGAACCCGCTCACGACGGTGGCTCGCGGGCTTCGGCGCTGTCTGATCTGCGGAAGCATTGCTCGCCATCTGCGTGTTCTGGTCCTCAATATGGGCATTGCCTAGTGCTACGGCATGCATACGGTAGACGGGAATTTCATGTTCAGTTACGAGGTAGCGCTTTACAGCCTCTGCCTCACGCTGCGAACTCGCGATTCCTGCTGCCCCTGCCGCAGGTGAACGCGCTTCGATTTCGATGATGAAGCCCTGATGACCTTCCAGGTTTTTTGCCATGTCATCGAGCTTTGCCTTGGCATCCTTCGACAGGACAGGGCTGCCATTCCGGAACGGAACTTCAACGTCAGTGATCGGCTTATAGGTATCGAGCCCGCTCACCGTCGTGTTCAGAGTGTCGACATGACCAGAAGCTGAAACAGCGGTGTCGTTGGCTTTCTTCGCCTGATCACCGGCTTGCGTAGCTACCTGATTAGCCGCATCGGCCGAGTCCTGCGCCTTCTTGATGCCGGCCGTCGCGCGAGAATCAACATCCTTGATATCGCTGGCGTTCTTCGCGTTCACCTGGTCGAGCTCGGTCAAGCGATCGTTGATCGGATCCAGCCTCTTCTTCACCCACTTCTTACGCGCCATTGGATTAACGCGGCCCCAGAATCCCTCTTTCTGCTCCTGAATCGGCTGAGTCGCTGTCGCGGGAGGAGTCGAGGTTGGTGTCTGCTGCGCGGCCGCCGGAGCATTCTGGGAATTCGCATCAGGCTGCTGCGTCTGCTGAGCCATCGCGGGGATCGCGATAGCCGAAGCCAGTGCAAGAACGGCTACCTGGCTTGGAACCATAATTCTTGCTTTAAGGTCGTTCATTTTTGTCTAACCCCTGATATTGCGGATGCCGCGTTCATTTGCGGGTGAGCAGGCTCTCCCCGCTCACAATCCATAGTGCATGGAGCGTGCCAAAGGTTCATGGCTCTGTGCAGAAACGATCAACCTGCTCGTTTTGAAGGGATTAAGAGGTGATCGAGCATGTTAAGGATGCTACGGCCATTAGGGTCCGCAGGTGATCAGAAAGTAATTTTTACAACCAGCGGTAACTCTTACCCGGTAAATCGAACAAGCGCGCTACTTTGTATCCACTCGAACGATTCGCAGTTCGGGATACACACCGTTCCAGCCTTCAGTCACCGCGTCCAGAATGAGGCGGAAATCCCGCCCCTCTCCCGTTTTCAGCGGCGCCGCCGACACTGGCTCAAGATCCACATAGGGGTCTCGTGTTCTGATCCATTTCACCGCCTGCGTCTCGTTCTGAGCCACTTCGTTCGCGGCGTTTCTAAAGAGAATCTGCATCGAGATGCCGCTTACCGTTTTGTCCCCGTTGTTCGTGATGTACCCATCGATATAGGTCACCTTCCCGCCGGCTAAGTTGGCGCTCTCGCTCATCTTCACGTCGGTTATCGGCAGACTTGCCGCATAAGGATCAGGCTTTGCCGAAATCGGTGTTACGGCAGCCGGCCCTTTCCCTCTCTGCAAAATGAGAACGACAACAACCGCTGCGACGACGACCACGCCCGCAGCCATTGCAAGGGGAACCCAGTTCCGCTCACGCGGCTCTGCGGAAGGAACGAATTGCGGCCCGGTACTCACGAGCGGATTTTACACCTCACGATGACATCTTGTTTGAAACAAAGGGTTCCCCTCCACCCATCAGACCGGATACACTTGCGCGACCGGTGCTGTGCCGTTCCTCATCCGTCTGGCAATGCACCACCATTTTCCTTGGAGGCACCATGCCCAAGTACGTGATCGAACGCGAAGTTCCGGGCGCCGGAAAACTATCTCCAGCCGAACTCCAGTCCATCTCTCAGACTTCCTGCGGAGTCCTGCGCAAACTCGGTCCGGAGATTCAGTGGGTCCACAGCTATGTCACCGGGGACAAGATCTACTGCATCTACAACGCGCCCAATGAGGAGATCATCCGCGAGCACGCGAAACAAGGCGGCTTTCCTGCCAACTCCGTCGCCAAAGTGACATCCATCATCGATCCGACTACATCCGAAGCCTGATCGAAGCAGTCAATTCACTTCACTTCAACACGCCCGAGAACAGCTCCGCCATCACGGAACAACAGTTCTGTGCCTTTCGTAGTACTCCAGTAACTTGACCCTTAGCACTTTTGGTTGATTCACAAAAGAACTGAAGTGAATCTAAATATAGGTAACCTGCTCAAGGGCCCAGCATCGGATGTGCTGCAAGTTTAGAAAGGCATCAGGCAATGACTTCCTCCCCCTCTGCAGTCTCCTCAAGACCATCTCGCAAGGAGGACCTGATCTATCAGGTCGTCACCGTTGTTGCGATGGTCACGCTGGTCGCCAGCGTTTGGATCTTTTAATACCGGCGCAGACACCCACCGTTCCGCAACGGTGAGGCTATTTTCCCTCAATCATTCCGCACTTAGTTGGCAGCCTCGGGCTGTTCCAGGCGCATCCGTGCGCCGCGAATAATCATGACCAGATAGAACCCTGCCGTCGCAAAGATTGCCACCATGAATGCCGGTACGATGGCCGGAGATAAGCGGAACTCGCCATTCCGCACGCCATGAATGATCCCGCTTTGGATGTAAACGAAGAGACAAAGAATCTCCGTCTTGATCCACGCCACCATCTCGCTCGTTTTCCCCTGGATGAACGGTAAGTTCACCTCCGTCACTCGGACCGGGAGGTTGTAACGCCGAAACTGGATGCTCGCCAGTGCTGTCATCAGCACGTAGAGCCCAAGACCAACCACCGGCAGAATCCAGAGAAACCCGGGAGAGCCCCACGCATTCGGCTTCCCTGAAATATCAAAGTGAGTCGGGATTCGTTCCGGCAGCCGGGACGGCCCGTTAAGAGCCGAATACGTGATCCAAGCCAGATATCCCAGCAGCATCAGCCCCAGCACTTCCATCGTCTTACGCATGGCATGCCTCAGTGCATGCAAGTTTAACGCCCCAACTCCCCGTTCGCGTCATTACCAATGCGCTAAGTGGTATTTCCGGCGCCATTCTTCGCGTCCTAGACTACCTGTGTTTGCCGGGCTATTGTTCGCTCGAATTGCTGCGCGGGCTCGCAAATGTTCCAGCATCCCTTGAGGTCATCGGCATATGCGACTGAAAAGCGTCGTGCTGAATTGTTGCATCCTGGCAATTGCTGCTCATCTCCCTGCTCAGTCGATCACGGGAACCATCGTGATCAAAAGAAAACTGACCAAGCCCAACGTCACTCCCAGCGTCTCTCTATACCAGAGAGGCACCACTATCGACCTTGGGAAGGACCCCGATCAGGACCCCATTGCCTACGAACGCTCGCGCGTTGTCATCTATCTTGAAGGTCCACTTTCCGGGGCACAGGCCACAGTCGATTCAGCTGCACTGCAAGTCGAGCAGCTTAACCGCCGCTTCGTGCCCGATCTGGTCGTTGTGCCCGCGGGATCCACCATCTCCTTCCCCAATATGGATCCCATCTTCCACAACATTTACTCCCTCTCAAAGCCCAAATCGTTCGATCTCGGCAACTATGACAAGGGGCGAACGCGGAAGGTCACATTTCCGAAACCCGGCATCGTTGAGATCTACTGCCATCTGCACCCCAACATGCAGGCCACAGTGGTCATCACGCCGAACCACTGGTTTGCCCGTCCCGATCGCAATGGTCAGTACCGGATTCCCCAGGTTCCGCCAGGCCAGTACACGCTTGTTGCATGGCACAAGTCAGCCGGTTTCTTCCGAAAGGCCATCGTCATCGACAACGAGCGTGACACAACGGCTGACTTTTTCATTCCGCTCGACGTCGATCCCCGGCAGGAAGCCGAAAGGCCTCGCGAACTCGACCACACTGCAGGGTCGCGATGAAGACGCATCTTCGCACCCGCGCATTCTTACTCTGCTTCCTCCCGTTCGCCATCCTGATGACAACCAGCTTCTGGATGATTCAGCGCTTCGTTCAAGCCACGGTTCGCGAAGGCTTGCACACATCTCTTCGCCAGAGCCAGCTCGCCATCGCCAACATTCACGCCAAAGGTGATCTTCGAAACAGTCGTTTCTTGCGCATCGCCGGCGAAAATACGGCGTTGAAAGCCGGACTGGAACTGTTGCGCCAGAATCCGAGAAGCTCTGACGCACGCCGCACAGTCGAAGATCAGCTGCGCGAACTCGGCGAGCACATGGGCTTCGACTTCATGCTTGTCTCTGCTCCCGGCGGCAACCCCCTTGCTGGAGTCGCGCGTCAAGGGTCGCAACTTGTTCCCCTGAATTTATCCAACCTCGATCCCGACCGTTCGGGGTTCCTGCTCCTCCACGGCCGTACCTTTCAGGTCGCTTCGGTTCCGGTCGACGTGAACAACGAAAATATTGGATCTCTGACCGTTGGCGAATTCTTCGAGTTCTCCGATCTCAGCACGCAGGTTGTCCTGATGCACCATGGGCTCGTCGTCGAGTCCAACCTCGGTGACGTCTCCTCGCGCGAGCTCGAAACGGCTCTCGCTCCTTGCAGACCGCAGTCCGAATGCGACCTTCATCTGAACGGAACCAACTGGATTGCCCTGCCTATGGAAACCTATGGCAACGGCTACACGCTGCTCAGCCTCGATAACGTCGACCAGGCAACCCATCCAATTCAAGCGAAACTGCACAAGCTGTTCCTCCAACTTGCCTTCGCCGGCGTTTTGATTGCAGTGCTGTGCAGCCTCGGATCCTCGACCTCCATCGTCAACCCCATCGCGACAGTCGTTTCGCATCTTCGAAACGCTGTCAAGACCGGCAGGTTGGGTGAGATCGAGTCCCAGCGATCATCTATCGTCGAAATTCAGGAACTCGCGCAAATCTACAACGAAGCCGCCATCTCGGTGCACGCCGCCGGCCAGCGTCTTGAATCTGCCTATCTCGAGTTCGTCGGCTCGCTGGCCAATGCTCTCGACGCTCGCGACCAGTACACCGCTGGCCACAGCCGCCGGGTCAGCGAGCTTTCGTGCGTACTCGCAACCGCTCTGCAATTGCCGCTTCACGATGTCGAACGCATCCGCATTGGTGCGCTCCTGCACGACATAGGCAAAATTGGCGTTTCCGACAGTGTCCTGCAGAAACCGGGACGCCTTACGGAAGAAGAATTCGACCTGGTAAAACAACACCCCGTCATCGGCCGCAGAATTCTCGAAGGCGTGCATGGATTCGCTGAATATCTGAATGCCGTTGAATTACACCACGAAAACTGGAATGGCACAGGCTACCCTCACGGTCAGCGTGAGACCGAGACCCCGATTGACGCGCGCATCATCCATGTCGCCGATGCATACGACGCAATGACCACTGACCGGTCCTATCGCCAAGGCATGGCACACGAGAAGGCCCTTTCGATCCTCGTTGACAACGCCGGCCTTCAATTCGATCCCGAGATCGTTGCCACGTTCCTGATGCTTCCACGCCGGATCCTCACCGCCCACCCGGTTCTCAAGAATACGCCCGAATGCGTGGAGGAGATTTTGGTCGGATGAAGGCTCTCTGCCATATCGGAGCCGTTCTGCTTATCCTCGGATCAGCATCTATTTGCGCGCAGGAAGCAAACTCAGGTATCGACCTTCGCGGAACCCTGACGGCCCAACTCATTGTCTCCAATCAACTCACCGATGCACCTCGTTCCAGCGCGCCTGCCATCGCCGGCACTCGCGCAGTCGCCTACCCAACACTCAAGTTCAGCGAGCACTGGTTTGCAACTGGTGCCGTTCAACTTGTGACGCGCCCTTACTACATATCCGACTTCTCCACGAAGGGATACGGCGCAAAAGGATCTGTCTTACAAGCCACACTCAACTACTCCCAGATCTCCAGACGCGGATCCATCCTCTTCCGAGCGGGCGAAATGTCTTCAGCGTTCGGGTCGTTCCTTCTCCGCTACGACGATTCCGAGAACGCTCTGGTTGACCTCCCGCCACAATACGGCTACTACTACGCCCCTATCTCCTTCCTGCCTGTTGCCGGCGCTCAGCTCGATGCCACCTACGGCAAGTGGGACGGCCGCTTGCAATTCGCGAACTCCTCGCCCGCAAATCCACGCAGCATCTTCGCGCACGATCAGTATGGCAACTGGGCGGCGGGGGCGGGCTACACCGTTCGCCAGGGATTCCGCATTGGCATCTCAGGGTATCGCGGCCCCTACCTGGACAGGAGATACGCTTATTACTACCCCGGCGAAGCCAAGCCCAGCAGCCTGACTGCACACGCCGTCGGCGCCGACGCAAACTGGGCTCACCGCCACACATCCGTATACATTGAAGTTCAACGCTTCATCATGCCGTATACGCTTTTCCCGGATTTTCATGAGAGCGCGGGATACGCTGAAGTGCGCCAGGTGCTGAGCCCTCGCTGGTCCATTGCCGGCCGCTACTCGTTAACAAGCACCAACGCCAGTGGCAGAATGAACATCGCCGAAACTGCCGGCGCCTACCGTCCCAACCGGTTCCAACTGCTGAAAATCGGCTACGAACTTCGCCATGCAACAACCGGCTCTGACCGAAACAACCATGTCCTGGCAGTTCAGCTGATCACGACGTTTCACAAATGCGCCGCCCTTTAAACTTTCATTCTCGTGGGGATCAGGTCGGCCGCATTTGAGCCGCCAAATTGCGAAAGGGGAACCTTCACCCGAACGCAACTGCCGCAGTTAGCCGTTGTCAGTCAGGGCTGCAACACCGTCTGCACCAGCAGCCACGCATTCGCAGTAGCGATCAGCACCGCCGTGCTCCACGCAAGCGTCTTCAACCAGCGCGCATTCACAAATTCCCCCATTTTCGCGCGATTGCCCGTAAACATAACCAGCGGAATGACAGCGAAGCTCAATTGGAGGGAGAGAATCACCTGGCTCAGGATCAGAAGTTTCTCCGTCCCGCGCGCGCCATTGAGCCAAACAACAATGATCGTTGGGATAATGGCCAGGCAGCGCGTGATCAAACGCCGAAGCCACTGCGGGATCTTGAGTTGAACAAAACCCTCCATTACAATTTGCCCTGCAAGGGTGCCTGTAATTGAGGAATTCTGCCCTGACGCCAGCAGCGCAATCGCAAAAAGCGTGCTCGCAAACCCCGCTCCAACCAGGGGGCTCAGCAGCTTGTAGGCATCCTCGATTGCTGCCACTTCCAAGTGCCCGCTACGATGAAATACCGCCGCTGCCACAATCAAAATCCCGGCGTTCACAAACAGCGCCAGCATCAATGCAAACGCCGAATCCACATTCGCCATATGGATCGCTTCGCGTTTTCCTTCGGGCGTTCGCTTATAGTTTCGAGTCTGCACGATCGACGAATGCAGATACAGGTTATGCGGCATCACCGTCGCACCGAGAATGCCAATTGCGATATAAAGCATCGCCGGATTCGTGACAATCTGTGCGGAAGGAATGACCAGGCTCCGCAGCGCAATCAGATGCTCCGGCCGCGATAAGAAAACCTGCACACTGAACATTGCCAGGATCGTCCCGATCAGCACAATCACCAGCGCCTCGATATACCGAAAACCCCATCGCTGCAGAAGCAGGATCACCAGAACATCAACGCCGGTAATCAGCACCCCGTAGAACAGCGGAATGTGAAATAGCAGTTGCAGCGCAATGGCCGAACCGATCACCTCCGCGAGGTCACAGGCGGCGATCGCTATCTCCGCCCCAATCCAAAGGAAGAGGCTGGCCCTTTTGCCAAAGCTCTCGTGGCAAAGTTGTGCGAGATCGCGCTCCGTTGCCACTCCAAGTTTTAAAGCAAGGCTTTGCAACAGAATCGCCATCAGATTCGACAGCATGATGACGAACAACAGCGTGTATCCGAACCGCGAGCCACCGGCAATGTCAGTCGCCCAGTTACCGGGATCCATGTACCCCACAGAAATCAGAAAACCCGGTCCGATGAACCCTAACAGACGCTTCCAGTACACGCCGGATTGTGAAATCGGTACGCTTGCATGCACTTCGGGTAGCGATGGCTCGTTGAGCCTGACCGCATTTGTAATTTCAGTAGCCATGAAGAGTGAAAAGGGGACAGCCGAATCTAATCAGCTACAGTATCGCACGATTTAACCTAGGTTAATTAAAAAATTTATTCCAGATTAGTCAAACCGCATCCGGTCGCAGCCAAACCGCCTCAGCGGCAGGCCTCCCCAGGATTGAATTTCCAGTAGGTAGCTCAATCGAAACAGTTTGATCGTAATTCTGACTGACGACTGTCAGCGTCTGATCTGGCCCTATGCCCATACGATGCAGGAATAGCAGCAGCTGGGAGTCTCGCTCCTGCAGACTGCTCACCCGGTAGCGCTCTCCTGCCTTGGCTTCGGATAGAGGCACCTCTCCCCGTTTCTTTCGCTCCGTCGGACGCTCAGGAAGCACCGCGTTGCCATGCGGACACGCTCCGCCCTCGCCAAGTTTTTCTCTGAGTTTCGCCTCAAAAGCCGGCGACACAGCGTGCTCCAGCCGCTCCGCCTCGTCGTGAATCTCATACCACTCCATGCCGAAAACCTCTTTCAGCATTCGCTCGATCAGGTGGTGTCGCAGAGCCGTGCGGTAAGCGGTCTCGCGCCCCGCATTGGTGAGCCGGACGATTCCATCCCCGCTCATCTCAACGTAGCCGTCCCGTCGCAGGCGCTTCAGCGCCATGGTCACAGCGGGCGCCGACACCTCCAGCCAGTGCACGAGCGTGGCCGGAATCACCTCGTGCCCTTCCGCTTCTGCCTCCAGAATGGCCTTAAGGTAGTTCTCTTTCGAAACCTGAATTGCATCTCGCATTGTCGTCCAATCCACTCTAATGCCTTTCGGCAGCGACGACCGCTCTCCCCGACAGGTGATTTTCAGTTGAAACACGAAGAGCGTTAACCAAGAAGTCCCAAAACAACACCAGCTCTCCGATATTCCGAAGAGCTGGCTCGACCACATTCAAAGCTGGAGCTGGTAACTGTCTATCTACTTAATCCGCACCTTAGGCTCCACTGACAATCCCGGCCGCAGTGAATGATTCGAATCTTCCTTGTTCAAATCATCGAAGTCGATCCGCACAGGAACTCTCTGCACCACTTTCACGTAGTTGCCCGTTGCATTCTCAGGCGGGAACAGAGATAGAACCGATCCCGTGGCTCCGCCCACCTGCGTCACATGTCCGTCATAGTCTTTGCCTGTCGCATCCACATGGATCTCAACGGGCTGCTTCGGAGACATATTCCTCAGTTGCGTTTCCTTGAAGTTCGCGGTGACCCAGAGGTCCTCAAGCGAAACCAGCGTCAGCATGTTCTGCCCCGCAGCCACGTTCTGATTGATCTCAACGCTCTTGCGGGTAACGATCCCTGCCACCGGTGCGATGATCCTGGTATAGCTTAGGTTGAGATTCGCCTGATCAAGCTGCGCCTGGGCCTTTTGCACCTCAGCCTCAGCCTGCTTGTATCGTGCACTCTGAGCCGCAACCTGCTGCGGACCTGTTTGCGCATACTTCAGCTGGGCTTGCGCTTGCGAAGCTTTCTCAGTTGCAACTCGTACGGCGTCGGCTGCAGCCCGCTCGTTGGCGTGAGCGTCATCTACCGCGGCCTTTGCTGCGTCTGCTGAAGCAACCGCCGCATCATATTGCTGCTTGCTGATGACGTCCTTCTCTACCAGCGGCTTGTATCGCTGAAGATCGGCTTGAGCTTTGGCATTGTTGGCTTCAGCCTGAACCACCTTCGCGTGGGCCGCGGCAAGCTGCGATTGTGCCTGGGAAATACCTGCCGTTGCCGCCGTGACATCCGAGCCTGCAGAAGCAAGGTTGCTGCCGGTGTTGATACTGGTGATCGGCACATTTACCTTCGCTGCCGCTGCCGCAGCCTGTGCGCTCGCCAGCGCAGCCTTGGCGTTCTCCACCGCAACCTCATAGTCGCGCGGATCCAGCTCGGCAATCAGGGCTCCCTTCTTCACCTGCTGGTTCTCGTCCACGTTGACTTTGATCACCTGGCCATTGATGCGCGAACTGATTTGGATCAAATGTCCGTTGATCTGTGCGTCGTCTGTGTCTTCGTAATAGGTGGAGCGCCACCAGAATCCAAGCGCGACCAGCACCAGGACAACCACCACTGCAATGATGATTCCTTTGCGGCGAGAAGGGGGCTGCGCCACCTCTGTGCTCTCATCGCGCGGCGCCTGCACCGTCGTTGTGGATGTTTCCGCCACGTCTACTTCCCTCCAAGATATTTCTTGTAATCCTGCCCTGCTCCAAGCGAACGCGCCAGGCTTAGCTTGGCAACATTGGCGCGATAAAGGCTGGTTACGTATTGATCGTTTGCTTGTGCGACCGACTGTTCGGCCTGGCTCACTGCAAGATTGTCGCTTACGCCGTTTACATAGCGCTGCTGCGCCTCGCTCAAAGCCTCGTTGGCCAGTTCCACGCTCGAACGCGCAACCTCAACTTGTTTCTGCGCGGCCTCAATATCCAGCAGCGCATCGCGAATGTCCGCGTCCACCTGCGCATTCGCATCACTTAGCTGCGCCCGCTGCGTCTCAAGCTGCGACTGCGCTACCTCCGCCTCGCCTCGAAGCGCAAATTCCTTGAAGATCGGCACACTGAGCGTTCCCTGCGCATCACCAGTCCCGTGCGAATGTCGCACATTGACACCAATGTCTCCGTAATCCGCATCGACCTTGATGGTCGGATACCGGTCCGCTGTCGCGCCCTTGCGCTGTTCCTCGGCGGCCTTCATCTGCTCCACCATTGCGGCCAGATCTTTGCGATTGGCATGCGCCTGCTTGATCGTGGCATCGATATCAAGATGATCGAAAACACCATACGGAGCTTTGTCTGAGAGACTAAATTTCTGATCGAGCGGCAGACCGATCGCTCGCGCCAGCGCCAGCTTGTCCTTCTCGAGACTATTCTGGGCCACGATCAACTGCTGTTGCAGTGACTGGTAATCCACCTGGGCGCGCAACACATCGAGCTTTGGAGCTGTTCCTGCCTCATGATTCGCATTGGCCTGATCAAGAGAAACCTTCGCTGTGGCCACCTGCGCCTGATAGCTCTCCACGCGGCCTTGATCGGCGAGGACCAGCATGTACGCATTTCCCACCGTCAGTACCACCATGTCCCGCGCATCCTGCTCCGAGAGTCGAGCCGCGTTGAACTGATGCTTCGCAGCCATATATGAGCGCAATGCTTTCAGATCCAGCAGAGACCAACTCAAGGATGCACGTAGATCGGTATAACCAAATGGGCCGATGATGGTAGGAAATCCGGGAATTCGCAAGCCCTGAGCCGCGAGATCTACCTGCATCTCCGCTTCCCGAGCGTTAAATTCCACATCGGGGAGTAGAGGCTGCAGCTGGCCAAGCTTTTGCGCCCGTGCAGAAGCCGTTTGCGTACCGCTCAAAATCGCGCCCAAATTGTTCTTCACGCCGCGCTGGATCGCATCATCCAGCGAGAGATCGAGTTGCTGCGCGGTCGCGTTTCCGGTGGTTACACTTCCTTGAAAACTCCCGGCCGTCGGACCAGCCGACTGCCCCGGCACAGAACTGGGCAACTGCTGTGCAATCAGCGCTCTTGGCGTCAGACTTCCGGCAATCACCGCCAGCCCCGCGCACAAAAAAAGTTGTTTAGGGTACTTTCTGCAGTCTGAGGACATCGATCCTTGAAATCCTGGCTTTCGGAAATCCGCCGGAGCTATTTGTTTGCATTTCAGTAGATGCCCGACGCGGGCAGGCAGGTTCTTTATGTCAAGTGTATCGAAAGAAACACTCGTTTTGCCGGAAATGGAGACGCATCCACGTCCAGATAGCCTTAAGGCGGTGATTCACATCACCATGGGCCTGAGCGAATCCCTTTCCCTCACCTTACGGCATTGATCAACTGCGATGCCAGAGAGCACAATCCCTGCCGGAAGATTTCCCGGACTGCATCGCCATTCCAGCGCTCTGCACCCTCGCCGCCATGGCTGGCCAGAATCTCCGCCGTCTCGTTTGCGGAAAATCCGGCCACCGCCCTCAGCACAAAAATGACCCGGGTCTCCGTGGCCAGACCCTCGATCCATTTCTTGATACGCTCGCGATTCGGCCCGGCGAGCATACTCTCCAGTTCAGCTCTCGAGATCCCCGCGGACTCCAAGTCGTCATCCTCGATGCATGTAGCCGCATGCTCCAGCCATTCCGGCGCCGCGAGGCTCCCCGGATTGCGCTCGGATATCCGTTCAATGGCCGCCCCGCAAAGTGCCTTACGGCTGCTCTTCCGGGCCTCCTCGGCATTGCTGCACGCCGAAAGATCCGTCCTCGCAACCGCCGTTTCCACTAGTTGAATGCTGTCCTCGCCCTCGCCAACCAGCATGGAAGCCATACTGTACAGTCCGGCGGCAATTACATCGAGCAGCGCGTCCATTCCGCCCAGCGTTTTCGAAACCGTCGCCTCGTCCTTCGGCTGGCCATCCAGCAATCCTTGCACTTTCTGCGACAACTCCTCGGCGCCCGCCGGAACTGGTTGGCTGGGAATCAAAACATCCTTCGTGTCCGAATCATGAGACATAATTTGAGCACCTCGCTTGGGAAGAACGCAGACTGTATCGAATCTTTATCCTCCACCCGTCCCCGGCCCCGGGTCAATCGCGGTTCCCATCCGGTTCCGAGGCCTTTCGCACTAACTTAGTCTTAGTTGTGACCTGGACCTGCAAGCATGGCCTGCAGTGGCTTTCACACCTTCGCATTCCAGTTCACGGGCAAGACGCTGTAGACTTTCCATCACGGTTTGTACCGATCCAATGGCTCGAACGAAGCAGAAACAAAGGCTCTTTACGGGACGCGACTACTCCTGGATGCAGTTCAATCGTCGCGTCCTCGAAGAAGCCGAAGACCCCACCAATCCACTGCTGGAGCGGGTCAAGTTCCTCGCCATTACCGCCTCCAACCTCGACGAGTACGTCGAGATCCGCCAGGCCAGCCTGATGCAGCGCATCGAAGATGGCTATCGAGAGCCCGGGTACGACGGCCTCCGCCCCGATGAATCCCTCGCGGCCCTCACGGCCGAAATCCACAAGTTCGTCGAGGCCCAGTATCGCTGCTGGAACCACCTGCTTCTTCCCGAGTTGCGAAATCAGGGTATTCGCCTGCTCCAATGGAACGAGCTGGATTCCGATCAGCGCGCCTACGCGCAAGGCTATTTCCAGCGCGATGTTGACCCGCTTCTTACCCCAATCGCCATTGATCCGGCTCATCCATTTCCCCGCGTGCTGAACAAGGCGCTGTGTCTCGCTCTGCTGCTTCGCCGAAAGCGCAAGAGTTCAGGCCCCCTGGTCCTTGGCGTGGTTACCGTACCTCGCGCGCTTCCGCGCTTTGTTCGCCTGCCCGCGGAGGATGGCAATTTCGATTACCTTCTGCTTCAAGACCTCATCGCCCAGAACCTTGCCGGCATGTATCGTGGATATGAAGTTCAATCCCGCGTCGCTTTTCGTGTCACGCGGAACTCAAACCTGTACATCGAAGAAGAAGAGGCTCGATCCCTTCTCGAAACGGTTCGGGTCGAATTGACAAATCGCCGCAAAGGCGACTCTGTCCGTCTCGAAATTGAATCCGGAGCCGATCCTGAAATCGTCGAGCGCCTTCGTGTCAATTTCGAACTGGATGAAGATCAGGTCTTCCGGGGCGAAGGCCCCGTCAACCTTTCGCGCGTAATGTTCTTCTACAGCGACATCAATCGCGCAGATCTCAAGTACCCGCCCTTCACTCCGCGAGCGCTCCATCTCAGCCGCAAATCAACCAACATCTTCGATGAGTTGCGCCAGCACGACATTCTGCTCCACCACCCCTACGACTCCTACGAAGCGGTGGTCGACTTCATTCAGCAAGGCGCTGAAGATTCGGCGGTCGTCAGTATGAAGCAGACGCTCTACCGTACGAGTCAGGATTCACCCGTCTTCTCCGCGTTGATTGAAGCCGCGGCCACCAAGGAAACTACGCTTGTCGTTGAACTGATGGCACGTTTCGATGAAGCATCCAACATCCGCTGGGCGCGCAACATGGAAGATGCCGGAGTGCAGGTTTTCCACGGCGTGGTTGGCTTGAAAACCCATTGCAAGCTCGCTCTGCTTGTTCGCCGCGATGAAGATGGAGTCACCCGACGCTACTGCCATCTGGGCACCGGGAACTACAACCCAATCACTGCGCGCTTTTATACCGATCTAAGCCTGTTGACCTGCGATCCGCAGATCACCGAGCGCGTGCATATGGTCTTCAACTATCTGACGGCACATGCCGAAATCGACGACTACAGCCCGCTCCTCGTAGCTCCGCTCACCATGGCTGAAAGCTTCCTGCGTCTGATTCGGCGAGAAATGGAACATGCCCGCGCACGCCGCCCCGCTCATATCATCGCCAAGATGAACGCACTCCTCGAGCCCAGCGTCATCGAGGCACTCTACGATGCTTCGAATGCCGGAGTCGAAATCGACCTGATTATCCGCGGCCTTTCCATCCTGCGTCCCGGCGTTCCAGGACTCTCAAAGCGTATTCGCGTCCGGTCCATCGTCGGACGGTTCCTCGAGCACTCCCGCATCTTCCACTTCGCGAACGGCGGAAACGATGAAGTCTATCTCGGCTCGGCCGACTGGATGCCGCGCAATCTCTTCGAACGTTGCGAAGTTGTGTTCCCCGTCAAAGATGCGGCGGTGAAGGCTCGTATCCATGACGAGATTCTCCCCGCCTATCTGGCTGACACCGTCAAGGCCCGCCTCCAGCAGCCCGACGGCACCTACCGTCGCGCAACAGTTCCAAAAGACGGCTTCGCATTCTCCGCTCAGGATTTCCTGATGATGCTTGCTGAGGGTAAAGCTGAGCTAAGCGCAATCCCTGAACCAAATGTTCTTGTAGCCGCATCCCCTCGCAAACGACCTGGCAGGAAAGCTCCCGAGCCCGCGCACGCCGCCGATTAACTTCAAGTTCAGGATGCCTTAAGCGCATTCGAACATACCCTCGATCCCGAAACTGCATCCAAATCTCGGTCATGGGATTCGCGGCTTCGTCAGCCCTGCCGCTCACGACTGCCGGTGATTCATTGAACCAATTCCCTTGCAATCCGGTTTCTCGTCGCCGCGGACACCCACGCGTTTTGAAATCTCAATCAGGAGAAAATTCATGAAGCGTACTCTCGCCGTAGTCTGCTGTATCGTCCTCGCCTCCCTGCCTTTGCTTGGCCAGAAAAAGGCAACTACGGGAAAAGCCATGACCGACCAGCAATTTGTAGACTTCGCCGCACAGACAGACATGGTGGAAGCTAATCTCGGCCAGCTCGCTGCCGATGCGGCATCTTCGCAGGAAACCAAGGATTACGCGTCAACCCTGGTGACCGACCATACTGCTGACTACCGAGAGCTCTCAGCGGCTGCCAAACAGTCGAGCCTCAACGTTCCCAACGCGATCGATAGCGAACACAACAAGATGATCGACCCCTTCCAGAAACTCAAAGGCGCCGCCTTCGATCGCAAATATGCGCACGAGATGGTGGCCGGACATACCAAGGCTATTGAGATCTACAAAAAAGAGGCATCCGACGCTCAGAATGATGCGATCAAGTCCTATGCTCAGACAGCTCTCCCGGTACTGGAAAAACATCTCTCCAGCGCCAAAGACCTCGAGAAAGCGAAACCGTCTACGAAATAGAGCATAGAGCGACGAGCTCGCATCCAAGGCACTCAGGAGAACTGCGATGCCGGAACAGCCTCCCGATCCCCTTCACTATGACATGAAGATTCCACCGGAGCCCGACCGGAGCAAGCAGATCGCGCCAGAGAAGCCGAAGTCTGACGACAACGAAGATCCCTTCCAACCGGCGCGTGATACCAACGTCGTCAGAGGCGATAATGAACCGCAGGCTGGCCGAGGTTCGAAGTAGTTTTCAGGTTTGAAGAGACGGTAGCTCAGGCCGCCGTCTCTTCATGTTCAGGCTTCACGCTGCTTGGCGCCCATTCTGTCACGGACCATGTCGGTACCTTTTCCATGTGCCAGATCTGCTTATAGCGTTCTTCGCCACGCAGCATATCAATTGTGGCGACGCCTTCCTTTGCCGCTTGCTCAACAGCATAGGCAATCAGCAGCGTGCCGGGCCTCAGGTCCGCATACTCAGGCGAGTAAGCAGTGATGTAGAAATACTGGGTGCCGCCAGCCGGCACGCTATCGATCAACGAGTAGAGAACCGCGATCGTTTGCCTATTCATCTTTAGCCCCATCAATCGCACCAGGCCGCTCTTCAGCAGCAGGGGAATCGCCTCACGATGCCACCGTACAACGCGCTCGTCCATCAGGATTCCATCTTCGCCGCGCGTCTGCCATCGCAATGTATGCAATCGTCTTAGTTCTTCGAAGAGTTCCTCCCAATTAGACTCGTCGGCCTGCACCATCTCCAACTGCCCCAACCGCTGCGCCCGGTTCCGGTAGTACATCGCGTTTCGTCGGATCTTCTGGGGGAGTTCTGCCATTCTGACCGCGGGCATCCGCGAACAACCGTCCGATTGCGATACGACAACAGGCTCGACAGACCCCGGATGGCCGATCCGGGACGACTCCTTCAGCGCGCGAAGCAGCCGTGAATGTTCCGGCAATTGCGTTGCGCAGAATACGTCATATTCTGCATCTCGCATTAAGAAGTTCCGTGCACCGGCTATTTCGTCGATGGAACAGTCCGGTGCAAACACACCGTCCAGATAATCGCTTGTTCCCACTCCGAGTGGAAGCAGTTGTCGTGGGTGTGTCTTTGTCTGCTGGTAGATGTAGAACGGCAGAAACCCGATTGGTTCCCCACCACGTTCAATCACTACGGAACGCAGTTCCTCAGTCCCAAATTGCCGCCACCACGGCAGAAGCCAATCCGGGTTCTGAAACGGCGTCGCTCGTGGATCGCGGAGCCACAGGCGTCGCCATGCCGGGACAAAATCGCTCAGTTCTTCTGCCGACCGAAGCAGCATGAACTTGACAACGTGCTGCCTCGGCCTTTCCTTAACAATCCTGTCGTACAGATCGAAATACCCCTCGATCATGCGCTCTTTTGAGAAGCGTCTTTCCGCCGCTTCGCGGCACGCAGCCGGCGAAATCGCATTAACCTTTCGAATAGCCTCCGCCATTCCTTCAACGTCGTTCACCAGGAATCCAGTCACGCCGTCTTCGACAATCTCCTGCAGCGCTCCAGACCTGTACGCAATTACCGGCGTTCCCGCAGCCAGGGCTTCCATGGCAACGAGTGAACTCGTCTCCGGGGCGAGGGTCGGATGCAGCAGGCACCTTGCCTGCGATAGCAATTCGCATCTGCTTTCCGGCGTAAGAGGCCCAACAAACTGGTGACTCCCCGCCGATCCTTTGTTGTTCAGCTGCGGTCGAATCTTCTCTTCGAAGTACTGACGGTGTGCACGGTACGGATATACTTGTCCGCCAATGATCACCCGAAGCTCGGCTTTTGTCCCTGCTTCCAGTGCACTGTGCGCATTCTTCTCTGGACAAATCCGCCCCATCACCAGGGCAAAATCCGATTTCTCACAATAGGATTTGATCGGCGGAATCTCGACTCCATTTCCGATCACCGGGGCATCGCCAAACCTTGCGAGACCGGCGCGCCTCTGGCTCTCCGACACGTAGCAGAACTTAGCCTGGTTTCTGTACTTCGTAAAGGCCTCGTGCATATACCAGTCGATTGGAAGATGAAGCGTCATCAGCAACGGAATCCCGGATGGAAAATCGTATCCATACAGATCCATGCTGTGCACATGCACGATGTCAACCGGTTCCGAAGCCAGGGCCTTGCTGACTGCGGCTTGAAACTGTGACCGGCACCATTCCCGGTCCACCTCATCCCACGATTCGCGGTTCGGCAGAGACACGGCGAAGAGGCAACCTGCCGGTTTTGATCCCTCACACGCTACCACCAGCGAACGGTGCCCCGCGGCAACAATCGCCCGGTCCAGGTCCCAAAGAATCTGCTCCGCGCCGCCTACAAGGTTCGGACCTACCGGAGCGAAGGGATACGCAATACTCAAAACCGTTGTCACAATCCCCTCACCGCTGTGTTGTGCAGTTCCCATTCAGCTTCTTGAGCAAGTTGACAGAAACGGACTGAATTCATTCCCCAGGGATAGTTCTCGTACAGCAGCTTTCCTTCATGGGGGGGACGAGTGAAGTCATAGACAGGCGCGATGCGAAACCTCTCAGCCACATCGTCAAATGCCTTCAGCGTCTCACGCTGAGTCGTGAAGCACGCGACCAGTTTGCTCTTCAGCGTTCTCTCGGCCTCGGAAAGTTCATAGATTATCTCTGGCATGTATCCATCCTGTTCCAGGACCCCCCCCACCTGAAACCCGCCGCGCCCCGCATGATAAAAATCCGCTTCGATCACGAGAGGTCTTCCCCCTCCTCGAGCCCGGTTCAGCGCCACGGCGTTGTGTACGGCAAATGCGCATGCGTCATGGTCTGGATGTCCGCCCTCGTAGGGGTGAGTGAAAATGACCTCCGGATCGTGATCAGCGATCTCATGCGCAACCCGCTGCGTCATTTCAATCAGATTCAGGCTCGCCTCCTGATCGGGAAACCCGAGACAGCTCCGACTGACGCCCTGAAGCCCCGCTTCTGCGAACATTCGGGCGAGTTCGCTTGCTCTCGCCTGGCGATAATCATCAAGGGTCTGAAAGCCGTGTGCCTGGCTGTCATGTTCATCGCGCGGAGCGCCGTCCGTTACGTGAACAAAATGAGCTGTGCGGAGTCGCGCCATCCTCGCCCCCAGCGCGATTGTCTCGTCATCGGCATGCGCCACAACCACCATGGCCCGCGGCATCTGAAGATCAGAATTTGCAGGCGCGGTCCCTCGCCTCAGCAAATCTTCGGCCGCAATGGTCGACTGCGCGGGGCCCACAAGCTACTCTGATGCGGGCTATTCTTCAGGCGCTGCCATCTCTCCTTCTCAGCATGAGAAACGTATCAATCTTTGTACTTCGCCCTCGTTCTGTAGAGTTGGAGGCCCGTTCGTGGGTTTACAAACGACCTGTGAGTAACATGCGTGCCATGAAGGGCGGTTGGGTAGACCGCAAGTCTGCTCCACGGGGGCCGAACGGTCGCGGGCTCTGCCGATGGTGCTCCCTGGAAGTCCCGCGCGGACGCTTTACATTCTGTTCGGAATTCTGCGTGCACGAATTTAAATTGCGGAGTCAGCCCGCATACCTGCGCGAACAGGTGTTCGAACGGGATCGCGGTGTCTGCTCCCTATGCACCGTCGACACCGTTGCCGCTGCAAGAAAGCTCCGCTTTTCTCGCGGTACCAACCGCGATTCTCTACTCGCTCATTGGGGGCTACGCACCCGGTCGCGCAAGTCGCTATGGGATGCCGACCACATTGTGCCTGTCATCGAAGGCGGCGGAGAATGCGATCTATCGAACCTCCGTACCCTCTGTCTGCGCTGCCATCGCGTTGCAACCACCGCGCTGCGACAACGTATCAAGCAAGCCGACTAAATCGCGATAGGTGAATGCCGATTCAATTTCAACAACCAGCAAACCACCCCGCGGTTTCTTCGCATCTATCATGACGGGGATGTCATTTCAGTAAATTCGCTCACATGGTGAAAGGCGATGCCATACGAAATTCCATTGAACGTTATAGAAATCCTTAAAAGTACGTTGTATCTCCTGGAGCACACAATTTACCCGGGAAAAGATGGCAAGGCCGTGGTGGACTTGAAAAAGTGCATCAATGGTGCCATCGATGTACTCGCGTCTGAGGCCGTGCAGGCTCATGGGGAAATCTGATCGATTCCCGATCGATTCCCGATCGATTTTTGACTGCTCTCACTTGCACCCGATGCAGTCTCCGCGCAACGCCGCTAGAGAAGGAATTGTCTCCGTCACCGGAAGGGCGGTGACGGATGTCACCAACTGGAACGCCTCTTGCGAGCAGAATTGTGGGACGATTGGAAGTACGCTATGCAAGTGTTCACCACAATCTACCTGGCTGAAACGCTTCGGGCCAACATCGAGTGTATTGACGAAACGGAAGGCCTCGATCTGCAGCTCCCAGGTGTGCTTGAGTTCAAGCACGCCTTGAGCAAACAGATTGTACTTCTGGAGAATCGTCGCTGCTGCGAAGACGATAACTCCGTCGAAGGCTAGGCCGCCCAAAAGCCTCTCTCTCAATTCTCTCGATTGATCGCTGGAGCGCTCTCCATCCGCTTCGTCTGTCCGAGGGCGAACAAGCCCGATACGGCAGCAGTTGAAGTGGCCTGGAGATATGGGAGAGTCCTCATGCAACCCCAGCCGCAGACCCACACTCTAGAATCAGGAGTGTGGCTTCTTCCCTCCTTAGTTCACAAACACTTCGTCCAAACACTCGCACAACCTGTTCCCAGCTGCGGAGAATTCCAGGTCGAGTGCTCGCGTTCTGGCACCTCGCCAGTCTCGACGCGCCTACGGTCGCAATTGTTTGGGCTCTCGCCATCGCGCACTCTGCTGGAAACCACTTGAAACCATGGGTTCCACTGCTGCTCGCTTGCGGAACATGGACAGTCTACGTAGGCGATCGGCTGCTGGACACACGCGCCGCGATCAGAACGCATAACCATGGTGTCCTGCGCGAACGCCACTACTTTCACTGGCGTCACCGCCATACCCTCATCCCACTTACTGCATTAACTGCCGCATGCTCAGCGGGAATGATTTTCGGGCTGATGTCACTGGCCGCGCGCGAACGCAATTCCCTCATCGCTACAGCCGCCCTCGCCTATTTCTCGGGAGTACACGCCCCTGCGCCTATCCCACGCTGGGCTCGCCGGATCGTCTCGAAGGAATTTCTTGTTGGGATCTTATTCGCCGCTGGATGTTCAGGTCCGACGCTACCCCTTCTTCATTCACCTTCGCGCAGATGGCCAATCGTCCTCACCATAGTGTTCCTGGCAGTGCTTGCCTGGTTGAATTGCACCGCGATTGCAGGATGGGAATCCGAAAAACACTCCATCAACCTTCCCGCCGTGGCACTCCTTCTCGCTCTCTTTGGCCTCGGGCTGGCGATCATCCTTGCTCCAAGCTTTGCGCCTTCATCAATCTTGCTCATCTGCGCTGCCTGCAGTGCGCTTCTTCTTCTCCTCCTGCACCGGCTGCGCAGCCGCTTTGATTCTCTTACCCTTCGGGCCCTGGCCGATGTTGTTCTCCTTATTCCCGCGATTCTGCTCATTCCTGGTGCCGGATCTCTGTGATCGAAATCCTCGTCCATGACCAGACGGTTACCTCCGCACCCGCGGATTTCAACCAGCTCGCTCGCATATACCGCTGGATGGAGTGGCTGACCTTTGGCCCCTTCCTTCAACGTTGCCGCTGCTCTTTCCTCTCCAGTCTTGGTCAGCGCCGCCTGGGCCTTATCCTCGGAGACGGAGACGGCCGTTTCATCGCGCGCCTCATTCAAGCTGATCCCATCATCAAAGTCGATGCCGTTGATGTCAGCCAAGCCATGCTGCACCAGCTTGAAAGACGCGCAGATTCGTCTCGGGTTCGCATCCATCTGGCAGACATCCGCAGTTTTCAGCCGCCTCAGCCTCGTTATGATTTGATTGCCACGCACTTCTTCCTCGACTGCCTCAACAATGACGAGGTCAGAAATCTCGCAACCCTCCTTCGCCACTATGTCGGCTCAGACGCTCGGTGGTTAATCTCAGAATTCAGAATTCCGTCTAACCTCTGCGGCCGCCTGATTGCCCGCCCGCTGATTTCCGGCCTCTATTTCGCATTCGGCCTGCTGACCAACCTTCGCATCCGGGAACTTCCCAACCACCGGGAGGCCCTCTCGGAATCAGGTTGGAATCTGATGGATCAGCAGCAATGGCTTGGAGGCCTGCTTATCAGCGAATTATGGCAACCGACCGGCGACGATCCCGGCCGGACATGTTTCCCCCGCCTGACCGCGCCGCAATAAGGTATCCGCTAAATTGCTCTGAATGAATAACATCCATCCACGTACCGCAGCCCATAAATTGTTAAGATTGTGTTAAAATGATCGAAAAGGAAGTGGCAATCAAGCCGCGCCTGTTTCTTGCCGGCGTGAGTTGTTCCGCCTCTGTTTCGGTCATCCCCCACCATGAACCTCTACCTGATGCGTCATGCAAACGCCGGCGTTCCACGTGAAAGCGCAAAGCTCGATGCCAAACGCGGCCTCATTGCGGAAGGCAAAGAACAATGCATGCTGATTGGCCGGCTTCTCGGCGCCCTCAAGGTTCAACCCGACATCATCGTTTCAAGTCCTCTGAAGCGCGCACTTCAAACCGCCCAGTTCGTTGGCAATGAACTCGGCTACGAAGGCAAGGTCGAAGTCAGCCAGGCGCTCGATCTCGGCGCCACTTACGCCGATTTCCAAAAACTGATCAACAAGTGCGCCGACCGGCAAGACGTCATGTTCGTTGGGCACAATCCAAATCTCTTTCAGTTCCTGGGCCGCCTCATCACTGGCAACGGCGGAGCCGGCGTCCGCATGCGCAAGGCTTCAGTCGCCCGAATCGATATGGACAAACATCCACCCCTGCTGCAGTGGCTCATCGATCCACGGATGGCGCGCTGGATTTATGCAAGCGTCGCAAAGAGTTCCCGATCGAAAATCTCGCGGAAGTAGCCTGATTCTTTCCGGAGCGACCATAGCTCCAGTTCCGCGCCCGTCCGCCCCGGCTCGACTTCGAGATATACGCGTTTGGGATACACCTTTGCCGATACCTTGAGCACGTCGCTCGCTCTGTCCTGATTCAGAGCGACAGCCAGCCTTAGCAAAACCACAGCCCGCTCCACGTGCTTGTGCTCCTCGGCAGGGATGTTGCGCAAAGCGCGGTCATTTGGATCCGGACGGCTCTTTCCGAGGTATCGAGTAATCGCCGAAACAATCGTCCTCTGCACCTGCGTATACCCATACATCTCCGACATCGACACGATGTACTGCGTATGCCGATGATGCCCCTGGTGATTGATGAATTTGCCAGTGTCCCGCAGCACCGCCGCAGCGGCCAGGTACGTCTCATACTCCTCCGGCATTCGATGCAGCGATTTCAGATCGCGAAACAGCTGCACCGCATGGCCGCGTACAGGCTCCGCCTGCCGCATATCCACGCCATACCGTTGGGCAGTCGTGACGACAGACTCCCACCGTTCCATTTCGAATTGCCGATGCAACGCCGCGCGCTGATCCTGTGCCGCAAGCATCTGTGCCAGGATCCCATCCCGCAATCCCAGCGGCGAATAGCGGAAACCCGATAGGTTATAGCTCTCCAGCAATTCCGCGAAAACCTGTGCGCCTGCTGTGATGATCTCTGCCCGACGGGGCCCGACACCTGGAACCGCTTCGCGCTCAGCCAGGCTCATTCGTGAGAGTTTCGAAGCAAGTTTCCGCACCAAAGCAGTTGGCGCAAATCCGGCATCTCCATTTCGAACTGATCTGCGCGCCCACTTCATCTCTTTACCCGGCTTTGCGAGAACGGCCGCACATGCTTCCGCGAGCGCCGCGGCTGTTCCTGACGTGGCAATTACCATTTGCACCCTGCCGGACTGGATCTTCCGCTGAGCCCGCCGCAGTTCGCGGCCAATCATCCGTCGCATCCGCGCCAGATCTTCTGTCGAGGGCGGGTCTACCTGCAGAAACTCCTCCGTCAACCGAACAGCACCCAGTGGTACGCTGATTGTTTCTTTGATTCGCTTGCGCTCTGAAAGGGTGATCTCGCAGCTTCCGCCGCCAAGGTCGATCAGCAGTATTTTGCCGGCTGAGTCCGGGTCGCTCATCAGCCCGTGATGTATCAACCGGCCTTCTTCCAGCCCCGAGATGGTCTCCATGTTCCAGCCGGTTTCGGCTTTCACCCACGCCTGAAAAGCCGCACCATTACGGGCGTCGCGCATCGCGGAGGTTGCTACTACGCGAACCTGGTCCGCCCCGTGCTGTTGCACCGACCGTTGAAAGCGCTTCAGGGCCCGAATCGTCGCGGCCATCGCTTCCGGAGACACCAGCCCGGTTGCGAATACACTCGCCCCCAACCGCGTTACCTCGCGATCTTCATGTAAGGTGCGCAACTGATGAGAAACGACTTTGGCAATCTTGAGACGGCATGAGTTGGATCCGATATCGATTGCGGCGAACGTAGGCATCAGGAAGGAAGATCACTCCACGAGATTCGGAATCATGTTCTGCCGTCAAGATACACGATCCGCTTCGGCGGCTCGATATGAACAGAACTATTGGCCCTTGCCATCGCGATAATAATCCTCAAACATGGAAATAGGACGAAAACGGCCCCCGCGAGCATCAACTGGGGTTCCCTCAATACGATCTGTTCCGCGGTTCTCAAGCGAGGCTCGAGGCAGACTTCAACGGAACCGCTCTTTCACTACGCACCGGCGCCTTGCATAGATGGTCGAACTCCCCGTGCTGTTCCCGCTTCAGGTTAGCCATGTGCTGGATCGTAGCTTGGCTGACCGCAATCGCAGATTGGGCAGCTTCCGACGCAAGGTTGCCAAGCAAATCTGCAAGTGCAGCATCCTTGCCATGCCTCTTCCGCCCGATCAGGAGCGCCAGCAATTCCCAATCATGCCAATCGCCGATCGCATCCTGCGCCTTCTTCATCTGCGTCGCAATCGTTCGGCATGCAGGATCGGCGCGATCAATCTCTGCGACATATCGAATCTTCTTGAGCGCTTTCCGAAATTCGTGCAGATTGCTCAATTCGAGCACCGGGAATTCCGCCGCGATTCCAGCAAACTCTTTCGCTAGCTTTGCGGATTGATTGGCATGGGCTTCATGGCTCCGCACGCCATTCCCTTCCTCAAGTTTCCGAAAGATCCGCAGTAATTCCTGCCGGTGCCTTTGAATCTTCTTCTCCAGCTTCAACGCAGCCCGTTTGCGCTTTGTCTTCAGCCGATCTTCCAGTCGCTCGACCTGGAGAATCAATTGCCGAGTTGACCGTGGCACGTATCCTGGGGTCTCCCTCAGCGATTCTCGCAGTCTTCGCAGTTTGCTGATCCAAACATGCAGCTCTCGCACAGGCGCCAGATCATCTCGCAATTTTTGCGCCACTTTGCCGAAGCGCCGTATCGCCTGAGCCTCATGGCTCACACCGGGTAAGTTGTCCAACTTACGTTGTGACTCGACCTGCATGCGCAGAGTCGCCACGCGAAGTGCATGCACACTCTTCAGCGTCGGCTTGCGCCCGCAGCGCTCAAGGAGTTGCGGCCACTCGGCAAACCGATCGCGGGGCGTCTGCATTTGGCTCTCCGTCGATGAGCCGCTACGGTTCACAAAAGATTAACCTGCGCCTCATTCTAGACTCTGGCCGCTTTCCACCGGGTGCTCAACGTATTTCGACGAGTGAGATTGCATGTCTTCGCCGCTGTTATCCTTGATTTCCAGAGGCTTACATGACAGCAACACATCCTATTGCCGCGGAGAAAAATCTGCGCTCTCAGTTTGGGTGGGCGGCCTGGGTGCTGCTCGGCGCAATATTTCTGTCAGTACAGTTTGCCTCGCTTTTCACCCCTCCGCTGCTCGACGATGTCGACGCCTCCCATGCCCAGGTCGCCCAGCACATGGCCGAATCCGGCGACTGGGTCACCATGAAGCTCGATGGGATCCGCTATCTGGAAAAACCGCCGCTCCCCTACTGGCTTGCCGCTGGACTTTACAAGATCTTCGGCCAGAATGTGTTCGCCACTCACCTGCCTAACACCCTCGCTTTGCTTGGTCTGGCTTGGCTTGCCTGGCTCTGGACCTCCCGCGGCTGGGGCTCCCGCGCAGGACTTTACGCCGGACTCGCAGTCCTCACTTCTGTTGGACCATTTCTCTTCACGCGCTTCGCTATACCGGAAGCGCTTCTGAGCTTTCTACTGCTTCTCGCCCTATGGTCTTTCTTGACCGGACTTGAGACCCGGCAGCCCATTCGCATTTACCTGATGTGGGCCGCACTCGCGCTCGCTACGCTTACCAAGGGGCTCATTGCACCCGTATTTTTCCTCGGCGCCGCCGTTCCCTTGCTCTTGCTGAGCGGACAGTGGCGTCGCTGGCGCGAACTCAAGCCGTTCACGGGAATCCTTTTCTATCTCGCAATTACAGCTCCCTGGCACATTCTCTGCGGCCTCCGCAATCCTGATCAAGGTCATCCCATCGGCAACCATCCGACGCTCGGCAACGTTCACGGCTTCTGGTACTTCTATTTCATCAATGAGCACCTGATGCGCTTCATTGGTGGCCGCTTTCCGAACGACTACAACAAAATGCCGGTCCTCGTGTATTGGCTCGCGCATCTCGTCTGGCTTTTTCCGTGGAGCCTCTTCGCTCCGGCGCTTCTCGTCACTGCCTGGAGAACGCGTCGAACCTGGCTTCAGCACCTGCGCCGCGATGCCGGCCAGACGGTCGACTTCTATCTCGAACACGCCGTTCGCGAAGACGTCGCCGGATACGTCGAGCGGCACAAGTTCCGCGTCCGATCCACCTGGCTGCTCGCGCTCTTCGCCGGTTTCACACTACTCTTCTTTTCAATCTCCACCAACCAGGAGTACTACACCTTCCCCGCGTGGACGCCGCTGTTGATGCTGCTCTCAGCCACACTCGCCGGCATTGAGGAACGCCGTGGACCCGAGGGCCAGAAACCGCTGCTCTCCCAGAAGTGGGTCAGCGCCGCGCAGGCATTCTTCACAATTGTGGGGTTACTGATCGCCGCTATTCTCGGCTATTGTCTGTGGGAGTCGCGCAACCTGCCTTACGTTTCTGATATCGGCACTCTCCTTGCCCATCGTGACGTCGGGGGATACACGCTGTCGATGTCTCATTTCTTCGATCTCACCGGCCCGTCATTCGCCGCATTACGGCTGCCGGCGATCATTGCGGCTCTTGCTATGCTCATCGGACCTGCGCTCGGCTGGATCATGCGCGTTCGTCAGAAACACATGTCCGCGACCATCAGCATTGCTGTGACACTTGCCTTCTTCCTTATCGCCGCTCACATCGCCTTCGCTCGTTTCGATCCGATGTTGAGCTCAAAACAACTCGCCGACGCCATCCTCGCCAACGGTTCTCCTTCTGACTCCTTCATCGTTTATCACGACCAGTCAGACGCATCGTCGGTCATCTTCTATACGCACAATTTCCTGCGTAAGCCGGCGTATGTGGTGATGCCTCGGTGCTCGCCGCGCGGCGTCGGATCATCGCTCGTGTGGGGATCCTGCTATCCCGACGCACCGGATATTTTCCTCAACGAAGATCAGCTCTCAAAAGCGTGGGGTTCTGGCGAGCGCAAATGGCTCTTCGCGCAAGACGAGTACCAGTCCAAGGCCGAACAACTTCTGGCGGGACGTCTCTATCCCGTCCAATCTATCGCCGACAAGCAACTCTGGACCGATCGGCCACTCAATTAGCTTCAATTGCATTTCGTCGCAATTCATACAGACAGGCCACGCCCTGCGGAGCTATCCCACAACCTGCTCGCGCCCCGCGTTTCCACCCGAGATCCTGCGCATCAGCCCGCGCTTCTCCAGCACGAACCGATCGTCACGCCAACCCACCTCGCGGCTGGTATAGCTCAAGGCCCATAGGATCGCGCCCATCAGATCGCGCACTGGATACAACCAGCACAGCCGAATCGCAGCAGGATCCTTTACCACCCATCCGCCTGCAACCACGCTCAGCAGTGATCGCGACAGCCATGACCACGCGAACAGCGACCACCCCAGCAGCGGATTGCCCATCCAGAGACCCGAAACCAGTCCCATGATCCCAAATGGCACCGCAAACGTAAGCCCCGTTCCCAGATGCCCCGCAGGTCGGCTGAACCGCGTCGACTTCATCCAACTCCACTGGTGCGAGAAGTTCCGCCAGAACCCGTCATTCACAATGCAGTGATCGATCGTGTGCGATGAAAGCCATACCTTCCAGCCCTTCTCCGCGACCAGGTTCCCCAGCATGAAGTCATCAGCGTAGTAATATCCAAGCTGCTCGAATCCGCCAATGCTGTCGAGCGCCTCTTTTCTCACCGACATGCAAGGCCCAAGCGTGAACTTCATCCCCTCAAGCATGTCGGCTGTAACAACTCCCGCCGTCATCTCGACGCTCATGCCCATGCCTTCCATCAATCCCCAGAAGCCCAGCCCCGTAGCATCCCCGCGATACATGCAAGTCGATGCGCCCGTCATCTCATCCGCAAAAGGCGCCGCCACTTCCCGCAGAAATTCCGGACGTACCCTCACATCACTATCTGTGATCACCAGCAACGCATGGCTCGCCTTCGGTGCCATCAGCGACAGCGAATAACACCGCGCGTTCGGCCACGGAGGATCCCCTGAGAATAAAAATCGCACCGGCACGTCGGGATACCTGGCAGCAACCTCCCGCGCTAACCTGATTCCGGCGTCCGATTCCCGGCGCGCGCAAAACAGAATCTCAAACTCCGGATAGTCGAGCGTGAAGAAGCTTTCCAGGTACTCCCGAAGCCCCGGCTCGGCTCCATGAAGCGGTTTCAAAAGACTGACGGGGGGAAGGAACGATTCATCACGCTTCAATGCCGGGCGGCTTTTGAACCGAATCGCCGCGATAACAACCAGCACAAGAAAGATCGTCGATGTAAGCGTGCCCAGCAGAGCAATCCCAAGCAATGCGTATCTGGTGTACTCCACGGGCGTGTTTCCCTTTACTGAAGACTACCGGTATTGTATCGGAGTCCCATCTCGTCTCCTGAAACCACGGCGCGTCCGCGATCAACCAAAATGCAGAAGAGGCTGTAACATCAGGGCCAACCCGATTCCCGCCAATCCGATGTAGATATACGTCGAGAATGCGGCCGCGGAAAGCCGATGATTGATGAGCCTTCCCAGAAATACAGCCGGCAGCATCACTGGCAGGCACAGCAGGAAGTCGCGGGTCACAACGGGAGTCCACATCCCGGCGCTCAGATACCCGCACATACCCAGTACGCTTGCCGGAAGGAAGTACGCCTGTAGTGTGGCGCGGAAATGCTGAGCGGTCCACTTGCGCAACGATCCATAGATCACCAGCGGTGGTCCATTCATTCCATAGGCGCCGCCGAGAATACCCGCGATGAACCCGCACGCCAGCATCCAACCTCGGCTATCATGGCGAAGTTCCCAACTCAAGCCCCCGGTCAGAGAAAACAGCGCAAACAGCAGGATGACCCCACCCAGCAGCAATTTGATCAGGTGCTCCGGTGTGCGCGTCAGCAGAAGCAGCCCGAGTGGAATGCCGAAGATCGTCGACAGCACCAGCCATCCGGCGCTTCGCAAGTGGATATGCCGCCAGTCCTGCACAACCACCACCGCTGCAATGGTGATGGAAACGAGCACCGCCAGGGGCGCCCCCACCTGCACTGGAATGAACAACGCCAGCAGAGGAACCGCGATCAGCGCTTCGCCAAAGCCGAATGCAGAACGAATCACCGTGGCGACAAACACGATCAGAAGGATGAGGATAATCGTTGCGTGAATGGGAAAGCTCCGCCCTAGAACCCTCGCTTAGTACCGTTTTGTTTCGGCACTACAGCTGGCTTGCGCAGCGGCACAATAGCCCCGGTTGACCCGGGAGCAGCCTGCTGGAACCGCGTCAACATCTCGCTTCGAACATACTCGACGAAGCTCTGCATCTGCCGGTTCATCTCCTCCATGCGTTCACGCATCTGCAGAATGATTGCAATCCCTGCAATGTTCACGCCGAGATCTCGAGCAAGATTCAGGATAAACTCCAGCCGTTCGAGGTCTTCATCCGTGTAGAGCCGCGTGTTTCCCTCGGTGCGCGAGGGCTTCAACAATCCTTCGCGCTCATAGAGCCGCAGAGTCTGCGGATGAATCTCATACATCTCGGCAACAGCCGAGATCATGTAAGCACCCTTCGATTTGCGTTTCGCCGTCATAGCCCGCGCTCCACTGTCGGTCTGTCGTTCGGTGTCTATACCTTCTCGAATAACGCGGCTCTCGGATCCTGCGCATTCAGTTTTCCGAGTTCCCGCATGATTTCTCTGCTGCGCTCATCGTTCAGCGTCGGAATCACAACCTGCACGGTCACGATTTGATCTCCGCGCTGACCTGGATGAGACGCGCTCTCCACACCGCGCTCGCGCAACCGCAGCTTCTGCCCATTCTGCGTGCCAGGCGGAATCTTCAGCTGCGCCCGCCCGTCGATCGTCGGCACTTCCACCTTCGCGCCAAGCGCAGCCTCCGGCACGGTCACCGGAATCGTGACCTGGACATCATCTCCCACCCTTGTGAAAACAGGGTGCGTCCCCGTCCGCACGATCACATACAGATCGCCTGCAGGGCCGCCGCCAACACCCGCGTTTCCTTTGCCCGCCAGCCTGATCCGCTGTCCGTCTCGCGTCCCGGCCTTGATACGAAATTCCACACTCTCAGTCCGGCTTATCGTGCCCTGCCCATGGCACGTCTGACAATCGCTCGTCACGCGTCCTGATCCTCCGCAGCGCGGGCATGGAATATTGAACTTCATCCGCCCGCCCATCTGCGTCACTTGCCCCGTGCCGTTGCACTCGGGGCAGGTCATCGGTCCGCCAGTCTGCGCCTGGCCGTGACACGTCGGACAGACCTCCTGCCGGTGAATCTGTATGCGCGCTTTTCCACCTCTGATCGCCGACCAGAAATCGATCGTGGCCTGGTACTCCAGATCCGTTCCGGCCTGCGGTCCGTGTGGCCGCTGCTGTTGCTGCTGGCCCGAGAAAATCCCTGAAAAGATGTCTTTGAAACTTCCCCAGCCCGAAGTACCCGCCCCTGCGCTGGCGCTGCCCCCTTGGAAACCGGAAAAATCGAACCCGCCGAAATCGACTGGAACGCCCCCGCCCCGCTGCTGGCGGGCATACGCCTCCGCGTGAGCGGGATCGATCTGGTCGGAGTAGAAGCCAAGTTGGTCATATACCTTGCGCTTTTTCTCGTCGCTCAGTACATCGTTGGCTTCCGAAATCTCTTTGAACTTTTCTTCCGCCTTCTTATCCCCAGGATTGACGTCGGGATGATACTTGCGCGCAGCCTTCCGAAACGCCTTCCGGATCTCCTCCGGCGTGGCCGCTTTCTTCACACCCAGTACTGCGTAATAGTCCTTGTTCGCTGTGGTGGCCATAGAGACTCGTATCTCAAAACTAGCTTACAAACTACTGCGGCAAAGCCCCTCGAGGCTGATCGCCCCTTGATCCCATACAAGTCGGGGTGGGCGAAACGCCCACCCCGCTTTCAACTTCGCTTAACACTCGAGAAGTGAGGCTAACTGCACTATCCGCTTACTTCTTGTCATCGACATCGACGTACTCAGCATCAATTACGCCTTTGTCTTTCTTCTGCTCGCCGCCGTTCGGTGTTCCATCAGCCTGCGCTGAGGGAGCACCCTGCCCAGCCGCAGCACCCGCCGCATTGGCCTTGTACAGCGCCTCGGCCAGTTTATGGCTTGCCTTGGTCAGCGTCTCATGTGCCGCGCGCATATCCGCCGCACTGCCGCCATCCAGAGCCTTCCGCGCTTCTGCCAAACCCGATTCAACCTCGGTCTTGTCGGCAGCCTCCACCTTCTCGCCGCTCTCCTTCAACATCTTGTCGATGTTGTAGACCAATCCGTCCAGCGAGTTGCGCGCTTCAATCTCCTCGCGCTTCTCCTTGTCCTCGGCAGCGTGGGACTCGGCGTCCTTCGCCATCCGCTCTACCTCTTCCTTGCTGAGACCCGAACTCGACGTTATCGTGATGCGCGTGTCCTTGCCGGTGGCATTGTCCTTCGCCGTCACGTTCAGAATTCCGTTCGCATCGATGTCAAACGTAACCTCGATCTGCGGAATCCCTCGCGGCGCCGGCGGAATGCCCCCCAGCTTGAACTTGCCAAGAGTCCGGTTCTGCCCGGCCATCGGACGCTCGCCCTGCAGTACGTGCACTTCGACTTCAGTCTGACTGTCCGCAGCCGTCGAAAACGTCTCCGTCTTCTTCGTCGGAATCGTCGTATTCCTGGGAATCATCGGAGTCGCCACGCCGCCCAGTGTCTCAATCGCCAGAGTCAACGGAGTCACATCGAGAAGCAGAAGATCCTTCACTTCCCCTGCGAGCACGCCCGCCTGCACAGCAGCACCCACCGCGACCACCTCGTCCGGGTTCACGCCGCGATGTGGCTCTTTGCCGAACAGCTGCTTGACGAGTTCCTGGATCTTCGGCATTCGGGTCTGGCCGCCGACGAGTACAACCTCGTCGATTTCCTTCGCGGTCACGCCCGCATCGGACATCGCCTTCTTGCAAGGTTCCAGCGACCGATCCAGCAGATCGGAAACCATCTGCTCCAGCTTGGCCCGCGTCAACTTCCGCACCAGGTGCTTCGGACCGGTTGCATCCGCAGTAATGAACGGCAGGTTGATTTCGGTTTCCACCGTCGTCGACAACTCGATCTTGGCCTTCTCTGCCGCATCCTTCAGACGCTGCAGTGCCATTTCGTTGCCCTTCGAACTCAGATCCAGTCCTTCTTCCTGCTTGAATTCCGCAATCAGCCAGTCCACAATCCGCTGGTCAAGGTTGTCGCCACCCAGGTGGGTGTCGCCATTGGTCGACTTCACCTCGATCACGCCCTCGCCCACTTCCAGGATCGAAATGTCGAATGTGCCGCCGCCAAAGTCATACACGGCGATCGTCTCGTCTTTTTTCTTGTCGAGGCCATAGGCCAGAGCAGCCGCTGTCGGTTCGTTCACAATGCGCTTAACGTCCAGACCCGCAATCTTGCCCGCATCCTTCGTCGCCTGGCGCTGCGCGTCATTGAAGTACGCCGGAACTGTGATTACAGCCTGCGTGACAGTCTCACCCAGATAGGCCTCTGCACTCTTCTTCAGCTTCTGAAGAATCATGGCCGAAATCTCCGGCGGGGTATATTCCTTCCCCTGCGCCAACACGGCCAGATGATCGCCCTGCTGGATGACCTTGTAGGGCACCATCTTCATCTCGTCGGTCACTTCGTTGTAGCGACGTCCCATGAAACGCTTGATCGAATAAACCGTGTTCTCCGGGTTCGTGATCGCCTGGCGCTTGGCCACCTGGCCCACCAGCCGCTCGCCGCTCTTCGAGAAGCCGACTACCGACGGGGTAGTCCGCGCACCCTCTTCATTCGGGATGACTTTGGGTTCACCCCCCTCGAGTACAGCCACGCAAGAGTTGGTCGTGCCCAAGTCAATTCCAATAATCTTTGCCATAATTCCTTTCCTGCCTCAGGGTAAGAAGATTTTCAATAGTCACTAGATAAGATGCACCATGAGTGGATTAGTGTCAACTTTCATTGACATTATTTATGTAAATATTGGTCCCGGATCATTCGTCCCGAATAAAGTTCCTCATCGGCATCCGAAGCCGCCCGTCCCTTGGGCCAGGTAGGGTATCGCCATGTGTGACAAACGACCTTGTACCCTATTGCGGACTAAAATAGTCTGAATTTATAGTTGATATGCGACTGATTCGGTCGTAGTTTGAAGCGAGGTTGCACGTGATCCGATCCTCCCGCTATCGCGGTCCGAAATCCAGTCGCCTTTTGCCTGCCCTCTTTATCTTCGCCTTGATCTCTGCCCTTCCTACGCCCGCACTGCACGCCCAGGAAAAGCCATATTTTGTCACCTACTCTCATGACCTCGAAGAGCCGGGGAATCTCGAAATCGAAACCAAAACGTCTCTCGGCCAGCCTCCGGATAGCCACCGCTACGGCGCTCTCGCCAGCGAAATCGAGTACGGCGTAACCGGCTGGTGGACCTCCGAGCTCTACCTCGATGGCCAGGCCACTGGGCAGGAATCGACCCTCTTTACCGGCTTCCGCCTCGAAAACCGCTTCCGCCCCCTCATGCGCGAGCATTGGATCAATCCCGTTCTCTACATCGAATTCGAGAACATCACCGGCGCGGACAAGAACATGCTCGAAGTCGTCGGTCACGACGGCCAGGGAGATCTCGCCGAGCCCAATGCCGGCACTCGCCAGGAGCACGAGCACGAAGCCGAGTTGAAGCTGATTCTCTCCTCCAACCTGAAAGCCTGGAACATCTCAGAGAACTTCATCGCCGAGAAGAACCTCGGCCACGAGCCGTGGGAATTTGGCTATGCCCTTGGCGCTGCCCGCCCTCTCCGCACTCTCGGCAGCGGCAAGCCATGCGTCTTCTGTCTTGAAAAATTCACAGCGGGCGCGGAAATGTACGGCGGTTTGGGCGACGTCGCCTCACTAACCCTGTCCGACACCTCGCACTATGTCGCGCCCATCATCGGCTGGCAGCTCCCTAAAGGTCGCCTAAGCTTCTCCACCGGCTTCGGCCTCAATAGCTCCAGCCTCGATCGCGTCTACCGCATCGGCTGGGCCAGCGAACTTCCTCAGATCGGCACGTGGTTCCGCCGCAATGGAGGCACTCGATGATTCGCCGCACTCTCGGCCTCTTCTGCATCTTCATCAGCGCGGCGCTTCTCCTCTGCGCCGCCTCCGGTCCCCACTGGGGCAATATCTCCGCCAAGGATCGCAACCGTACCAATCCCCTCGCCGCCCGGCCCGAATCGGTCTCAGCAGGAGCCTTGATCTACAAGGAGAACTGCCAGCAGTGCCACAACGCAGACGCCATGGGTGACGGCCACAAGAAACCACCTCTGAAAAGCGACCGGATCAAGTCTGCAACAGACGGCGACCTCGAATGGTTCCTCCGCCAGGGTGATCTCAGTCACGGCATGCCTTCGTGGTCCAGGCTCCCCGAAGCGCAGCGCTGGCAGCTTGTCGCATACCTCCGCTCAATCCAGCACTAAGGCGCGTAGCCGGGGAATCGGGGTAGGAAATCCGGCTGCGTTGGCGCATCCGACCCGGCTTCGCAGAGTGGGACAGAATTCCTTCTTAATTTGTGCAAATTCTTCGCAGACTGATTCATCGATCTCGTCATACTTGAATCACGGATGCTGAATCACGGATCGCCTCAGACCTTCTTTGCCCGGATAGACCTATCTCAACCGCGCCCATACTAAGTCGTTTCATATCTAGATTCTGGATTGTAAGTGAAAATGAACAGAGCAGTTACCGCCCGAACAAATCCTTAAGCTGAGATTCCGGGAGGTTTCCTGACAGAAATAGTGGCGGGTAATCCCTTGTTCACGGGGGTACGGACCGGACACATATCTGATGGACTGGTTTAGCCGAGAAATGAGAACCCGCTGGTCCCTCATCACAGCTAGGCACAGTCCGATCATTTAGTCTCGACTGTTCCGGTTTTGATGACCACGGCCGACGCTCAAGCTCGATATCCACTCACCCAGGGCGTCAATCCGTGGCTGGTCACCTGCTCGGTCATGCTGCCCACGTTCATGGAGGTGCTCGACACCGCCATTGCGTCGGTCGCCCTTCCTTATATCGCCGGCAGTCTCTCCGCCACCAACTCTGAAGCCACCTGGGTGCTCACCAGCTACCTCGTTGCCAACGCCGTTATCCTCCCCGCTTCCAACTGGTTCGCCCGTCGCTTCGGTCGCAAACGCTTCCTCCTCATCTGCATCGTCATCTTCACCGTCGCATCTTTCTTCTGCGGAGCAGCCCCATCGCTGGCCGTCATACTCCTTGCCCGCGTTTTGCAGGGAGCCGGGGGAGGCGCGTTGCAGCCGCTTGCGCAATCCATCCTGCTGGAAAGCTTTCCGCCTGCTGAGCGCTCCAAATCGATGGCCGCTTATGGTCTCGGCATTGTCGTCGCTCCCGTCCTCGGCCCCACGCTTGGCGGATGGCTCACGGATACATGGAGCTGGCGTTACGCCTTTTACATCAATATTCCAGTCGGCCTTCTTGCCGTCATCATGGTGTCGCGCTTCGTGCACGATCCGCCGTATATCAAGCACGCTAAGGTGAGCCCGTTCGACAACATCGGCTTTGGGCTCCTCTGCGTCTGGACGGGATGTCTGCAGGTCGTTCTCGACAAAGGCCAGGAAGATGACTGGTTCGGCGCGATCTGGGTGCGTTGGGCTGTCGCTGCGCTTGTGATCTCCCTTATCGGCTGGATCTGGCGCTCCTGGACGTACCCCAAGGGTCTCGTTGATCTGCACATTCTCAAGAACCGGAACTTCCGCACCGGCTGCTTCCTCATTGCACTCCTAGGCATGTGCATCTACATCACGATTACGATACTGCCGCTCTACTACCAGGAGATCCTTGGCTACACCGCTTTCACCGCCGGTCTCGTCGTCGGGCCCCGCGGAGTTGGTTCTTTCATCGGATCTCCCATCATCGGCATGCTTGGCTCTCGGATCGATAACCGAAAACTTCTTTCCGCTGGCTTTATCGGATTCGGCGTCTGCGCGCTCTTCTTCGGCAAAGTGAACCTCGACATTGGCCCTTACACACTGCTCCTGCCGATTACTCTCACAGGTTTCGCGTTGGCGTTTGTATTCGTCCCTCTTGCGACCATGACAACTTCCACCATTCCTCGAGAGGAAATGGGTAACGCAACGGGCCTCTTCAACATGCTCCGCAACATCGGCGGTTCTATCGGCATCGCGATGGCTACAACCGCCCTCATCCGTCGGGCCGCTCTTCACCAGACCGAGATCGGCGCAAACATATCTTCATCGAGTTCCGTGCTTCAGCAAAGCTCGCGACAGATCGCTACGTACCTCGGTCATCAGATCGGCCCCGCATCCTCACGACCTGGCGCATTCGGCCTGATCTACGGACGTCTCGTGCAACAATCCGCATTGCTCGCCTATGTCGATGTTTTCCGCTGGACCGCGCTTCTCGCCTTCTTCTGTGCGGCAGCCGTCTGGCTCTTCGGTAAACCGCCAAAAAGCATTGCACCGCCGCCAGGCGCTCACTGATTCCTGCGCAGCTTGAACAAAATGCAAGCGCTTGATTGCATGTGTACCCGATAAATCCCGCTTCGTAATCCCTGAATTGCGCATCCTAGTAACTGGATCAACCCAGCCTCTGCGGGTGCGGGTCTGATCCAACTCAGGGGCAGGGCCGGTGAGATTTTCGCGATTTCTCTCACCCAACTGGCAACGAAGGAGAATCGCATGTCAGTTGCCAGACTCTGCCCTTTTCTATCCCTTTTCGGAGATTACCTATGTCCTCCCCCTCGAAGGATCTGAAGGAAGTCGAATCCGCCCTGCGCTCGGTCATTCAAGCACTCATTGACGGCCAGGAAGGCTTCAAGAAAATTGGCCAGCAGCTCAAAGATGAAGCACTAAGAGACTATTTCCTCGCTGAATCGCTCACCCGCGCTCAGTTCCGCGGCGTTCTCGAATCGATCCTCCATCAGGACGGTGTCCATGACGTGAAGGAAAGTGGAACCGCTGCAGGCACTGTTCTTCGCGCATGGAGCGACATCAAAGCTACCTTCGGTGGTGGCGATTCAAGCCTGCTCTCGACCGCAGAGGAAGCCGAAGATCAAACCGTCGCGGCCTACAACAAGGCAATCGATTCCTACTTGCCGCTTCCAGTTCGCCAGATACTCACCACGCAGTCAGCTCATATTGAGAAGTCTCACGAATTCATCAAAGCTGCCCGCGATACGAAGAAATAGCGCTGAGGACATCCACTACCGTGCAAAGGCAGTCCAGCTGCGAGATGGGGTGGTTCTATGTGCCTACACGCGCCAGTGGCACGACGGATTGAACCGGTGGAACCTCGTCCAGCGGAAACCCAAGCCGTTTCCACTCATCGTATCCACCTCGCAATGGGCGTACGCGCTCGATCCCGAGCTTGTGGAGGGTCAGCGCAGTCTTGGCAGCCGTCGCCTCGCTGGGGCAAGTACAGAAGAGCACCACATCCCTGTCTCTCGGAATTTCACCATGTCGAGCCGCTAATGCATCAGGAGAGAAATGCATCGCACTTGGAAGCGTGAAGGGCTCCGCCAGTAATTCCAAGGGATGTCGCAAGTCAACGATGAAAACTGCTTCGCCGGCGTCAAGCTGCGCTTTCAATTCCTCAGGCTCGAGCCGAGACTGCACCAGTTTCCTCAGAACCATCCGTCGCCGGTACACCCGCCAGAAAAACCATCCCAGAATCGCAATCAACAACAGCGCTCCTGAGAAACGTCCCGCCCAATCGAGCAAGCTCGGATTCCGCTTTAGCGCGTCGCCGAACAGCCGACCCGCACTGAGGAGTGCCGAGAGCCACAATATCGCTCCGATAGCATCGAAGAACAGGAACGCCGGCAGGCTCATCCCATTCTCTCCGGCAACGGGCGCTGCCAAAGTAGCCAAACCCGGAACAAACTTGGCGAACACCAGCATCAGGCTGCGGCTACGTCCGAACGAGTCCTGGGTGCGACGTACACAGATCGTCGGCTCCATCGAGAGCTTGCACAGAATGCGCAGCACATGATGTCCATATCGCCTGCCAATCAGAAACCACGACGTGTCCGCCACCAGGCAAGCCACCAGACCTGCCCCTAGCGCCGCCAGGAAACTGATTTGATGCTCCGCCGATAATCCCCCAGCGGCGAGCAGCACAGGCGTCGCCGGCAGCGGAATGCCGAATTGCTCCACCAGAACCCATCCGAAGAGCAGGAGATAGCCGTAAGTCAGTAGAACGTGTGCGGGGAGCGCCATCGCTGAATCCAGTATGCAGGGGATTAGATCGCCAGAAGGTCTCTCGGGGAGATTCCGGAGACCTCAGTCTATCCGATGAAGCAGCCTTGGGATTCGGTGCAGCAGTTCCACAAAACACAGAAAAGCCGCCCGAAGGCGGCCTTTGTACCCGGCAAATGCCTCGCGTCTACCGAGTGACTGTCGCGCTCGTCGTCTGGAGCCCGGCCTGAGCCTGAACGTCTCGATTCGCGAAATAGTTCCGGTCCCAGAGATTGCGGTAGAACTCGCCTGTCAGCTCGGCAGCGCGCGGACCGAACGTCGGCCTTCCGCCTTCAAGGAAGAACACCGTGACCAGGCTGCCCATGGGTGTGTCTGAGTAAGAGACAAACCAGCCGAACCGCGTTCCCTTGTCGGAGCAGGTGCCGGTCTTTCCAAACACTGGCAACTCGTGGAAGTTCGCTCTGAGCCGCCGTGCCGTCCCGTATTCGACAGCACCCGCCATTCCGTCCTGAAGATCCGGAACGTAGCGAGCGATGTCCAATGTACGCTTGATCTTCGGCTCAAACGCCAGCACCTCTTGCTGTGAGGTCGGATGCTGGAGATAGTAGAGCGTCCCTCCGTTTGCAATCGCAGACACGAATGCGCCAAGTTGCAGCGGAGTCATGGAGACACCTTGGCCAAAGCTGCACATCCGGCCTACACCGCCTTCAGACTGAGGAATGGCCTCGCTCGGATAGACACCAAGCTGCTCGCCCTGAATGTGCCACCCGGCAAGCTCGCCGAGGCCGAACTGCGTCGCATAGTGGTGAACGCGCTCGAAGCCGAGTTCCCGACCGAGTTCTTCGAAGTAGAGATTGTTGCTCTTGGCGAGGGCGTCGGTCATGTTCATGCGGAAGCCAGCGAGTTGAACGGGGGTATCGCGCCTGACCAGGCCCTCGTGCAAAGCGGCTAGCGCCACTGAAAGCTTGATGGTGGAGCACGGCTCAGCACCGGGTGAAAGCGCCAGATTCTGATTGACCATGGCGAGAATTCGACCGTTGGATGGATCGATGACGACCGCGGTGCCGTTCATATCACCAAGTGCATCGATAGCAGCCTGACGGACAATGGGATCTTCACCCGCGCTTATGTCGGCGCCGAAGATATCGCCCTTCGCAAAAGAGCTAGCGGTGAAGCGCTCGTAGAAACGATGGCGGCGATGAGTGAGGGTTGCGTGACGGAATTTGGGTGTTGCGGAGTGTATGCGGCGTGAAGAGGTGGTGGTGCGCACGGTTGCGTGCTTCACATGCCGGCTCGATGACTTGGCATGGCGTACGTTGCGCTGCACGTCCAGAGCGACGGCCGAGTCAACACTCAGACCAAGGGTGGTTGCCGCCAAACTCAAGGCAAAAACGCAAGACAGTCTCATCGACGACAGATTCCCCCTCAACAGTGGATTGCTTGCCATGCGTCCACCCTTAAGCGGCGCACTTTATTCAGGATGTTCAACTTACTTATCCCACACGCAGACACTGCAGTATGTGAGCAAAGTCACCCGCTGAACCGAAATGTTGACGTCCCCCCACATCGATCTGGAGGGAAAACAACATGTCCTGTCTTAACTTATTGGAGCCTGTAGCAAACTGGAGCTTGTAAGCACTATACCGCGCTTGAAATCTAGGACAAGCCCATGTTTGTGTTCTGCTGGACTAGAACTTCATCCGCCGCATAAACGTCGGGACGTCCAGATCGCGTTCTTCTTCGGTCGAAGATGTAACTAAAGGGTTTACCTGCTGAGGGGATGAATGCTCCTCGGTGATTGCAGACATCCGGACGCCGTTACCAAAGTCTGCGGCATAGTCCCTCGGCAGCGGCACAAACGACGGCTCTTCCGCAGTTTCTTCGCGGGTCGACCGGGTTGCCGCACCTACAAGTTCAGGTTCAGCATCGGCGCTCGAATCGTTCTCGTCCTCGCTCATGAAGCGTGGTGGCGGTGGTACCGCGGGTGCAGCAGGCGCTTTCTCACGCATCCAGCTGTCTGTGGGGAGAACGGGAACCGAAAGGACCTGTATCTCTTCAACGTCGAGCATGCGCGCACGCCGCTCAGGCATTTGGTCCCGGAACCCGGTCGCAATGACGGTGATCTTTACTTCATCTCCCATGCGCTCGTCGAGGACAGCACCGAAGATGATGTTTGCGTCTTCGTGCGCTGAGCTTTGGATGAGAGTCGACGCCTCATTCACCTCAGAGAGCTTGAGATTGCTTGAGCCGGTGATATTAATCAGGATGCCCCGCGCGCCGTCGATTGCTCCTGCGTCGAGCAGTGGCGAAGCCATAGCCGCCTGCGCAGCTTCAATAGCTCGGTTCGTCCCGGACCGCAGGGCGGTTCCCATTACCGCGTGTCCCATTCCGGCCATCGTGGTCTTCACGTCCGCGAAGTCGCGGTTGATGATACCGGGAATAGTAATGATGTCCGAGATACCCTGGACGCCTTGCCTCAATACATCATCAGCAATGCGGAAACTCTCGAAGAATCCGGCGTCCTTGGCAACCGCCAGCAGTTTCTCGTTAGGGATCACGATCATGGTGTCGACAGATTCGAGGAGTTCTCTGAGGCCCCGCTCCGCCTGTTGAAGACGGCGTTTGCCTTCGAAGGCGAATGGCCGCGTGATCACGGCAACGGTAAGGATCCCCATTTCGCTCGCGAGCGACGCAATTACGGGCGCTGCACCGGTGCCCGTTCCTCCACCGAGACCGGCTGTGACAAACACCATGTCCGCGCCCTCAAGCGCCTCAATGATCTTTTCCGAGTCTTCGAGAGCGGCGCGACGACCCACGTCAGGATTTGCACCAGCACCGAGGCCAGCCGTAAGTCGCACTCCGAGTTGTAATTTGATTGGAGCAAGCGAAAGCTTCAGCGCCTGCACATCGGTGTTGGCAGCGATGAACTCAACGCCCTCGAGTCCCGCCTGAATCATTCGATTCACGGCGTTTCCCCCGCCGCCGCCGACTCCAATGACCTTGATTTTTGCGCCGCGCGGATCTTCTTCGTGGAACTGAATGCGCATCTCTGCGGTTTCGATCTTCTCTTGATCCATGGCGGCTGGCGCCTCCCCGTCGGTAATTGACATGATCCTTTGCCCCTAGAAACTTGCTGCGAAGATGGCGCGCAGTTTGGCGCGCAAGCTGTTGTTTTCCGCCGCACGGGATATTCTCGTGCGATGTGCATACAGTAGCATTCCAATGGCAGTGGAAAAGCTGGGATGAACTAGCTCGCCTGGCATATTTGAGAGACGTACGGGCATTCCCGTACGCGCTGGAACCCGAAGCTGGCTCTCGGTTACATCGAGGAGTCCTGGCAGCATCGCCCCGCCGCCGGTCAAAACGCACCCCGCACCGAGCGCCTCAAGCACACCGCCACTGCGAAGACTCTCTTTTACAAAATACAAAAGTTCTCGTGCTCGCGGTTCCAGGATTTCCGCCAGCGTGCGCAATGCGAGACGTTGCGGCTCCGGGTTATTGATTTCAATCTCCGCTTCGATCGGAACCGCGGTCACAACAGCATGTCCATACTGGCGCTTCAATTCTTCCGCCTGCACGGTGGGCATCTGCAGCCCAACGGCGAGGTCATTCGTAAAATGGTTGCCGCCGACAGGCACCGAAGCCGTGTGCGCCACCGCACCCTCGAAGAACACGACGAGATCGCTCGACTGCGCGCCAATATCCAGAAGGCATACGCCCAATTCGCGCTCATCTGCCGAGAGCGTCGATTCAGCCGCGGCAATCGACTCCAGGACGACTTCCGAGACTTCCAACCCGGCACGATTGGCGCATGTCACAATGCTCTGCAGCGCACTTCCGGAGCAGGTGGCAATATGTAAGTCAACCTCAAGTCTCGCACCGACCATGCCTACGGGGTCAAAGATGCCGGGCTGATCGTCGAGAATGAACTGCCGCGGCAATAAGTGAAGAATTTCGCGATCTGGCGGGCGCTCGACCGCGCGCGCACGCTCTACGGCTGCACGTACATCTTCGCGCGTGATCTCACGCATACGGCTGCCCAGATCGAGTCCACCATTTGTGTTCAGTCCGCGGATATGCGGGCCGCCGATTCCGACCACAATCCGATCAATATTCGCCCGCGCCGCCCACTCCGCCTGTTCGTTAGCAGCCTTAACAGCTTTGCCCGCGGGGCCCAGATCCGAAATGAGGCCCTTTCGCATTCCTGCGGATTCAGCCAAGCCGTGCCCACGGTAACGAAGTGCGCCTTCGTTCACGTCCGCCGCAAGCACGCGGGTCCAGGAACTGCCTGTATCAAGCACAACAATCAGGTTTTCCTGGGTCTCGTTCATTTCTCTTGTCAACCTGTCGTGCCCCGGCGCGGCTTAGCAGCCGTCTTCTTCGCGTTATGCTTCGTTTGTTTCTTTGTAGCGACTTTCGACTTCGAATTCTTCGATTTTGCCGATCGCGCTGAGGTCTTTGCGAGAGGATGCGCCTTCACAGTCTTCTTTGTTTGAACATGTTTTGGGTGCTCTGAGTTCGGCGAGTCCGACTTAACCTCCGCTTTGGACGGGCTTGGCTTGGGCGCTTCGATCGAAGCCGACGGCTCTTGCAGCCGGCTTATCTGTGCAGGCGACGAATGTGCGCCATCAGTCATTTGGAGAACGACCTGCTGGTTATATCGCAGATCCACTTCTGCGAGCTTTGGATACTGCTGGCGCCACTCGGAGATGTGCGCCTTGTATCGCTGAAATCGTTCGAGAAAATGATCTCCACCAAAGTGAGCCAGGATGTCGGTTCCCTGTTCAGGCATCAGCACTCGGGCATCTTCCGGATCGCGCAAATCGATTTCAGAAATCTGGTCCGACATGTGCTTCCCGTTCGAATCGAGTTCACTCACAAGGCGTTGATAGACTTCCATCCGGGCTCTGCGCCCGGAAATCGGGTCGTGACTGTCGATTCCTGTGACAACGGGGAAGGAATAATGATGCTGAGCCAGCATCGCCGGAGGCTCGGTAAGAAGCACGCCATTTGCATCAATCAGTTCAACTTGGGATCCCAAGCGAACGAAAGCGATCGGCTTACGCTCCACAACCGAGATGCGAATCTGGTCCGGAAGAAGGCGCATGACCGTCGCATGCTCGATCCAGGGAATCTGTTCCAGTTGCTTGCGGCGTTCTTTGAGAGGAACGAAGAAAATGTTGCGGCCGATGTCTTCTCCGAATACGGGCAGCATTTCAGCACGACTCACCTGTGCAAGACCGCTTGCCTGGATGTTGGTGGTTCCGGCAATGCGGAAGCGCGCATCGCGTTCGAGAAAATTGGTGAGCGCATAGGCGCAGATGGTGACCACGGAAAACACTGCAATCGCGGCAGATGCGAGAAGGGTGCGTCCGAGTCTTGTGACGGGACGCCACCAGGGGCGGTTGATTTCTTCGCCGAAGCGGCGCGGCCTGGATCGGACCGGGCCGCGGTCATCATCATCATCTATTTCCGTGTCTCTTGGCACACCGGGAGGCATGCCGGGTAATCCGCGGCTGGCAACGGGAACACCGGGCTGCGCTCGCCGGAAGCGCGGTTCCGCGGGCACCTCGTCCTCCCATACCATGGGCCGAGTTTTATTTTCGCGTTGTGCCACGCCGTTAGCCGAAGATCGGGAGAGTCGCCAAGGTCAACTATAGAACGCGAAAGATCAGCTTTTTCCCGCGCTGAGAGGAAGGGGAACCCGTAGCGTTACGGCCTTATTCAGCGGCTTAGAATAAGCTACGGAAATGAGCCGCCTGCACTTGTTTCTCGCTTCCGCTCTGCTATTGGCGAGCGCTCACTCGGCCTTGGCACAGACGACGGCGTACAAGTACATCCGCGCTGGAGAACCCGCGAACGTTTTGGTGCAGTCTCGGGCGGGGTTCGCCCTGATGGGTGGCGGCACGGATCTGGATGAGGCGTTCCAGTTCCTTTGCGACCGGGCAAACGGCGGAGACATGGTCGTGCTGCGCGCAAGGGGCGATGACGAATACAATCCATACCTTCGCGGAATTTGCCATCTGAACTCCGTCGCAACGCTGATCATTCCAAATCGCAAGGCTGCCGCGGAGCCATTTGTTGCGGAGGCAATCAGCCAGGCGGCTGCAATCTTTATTGCCGGCGGAGACCAGAGCAATTACATCAATTTCTGGATAAACACTCCGGTGCAAACCGCACTGAACGAAGCCATCAAGCGTGGAGTGCCGATTGGGGGCACCAGCGCGGGGCTGGCCGTGATGGGCGAGTTTGCCTACTCAGCGCAGGGTGACAGGCCGGATGATCCGAACCTCGACAGCAAGACTGCGTTGGCTGATCCATTTGGGCCGCGCATCAGCCTGGCTCACGGATTTCTTGAGATTCCGATCCTGAAAGGGATCATCGCGGACACTCACTTCGCGCGGCGAGATCGCATGGGTCGCCTGCTGGTGTTTCTGGCGCGACTGAATGAGCCGAACGGGAAGCCAGTTCCGCCGAACTCGCAGCACGTGCGCGGGATCGGAGTGGAAGAGCGCGCGGCCGTTCTGGTCGAGCCCGATGGCAAAGCGCAGGTGGTTGGTTATGGGCATGCGTATTTCATCGAGGTGGACCGTGGAGCCGGAGTGCTGCAGAGGGGCAAGTCTCTAACGTATGGGCCGTTCATTGTGCAGAAAGTGGCGCCGGGCGCAGCGTTCTATATCAAGTCTTGGGCTGGAGATGCGATCAGCTACAGACTTACAGCTGAATCGGGCAAGATTCACTCCACGCAGACTGCGAATGAGATTTACTGAGGAGTGAAGGCGCTCGGATCAGCAGCGCCCTCGATCCTTGGGAGCGAACTAGGCCCAGTGAAGCGTCTGGACTGAATTGGAGGGCAGATCGACTGTCAGGGCCTGATCGGCCATGAGCAACTGGACCTGCTGCTCTGGACCCTTGTTCGCAATTACCACCACAAAGCTGCCATCTGGATTACGAAAGCCGGCGTGGGAGACTGCGGAGCCAGAGCCGGTTTCACCGAGAGCATTGGTTGCGAACACTCGTGCACCGCGCTTCACGTGTTGCGAGTAGTGCGCGAACGCCCAGTACTGCCCGCTGCGCGTGATCTTGTGCGAGGCGTTGTCGATCGTGATCACGCCACCGCAGGGAAACGGACCGATGTTCGGCTTCCCTTCTTCATCGAGCGCTACATTCCAGGCGGTTATGGATCGCGCCCAGTTATTGAGAATTCCGTTGAACTGGTCTGCCCACTTTGCGTAGTCGGTCTGATAATCAGGCTGCGTGATGTCCGGACCGCCCTCGGTCCAGTAGGCGTTCTTGTTTGGAAAGGCATCATGCACGCGAGTCATAGCCGAGGCACCTCCGACATAGCCGTGCCAGGCAACTCCATCGACCGCGTTGTAAACATCCGGATCGCTGAGCTCGTCGATCGCGCGGCCCCACAGGCTGTAGTTGTGGTCGAGAATCCATATTTTCGTCTTCAGGCCGGCCTTCTGGATTGCAGGCGAGAGGAACTTCGCGGCGAACTCCATTTCCTGTTCCTGTGCCCAGAGACATGCCGGCATCCGGCCACCTTGTTCAGCGTCGGTTTCATTCTGGACCGTGACGGCGTCGATTTCTATACCATCGGCCTTGTAGCCCTCGAGAAACTTAACGAAATAGCGCGCGTACGGATCGAAGCTTTGCACGCGCATAGCGCCTCCGAGCATGGAACTATTGGGCTTCATCCATCCCGGAGGGCTCCAGGGCGATGAGAAGAGGAACAATTCGGGATTCGCCTTGCGCGCCTCACGCAGTACGGGCAGGTAGTACTGCTTGTCGTGGTCGAGCGAGAACTTCTTCAGGTCAGGATCAGGCTCAGGGCTCTCGTCGTAGCTGTAGAGCTTGGTGGCGTAATCGCTGGCGCCGATGCAGGTGCGGCAGACGTTGAGGTTCATGGCGTCAGGCGCGAAAAGGTCACGCATCACGCGAGCACGCTCGGCATCGCTGAGACGGCTGAGCACGTAGGCGGACGCTTCGGTGATGGCGGCTCCGAAGCCGAGGATCTCCTGGCGCTGCGATGCGCTGTCGAGTTGAATGGCATCGGCGGCGACCTCAGTGGGCTTCTTCCATGCGAGTGGAGCGAGAGGAGAATGACGCGTGTCGCGGAAGCTGCCCCAGACCTTGACTTCACCGTGACTCTGGAACGCGTGAGCAACTTGTGGGCTGTGTGAGAGGGCGAGCGCTGCGGCGGAGACAGAGGCGGACTTGAGAAAATCTCTTCGCGATCTTGCTTTCATTTCGGGCTCCTGATTGTGGATCGTGATTAGTCGGCGGAATGATAGCAGGGGCGGTGCGGGCGGTAAACCGTTTGAGTTCAGCGCTAGACCGGTGCCGAGAATGCTGTGCAGAACGCGGCTAGTTTTTTGATTCGAGTTCGGTGAGGATCTGTGGGCCGAGCTGGCTTACACTGCCTGCGCCGAGGGTCATGATGATGTCTCCTTCGCGGGCGGCGGCAGTGGCGGCCGCGATTGCGGAGGGGAAGTCGGGGACGAAGTCGGCTTGAGGAGTTGTGATTTTCGAGGTGAGCAACTCGGCTGTGATGCCGGGAAGCGGCTCTTCGCTCGCGGCGTAGATGGGCAGGACAAAGACGCGATTGGCATCGCTGAACGCTGCGCCGAATTCGTCGAGCAAATCGCGGGTTCGAGTGTAGCGATGGGGCTGAAAGATCACGTGAATGCGTGCTTTGCAGTACTCGCGCGCGGCGGCAAGGGTGGCGCGAATCTCGGTGGGGTGGTGACCGTAATCGTCGACGACGGTGATGCCGTGCGCCTTGCCGCGAATCTGAAAACGGCGATCGACTCCGCGGAAGCTCGAGATGCCGGCTGTGATCCAGTCGGGCTTCACTTCAAGCTGATGCGCGATCGCAACTGCTGCCGTTGCGTTCAACGCATTGTGGCGGCCGGGGACATGCAGTTCGAAGGGGCCAAGGACTCCGCTGGGAGCATGCACGCGAAAGCAGGAGAAGCATCCGGAATCCGGCTTGACGGTTTTCGGATCGAGGAATTCGAGTCGATATTCGGCTTCGGGATCGGTTCCGTAACGAAAGACGCGACGATGGGCTCGAGGCAAGATTGCAGCAAGCGCGGGATTATCCGCACAGGCGGTCACGGCGCCGTAGAAGGGCACCTTGTCCATAAAGGCGAGATAGGCGTTTTCCACGTCGTCCATGTCGCGATAGCAGTCCATGTGCTCGCGATCAAGATTGGTGACGACGGCGAGAATGGGCGGCAACTTCAGGAAAGAGCGATCGCTCTCGTCGGCTTCTGCGACGAGGTATTGCGTGCTTCCTAGTTTCGCATTGGAACCGAGCGCATCGACGCGGCCGCCCACCACGACGGTTGGATCGAGGCCACCGGCTGCGAGGACGGTGGCGACCATCGAGGTTGTAGTTGTTTTGCCGTGCATGCCTGCGATGGCGATGCCGTACTTGAGACGCATGAGTTCGGCAAGCATCTCGGCGCGCTGGATGACGGGGATCTTGTGGGCCCGCGCTTCGATGACTTCGGGATTGTTGGGTGAGACTGCAGAGCTGGTCACCACGACCGTGGAGCCCGCAACATTCTCAGCTTTGTGGCCCTCATATATGGTTGCGCCAAGCTGGGCGAGACGATCCGTGACCGGTCCCCGACGCATGTCGGAACCGGAGACTTTGAAGCCCATGTTGAGCAGGATTTCGGCAATCCCGCTCATGCCGATACCGCCGATGCCAATGAAGTGCGCGTGCTGTGAGGTTACGAACATGGAAGGCGAAGGTTCAGGTTAGCACCTGAAGGCCTGCGTTCGTTCAGAGCCCAGCGCGCGTTTCTTCGGTCATGTAATCGACGACAGCTTTCAGGTCGCCTTTCGACTCCTCAAAGACTTTCAGCTGTCTGTCGGCGCCGGTGCCCGTCTTCATGATCTTGCGAATGCCCTCGATCGCTTCCCTGCTGCCAAGTTCATCGACGACGGGATCGATCATGGCGAGGTACTCCTCGATTAGGTCGCGCTCGGGGACCTCCCGCTGCTTGCCGAAATCGATGAGGCTGCCGTCAAGCCCATAGCGGACGGCCCGGAATTTGTTTTCCATCAGCAAAGGGCGAGCGTAATGGCGGAAGTCCTGATTTTTCTCGTGCAGTCGGCAGAGATAAGCGGCCGTGGCCTGGATGAGCGCGGCAATCGCGATGGTCTCTTCGGCGCGCAGCGGGATGTCGCAGGCGCGGACTTCAACGGTATTGAAGAAAGGATGCGGGCGAATGTCCCACCAGATTTTTTTGGCATTGTCGATGCAGTTGGTGCGGACCAGCAGGCTCACGTAATTTTCGAATTCGGAATAGCTGGAGAAGGCGTCGGGGATGCCGGTGCGAGGGAAGTTCTCAAAAACCTTGGCGCGATAGCCCTTATACCCGGTGTTGATGCCAAGCCAGAACGGCGAATTTGTCGCCAGCGCCATGATGTGCGGGAGGAAGTAGCGCATTGCGTTCATGACGCGAATGGCTTCTTCGCGGTCTTCGATGCCGACGTGTACATGCAGTCCGAAGATCAGATTGGCGCGCGCGACGAGTTGGAGATCTTTGACGACCTGGTGATAGCGCGGATCAGGATAGATCTCCTGGGTCCGCCAGTCGGCGAACGGGTGAGTAGCGCCGGCGACGAGTTCGAGATTGTGTTCGCGGGCGAGCTTTATCATCTCGCGGCGCAGTTCGTAGACGTCTTCGCGGGCCTCATCAATGTTGCGGCAGATGCGGGTGCCAACTTCGACGACGGAGGTGTGCATCTCCGCTTTGACACGCTCCTGCAGGCGCATCTTCCCCTGCGCGAGCATCTCAGTCTGGATGTGAGAGCGCAGGTCGCGCGTAACCGGGTCGATGGTCTGATATTCCTCTTCAATGCCCAGGGAGAAGGATGGCCGCATGGGATGACCTCGGTAGAGCTTGCAGCACATTGTAGACGAGTGTTCGTCGGGATCGGCTAAACGGGCTTACAATCCTGCGCGTAAGAGAACGGCGGGTTCACGTGTTAGCGGATCGTTACGAGGCGGGGCGTGTTTTGGGCGCGATGGTGGCGAAGTTGCCGGACATTGCTGACGGAGTGGTGCTGGGGCTGGTGCGGGGTGGAGTTCCGGTGGCGTTTGAAGTTGCAAAGGCCTGCGGCTTGCCGTTTGACATCCTGGTGGTGCGGAAGCTGGGAGTCCCATGGCAACCGGAGTTGGCGATGGGTGCAATCGCGAGTGGGGACGCAATGGTTCTGAATGAGGATTTGCTGCGGTCGTGCCGCATCTCTGGAGGACAACTGGACAAGGTGATCCAGCAGGAGCGGACAGAGCTGCATCGGCGGGAGGAGCTTTACCGGCAGGGGTATCCCGCGGTGCCGATCGAAGGAAGGGCCGTGATCCTGGTGGATGACGGGCTCGCGACCGGAGCGAGCATGCGCGTGGCGATCAGGGCAGTTCGAGCAGAGGCTCGGCGGGTGATCGTCGCGGTGCCTGTGGGGGCGAAGAGCACGTGCGAGGAGCTGAAGGGAATGGCGGATGAGGTGGTCTGTGCGCTGATCCCGGAACCGTTGGAGGCGGTGGGACAGTTTTACCGAAACTTCCTGCCAACTTCAGATGAGGAGGTCCGGGAGCTGTTGAAGCGAAGGCAGGAGGATCCTGCTCTCTAATCCGGCAGGTGGCCCGCTCATCGGTTTGAACTGGTTCGTTGTGTTTCCATCTGTGTTGTGCCCCATTCATCGCAGCTTCATCGCGATGAGTGGGAGTCGAAGCCTCGGCAGCTGGCCCACTCAACGGTCTGTGCCCCATTCATCGCAGCTTTATCGCGATGAGTGGGAGGGCTCATCGAAGTCGTCATCGGCAGGTGGCCCGCCCATCGGTCGTGAATCCGTCGTGTTGTGTTCCCGGAGCTGTGGCAGGTGACCCACTCAACGGTCTGTGCCCCATTCATCGCAGTTTCATCGCGATGAGTGGGAGTCGAAGCCTCGGCAGGTGGCCCGCTCATCGGTTGTGAATCTGTCGTGTTGTGTTCCCGGAGCTGTGCCCCATTCATCGCAGCTTCATCGCGATGAGTGGGAGTCGAAAGCTGGCCGTCCATTCCGATTCAATCTCGACAATGCTCCGCACTCCGGTCGCATAGTGGTTGAAACTGCTCCATCGGTACTCACGGGGCGATGCAACCAATCCTCTCTTGACAGGATTGCGGTGAATATAACGAATCACCTCGGAACGCGCCGCTTCGCCGCGGATGTTTCTGTCGAAATATCGATCTTGCCAGAACCGCTCGTGATCTCCCTTCAGTTGTCGGGAGGAAGTTTGCTTCAGTGCCTTCAAAATCTGCGCCAGTACAGTGGAGGGCGGCTCGTTGATGAGCAGGTGCACATGCTCCGGCATCAGCACGTAGGCGTAGATTCTGGCTTCATGACGAGCCCGGACCTGCTCCAGAATACCTTCGAGGATATCTTTCGATCTGGGCCCTTCAAGAAACGGAAGCCGGTGGAAACAACTGAAGGTGATGAAGTGGAGTGACTCGGCTTGCTGAAACCGCCTGAGACCGCGGGGCATGGCTCCATGTTACCCCTGGCAGGTGGCCCGCCCATCGGTCGTGAATCCGTCGTGTTGTGTTCCCGGAGCTGTGGCAGGTGGCCCACTCAACGGTCTGTGCCCCATTCATCGCAGTTTCATCGCGATGAGTGGGAGTCGAAGCCTCGGCAGGTGGCCCGCCCATCGGTTGTGAATCCGTCGTGTTGTGTTCCCGGAGCTGTGGCAGGTGGCCCACTCAACGGTCTGTGCCCCATTCATCGCAGCTTCATCGCGATGAGTGGGGGTCGAAAGCTGGCCGTCCATTCCGATTCAATCTCGACAATGCTCCGCACTCCGGTCGCATAGTGGTTGAAACTGCTCCATCGGTACTCACCGGGCGATGCAACCAATCCTCGTTTGACCGGATTGCGGTGGATGTACCGAATAACCCGGAACGGGCTGCTTGACCACGGATGTTCCGGTCGAAGTATCGGTGCTGCCAGAACCGCTCGCGATCTGCCTACAGCCGTCGAGACGTGATTTGCTTCACGGCTTTCGGAAACTGCGCCGGCACCGTTGCACTTTATAACTCTGTTCCGGCGCAAAATAGACTGTGCGCTCAACTGTGTCTCAGATTCGTCTGGCGCGGACCCGGGAGTCCTCCTCGATCAGAGAACTGATCGTGGTTCCATGCAGGGCGTGGATACATTTTGCGGAGCAGGCCATCCCGTCATCCGAAGAACCATTACCGTCCCATGTTACGGGACAAATCGGGAGTCTAGAAGGTAAGTCATTCATTCCGGATAATTTGATCCCTAAGTTAAATTTTTTCAATTATTTACAGGCACGTTAGTCCGTAAGCCATTGGAAACAATAGAGACCACCGGGGGGGGGAGGGTCTCGATTTCTCTGTTTGCGGGTGCGGGAGCTGCCTGGCTACGAAGAAGAGAATATTCGCCTTTTGTTCGCTCTTGGAGTAGGATGAACTTATGGGTGCGATGAATCTCTTTTCCCAGCTTGCGGCGGAGCCGACGCATGAGGAGATCTACCCTGGCGCGGTCCTGATGCGGGGACTGGCACTGGAGCAGGATGTCGAGTTCTTTGCGGCGGTAGAACGAATATTGACGGCGGCGCCGTTGCGCCATGCAACAACCCCGAGCGGCCTTCCGATGCAGGTCATGGTTTCAGACTGCGGCACTCCGGAGGCATTTCGTCGACGATGGAGTGCTCGGCAACAGGTCTATACGCGAGGCGAGGAGTTTCCGAATCCGCAGATGAGTTCTCCCCCAGCGCCACAAGCACCCACGGACCGGCGGGTTTGGCCGCCGATTCCGCGGGTGCTGGCGGACTTCTCCATCCGGTGTGCAGTGCGCGCGGGATTCCCCCAGTTCCGGCCGGATGCGTGCCACATCAACCGCTACCAGGCGGGAACGAAGCTGGGAATCCACCAGGACCGGTCGGAGTTCGACCTGTTTGCGCCGATTGTTTCGGTGTCGCTCGGCCTCGAGTGCATCTTCCTGCTCGGGGGGTTCCAGCGGACCGATCCTACCCGGCGCATACTCCTCGAACACGGAGATGTGATCGTTTGGGGCGGTCCTTCGCGGATGCGATTCCACGGAGTGCTGCCGGTAAAACCAGGGCATCACCCCATCACAGGGCCATACCGCTACAACCTGACGTTCCGGAAAATTGCGTGAGCGGGGAGCAGGAGCTTTCACCCCCTGGTCGGGGCTGGGAGCTCGAGCCGAGGAGACCGGGTACCCCCATATTCTGCAAACAACCTCCTTGTTTGCATGCACTTATGGATTCTTTCAGCGAGCCTGAGCGGTTGTTCAATTTGCCCGGTTCGGCTCACGCTCTTTGCCGGGGAAGAATGCCGAGGGTGCGGTTCGGCGGCCTGAGCGCCCACGAGGCCAGCATGAAGCCGGTGATGATGAGAGGCGCAATGACGTGGAAGCCATATGCACCGTACCCACTGCTTATCGCACAAGAGGCAGCCGCGCCGGTCAGGTCGAAGAAGATCCCGGCGTAGGCCCACTCCTTGAGCCGCGGAAAGCCTGGCACGATGATCGTGAGAGCTCCGAAGAATTTCCAGAAGCCGAGGATGGCAAAGAAGTACATCGGATAGCCGAGGACAGGTACGACGCCGTGCGGGCTGGCGAAGTACTGCATCATTTGCGCGATGCCACCGCTGCCGATCGGGAGTACGACAAGAATGGTTGTGATCCAGTAGACAATTGGTCTGGCTTTGCTGCTTGTCGTGACGCCGATGACGGCAGAATTCTGCAGGGTAGATTCCATCGGGTTGGACCTCCTTGTTGCGGATGATTGGAACTGATCTTTACTTGGTCGAGAATTTTGGCGCTGTGACACCGAATTGACCTGCGTACTCGTCGACAAGCTGCTGCCAACCGAACTTCATAGCGTCAGGACCAACGATACGGCCGATCGGGTCGCCTGCCAGGAAGCGATCGAGCACGTCGAAGCAGATATGCCAGCCGGCAGCCCCCCAGGCAATGAAGCCGCGATCAATATTGTGCCAGAGGGTGAGGCGAGTGCCACCACCGAGAGACTCAATTTCCCAGCGGAGATTCTTGTCACCCCAGTTGTATTCGAGCACGCTGGGGCGATCGGCTCTGGTCACGGTTGTTTCGGAGACGATGGGCCTCGGGGCGTTCACGACCGAAAGTTGAACGGTCGCGCCAGCATTGCCGAGGTTACCGCCAACTTCAAACGGTGCCCACTCACGGAGATGCTGCGGGTCAGTGAGCGCTTCCCAGACTCTCTCGCGCGGGTGATTCAACTCCCTGACGAGAATAAGGGTCCAGTTCTCTCCATCCTTCTGCACTTGCGCACCGCTGGCCGGTCCGGGAATGTATTGCACTGCCATGATCTGCTCCTGTGCTGAGGACTACCACTTCTTGAGCTGAGTGATCTGAATCAGGTTGCCACAGGTGTCGTTGACCATCGCGATCTTCGATGCGGTCACGTCGGTTGGAGGCATTGTGAATGCCGCGCCCGCGGCGTTTATGCGCTCGTAATCCGCATCGATGCTGTCGGTAAGAAAGTTGGCAGCGGGCTGGTTCTGCTGAAAGATGCCTTTCTGATAGGCCTCCGCTGCGGGATTGTTATTGAGAGCGAGTTGGAGCTCGGTTCCGTCGGGATCTTCTGCGGAAGCGACGGTGAGCCAGCGATAGGGACCGTTGCTGAAGTCAGTCTTCTTCACGAAGCCGAGGACCTGGGTATAGAAGCGGAGTGCTTTTTCCTGGTCGTCGACGTAGATGCTGGTGAGCTTGATTTTCATCGGGTTGTTCCTCTGCGTGGTCTGGAGTTACGAGTTTTTCGTTCAGTTGCGCGGGTCTTGGTGCTGGATTTCTTCTTCCCTGAGTCTGCAAGCTTCATGCGGTCGAGGTGGCGCTCGAGGGCATCGATGTAGGGCATCCAGAAGCGACGATACTCTTCGATCCAGCTTGCGGCGTCCTTGAGCGGGGATGCGTTCAGGCGACACGGACGCCATTGAGCTTCACGGCTGCGGGCGATCAGCCCTGCGCGCTCGAGCACCTTGAGATGCTTGGAAACCGCAGGCATAGACATTTCGAATGGCTCCGCAAGTTCAGAAACGGAAGTCTCGCCGAGAGCCAGCCGCGCGAGGATGGCTCGGCGGGTAGGATCGGCGAGGGCGGCAAAGGTGATGCTGAGGTGGTCCTGCATTGCTTATAACCTAGTGGTTAAATAACCGACTGGTTAAATGTAGGACGAAGCGGAGGATGTTGTCAAGAGGAAGATGATGTGCGAAAAGATTTGGGAGCTAAGTCGCGCGAGACTTGATCGGCAACCCCTCGGACTCGACGAACGGGCAGGTCTTGCGGACCTCCCAGATCTCGGAATCGAGACCCGGGAGATTCACGAGTGGTGATCAGGCCTACTGCAAGCTGAGGACGATGATGTTGGTCAGATTTGCAATGTAGTGCGGCGATCCAGAGGCCTTTTGCACACCGGTGGAATTGACGTTGAAGACGCTGAGATAGGTCGTGTAAGTACCACTGCCGTAGACCGCGGAGAGTACGTAGAGGTGGTGAGCCTTGTCCCAGCCGAATTTCTGGATGTAATGACCTGGGAGAAGCGCGGGGAGCGCGGGACTGAAGTTCGTGGGTGGGTTGCTGCCGTTGAAATGCAGAACCTGAAAGCCGTTGTTGCCACCCACTGCGACGTATTTGGTGTCCGGAGAGATGCTGAGGGTATTGGCACCGTTGTTTCCAGCCACTGGGAGGGACGGCATGTTGTTCACGTTGCTCGTCGTGGTGAGGTTGCCATTCGCGTCCGCGGTGTAGCTGGCGAGGAAGGAGGGACCATAGATATAGCCGGCATCATGCGGCTGGCTGTCGATGCGAAAGACGGCAGCGGCGAGGTGATTCGATGAGTCCGCGGCCACGGGGCCCATGCAAAAGGCTGATCCCGGAGCGGCTGCAGGCATGTGATTGTCGTTGCCGTAGAAGATCAGGTTGCCATTGCTCTGGCGCTTGAAGATTTGGATCACGCCCTGGTCAGTTTCATCGTCGCAGTAGGAGTCGAAGGCGAAGACGTTACCTCCCATTTTGGTCAGATCCACCGGCGTTCCCTGGGTTGCGGCGCTGATGGAACCGCCGGAGCCTCCCAGGAACTGCAAGGAGCCATTGGACTGAATATGGAACGAGAGGTACTGGTTGGCGTTGAATCCCGATGAGCACGCCTGGTAGTACAAGGTCGCCTGGCTGTAGTCGACCTGCGTGCCATATCCGGCTTGATCGCAGCCGACAGACTGATAAATCGCCGGTTTGATGGAGTTCAGCTTGCTGATCGATCCGTTGGAGTGGATGGAGTAGCTGACAAGATTTGTCCCATCTGCGCCGAAGAGGAAGCTTTTGGTTACGGACATTTTCCGAGTGCCGGCGAAGGGGAACGGCGATCCGGTGATGCTGGTGTACGTGCCATTGGCCCACACCTTGTAGGCATGAATGTAATGCGTGCTGGAGACGTAGGCGTATGCGACGGGAAGTTTGGTGTCGATGGTGGACGTGGACGTACTGCTGGTGGTTGCGACCTGGGCTAACGTGGCCTCTGCACACAGCAAGAGAGCAAGGCTTACAAGGAATCTGCGGCCCATGGGTTCTCCTCTGTTTTGAACAAGCCGGAATGAACGAATCAATTGAGGAGAGTACCGGGTTGCAGAGCTTAGATGGCGGGCGGCTCGAGAGGGGATGTACGCGGGCAGGGAGTTAGGGATTAGTGAGTAGTTCGTCTTTCGTCGAGAGGGAAACGGATGCACAGCTTTCCCGACTTGTGCTCGTGTCTCGTCACAAGCAACGCGTGGCGCAGCTTCGGCGAGATCTTTTGTTGTCTTGCGGTGCCAGGGTTTCAGCCTTGGTTATTCAAGGACTCTCTCCGGGAGCCCCTTACCTCGCTTTTTCTACCTAATAGATTCTTTGTGGGTTAATACCCCAGTATTGAAGGCCGGTGCTCCGTCCAGTTATCGGCGGATGCGGCGATAGCCGCCAGGGCTCGATCGTGGTCGGAGATCACGGGTTTCTTTCTCGTGGTAGCCGGATCCTGATTGCGGAGTTGCTGGTGAGCGGCTTGCTGGAGGTTGTGAAGCAATTCCTCGAGTTCCTCGTGGCCGGGTTTGCGAGAGGGGGCGGCCTGAGGCGGCTCCGCAGGCTGACGCACGGCGGCTTGTTCCTGGAATTCTTCGAAGGCCTCGCTCTCGAAGTGGGTGTGGCGAGCTTCCTGTTCGATTTCAGTCATGAGGTGATGAGCGAACTTGAGGCCGAACAGCAGGGCTCGGGCTTCAGAGGACTTGATGCGGCGCCCGGCAAGGGCGTCGAGAACTTCGTTGACGGCCAGGAGGATGGAGGACTTGCTGTGGAGCGGTGGAAGAGCGATCGGCTCGCTCTGCTGCATTTCGCGTGGGTTGGGATCGAGTTGGGGACGTGGGGCGTGATGATGGCAGAAGGTGCTGCCGTTGCGGGCGGGGGCGTGGCATTTGTGGCCGGATTCGAGCGTGTGGATACATTCGGCGGACATGGGTTCCTTTCAGTTCAAAGCTCGTAATTCACAGTTCTCTCCGATTGCGGAGTGATAGGGCGTTGCGAGCGTTGAGGCGCCCGTTCGGGGAATTAGCAATGTGTTTTGGTTGTGATTAAGACAGGGTTTTGTTTACGGGCCATTGTGCGCTTTTGAGGAGTATTGGACTGCAAAACGGCTGCGAGGAGTTTTGCAAGTGGAATGAGAAGGTTAACGCGACGTGCCGGAGAGCATGGCTTGACATGATCGAAAGCAGGTATCCCAGACGAAAATTGCGCGCAATGATTCCCAAACCTCCGGGACTATTCTTCTGGTGAGTTTGAGGTGAGGTGATGGCTAGGAGGAAGACCTTCGCGAAGGGCGATGCGCTGGGTGAGGTGGTGCGGAGTTTTGCGGTCAATGAGGAGATCAATCAACTGCTGATCGAGAAGCTCGATTCGGCGGCGTGGACTGCGAAGATGCCCGGAACTCGGACGCGGACGATTGCGGCGATCTTTGCGCACATGCACCATGTGCGGCGGAAGTGGATTCGGCTTTCGGCGCCGCATCTTCCCTTGCCTGCAGAACTGGATCTCAAGTGCACGCAGGCGCAGGCGCGCAAGGCGCTGGCTGCGAGCGGCGCACGGTGCATGGAGATGATTGAGCATCTGCTGACTTCGTCGCCGGAGCTAGGTTCATCTCCGGGAAAGGCACCCAAGTTTTTGCGGGATGAGTGGGCGCGGGCGTGGCCCGCGGGACCGATGATGGTGGCCTACATGATTACGCACGAGGCGCACCACCGGGGACAGGTTTGCATGCTGGCGCATCAGTTGGGATACAAGCTGCCGGGTGCGGTGACTTCGGGGATGTGGAGGTGGGAGAGTCTGTAAAGGCAGTTCTTAGCTGCCAACTTCCTTAATCGAGAGAGAGAGAACACCCGTGACCCTCATGCCTTTACAGGCGGATCAACCCAACGTCCACGATTCATTAGGATGTCAAACATCGTATTGGTGTAGTCGCGATGTCGAACAGAGAATGCGTTCGCGCCAAACCGAATAGTTCCGAAACACGGCTGCAACTGCGCGTCGAGCTCTGCACTCAAAACATTGGTGAATCAGTGCTGACAGCAAATGCAGCTTGCGCTTTGTTGATGTCTTGGGTTGAAGGAATAATTGGCTGCGACGTGCGGTTAACCGCAGGCAAAATGTGAATACACGCCGTGGGCGAAACCGGAAATACAACCTCAACATTCGGCCTGGCAAACCCTATGCCGTACCTGAGCCTATTGCCACTAGTTCTCTCCCAAGGGATAACGGGCGCGTCGCCAATCACAAAAGGCTCATTTGGCGTCGTGCGAACAAAACCCCAAGCACCATCAGCCATCAAGGGATCAAGCTGAGTCATCATACGCTCAACCGCGCCGGAGTAATCGTGCTGAACCTGATCGTCTAAGAGATGTTGGTCTATCGCCTCGGTCAATCTCGCAATGACCTCCTCGACCGGGACCGGCTTATCAAGCTTTTGCCCGTCTTCAATTAGATCAATCGTCCATTTAGCAGCGATTTGGGAAAGCTGATCTTCGTTCTCGAGCAGCTTTCTCATGGACTCGATTTTTATTTGCACGTGGTCTTCCGTGGCAACCTGCCTCGCTCTAGACCGGGTGAATAAAAGTGAGATATAGGCGGTCAACTTGCGTATATGAGCGGGCGAGAGCACGAACGTTTCGAATCTCAACATTTCGATGAACTCGTTTACCGGCTCTTGAATTTCCCGAGCAAGTCGCTGCTCGATTTCGTGCTCGCGCGCCGGATTCCGGGGATCAGCAAAATGTCCCGCTACAACGGTGGCGCCTTTCGGACGCGCCTTGCCGAACGGGGCTCGTCCCTTCTCATATCTCCAGAGGCGAGGTGAGGATGTGGTTGCATCGTGGTACGCGAATTGCTCCAATAGCTTCTTTGGGACTGTGTGCGATTTCATTGGGCACTTCTCGGACCTCCGCTCTATTGAATTCCTTGCTGATGTTACTTCTTGCTAATAGCTGAGAAAAGCAGATCCTTCGCTTACCACCCCCACGCTGAAGACTGCGCGTGGGGCCCCGTGCGCTCAGGATGACAGGCTTGTAGGGGTAAGAGCTGTTGTCAGCGTGTGGAAGTGTTGAAGGTTGTCCGTTGATTCTTGAGGTGTGGAAACCAATCGGCGCTCAGGTCTTCCCAGGTGGGGTTAGTGGATTGGATTAGTTCGATCTTTCTGGAGCGGAGCCAGCCTTTGAGTTCTTTCTCTCTTGCGATGGCGAAATTGACGTCGTTGGATTGTTCGAACCAGACGAGGCGATTGCAGTTGTAGCGCGAGGTGAATCCTTCGTACGCCTTGCTCTTGTGTTCGAAGATTCGATGGCGGAGGTCGCTGGTGATACCGATGTAGAGGGTGCGGCTTTTGCTGGCGACGATGTAGGTGAAGTAGGCGTGGCCGCGCATGTTTCTGAAGATAGTGTGTGATGCTGTTTGGCCCGTGTGTGTTGAGTCACGATGATGTGTGAGAAGCAGATCCTTCGCTTACCACCCCCAAGCTGAAGAAAGCGCTTGGGGCCCCGTGCGCTCAGGATGACAGCCTTGTTTGGAGGGGCGTATGTGCGCACAGGAGACGAACGTTGTCAGTACGCGGACCGCAAGAAGTTAATCCACTTTTTTGGAGATGTTGAGGAGGATGCCGATGCCTGAAAGCGTGAAGAAGAGGCTGGTGCCGCCGGAGGAGATGAAGGGGAGCGGGATTCCCTTGGTGGGGAGGAGGGAGAGGACGACGCTGATGTTGAAGAAGGCTTGAAGCAGGATTGCGGTGGTGAGTCCGAAGGCGGTGAGGCGCGCGAAGGGATCGGTGGAGCGGAAGGCGGTGCGGAGGCCGCGGTATCCGAGGACGACGAAGAGGATGAGGATGGCCATGGCGCCGAGGAAGCCGAGTTCTTCAGCAATGTTGGCGTAGATGAAGTCGGTTTGCGCTTCGGGGAGGTAGAAGAGCTTCTGCATGCCCTCCATGTAGCCTTTGCCGGCGAAGCCTCCGGTACCGACGGCAATGAGGGACTGGTTGACGTGAAATCCGGCGCCCTGGGGGTCGAGGTCAGGGTGCATGAAGGCGAGCATACGGGCCCGACGCCACGGGACCCAGAAGAGAAGTACAGCGAGGCCTGGGGCGGCGGCGGCGGCGGCGAGGGCGAGATATTTCCAGTCCATGCCGGCTAGGAGCAGCAGCATGGCGGAGACTCCGGCGACGACGAGAGCGGTGCCGAGGTCGGGCTGCTTGACGATCAGGAGAATGAAGACAACGGGCATGAGCGCGGCTTTGAGCAGCGTATTGCGCCAGTCGTTCATCTGGTCGAGGCGAGTGGAGAGGAACCAGGCGAGGAAGAGGATGATGACGGGCTTGGCGATCTCAGAGGGCTGGAATGAGAAGGCTCCGAAACGGATCCAGCGGTGGGTATGGTGCGAGTCGCGGAAGAAGTAGACCAGCACCAGCATCACGGTGGTGATGGCGAGCGCGGGGAAGATGAAGCGGGGCGTGTTGTAGCGGGTGTAGTCGATGCGGGAGAGGACGATCATGGCGAAGATGCCGGCGAGGGCCCATCCTGCCTGGCGTCCGACGAAGGCGTAGGGGGAGTGATAGCGCTCCTGCGCGGTGACGGCGGATGCGGAAAAGACCATGACGAGGCCGACGACCACGAGAAGCAGCGTGGTGAAGAAGATCCACTTGTCTACGCCTACGCGCTTGGCCATTGTGCTGAGTCTCGATAGGGGCTGAAGCCCCGAGGTTTTGCTGGACGCCTGATCGGCACGACTGAAGTCGCGCCCTGACGCTTGTTTCTGGTGCTTGATTCATGGTTTCACGGGTGGGTTGTGGAGATTTGGACGGGCCGCGGAGTGGGGATCAAAGTGGTCAAGTTGGGCCGGGGCTGAAGCCCTATAATCTCGCGGCGCGGATTCCAGTGGCCTGAAGGCCACTGCTCTCTCCAGATCTAGTGGGTGCGTTCGAGGAGGGTGGGGAGGCCGCCTCGGGAGGCTTCCCAGTCGTTGACGAGCTGTTTGAAGATGCGGCCGCGTTGTTCGTAGTTTTCGAACTGGTCGAAGCTGGAGCAGGCGGGGGCAAGCAGCACGATATCGCCCGGGTGGGCGGCGGCGGCGATGGTGGCGACAGCCTTGTCCAGAGTTTCGCAGGAGTGGATGGGGACGACTCCGCGGAGGTGCGACTCGATTTTGGCTGCGGCGGAGCCGATGGTGTAGATGGCCTTGACGCGGGCGCGGAGAAGTTCGTTGAGTTCGGTGTAGTCGGAGTTTTTGTCTTTGCCGCCAAGGATGAGGTGGATGTGGCCGGGGAATGCGGCGATGGCTTTGGCCGTCGCATCGACGTTGGTGGCCTTGGAGTCGTTGTAGACTTCGACGCCATTAACGGTGGCGACGTATTCGAGGCGGTGCTCGACGGCTTTGAATTCTTCGACCGCGTTGCGGATGGATTCGATCGAGGCTCCTGCGAGGCGGGCGGCGCAGACGGAGGCAAGGACGTTCTCGATGTTGTGGTCGCCCTTGAGTGGGATTGTGCTGAGGGGCATCACGGTTTCAGTTGCGCCGTTGGGTGCGGTGCGGAAGACGATGCTGCCGTTTTCGACCCAGGCGCCTTGTTCGACGGAGTGTTGGAGCGAGAACCAGTAGAGGCTTGACCTCGCGCGCTGGGCTGCTGCGGCGGCGCGGGGGTTATCGGCGTTGAGGACGCAGTAGTCGTCCTGATTCTGCTCGAGGAAGATGCGGTCTTTGGCGAGGGCGTAGTTTTCGAACGTGCCGTGGCGATCGAGGTGGTCGGGCGTGATGTTGAGGATGACGGCGATGCGGGGGTGGAACTGCTCAGTGGTTTCGAGTTGGAAGCTGGAGACTTCTAAGACGTTCCAGGTGTCGTCGGATGAGTCGTCGATGAGGGCGATGACCGGGACGCCGATGTTGCCGCCAACCTCAGTGCGAATGCCGGATTTCCGGAGGATTTCGCCGATGAGCGATGTGGTGGTGGTTTTGCCGTTAGATCCGGTGACGGCCAGGATGCGGCCTTTGAGGTAGCGGGCAGCGAGTTCGAGTTCGCCGATGATGGGACGGCCGAGGTTGCGGGCCTGCACGAGCTCGGGTGTATCAAGCGGGACGCCGGGGCTGACGACGATGAGGTCCTGACGGCGGAAGGTGAGGAGGCCGTGTCCGCCGGCTTCGACGTTGATGCCTTCGTCGAGGAGGGCGGGAATGTCTTTGGCCAAGGCTTCGGCGGAGCGGATGTCGGAGACGGTGACGTGGGCTCCCTGGCGGCGCAGGAAGAGGGCGGCGGCGAGTCCGGATTTGCCGAGTCCGACGACGAGAACTTTTTTGCCTTTGAGCTCGAGCATGGGTGCAGGACAAGGATAATGCATGCGGGGCGAGAGGTGTTTTGCCATTAGGGTTTCCGATCCCAGGTCTCAGAATCGAGACCTGGGGCACCCAATTCTCAATGAGGTTCAGCGGAGTTTGAGGGTGGTGAGGGCGAAGAGGGCGAAGACTAAGGCGAGGATCCAGAAGCGGACGATGACTTTGGACTCGCTCCAGCCGAGTTGCTCGAAATGATGGTGGAGCGGGGCCATTTTGAAGATGCGTTTCTTGCGGAGCTTGTAACTGCCGACCTGGAGCATGACGGAGACGGCTTCGAGCACGAAAATTCCGCCGATGAACGGGAGCAGGAATTCCTGACGGATGATGACTGCGACTGTTCCGATGGCTCCGCCGAGCGCGAGTGAACCGACGTCGCCCATGAAGACTTCAGCGGGGTGGGCGTTGTACCAGAGGAAACCGATGGACGCGCCGACCATGGAGCCGCAGAAGACAGTGAGCTCGGCCACGAGGGGCATGCGTTGGAGTTCGAGGTAATCAGCGAAGACGACGTGGCCGCTTACGTAGGTGAGAACCGTGAGCGCGCCGGCGGCGATGATGGTGCAGCCGATGGCGAGTCCGTCGAGGCCGTCGGTAAGATTAACGGCGTTGGAGGTGCCCATCAGGACAAAGATGACGAAGGCGATGAACGGGATAAAGGCGAGGACGCCGAGGTGCGGCAGAGTTGCGGGCCAGTGATGCCACTGGAAGCTCGGGTGAAGGAACTTGATGAAGGGTACGCTGACCTGAGTGGCGAACAACTTGAACTGGGTGAGGACGACGAGGACGATTCCGACGCCGGCGCCGGCCAGGGCCTGCCAGAAGAGCTTGGCGCGGCCGGTGAGCCCAAGGTTGCGGCGGTGGATGACCTTTATGTAGTCGTCGGCAAATCCGATGGCGCCATAGGCGAGCGTGGAGCAGACGGCGATCCAGACGAAGGGATTGCCGGGGTCGGACCAGAGGACGGTTGGAAGAAGGATCGCGATGACGATGAGGACTCCGCCCATGGTGGGCGTTCCGGACTTTTTCTGGTGCGATTTGGGACCTTCTTCGCGGATGTACTGACCAATCTGGAATTCGCGAAGTTTCTGGATGACGAAGGGCCCGATGAACATGGCAATGAGCAGGGCCGTGAGCGAGGCGAAGACAGTGCGGAAGGTGAGATAGCGGAAGATCCGGAATGGATGGAAGAACGGAAATAGCTTTTCGTAGAGCAGCCAGTAGAGCAAGTGGTCTCCAATGCCGGATCAGGGGCGGAATCAGAGTTGATTTTACTAGGGGCGGGGCTTCAGGTGGCCTCGCATGGAGCGTGCCGAATCTGGGAAGTGAAGGGTGGCCGAGGCTTACTATGGACCGTGAGTCGTGGTCGGAATAACGAGAGGATGATCCGATCCAGGTGCAGCAATGGTACCGGCTGAGTATCAACAAGCGAAGATTGACTTCTATAACTTCTTGACAGACGCGCGCGATCAGGCGCTTTTCCAGGACACTCAGCCGATGTACACGATGGCGCAGGGTGTTTTGCAGGCTTTCCGGCGGAGGCTTGAAGTAAAGGATGCAATCCGTTTTGCGAATGTTTTGCCCGTGGGGCTGCGCGCGCTGATCGTTGCTGATTGGGATCCCGATGAGCCGAGGCGGCCTTTTGAAGACCGCGAGACGATGACGCGCGAGGTGCAGAATTTGCGGCCGCTCCACAACTATGCTCCAGATGACTCGATCGAGATCGTGGCACGCGCTTTGCGGCGCAATGTGGATCAGGAAGCCTTTGATCGTGTGCTTGCTACGCTGCCGCAAGGTGCGGTTGAGTTCTGGAAGGTGTGACGGGCTGCGGGCCAGGAAGCAAGGTGCGTGGAGTTGCAGAGCCAACAGGCTTCCCCTCCCACTCATCGCGATGGAACCGCGATGAATGGGGCACAGTGACTCAGTGTCTTTCGGCTGACTGCTTTTTAAGTTCGGATTCGAAGGCTTGCTGGCGTTCGGCGATGTAGGCTTTGTAGCCCACGGGGTCGATGAACGGGTTTTTCTGACCGCTTTTGAGTAGCAGCTTTTGCGAGAGGTCGAAGTAGCCCCCATGGGCGCCGAGGAAGATGTCGCAAGGAAGTTTGTTCAGGACTTCGAACTGGTGACGGTAATCGGCGGCGATCTGCGGGTAAGTCTTATTGTTGACGAGCTTGTAGCCGGGGTTAACGTTGGGGCTGCCGACGATGACGACGTGAAGGGTGCGGCCGTTGTCCTGCTCGTCGAGGGTCCAGGTGGTGGTGCCTTTGGTGTGGCCGGCGGTGAGATGGGCGGTAAGGGTGGTGCCGCCGAGAGAGACGGTGTCGCCGTCGTGTAGGACGCGGTCGACTTTTGTCTGCGGGAACCAGAACGATTTCCTGTCGGCGTAGTGGAAGTCGTTGCGGCCGCCGGATTCGACGACAGGAACGTCCTCAGCCATGACCTCGTATTTCGCATGGGTCTCGCGCTTAATCTGAGCGCTGCCTGCACAATGATCGAAGTGGCCGTGGCTGATGAGAAGGATCTTGGTGTCGGCGTACTTGAAGCCGAGGGATTCGATGGCTTGTCTGATCTGAGGCGGTGAGGACTCGAGGTTGGAGTTGATGAGAATGTTGCCCTGCGGCGTGACGATGAGGTAGGCGGCGAGGTCCTGGCTGCCGACGTAGTAGAGATTACCGGCAATCTTGAATGGCGGAAGAGGCTGGACCCAAGATGGATTGGACGTGGTGAAGGGGTTCTTCTGAGCTGAGGTCCCGGTAACGAAAAGTGAGATAACAAAAAATGCAAAGAGGACACCTACAATCCAGCTTTGACGTCTCCCACCCGTTCGACGAACGAAGTCGAATGGGCGGGGCACCCACTTCTCATTGAAAGATCTGCTTGAGGCTATCCCACATCTCTTCGAAATATGGGGCACCCGCACGTTGTTGGTAATCACTGAGACTCCGATGAGTTGGTGGCGATCTGGTTTTTCAGGATTTCGATGGCGCGTTCTAGCTGGACTCCGCGGGAGCCTTTGATGAGGACGACGTCGCCGGGCTGAATATTTTTGGCGAGCCACTCGCCGGCGGTTTGTGCGTCGGGCAGGAAGATGGACGCGGTCCCGCCCCAGCAAGCTGCTGCGGCGAGGTGCTGTGCGTTGCCGCGAACTCCAACGACCAGATCGATGCCCGCTTCTGCTGCTGCCTTGCCGCAGGCGGCATGGGCGGCTTCAGCGTGTGTGCCCATTTCGAGCATCTCGCCGGCGATGAGAATACGGCGCTGCGCGGGACGCGAGGCGAGAGTGCCGATCATGGAGCGGAGCGCTTCGGGGTTGGAGTTGTAGCTGTCGTTGAGGATGGTGGCGCCGGCGATCTCGAGAACTTCGCCACGCTTGCTGCCCGGAGTGAGCGACTCGAGCGCAGCGATTGCGTGGTTGATGTCGACTCCAGCTTCGATTGCCACCGCAAGCCCCGCGATGGCGTTCTGCGCGTTGTGGCTTCCCAGAAGATGCAGAATGAAGCGGCCATCGTGCTCGCCGGCCCGGTAGTGAACGTGAAGGCCGATGGGATCTTCCTTGACATCGAGAATCGCGGGATCGCCGCAGGGTCCGATACCGAAATAGACAACCTTGCCGTGGTGATCGCGACCGAACTGCGAAACATAAGGATCGGAGCAGTTAAGAAACGCGATTCCCGTGGAGGGCAGCGAGGCAATCAGCTCGTATTTCGCGCGTGCGATGCCAGCTTGGCCCTCGGTAAAGTTTTCAATATGCGCCGTGCCGACGTTGGTGACGACGCCCCAGTCGGGCGAGGCGATGCGGCAGAGCGCGGCGATTTCGCCGAGGTGGTTCATGCCCATCTCGATAGCGGCGTATTCGTGCTCGGGCTGAAGGCGGAGGAGTTGCAGCGGCAGTCCGAAGTTGTTGTTGAGATTGCCGATGGATTTAAGGACGTTGAACTTTGCGGAGAGAGCGGCGGCGATGGCTTCCTTCGTCGTTGTTTTACCGGCGGAGCCAGTAATGGCGACGACGCGCTTGCCCCACCGACGGCGCACGTGGGACGCGAGAGACTGAAGGGCAAGGAGCGAGTCTTCGGCGACAAGAAGCGGAACCGCAAGAGCAGCGTCGGGTAATGTGGACAGCTTTGCGCGCGAGACGACGGCGCCGATCGCTCCGCGCTCGATGGCAGCGGGAATGAAGTCGTGTCCATCGAAGCGCTCGCCTTTGACAGCGAAGAAGAGTTCCCCGGCTCCGACCGTGCGCGAGTCGATGGAGTAGCCGGTGGCAACGCGGCCGCCCGCAAACGAGAGGCTCGAGGGCGCTTCAAGCATGGCGCCAGCACCGATTGCGGCTTCTGCGAGTGTCAATTTCATGACTCTTTACCGTAACCCAAATCGCGCAATGCTGCGAGGGCTACTTCAGAGTCGTCGAAGGGAACGGTGCGATCGGCGAGGATCTGCTCTTTCTCGTGTCCCTTGCCGGCGATGAGAACGACATCGTTGGGCTGCGCTTCTTTGAGGGCGAGTGCAATGGCCGAGGCGCGATCGGGCTCGATGGTGTAGTGCGTGCCGGTGGCTTTGAGTGCGGGTTCGATTTCCGTGAGGATGGAGCGAGGATCTTCAGACCGGGGATTGTCGCTGGTGGCCACGACGAAGTCGCTTCCCTCACCTGCTGCATAGCCCATCTTGGGACGCTTGGTGCGGTCGCGGTCGCCGCCGCAGCCGAAGAGAGCGATGACGCGGCCGTTATTTCCGGTTACCAGCTGCCGGGCCAGGGCGGTGAGATTACGGAGAGCATCGTCGGTATGTGCGTAGTCCACGATTACGGTGAAGGGCTGGCCTGCATCGACAGGCTGGAAGCGGCCGGGGACTGGATTGAGATGCGGAACAGCGGCGACGAGTTCGTCGAAAGCAATGCCGCGCGCGTGGGCGGCGGTGAAAGCAGCAAGAAGATTGAGTACGTTGACATCCCCGGCGAGACGGGAGCTGAGTTGAGCGGATCCGGCGGGAGTTTCGAGATGGATGATTGCGCCGCCGGGGATGAGCTTGTGCGAAGCGGCGCGGAAGTCGCCTATTCCAATCCCATAAGTACAAATGCTGGAGCCGGCGGCATGGGCCGCTTCGATGAGATCCGGAGTTCGTTCATCATGCGCATTAAGGACGGCGACGCGCGGGGCGGGATAAAGAGTGCCATCGAAGAGGAGACGCTTGGCGGCGAAGTATTTCTCCATCGTGACGTGGTAATCGAGGTGGTCGCGGGTGAGGTTGGTGAAGACGGCGACGTCGAATGGGATTCCAAAGTTGCGGCCTTGGTCGAGGCCGTGGCTGGAGACTTCGGTGACGAGTTCGGTCGCTCCGCGAGCTGTACCTTCAGCCAGGAGTTCAAAGACATCGCGCGACTCGGGCGTGGTGTGGAGCGAGGGTCGGGCTTCGCCGGCGACGTGGTACTCGATAGTGCCGATGAGGACGGATTTACGAGATGCGGAGTTGAGGAGGGCTTCGGTTAGGAAGGCGGTTGTGGTTTTGCCATTGGTGCCGGTGATGCCGGTGGCGGCAAGTTTGCGTTCGGGGTGGCTGAAGAATGCGGCGGAGGCTTCAGCAAGGGCGCGGCGGCCGTGCTCGACTTCGACGACTGGGATTTCAGGCTTGTAGACGACGAGATGATCGAAGGTATGCGATGAGTCGGTAATGATGCCGAGGGCTCCGGCGGCGATGGCTTTTTCGACGTAGCGATTGCCATCGGTGGTGCCGCCTTTCATGGCGACGAAGACAGTGCCGGCGCGGACGCGGCGGGAGTCGTATTCGATGCCGGAAACGGGCTGCGATGAAGAGCCGGAGGAGCCGACGGCGGTGATTTCGGCGATGAGGTCGGGCCAGAGCATTTGGATGATTGTAGTGCGGCAGAATGATGCGAGTTGTGATGTTGTCGGATCAGGCAGATTAGGCAAACTGAGAGTTCAAGGTGATCAAGTGTCTGAAGAAAAAACTGCAGATCCCTCGACTGCCTGCGGTCGCTCGGGATGGCAACCGTTCATCGACCGCAGTGGACTACGATTTTCGTCCCGCTGGGAACTTTGGTGCCGGGGGCTGGGGCTTGTTGGCGGACAGTGCCGTTGCCGCTCACCTCAACCTGCAATCCTTCGGCTGCGACCATCTGTACAACGGTGCGAATGGGAAGGCCGACGAGTGAGGGCACGTCCAGCTTCTTGCCATCGCTGATGGCGACGTAGGTCGGTTTGATTTCGGCGGGAGGAGCGGAGTCCGGCGGATTGGTTGCGCTCTGTTGCTGCGACGAGTCGCTGGAGCCGGGGTCGTCATCCGCTGAGGACGATGAGGGCGCGGTTTGAGCTGCGGATATTTGCAGGGTTGCAGCCGGTGCGGCTGCTTGCTGCTGCGGCTGGCGAAGGGGATCGTCTGCCGGGAGGTCGTTGACAGCAGCGAAGAGGGCGTTGACGTCGGCCTGGTTGGAGTCGGCGTCATCTTCCTGGATGGGCTTCTCGAGCTTCGCTTGCTTCAGTGGAGACCTGGTCTTCGGCTGCTGGACTTCAATGTCATGCGGCACGTTAAGGTATTCGAGGACCTGCTGGGCTACTTCGGCAAAGACGGGTGCGGAGACGGCGGTTCCGTAGTAGGATGCGCCTTTCGGATTGTCCATGACCACGGCGATGGCGATGACTGGATTGTTGACCGGCGCAATGCCGGCGAAGGATGCGATGTGCATCGTCTTCGAGTAGAGGTGCGTTACCGGATCCACCTTCTGCGCGGTTCCGGTTTTGCCGCCGGAAGAGTAGCCGTTGAGCTGGGCGGGTTTGCCGGTGCCGTAGAGAACGACGCCTTCCATCATTTTGCGCATTTCAGCAGCAGTCATGGTGGAGATGACGCGGTGTGCTCCGGTGGGCAGCGGATCGGGGAGGTCTTCGCCTGCTCTGAACGGCTGCGGCACTTGCGGTGCGGCAGACCTTTGGTCGTTAGGACCCGATTGCGCCGGCATCAGGACGTGCGGAGGAAGATAGACGCCGCCGTTGGCGATGGTTGAAACCATGGAGACGAGTTGGATGGGAGTGACGCCGACTTCCTGGCCGATGGCGATGGAGCCTATGGATGTGGAGCCCCATCTCTTTGGTGCACGCAGAAGGCCGCGGGTTTCGCCCGGGAGTTCAGTGCCGCTGCGGCTGCCGAATCCGAAGTCGCGGATGTATTTGTAGAAGTTGTCGGGGCCCATCTTGAGGGCAAGCTTGACCGCGGCGACGTCGCTGGAAACCTCAAGCGCTTTGTGAACGGGGATGACGTGGTAGTGATCGGCCTTGTCGTCGTGGATGGTGCGGCCGTTGAAGGTGATGGCGCCCCCCTGGCAATCAATCATGTCGTCAGGATGGGTGACTTGCTGGTCGAGAGCGGCGGCATAGGTGACGAGCTTGAAAGTGGAACCGGGCTCGTAGACATCACTGACAGCGTGGTTCTTGAGAAGCGCGGGCGTGGTGTGGCGGAACTCATTGGGATTGAAAGTGGGTCGGATGGCGAGGGCAAGGATCTGGCCGGTGTGGACATCCTGCACGACGACTGTGCCATTGTCGGCATGCGTGCGCTCCATGTTGTGATCGAGAGCGCGCTCGGCCATGAACTGGATGTTCTCGTCGATGGTGAGCTGTAGATTCTGACCAGGCTCGGGCTCGTGGGCGATGGTTCCCAGAATGCGGCGCCGGGCGTCCATCGCGGCCAGCATGCGGCCGGGAACGCCGTGGAGTTTCGAGTCGAATTTGCCTTCGATGCCGCCCAGGCCATTGTCGTCGAGCCCGACATAACCGAGGACCTGCGCGGCAATCTGGTTGTCTGGATAGAAGCGCTGAAATTCCTTCTGGTAGTAGATGCCCTTCATGTTGAGGGCGTGAACTTTGTCTGACACCTCAGGTGAGACTCGACGCGCCACCCAGGCGAAGCTCTTGCGGTCTTCGAGACGATGCGCGATCTGGTCGACGCGCGTGAACTTGTCTTCGGGGTCGGTGTGGACGATTGGGGCTAAAGTGCGTGCTGCAGCCTGCGGGTCTTCGATTTCTGATGGATCCGCGTAGACGGAGTCGACCTGGACGGTCATGGCGAGTTCGCGCATGTTGCGGTCGAAGAGGATGCCGCGTCGTGGCGCAACCTCAAAGGTGCGCTGTTGCTGCTTCTGCGCGCGCTCCATGTATTCGCGGTGATCGACGATCTGAAGCCAGAAGAGGCGGGTCGCGATCGCGACAGCCCAGAAGAGAAAAAAACCTGAGATAAGCCAGAAACGCGCCAGCTTCATGGGCGTGGCGCGCGTAGTGACAGTGCGAAGACGAGTTGCGCGGAGTGCTGCCTGCATCGTTGATCAACAGTTCGGTTTCAGGTTAGAGCATTGGGATTCGTGGAAGGCGCACGAATCCCAGGATGCACGCGAGGAGGTATCACATCAATTACATCTCTTGTTCAAGACGAAAGCCCGAGACTTCTTTCCAAGCTGAAGTACGCGCTGAAGTCCGTACCCTTCAGTTGATCGGGTTTGGTTGTGCGGTATTGATCTGCGCGAGCACTGGGGCACTGTTCTCGAGGCGCGGCGTGGCGTGCACGACCTGGCCCGGCTGCGGTTCTGCGAGACCGAGTTGGCGCGCCATTCCATCGATGCGGCCAGGGCGGCTGAGCTGGGCCTCGCTGAGACGAAGCTGCCGGTTCGACTCGCGAAGCTGATCGCGAACCTGTTTTTCAGACTCGATACGGTAGGAGGTCTCGATAGCATGGAAGTGCTGGAGACCATAGACCATGATCAGCGAAAAAAGGACGGTGCAGGCCGCGGCGAATACACGCATCTGACGCACCCGCACCGGATCACTAGCCTTGACGAGACGCGAATTATCGAAGCTGTGCGCGAAAAGGATCTCCGGCGTGCGGATTCCGCGACGGCGCATCGGCTGCTCTGCCAACAGGGTGGTGTTGCGCTCCGAGACGCGAGTGGTCCAGCCGGGTTTTGTATCGATAAGTGTTGCCGTGCATGCAGCCATGTCTTTTCTCCAAGTTCGCAGTTCTTAGTTCAAAGTTCACAGCTTTCTTCGCCGAATCGAACCGAATGAATCTATCTACTCAACAGGCGCGTGATTCGGACATATAACTGCAAACTTCAAACTACGAACTTTGTTCTGTCTTTACTGCGGCTCTCAACTTGGCGCTTCTTGAGCGCGGGTTGCGATCTACTTCTTCTTCGCCGGCTGTGACAGGCTTCTTAGTCAGCAGGTCGAAAATTCCTTTGTGCGCATATTCGCGCAGAATGTCTTTCGCGATGCGATCTTCCAGCGAGTGGAAGCTGATGACGACCAATCGTCCGGAGGGCTTAAGCAACTTTGGTGCGGCCTCCAAGAGATCCCGTATTTCGTCCAGCTCTCGATTCACATAAATCCGAAGCGCCTGAAAGGTGCGTGTTGCCGGGTGAATCCTGTCGCTCTTCATTGGTGGGGCGGCTGCTGCAACGATCCGTGCTAATTGCCCGGTAGTTGTAACTGGCCGCCCGCGCACAATGGCTCTGGCGATTCTCCGCGACCTCCTTTCGTCTCCGTATTCGTAAATAAGGTCGGCCAGCTCGTGCTCGCTCGCCTCATTCACCACTTGTTCGGCGGTCAGACCGGATCGCGTATCCTGACGCATGTCCAGGGGCCCGTCCGCCATAAAACTGAATCCTCTGCGCGCTTCGTCGAGTTGCAGGCTGCTGACGCCGAAGTCGGCGAGTATGCCGTCAAGCGAACCGGGTTCGACATGACGGCTAATGGAACTGAATGCATCGCCGATGAGCGTGATTTTCGGCGCCCGATCGCCGAGTTCCGCGAGGACCTGGTCGAGGCGGGCATTGGCGAGTTCCAGTGCCTCGGGATCGCGATCGAAACCGATCAGGCGTCCGTGTGGGCCGAGGCGGCGGATAATTTCTGCCGCGTGGCCCGCGAGGCCGAGTGTGCAGTCTGCAATGACGCTTCCAGCGCGTACATTGAGAAGCTCAATCGCATCTTGTAAAAGAACCGGCACATGACGTTCGCTCTGCTTCGACATGTGCTCCCCCTGAGGGGTCAGGCACCCCAACGACGAAGACCTGTCGTTGGGGACCCCGCGAGTTTTCGGGCTTTCGCCCGCCTAGGACTTCTTGCGGAGGATCTCCGCCATTGCTTTGCGGTCGGCTTCCGTTAACTGATTAGCCGCCAGATTCTGTTCGAAGATCACCCGGTTATGAACTTCCAGGTAGGTCCTTATGCCAAACACGGTCACTTCGCCGTCGAGCTGGGCAGCATTGCGGAGGATCTGGGGGAGGAGTAACCGAGCCTGGTTGTCCATCTCCACCTGCTGCCCGTAGTAGCTGGTCACGTTGAGGTATTTGCGAACGGCGTCGTCCATGGTGCTGGACTCTGCAAGCTGCTCTTCCCTCTTCTCCCACTCGGGCAGCGGCCAGATTTCAGCCGACTTGCCATCTGTGGAGGTGACATAGAACTGGGTAACGCTATTGGCATCGACCAGCTGCTTGAAGGCGGAGGGCAGCTTAAGCCTCCCCTTCTCGTCGACTTTCGCTGGGTGATTGCCACGAAACATGATTTGTCGTTTGCCTCGTACTCGGTGCTAAGGCTGGTTCCGAAGGTGAACTGCTGTTTCGGAAATTGCCTCGAAGGGGGTGAATCGGAGGTATTCTTGATGTTGAAGTGAGCTTGATGCTCCCGTTTGCTCCACTTCACTCCACTTCAGACACGATATTAGCCCAAGGAGTTTTCCACTCCAACGAGAATCCTGTAGAAATCCTGTTACTTTCGTGGGTTAGGGACAATCGAGTTGCGAATTCCGTTTTCGGGAAGCCCCTAATTGGGACAGGCGACGGCCAAACCACAAGATGTGGTGTTTACGCCTTTGGTTCTGGCGGGAAGAAAGCCACTTCTCAAGCGAATCCGGACAGTGTAGGAGAACAAAAAGCGAAACTACTCGGTTTCGGGCTGGAATGCCGGCTTGCGGCGAGATACGACGATCTTGAGAAGGTAGACAAAGATCATGGTATTCACCACCAGCAGAGCGAACCGAACCCAAGTGGCGTGGTGGAATAGCTCAAAGATCTCCCAGGGAAGAAACGACGCTGTGATGGCCAGAGTGAGGTACTCCGCCCATGCTTTCTCGAGATACAGGCCGACTCCTTCAGCGAGGCTGACAGCTGCGTAGACGAAAGCCAGAGCGCCTATCCGCTTTAGCAGGGGATCACTGATGATTGAGGCCCGGTCGTAGAGGAAATTGACGAACTTAGACTCCGGATTGAGCCGAAGATAATCGCCCAGTTGGCCGATTACGTCGTCGATGTCTTTATTGAGGAGATGGAGGGCAGCGACGCCGAGGGCAACGAAAAAGAGAGCCAGAAGCCCCTTGTAGATGGCGATCAGCAGCAACCCGCGCGTATGCCGACCCCGTTCCGCCGTTCTTTCGGACACCGTATGAATGGAATCCTCTGTGAGCGCCTGCTCCACGCCGACACCGCTTCCCTTCTAGGTTAAATGATCTGAAGTGAACTGCGGTGAACGCCCGGTTTGGGCGTAAGCAAAGCCAGCAGTCCAGATCAGATGATTGGTATCGACAAGCCTATCGTGGAATTTCGATGCGATTGAAGCGGAGACTTTGGTTTGACTAATCCAAAGTTTGAGTGCACCCGTAAGATCTCCAGAGACAGTATTTTGGCCGATACGCCGCACTGACGCAGAACCTGAGATATGCTGCAAAGATTCGTAACGACACAGTGGATTCCCTACACCGTCGATCTGGCATTCGCATTTTTCGTGAATCCACACAACCTGCCTCTGCTTATGCCGGAGTCGATGAAGACACGCATCGACCGGTTAGAACTGAAGCCTCCGCCAAATCCACCGATTGCCGGACGGCAGTTTGCACGACAGGAGATCGTGGCAGGCATTGGAACCGAGATTGATATAAGTTTCCGGCCGGTCAGGTACCTGCCGATGCGGGTAAGCTGGCGGACGAAGATCACGGAATTTGTCTGGTTCAGCCACTTTTGCGATGAACAGGTGAAGGGCCCATTCGAGCGGTTCCGTCACCGTCACGGGATTCGCTCGGAGATCCAGGACGGGAAGGTCGGGACACTGCTTACCGAAGAGGTGGAATTCTCGTTGCCGCTGGGCACGGTGGGGCACGTGGGGGACAGGGTGGTTTTGCAACAGATGAAGCGGATGTTCAGAGTGCGGCAGGAACGGTTGCCCGCGATTCTGGATGCGAAGATCCGACAAACTTCGTGAGCAGATATTTACCTATGGAGTTTGAGAAGAGACTCGCGATCGAGAACATTCCCGTCGACGATCAGAGTGGAGATTCGTCGGGCGTTCCAGATGTTCGACGTGGGATCTGCGTCGAGGATCACGATGTCCGCACGGCGGCCAGGAGCGATCTGGCCAAGCTCGCTCCAGCCGAATTGGATTGAGTAGTTGTTGGTCGCGGCGGCTAGAGCTTCACGCGGCGAGAGGCCGATGCGGACCAGCATCTCGAGTTCGGTGTGGAGCGAGAGGCCCGGCATGGTGCCCATGGCAGCGGCGCCGGAAGCTGCGAGGTAATGCGGAAAGGTACTGGCGATGGTCTGGTTGATGCGCCAGAGGCGCACAGCAGTCAAATCTGCTTTCTTCCGCTGTCCTTCTTCCATGTAGCGGGTGACGATGCCGGGGAGATGACGTGTCCACGTGGGCAAAGGATACGTCAGCTCACCCGTGGAAGGATCGGAGGGCATGAACATGTTGGCTGGATTGAGAATGGAGGCGACGGACTCTTTCCAGAGATTGCGATGTCCGGGAAGGTTCAGGTAATGGAGGCTGAACGTAGGCATGAGCGCAGCATGATGCACGGAGATGAAGTGCCCATAGTTGCGGTAGTGCGGATCAGTGGGGGGAAGGTGCTCTGCGTAGTCATACGCGGTTGAAGCGGCTGCGCCATATGGATCGCTGACCAGAGGACGTTGCAGCTCATCGGGAATGACGCCAATTTCGTACCGCCCCATATGGAGCAAGACGTCTACTCCGGCATCGATGCCGACTGTGTAGGGAGTAGAGATGAACTCACCGTATGTGGCGAGTCCGATCTGATGCGCACGGGAGATGATCCACTGCGCATTGGCAGCAGTGATGTCCCAGCCGAGCCAGAGGACGCGGGTCCCGAGTTTCGCCGTTGCATTGATCTGTCTGGCCGTATCCTGGGTGTTGAGTTCGGTGGGATGCGCGCCTTCGCGAAGCTTCGCGGTCCAATCGTCATGGCCAATCAGGAGGCTCCAGTTATCGGTGGTGCCAACGGAGTCGAGCAAATAGAGGTGAGGCTTGGGATTGGCTGAAAAGTCTATCCGACCGCGCCGATTGTCGCTGCTGGCGACGACAGTGGTGACTCCCATGTAGAGATCGGCATTGGCCTGGCCCTGGCTGTTCATACCGGTGAAGCCATCGATGAGCCCGGGGATGAGGAACTTGCCGGTGCAGTCAATGATCTGGGCGTCTGGCGGCGGCTCGATGAGGAAGCGTGAGCCGACCTGAGTTATCTTGCCGTTCTCAATGATGACAATGGAATTCTGCTGATCGAGTGCGGAGCGGCCCCAGTCGGTCACGTCGACGATGGTGCCACCAAGGAGCACGAGCGGAGCTTTGGATGTGACCAGAGGCTGAGCGTTCTGTGCCAGAGAGGTGCCGGCGGCGAGCAGCAAAGGAATGAGTGCCAGCAGATTACGGAATGGTCGCATACGGAAAGCTGTGTATTGAAGGATTGTCGCATACGGTAGCGAGTTGCCCGGCGTAGACGAAGGCCGATCCTTCGACTCGCGATGGAGAGTTCACGACGCTACCAATGTGGGGCGTTTGCGTGATCGCAGGAAGGGCTGCAATTGTGTGTAGGCTTCATCGACGGTCAGGCCGTATTTGGCCCGGAGGGCTTCTATCTTTCCGTGCTCGATGAAGTGGTCGGGCCAGCCGATGCGGACGACGGGCAAAGAGCAGCCGAGATCCTGAAGAGCTTCGAGGACCGCGGAACCGAAGCCACCCATCTTCACGTGATCTTCGAATGTGACAAAAACGGCGACGCGGCGTGCATATTGCGCGAGAACATCGCGATCAATCGGCTTTACAAAACGCGGATTGATAAGGGCCGCGGAGATACCGTCGCGCTCGAGGCGCTCAGCGAGTTCGCGCGCATACGTGACCATGGGGCCGAGCCCGAGGATGGCGACATCTGAGCCATCGGAGATGACTTCAGCTGTTCCGATGGGCAGAATCTGCGGCTCTGGTTTGCACGGTACGTCGGCGACTGCGCCACGCGGGTAGCGGATAGCGCTGGGGCCATCGATGGTCAGTGCCGTGGTCATCATGTCTGCAAGTTCATCTTCGTCCTTGGGCGCCATAAGGACCATGTCCGGAACGCCGCGAAGGTAGCTGATATCGAAGAGACCGTGATGAGTAGGGCCATCGTCCCCAGAGAGGCCGGCACGATCCATGCAGAAGACGACGGGAAGCCTCTGCAACGCGACATCGTGGACGATGGGATCAAATGCGCGCTGGAGGAAAGTGGAGTAGATGGCGCAGAACGGGCGGAAGCCACGGGTGGCCATACCGGCCGCGAAGATAACTGCGTGCTCCTCAGCGATGCCGACATCGAAGTAGCGCTTCGGGTGATGCGGGCGGAAGAGGTCCAGGCCGGTGCCGTTGGGCATGGCGGCGGTGATGGCGACGACCCGTTCATCTCTGTCGGCGAGTTTGACGAGCGAGTTGGCGAATACTTCGGAATACGTGGGGACTCCGGCCGGCTTGGTCATGCCGGTTTCAGGATCGTAGGGGCCGAGGCCATGGAATTTCTTCTGGCCGTCGAGCGCAGGCTGGAATCCGCGTCCCTTCTGCGTCAGTACATGCAGAAGGACGGGGCGGTTCTCAGTCTTGAGAAATTTGAATGTTTCGATCAGGAGCGGCAGGTTGTGCCCGTCGATCGGACCGTAGTACGTGAGGCCGAACTCCTCGAACATGATGGAGGGCCACAACATGCTCTTCGCTGCTTCTTCAGCGCGGCGGACGACTTCGACGGCGGTCTTGCCGCCAATTTTTTCGACGATGCGTTTCGCGGAGTCGTGGAGGCGGTTGTAGCGCTCGTTGGTGACGATGCGATGGAAGTACCGTGCGATTGCTCCGACGTTGCGGTCAATGGACCACTCGTTGTCGTTGAGGACGATGATGAGACGACGGGTCTGCTCGGCGATGTTGTTGAGAGCTTCGAAGGAGATGCCATTGGTGAAGGCTGCGTCACCGGCAACGGCGATGACGTTCTCCTTGCCACCGGCCAGGTCACGGGCGACTGCCATGCCGAGGGCGGCGGATAAAGCGGTTCCGGCATGGCCTGCACCGTAGCAGTCGTGCTCGCTCTCAGTGCGGAGCATGAAGCCGTTGAGGCCACCGGGCTGACGGATGGTTTCGAAGCGGTCGAGACGCCCGGTGAGGATTTTGTGGATGTAGGCCTGGTGGCTGACGTCGAAGAGAATGCGGTCGGCGGGCGTGTCGAAGACAGAGTGAAGCGCGAGGGTAAGTTCGACGACACCGAGGTTCGGGCCGAGATGGCCGCCGGTCCTGGAAAGGGTCTGGACGAGGAAGGCGCGGATTTCGTCCGCGAGGACTGCCATCTCCTCGGGGTTTAGTCGCTTGAGGTCAGCCGGTGAATGGATCGTCTCAAGCAATGCACCCATAGGTTCCTTTCGCTCGGAAAGCCGGATTTGCGTACTTCCGGCGGTCCGCGCGATTAGCTCGGAGGGGCCGGGGCAGCCAAGCAAGAGTATATCAATCGTGCGATTTTGCTGCGTGGGGTTTAGACGAGGAGGTGGCGCTAAGGCATTGCTTTTATTAGAACAAGGCAGTGGGATGGTTCGGCAGTTCCGGGAGAATTGTTAGCATTCTGGGAAGAGACAGGTGGAATATGAGGTCGTTTGGTGAGGCGGGAGTTGGACTGCGGCGGGCTGTGATCGCCGGAGCCGTATTGACGAGTGTTCTGGCATGGGGCGGCTTGCCCCAGGTCTGGGGGCAGTTAGGGCTTCCCGGTGAGCAGCAGAGCGCGCCCAATCCGCTGATGGATCCAACAGCGAAGCCGGGGAAAGTTCTGCTGTTCGATCTGGAGGCGAGGTTCGCGAAGGATACGAAAGACCGGGGTGGCGCGGGCTTCGCGTCGTGGTTTGCGGAAGATGGAGTGGCGCTGGGGAACGGGCAGCCCCCGGTGATCGGAAAAGTGGCAATCGAGAAATCAGCCAACTGGTCGGCCAAGGATTATCAGCTGACGTGGACTCCGACTGATGCGCAGATGGGGCCGTCAGGAGATATGGGCTATACGTGGGGTCACTTCGAAGGGCGCAGCAAGGATGCGAGTGGAAATCCGGTTCTGACATCGGGACGGTACATGACGATCTGGCGGAAGCAGGCGGATGGCAGCTGGAAGGTTGTGCTCGATGCCGGAGCAAATGAACCGGCAGCCGCGGGAGATTGCTGCAAGCTGCCGAATTCGTGAGTTGCTTGTGCGGCAGCAAGTGCGGTAGTTGATCGTGCCGAGAGGTTGCACATGATGGATGCGAGTCGAGATCGTGAGCGGTTGGAGAAGCTCGCGAAGGTTTGCCTTGCCCTTCCCGGCACGTTGAAAGAAGAGATGCATGGGCACGCGGCATTCAAGGTGGGAAAGAAAACGTTCGCGTACTACCTGAACGATCACCATGGCGATGGCATTGTGAGCGTCTGCTGCGAGGTGCTTGCCGGCGATAATGAGCGGCTTATCGATGCGAATCCGCGGAAGTTCTATATGCCGGCATATATCGGGCCGCGCGGATGGGTGGCGTTGCGGCTGGATCGCACGACGGTGGACTGGGCCGAAGTGAAAGAGCTGGTGCGGGGCAGCTACGAGCAGGTGGCGCCGAAGAAGCTATTGAGACAGCTTGAATTGTGAGCATCGGCGATCTCATACCCTGATTCCCTTCCCTGGCCGGAGCCGTCAGAATGAGGAGTGGACTCTTGTAAATACTTCAGGGGCAATGAGAGCGGCCGCCTTCTGCGTCAAGGGCAAATCATCGCGTACTGCATCGGAACATTATGCGCGGTTCTGTTGTGTGCTGTGGGCGCCGAAGCCCAGCAGGCACCCGGGCAGGTGACCATACAGACAACAACCGTGCACGGAATTGTGCGCGTAGGCGTTTCCGGAGAACCGCTGCCGCATGCGCTGGTTCGTATCGGTGGAGATGCTTCGACCGGTGTGCTGACGGATGGGGAAGGCCGGTTTGAGATTCCGGATATTCCCGCGGGCCCGCAAGAGTTCACAATCAAGAAACCGGGATTTCTGGATGAAGCAGAAGCGGGCGCGGACAGCATGGCCTGGAATGCGCACGGGTACGGGCACAACGTGATCGTCGCCGCGCAAATGGGCGATGTGGTGTTTATGATGGAGCCGGCCAATTCGATACATGGGCAGATTCAGCTTTCAACCGGGGATCTTGCAGAAGGCATCCAGGTGATGCTCTTGCGCAGAACCATCCAGGATGGACGCGCGGCCTGGCAAGTTGCGGCAACCGCACGAACGAACAGCGAAGGCGCATATCGATTTGGTGGTCTGACCGACGGCCTCTACGCGGTGTACACAATGCCGGCAATGGAGAGCGACGGCGAGATCAATCTGGTTCAAGCCGGGGCAGCAGGCAAATTGGCGCGCGCGGGATATGCGAGCGTATTCTTCCCGGACGCGCGTGACCTGGGAAGCGCGGCGAAGATCCCATTGCGCGGAGGCGAACAAGCTCAGGCAAATATCGGCCTCGCGCTGGAGCCGTTTGAACCTGTGGTGGCGACAGTGACGATGCCTCGTCGTGTGGAGAGTAGCGACAACATTTCAGTACAGGTATTAGATGGCGAGGGGAATCTACTTCCCTACACGGCGCAATACGATGCTGCGACGCACACGGCCCAGGCGATGCTGCCCTCGGGTACCTACACGCTCCTTGCGTCGATGACATCGTCGGCGTTTCACATCGCAGCGACGCGAGATTCCGGCCGATTCAATATGGCACGAGTCGGCGCAAATGGTTTTGGTGGAGATGTCAGCGTCACGGTAGCGGGGCGAGCCGTCACCAATCTCCAGTTGCCGGTGACGCCGACCGCAAATCCTCCGATACAGGTGAGCCTGGTGGGCGGAGGAAGTGATGCAGCACAACAGAGCGGAGCGGGGGAGGCGCACGTGTTTGTGACGCTGAGTGGATCCGGGGGCTGGATCGGAGGCGGAATGGTGACCAGCTATGCCGACGGACCTGCATCCGCTTCCCTTCAGCCGACCGGAGTTCCAGCCGGCAAATACTGGGCCCATACCAGCATCGGGTCGAGAAACCTGTGCGAAGGATCGTTTACCGCGGGAGGTGCGAGCCTTGCACGTGAGCCGCTCATCCTCAGCGCATCTGGGAATGCGGCGCCGCTGACGCTGACATTACGCAACGATTGCGCAAAGCTGACACTCTCGCTGCCGGGGTCCGTTGCATACACCGCGGGAGAAGAGCGGGCATATACGATCTACGTTGTTCCAGACTTCGATTCAACGCAGAACGTGGTACCTCAAACACTGCGAACGTCCACCGGGGGAAGGATCACCCTCACTGGATTGACGCCTGGGAATTATCACGTGTTTACGTTCGACAGGCCATTGGCGCTTGAGTATCGAAATCCGGCGGCGCTGGCGTCGTTGGCAAGCCAGGCAGTCTCGCTGGCACCGAATGACAATGCGGAGGTTTCTGTAGAGGTACCGCAGAGGTGATGAGGGTGCGCGCAGGTTGCCAAAAGCTGGTGCGAGTTGCGGCGTTCACGCTGCTGTGTGGGTGTGCGATGGGCCGTGCACAGGCGCCATCTTCGACAGGATCATTTCGGATTGCCGGTGTGCTTTCGAATGCGGTTAGCGGAGAGCCGGTGCGCAGAGGTATCGTGCAGGCGCTGGATGCGACAGGACACGCAGTGGCTGCGAGCACAACCGATGCTGATGGACACTTCGTGCTCGATCATCTTGCGGCAGCAAAGTTTCAGTTGCTTGCATCAAAACGGGGATTCCGCACCGCATCGTATGACGAGCATGACGAATTCGCGACATCAATCGTAACGGGACCTGACCAGGACACCACGCATTTGCAATACAAGCTGATGCCAAACGCAGTTATCTCTGGCGTAGTGACGAGCGATGATGGCGAGCCGGTCGCGAATGCGAGCGTGATGCTATTCAAGCGTCCCAAGCACCAGGGTGAGCGGATCGAGAGGGCGAACGGCACACAGACTGACGATACAGGCGAATACGAGATCGGCGATCTGGCCGGTGGCGAGTACTTGCTGGCTGTGAGCGCAGAGCCCTGGTATGCATTGCACGGGAGCGCAGAGAGCAAACGAAATAGCGCGCTCGATGTTGTGTACCCAGTGACCTTCTTCGATTCGACAACGGACGAACGAGCAGCGACGCCGATCGAATTGGCGGGCGGTATGCGGCAGGAGATCAACATCAGCCTGCATGCAGTGCCTGCGCTGCACATCTCGCTGCCCGCACCGGAGAGAGCGGACGGCAGCGTGGTGATGCCACAACTGCAGCGACTCGCTTTCGGAAATGTGATTGACACGGCGAGTTCGGGAGACTTCTTTGGCGGAGCGGCGGGCCGCACGCTCGAGATGGGCGGAGTGGCTCCCGGGCATTATGAATTGACCGATGGCGAGCCGCCGCGCGTACTGGATGTGGACCTGAGTGCAAACCAGCAGATTGGGACCGAAAGTGGAGCGACAGCAAGCACGGTCAAGGGGCAGGTGCGAATGATCTCAGGAGCGGCACTGCCGGAAGAGATGACGCTGACTCTCAATCGTCTCGACGGAGGCGCCGGGCAGACTCAGTTCGCGACCGAGGTACACAGAGGACGATTCACGTTTCTGCCCGTCTCGCCGGGTGAATATGAGGTTTCGGCGACAGTGGGAGACAAAAGGCTACCGGTTATCGCGACGGGCCTGGGAACGTTGGAGCAAGGTGGAGATGTGGTTAGTTTGCGCGAAGGCGGTCCAGCGCTGCTCGTAACACTGAGCGAAGCGGAGACGAGAATCGATGGTTTCGCAAAGAAGGATGGCAAGGGCTTTGCCGGGGCAATGATGGTGCTGTTGCCGAAGGATAGGGCGCTATGGAAATCCCTGGCTCGAAGGGACCAATCCGACTCGGATGGCAGCTTCGCGTTTCGCGATGTCGCCCCCGGGGAGTACAGGGCCGTGGCGATTGAAGATGGATGGCCCCTGGACTGGACGAACATCGCAGTGATGCAGCGCTATCTTCGGCAAGGGGTATACGTCAGAGTCTCAGAGAATGCAGGCAAGGTGATACGGCTCTCTTCCGCGGTACCCGTGGAACAGCATTGAGCGGGCTTCGTGGAATCGGGGTGGAGCAGTTAGTCTAGATGGGTACCGAACTGATTGTCGGCATGGCTTCGAGGCTGAGGATAGCAGCAGCTGTTCTGAGCTACTCGATCATTGTTTCTGCGCGACGGCGCAGGATGTTTGAAGGAGAATCTGCATTGAAGAGCAAGTTGCTGCTTTCGATCGTCGCCGTGGCTTCGGCCCTCGTTTTGCCGATGGCTGCAGTGGGCCAGATCGCGCCGGAGAAACCGCCAAAGGACGTGACGGGGCCGGTTTACAAGTACGAGGCTTATGTCGGGTACGGCTACACGAGCTTGAACCAGGTGAATCTTTCACGCAGCGGCCTGCAGGGTGTGAGCGCGTCGGTGGCGCGGAATTTTGGTGACCACTTCGGCATAAAGGTTGATGGCGGTCACTACGCGTGGAGCGTCACATCGAAAAACCCGGGAAAACCAACGGTAGATATGGCGTTGGTGGGTCCGGTTGTCCGCGGAAACCTGTTTGAAAAATGGAGCGGGTACGCAGAGGGCTTGTTCGGGGGAGTTCACACCGGAGGCGTGTCGATTCAGCCGGGAATCTCATTTGCAGGCGGCTTCGGTATTGGAATTGACTACAACCGCAGCCCCCGCTGGGCGATCCGTGCGTTTGGCGACGACATCGGGTCCTCGTTTACGATTCAACCGTACCAGTCGGGATTCTCGACGCACATGCGTTGGAATGCCCGCGCAGGTATCGGCGTCGTCTACCACTTCTGAGATCCAAGGGATAAGAGCACAAGGCGGGGGCGATTGCGCTTCCGCCTTTTTGCTGCGCGTCAGATGGGTGGTTGCGGCGTGGTGCAATAGGTGAGCGAAACGATCCCGCTGGGGAAGGTGCGCGAATCTCTGAAGTTAAGCGGCCAGCGACGGCCCGGCGGTACAACGGGAACTCCGCCGCCGAGCAGGATCGGAATTATCGACACTTCGACGCGGTCGACGAGACCGGCATCGAGAAGACTGCGGAACGTGATGCCCCCACCGAACAGCCAGATGGATTTTCCGGATTTGCGCTTGAGATCGCGCACGGTTTCCGCCAGCCCTGCAGGAACGATGGAGACTGCGGGGTGTTCGGCGGCATCGAGGGTGGTCGAAACCACGTAGGTCTTCATCCCGAGTTCCCTGGGAGAGCGGCCGAGGCGCAACATGCCTTCGTAACAGACGCGACCCATGATGGCGGTATCGAACTGGCGAAAGATTTCGTCGAAGTCAATTGTCGGGTCGTGGATAATCCAGTCATATTCCCCGTCAGGTCCGGCGATGAATCCGTCGAGGCTGGTTGCGACGCTGTAAACGAGATCCCGCATACGTGCGCTCCGGAGATGGCGATAAGTCTAAGCGAGAATCGTGGAGCCAGGCACGCTGTTTTGCGCTTCGCCTGGGACCGCGTGCGGGTACTGGGAGGTTGGCCTGGATCAGCGAAGAGTCAGGAACTTTTCGAGTTCTTTCCGGCTGGTGCCGTGCTCGGGAAGGAAATCGCGAACGCGCAGCTTTTCGAGGACCTCAGTCATAACGAATTCGTGAGCTACTCCGCCCTCGTCAGTGCGCACTACACGTGTGAGAACGCTGATGGAGTCCATGTCTTCGAGGGTGTCATTTTGCCGCTCGAGGGTCATGCGAACCAGCGTGTCGGCAGACCACAGATCTTTGCTGCGGAGGTAAAGACCGCTGGTACTGATGTTGAGAATCTCGTAAGGCGTGGGCGCGCCGCCGGTCCAGTAGAAAGCAAAGAGGCCGGGGTGCGAAATACGCTCACCACGGCGGCGATTTCCGCTGAGAGAGATTGATTCTCCTGAAAGCCAGCGTTGCACGCGGGTGGCAAAGGGGAGCTTCTCTTTGGAATGGACGAACCTGGTGTGCTCGACTTCCGTGCTGTTTGAGGAGAGCGCAGGCGGTTGGGCCTCCACTGGAGTGAAGGGGGCTGCCGATTGGACCGAAGGGGAATCTTCAATGGACGGATAGGATTCGACTCGTTCAGATGGGATTGGCGCGGCTGCCTCATACGATGGGGCAGCGAACTCAGGGATCGGTTCGGGCTCTTTGGCGATTGAACTCGCGGCCGGCCGCATCCATGCAGCGGGAACAGGATTGGGATCCGGTGGCGCTGCGGGCTGGACTGGCAGGCTTTCTTGAGGCTCACTCACCTTTTCGAAAGCATCCTCCTCTCCCTGGGCCCCTTCGCGGCGAATTTGTTCGTCGATGCGCTGAATGACGGCTCTCAGGCTTCGAGGAAGTTGAATCGGCTGCGATGGGGCTTGGATGCTCGGCTCCGGTGGTGGTTGAAGGTCGATCGGTGCCGGTTCTGCGGCTGCTTCGGAATCAGAGGTGGTGTACTGCGCTTCTTCAGCTTCCGCATCGATTGAGGCGCTCGGCTCCATCGCACGCGGCGGTTCGGGACGAAGAAAAATTTCGGAGGGCTGGGGCGACCCGGCTGAGGGCAAGTAGATCAACGAAGCGCCCAGCGGCTCGATCAGATGCGGGCGAGATTGCACGGGCAGCATATCGATGAATTCCTCGGGCACCTGTTGTGGCTGAGGAGACAATGCAGCTTGACGCAGCACCAGAAGCTCAGATTCGGTGCAAATTTTGATCGTGTCGCCTGGCATCGTGCCAGATCTGGCGAGAGACTGGTCTGGAAGAAAGAGGACGCTGGCCACATCCTCAGCAAGCGAAGGGAATGAAGTACCGGGACCGACAGCAGCTATGACCAGAATCCGTTGTTCTCTGTCGAGGTATGCAGCGTCGAATGCGAAAAGTCGCGGCATGTCGGCGGCATAAACAGGTTGTGTCAGCAAGACGGCGGAGTCCGGATTGCGACCGGGGCCATTCAATACGATGGCGAGCAACCGCGCCGGAGTCTGCGGGTCTGACACGATGACGAGAAGTTCACTAAGCGCAACATTGCGAGTCAGGTTATAGGCGCAGTGGATCGCGGTTTGCATGGGTCCTTTGGCGAAGTCGCATAAGTTCTGAGGAACTCAAGCGAACCACATGGTGTTTGCTGCTCTTCAAGCAGACCCAAGGCAGAAACAACGTGAAAGAGCAGGACGTACAGTTGGATGCGGGAGATGGCGCGCAGGCTGGACGGAGGAGGCACACGAACCCCGGTGATCACCGTGCATGAGTGCACTGGCCGGTACGAGGTTCGATCAAAGCACTGTGAGGCTGAAGGTTCTCAGCCTTCTTCGGCCTCTCTGAGCTTGGCGATTACCGTGAAGTCTTCGAGGGTGGTAACGTCGCCTTTGATTTCTCCGTGGGTTGCCAGCTCGCGAAGGAGGCGGCGCATGATTTTGCCGCTGCGGGTTTTCGGAAGGGACTCAGTGAAGCGGATGTCGTCGGGGCGGGCCAGAGCGCCGATCTCCTTTGCAACCCATTGACGGAGCTCCTCTTTTAGCTCAAGCGAAGGCTGGTTGCCGGATTCGAGGGAGACGAAGGCAGAGATGGCTTGGCCTTTGAGATCGTCGGGGCGACCGACTACGGCGGCTTCAGCGACTTTGGAGTGGGCAACGAGGGCGGATTCGATTTCCATTGTGCCCAGGCGGTGTCCGCTGACGTTGATGACGTCGTCGACGCGTCCCATCAGCCAGAAGTAGCCGTCGCTATCCATGCGGGCGCCATCCCCGGTGAAGTAGCAGCCGGGGACGTCGGACCAGTAGGTCCTCTTGAAACGTTCGGGATCGCCATAAACGGTACGAGCCATGGATGGCCAGGGCTTGCGGATGATGAGCAGGCCGCCGCTGCCGGCGGGAACCGCCTGGAAGTTGCCGTTTTCATCGGGACGCGTGACGACTTCGGGCTGGATTCCGAAGAAGGGGCGCGTTGCCGAACCGGGCTTGGCGGGTACAGCGCCGGGGATGGGCGAGATCATGATGGAACCCGTCTCTGTCTGCCACCAGGTATCGACGATGGGGCAGCGATTGTGCCCAATCTTCTCGCGATACCACATCCAGCTTTCGGGGTTGATGGGCTCGCCTACAGTACCGAGGAGGCGGAGCGAATCGAGCTTGAATTTGTCGACGTACTTGTCACCCCATTTGATGAATGCACGGATGGCTGTGGGCGCGGTGTAGAAGATCGTGACCTTGTGATCGTCGATGATCTTCCAGAAGCGCGAGAAGTCGGGGTAGTTGGGTGCGCCTTCGTACATGAGGACCGTAGCGCCGTTCTGCATGGGTCCGTAGACCACGTAGGAGTGGCCCGTGACCCAGCCGATATCGGCGGAGCACCAGTAGATATCGTCGTCGTGCAGATCGAAGACGTACTTCGATGTGATGTAGGTCTGGACCGCGTAGCCGCCGGTTGTGTGCACCAGACCTTTGGGTTTGCCGGTCGTGCCGGAGGTGTAGAGGATGTAGAGCGGATCTTCGGAGTCGAGCGGCTCGGCAGGACAGTGTGTGGGCGCGTTATCGACGATGTCGTGCCACCACCAGTCTCGGCCTTCAACCATGTTGACCGGTGAACCGGTACGGCGGTACACGATCACGTGATCGACAGTGTGGCAGGCGTGCATTGCCTCATCGACAGTGCGCTTGAGCGGGACTTCGTTGCCGCGACGATAGCTCGTGTCCTGGGTGATGACGGCCACGCAGCCGCAGTCGTTGACGCGATCGGCGATGGCGTTGGCGGCGAACCCGCCGAAGATCACGGAGTGAATGGCCCCGATGCGCGCGCACGCCAGGATGGCAATGGCGAGTTCCGGCGTCATGCCCATATAAACGGCAACGCGATCGCCCTTCTTGATGCCGAGGGCTTTGAGGGCGTTGGCGAAGCGCTGCACTTCAATGTGGAGTTCGGCGTAGGTGAGGCGACGCACCTCCCCGGGCTCGCCTTCCCAGATAATGGCGGTCTTGTCCCCACGCCCGCTTTCGACCTGGCGGTCGAGGCAGTTGTAGCTGAGATTCAGCTTGCCGCCGACGAACCACTTGGCTGTGGGGAGATTCCACTCGAGCACCTTGTCCCACGGCTTGAACCAGTGCAGTTCCTTTGCGACTCCGGCCCAGAAGCTTTCAGGATCTTCGATGGACTGCTTGTACATCTCCTCGTACTGCTCGAGGCTCTTGATGTGAGCCTTGGCAGAAAATTCAGGTGGAGGCGGGAAGACGCGGGCTTCGCGAAGGAGAGAATCGAGATCCTGACTGGAGAGAGATGATACCGATTTCGGATCGGCGGGAACGTGCGCGGATGACATGGATGAGTTCCTTCAGGGAAGTCGCTGGATTTGCGGGTCTTGACGCGGCAGCGCAAGCTGAAAGCAGCGCTCCAGCGCCAACTTGGTAACGCTGCCACTTTATCGGGGTGGGGGTATGCGGGGCAAGTAGAGACACAATCCGTTGGATCTCTATGGCCCGAGCAAGAGCACAAACCTCCGCTCTTCCTCGTCAAACCGCTCAATTCGCCCGGAGAGAATGTCGTAGTACCACCCAAACACCTGCAGACGTCCCTCCTGCATTGCCCGAGAAACCGACGGCTGCGCCTTTAAATTGATCAACTGCGCCACTACATTCCCGCGAATCACGGAACAAAGATCTGCGTGTGGACCATCTTCGTCCTTGAGCGGTTGGCGATGCGTGAACGCCGCCTCAACATGCTGCAACCAGCGATTCGCCTTGGGCAGTTTATCCAGCCCTTGCCGGTTTATCGCTGCTTTGATGGCTCCGCAATCCGAATGTCCGCACAGAATTACGTATGGCACCTTCAGCACATCTACGGCATACTCGATCGTCGCGGTCACGCCATCCACATCGTTCATCGTCACGGGCACCACATTTCCGATGCTGCGGCTGATGAACAGATCTCCGGGCCCTGTGCCGAGGATCAGGTCCGGCACAATCCTCGAATCAGAACACGTGATAAACAGCCACTCCGGCGCCTGCGACTCCGCTAAAAGGTGATACTCATTCCGCTTTTTGGGGAAAATCTCCGCCAGAAATTTCTTGTGGCCTTCGATCAACCGCTGCATTCCGACCTCGCGCGAACTTTGTTTTATGCCAGAACCAGCCTATCGCATTGCTCTGTTACGCTTTTTGTCAGATCAACAGGAGCCGGTCTGTCAGTGATTAAAACTCCCGCATTGTGCACCGCTATTCTTGCGCTTTCGTTTTCCCTTCACGCCCAGACAGTCGACAGCATCGACCCCGCCCTCAAATCCCGCATCGATCAGATCGCCGCGGGTGTCATGAAGCAGCGCGGAGTGCCTTCCGCGTCCGTAGCTGTCGTCAAAGGCAGCAAACTGGTCTACACGCATGCGTACGGACTCGCTCACATTAGCCCCGACAAGCCGGCAACGGCCGACATGCGCTACTCCATTGGCTCGGTTTCGAAGCAATTCACGGCCGCTGCGATACTTCTTCTTCAGGAAGAAGGCAAGCTCACGCTTGACGATCCCGTTGGCAAATACGTTCCCGGCCTCACGCGGGGCGACGAGGTCACTATCCGCGAGATTCTCTCGCACACCTCCGGTTATCAGGACTACTGGCCCGAGGACTACCTGATGACGCCGATGATGAAGCCCTCAACCCCGCAGTACATCATCGATACGTGGGCGAAGAAGCCGCTCGACTTCGAGCCCGGGACGCAATGGCAATACTCCAACACCAATTACGTCATTGCGGGACTCATCGTTGAAAAAGTCAGCGGCCAGAGAGTCATGGACTTTCTCGCCGACCACATCTTTCATCCTCTCGGCATGAAGAGCGTCTGGAACTCCGACGAAAAGAAGCTCACCCAGACAGACGCCACTCCCTATATCCGCTACGCGCTGGGCCCATTGCGCCCCGCACCCAAGGAAGGGGAAGGTTGGATGTTTGCCGCCGGCGAGCTCGCCATGACCGCGCACGATCTCGCGCTCTGGGACATCAGCCTCATGACGCAATCCGTCCTCAAGCCCGAAAGCTACAAGCAGATGTTCACAGAGGTGAAGCTCAAAAATGGTCAGGGCACGCATTATGGTCTCGGCGTCGAAGTGCTCAATCGCAATGGCCACCGCGACATCGAGCACAGCGGCGAAGTGACCGGCTTCGTATCAGATAACGTCGTCTACGTGGATGACGGGGTCGCCGTGGCTGTCCTGACCAACCACATGGAAAGCGGAGCCAGCCAGATAGCCGATCTGGCTGCCGAAACTGTCCTCGGCGAAAGACGGTCTCCAACGGAAGAGCAGGCGCTCAACATTTATCGCGGATTGCAGAAGGGGCAGATCGATCGCAGCCTGCTCGCGCCGAACCTCAGCGACTATTTCTCCGCCCAGGCCCTCTCGGATTTCAAAGATAGTCTCGGTCCGCTCGGGGAGCCGCTCACCTTCCGCCAGACCGGCGAGATGCTCCGCGGCGGGATGACCTTTCGCGGTTACCGCGTTATCTATCCCACCCGTGGTCTCAGAATCACCACCTACACCTATCCCGACGGCAAACTGGAGCAGTACCTCGTCGGGCCTGCAGACTGATTTCAACTCGCGGTCGTCAGCACGAAGGCGCCTCACCCATTCGGCGCGGGTTGTCGAATGGGTGGGAAAGAAGGAGCCACAGCCCGTGATTCGCGCTCAGCGGATTGCATTCACGACCGCGATCACCATCGCCAGCCGGATCGTGCAACTACGGGATCGCCTCCTGGGCCGGGTACCCCGTTCCCGCCCTGATTGCAAGGGCATCCGAGCAACACAACACGCAATCGCCAGCGGCAGAAACCTGCTCGATGCCGTTTACGTCAAGCCTTCAGAAACGCCAAGCCGCTCAGCGCTTCTCATTTGTCACGGTATCGGCGAGATCATTCCGCAGTGGTTCCCCATCCAGCGCCTTTTCGTAGAAAGCGGCATCGCCTCGCTCGTTTTCGACTACTCCGGATATGGCCAAAGCACCGGGATGCCAGACTTCCTCCAGTTTGAGCAGGACGCGATCGCTTCCTTCCAAACGCTCCAGCGGCTTGCACCGGGCGTGCCTGTCACGCTTCTGGGCTTCTCTCTTGGTACCGGCATCGTCCCAGCAATTCTCAATCGAGTCAAAGCCGATCGCGTCATTCTTTGCGCCGGTTACACTTCGTTTCGAAGCGCAGCGCGTGCTGCCTGGATCCCGCCATTTCTTTCGTTTCTGGTCCCGCCAATCTGGTCAGCCGAGGAAGCAATGCGCGATTGCACTCTTCCCATCCTCATCGTCCAGGGGACGCGCGATCGCCTGTTCCAAATGCAAATGGCTCAGGAACTCGCCGCGTGCTGCGGAGGACAGGCGGATCTTCTCGTTCTGCCCGCACGCTCCCACAATGAACCCTTCTACTATCCGAAGCCGCACTATTGGGATCCGATTATCGAATGGATTCTTCATCCAGCGCCCCGCAAAGATTGAACGCGGCCTGGTTGTTTCAGATTCCTATCGCGGATCGACTTTACGTGGTCCCGTCTGCGTGATCAGATCGGAAAGGGGACCCGGCCCGCGGTCGCCGCTCACTGCCTTGCCAAAGAAATCTGTATCGATTCCCTTGTAGATCGGTGCTGGTTTCACTTCACCCTTCGCACCAAATGTCAGTTCCAGTTTGTCCGCGTCGAGCTCCGCGTTGATCTCAGCCGTCGCGCCGTGCTCATCCCACCCGCGCTGTTCGCGCCAAGATTTCAGATTGTCCCACTCCGGCGGCTCAGGATACTTCACCCTGAGATATGGCCCGCCGCCGAAACCGAACGGCCCCGCTACAACGCCGTACACATTCCCGTCCGCATCGTTCTTCCCGTTGTTGAACTCGATCGCCGACCGACCCATCTTTGCGAACACATTATCGTGCACCATCAGGTTGTGCACGTCATTCGTATGCCCGAAGATCGGCCGCGGACCGTTGATGCCAGAAACCGTATCCACGCACACCTCTTTGCAATCCAGAAAGAGGTTATACGCAATGATCACGTTGTTGGTGTCGCGAATCAGAATGCCGCCGGTCAGGTCCGAGAAGATATTGTTGTCGATCTGATTGAGATCGTCGCTGCCTTCGATGTGCACCGCATGAGGATTCACATCTCCCGGAATATCTGCAAACACATTTCCCGTGATTCGGACATTCTTATTGCCGATGTCGAGCCATATCCCGTTTCCATGCCGGATATGCCGCACCACGTTGTTGCGGAACAGAAGATTGTGGGCCACGTGCATCTTGGTGCCACCCGACTCCGACATCATCGCGGCATCTTGCCATCCAATCCACTCGAACAGATTCTTCTCCACGAGCGTGTCCTGGGGTCCCCCGGTGCCGCCAAGCCCTTCAATCCCGCAATAACGAAAGGTATTTCCTCGAATCACATCGAAGCCGACCGGCTGTGGAGGTCTGGATGCGGCCCAGTCCTCGTTCCCGATGTCGAGGCCCACACTGTTGGCCCATTCGAAAGTGTCGTCTTCGAAGATGAAGTGGTTGCCGCGATTGACTGAAACCATTCCGCGTTGCGGCACCGGGAAACCATTGCCGGCGTGCATGAAGGTAATGCCCTTCACCCGTATGTACCGCTGATATCGCTGTACGGGCGAGAACACCTGCTCCTGGGTCGTGATCTCGATCGTGTGTTTCGCCGGATCGTCATCGTTCGCCAGCCGTATGTGCAGCGTCATCCCATTCGGTTCGATCCATACCTTGCCCGCATCTGGCTGGAATTCCTTGAACAGCGGAGCCCAGAAAATCTTCTTGAAATAGTTGAGCGATCGTGTCGAGTTGCCGAGGTCGCTCGCAGTCTCCACCGGCTCCAGTGGGTGCCCATCCACAAACACCAGCCCGCGCCGCCTGAAGTATGTCGCCATGTTGTCCTCGGCATAGCGCAGCCAGGTTTTGTTGCCGATCACGTTGTCCACTTCGAAGGGGTTATACCCGTTCGGGAAGAGCGACGGATCAAGTTTCAGTTCCCACGCTTTGACCGGCTTCTTCGTATCCGGATCAATCCCAAAATTCCAGCCATCGCTCGGCTTCCAGTCCTTCACCACCGCCGAGCCCTTCACCACAACCGTGGCTCCCGGGGCCGCCTCGTAGCTGATCATCGCCTCCGGCCCAGTACCGCCACGCGCCGGCTGGATGAATTCCCGGTACACTCCTGCGGCAATCACCACACGCTCGCCGGGCTGCAATACCTTCGCCGCGTGATTGATGGTCTTGAATGGCCGTTCCTTCGTGCCAGGGCCGGCATCATCCGCGTTCTTTGCCTGTCCGTCGACGTAGTAGGTCTTCGTAAAACGGAGTTCCTTTTGCCATTGCGGAAACTCCGTTCCGTCCGGCAGCTTCGAACTCGACGCAAAGCCCCACGCAGCAGCAACAAGCAAACACACGAACACACACAGAACGCGCTTCATCCCAGCCCTCCTGCCCCCCGAACCTAAACGACAGTCCCGAATTTACAAAGATCAGCAACGTACAGCAGCGTCATACTAAATCGCTTTTCTTTGTATTGTCGAGCGTATCTCAGGAGTATTCGATCCGCCGCTAGGTCCGCTAATAAGCGCGCCAGCGCCGCTGTCCCTCATCTTTCGGTACACTTGAATCTACTTATGTTTGAGAACCTCACAGAAAAGCTGCAGCGGGCCTTCAAAACCCTAAGAGGCCAGGGAACCCTCTCCGAAGAAAACATGGACGAGGCTCTCAAAGAGATCCGCATCGCCATGCTCGAAGCCGACGTTAACCTCAACGTCGTCAAAGAACTCATCGAGCACATCCGCGCCAAGGCCGTCGGCACCGAAGTCCTTACCGCCCTCTCGCCTTCTGAGCAGGTCATCAAGATCGTCCGAGATGAGCTCGTCGAACTCCTGGGGCGCGACACCGCCCGATTCAAATTCGCCTCGCAGCCGCCAACGGTGATCCTGATGGCCGGCCTCCAGGGCTCCGGTAAAACCACCACCTCCGGAAAGCTCGCCCAGTGGCTCAAAAAGGGCGGACATCGACCCATGCTCGTCTCCGTCGACGTCTATCGTCCCGCCGCCCGCGAGCAACTCAAAGTGGTCGCCAAGTCGATCGACGCGCGCCTCTACGAAGGCAAAATCGACGGCCAGAAAGCCGATTCCAAGCTTGTAGAGCGTCTTGCGACTGAAGCACGAAGAGAAGCGCGTATTCTCGCCTGCGACACCCTCATCGTCGACACCGCCGGCCGCCTGCACGTCGATGAAGAGCTCATGACCGAGATGGAGCAGCTCAAGAAGCTGCTGTCGCCCTCAGAAATCCTATTCGTGGCTGACGCCATGACCGGACAGGACGCCGTCAACTCGGCTCAGGATTTCCATAAACGCCTCGGCCTCACCGGCGTGGTCCTCACCAAGATGGACGGCGACTCTCGCGGAGGCGCAGCTCTCTCCATCCGCCACGTCACCGGCCAGCCGATCAAGTTCATCGGCACCGGCGAAAAAGCGGACGCCTTCGAGCCCTTCCACCCCGACCGCATCGTCGGCCGCATCCTCGGCATGGGCGACATGCTCTCGCTGATCGAGAAAGCCGAGTCCGCCCTCGACAAGAAGAAGTCAGAAGAATTCGCCAAGAAGGCTCTCCTCGGCGACGGCTTCACACTCGAGGACTTCCGCGATCAGTTGAAGCAGATCAAGAAGCTCGGGTCCATCGAGTCGATCCTCAAGATGATGCCCTCCGTCGGGCCGTTCGCCGGACTCCAGCAGGCCGCGGGCCAAGTCGACGAAAAGCAGTTTGTGCGTCTCGAAGCAATGATCAGTTCGATGACACCCTACGAGCGCCGCAACCACGAAGTCATCTCCGGCTCGCGTCGCAAGCGTATTGCAGCCGGCTCCGGCACCTCTGTACAGGAAGTCAATCAGCTCCTCCGCCAGTACGCCCAGATGAGCAAGATGTTCAAGCAGATGGGCAAAGGCGGCCTCGCCAAACAGATGCTCCGCGGCGGCATGAGCGGCCTCATGGGCAAACAAAAATTCGGGCGATAGGTCTCAGTTTCAATATCGCTGTCATCCTGAGCGGTGCGGCTTTCTTCAGCGGAGCGAAGGACCTGCTTTTTGCAGTCCCAACCTGAATCTGGCACAGAACACAAATCAATGACTCCTCTGCAGGACCAACTCGACGAGATCACGGCTAACACGCGCCACCTTGTTCAGCCCGAGCGCCTCGCCATCAGCGAACGCGCCGTCGAAGAGTTATTCGCGACAGGAATAGAAGATCGCATTCTCCGTGTCGGTACGCAGGCACCCGAATTCGCCCTCAAGGATTCAGACGGCAAGCTCGTTTGCTCCCGCGATCTTCTCGCCCTTGGGCCCATGGTCATCAAGTTCTTTCGCGGGCGCTGGTGTCCCTACTGCGTCACGGAACTCGAAACCTGGCGCGACCTCTACGGCAAGCTGCGCGAAGCTGGAGCACTATTGGTCGCCATCACGCCGCAGAGCGAACGTCAGAGCGACTTCATGGTTGGCCAGCATGGCCTTCCCTTCCCAGTCCTCTCGGATCCGGGCAACACCGTCGCTGAGCAGTTCGGCCTCGTCTACACCATTCCCGAGTACCACCGCGACTACTACCTATCCATCCTCGTCAATCTACCCTTCATCAACGGCGAAAAGAGCTGGCGTCTTCCTCTGCCAGCCACTTACGTCATCGCCCAGGATGGCAAGGTCGTTTACGCCGAAGCGCATGCCGACTTCCGCGTTCGCCCCGAACCCGAAGAAGCCCTCGCCGCCTGCCATATCCCGCTCCGCTGATCCTCCACAATTTCAGGCAACTTCCCGGTTGCATCTCGGGCCGGCGACGACCCTAAGAGCCCCGCGTCTATCTCGCCTGCTCGCGTGATGCCTCGGCCGCGTCGTTCTCTTCCGCACCTGGTCGGCGGTACTCCAGGTTGAGAGTGCTCATCGCATACTCGCTCAAGTGTGTGTTCTTCGCGCTCCAGGAGCCGTACGACTGGCGCCTCGCCGCCAGCAAGCGAAACGCCTCGGGCGCCTGCCATGGGTCATACCCCGCGTCCGCCACAAGCGAGATCGCGATGCGGCCCACCTGCTCTTCAATACGCGTCGCAATCCTGTGATCGGGAAGCGCGCCCATCATGTCCAGCGGAAACGCTCCGAAATAGGGGATCGTGGCATACAAGGCAAGCGTGCTCAGCTGATCTCGAACCGCGGGCCACTGCCTCATTTCCTTGCCAATTCCCTGACGCTGAAGAACCATTGCAATTGGCATCGCCAGCGCCGCGGCAAGTTGATCATCGTTCTTCATGCGCTCGCAAGGAACCGGGGATAGAAAATCAGTCCGCCACGCGGGGCGCAGATGAAGGTCCGCATGTCATCGTCATCAACTGCATAAAACAGAAAGGGAATCTTGCGGGGATCATCGTCGGCAAGTGAGCGTTGGAATGGAGGAATCAGTTTCGTCCCAAGACGCTGCAGACGATCGTCCAATGCCTGATCAGCGGGAACAGTTCGCCACGACTTCAGGCGGCCCGGCTTCATGCGGCCATCCACATGCCGTTTGAAATCAGGAGGGAAAAACGGAAGCTTGTAGTCGTCCAGCCCGTTCACAACCTCCACGGGCTTGCCCGGCTTCGTACTGAGAAAATCAGCCGATGAGGCTACGATGACGCCACGCGAATCGGGCTTTCCTTTGTAGTGCAGCCACGTACCGGCTCCAACTTCATCAAGCTTGTGAACATCGCCCCGGAAGGTTGTCGTCGCCGAAGTAGGCACCTGAATCGTATATCCGTCCGCGCGGAACACCCGCTCGCCTCCAGCCTCAACGAGAGAGTTCACCGGTCCCAGCCCGCTGATCTGCTGATTCCAATCCTCACGGAAAAGAACCGCATCCGCCACAGGCTTTTTGTTCTTCATCTTTCCCAGCACCCAAACATATGCACCGGGTCTAAGCTCCTTCCGCAAGGAATCGTCAGACGTCGCGGAATCCCCGCCTTTCAGCCGAAATCCAGTAAGTGGCTGAAGCAGGATGTGCTTATCTTCTACATCGAATCCCTCGGGCGTCTGGACGGCTGTCACGTAGCCGTGAACCAACTCGACTGTTGTGATGGTCGGGTCCTGCGCCGTCAATGGCCGTGAAAACCAGAAAGCAATTGCGAGAAGAGAGCACACTACTACAACGAATCGACCAGCAGCTTGAGAACAATGTTCGATGCGCATAGGTTTCGGTTTTGTGTATCGGGAATACCGGAAGAAATTATAGGCTGAAACGGCTCCCGAGCCGATAGCACTTTGGGTGTCTGGCAAAGCGTCCGGAAATCTAATCCGGACTTCGGCCTTCATCGCCCCCCGGAGCAGTGCTCGCAGCACCTGGCCCGTATCGCATCCGCGAGTATTCCAGTCTGATCAATGATGCCGATTCAGAAACTTCTGGATTTCATTTTGCCGGACGCCCCGCAGCAGAAACACCTTGCTTCGCGACAACTCACCGCTCACCAGCTCGACCGATCTTTTCGGAAGCCCAAACGTCTCCGCCAGGAACGCAATCAGCGCCTCATTCGCCCGGCCCTCCACCGGAGGAGCCTGCACCGCAATCTTCAACTGCGCGGTATCTCCCTCTCCATACACACCTGCGATCGCAGTCTTCTTCGCGGCGGGCTGTGCGCGTACGGCCAGCGTCACTCCGCCCGGAACCTCGCGCAGCATTACTGTGGCCCTGTGTACGGCGCACGTTTGCCAAAAATCGCCGTCCCCACCCGGATCCGCGTCGCGCCTTCCGCAATGGCGAGCGGAAAATCCCCGCTCATGCCCATCGACAGGACATCAAACCTCAGCCGCGGATATTTCGCTGCCCAACCATCCCGCCATTCGCGCAGACTGCGAAAGCACGTGTGCGTAACTTGCTCGTCGGCTCCCCACGGCGCAATCGTCATCAACCCGCACATCTCCAGGTTCCCGAGATCCGGCAGCGCCTCAAACAACTCCTCGGCCTCGCGCGATTCCGGCTGCAGCCCTTCCTTCGTTTCTTCCGGGCTCAGCTTCACCTCAACAAGCACCGGCAACCGCTTCCCCAGCTTCCCGGCCGCCTCATCCAGCCGGCGCGCCAGCCGTAAAGAATCCAGCGAATCCACCGCATCGAAAACCTCCGCCGCCTTCGCCGCCTTGTTCGATTGCAGATGCCCAATGAGATGAACACGGATGAGGCGCTCCGAACGGGAACGCAGCGGTTCCAGTTGCGCCGCTTTACCCGCAAACTCCTGCACCCGGTTTTCGCCAAAGAGCGTCAGCCCCAACCCGGCAGCTTCAGCAATCGTATCCACCGGATACGTCTTCGACACCGCCATCAACTCGACATCTTCACGGCGCCGACCAGCGCGGCGGCACGCATCCGCAATGGCCTGCTCCACCGTATTTAGGTTTTCAGCGATATTCACCACAGTGCGCGCTCCACCACTCAGCGCCCGTGTTCCTCGAGATACTTCTCCGCCTCCAGGGCCGCCATGCATCCGGTCCCCGCAGCCGTGATCGCCTGCCGGTACCTGCGATCCTGCACGTCGCCGCACGCATATACGCCCGGAACCAGAATGCCTTTACGCGTAGTCAGGATATTCTCGCGGGTCAGCACGTATCCTTCATCATCCAGATCGATCTGCCCCGCAAACATCCTTGCGTTTGGCTCGTGCCCGATCCCGAGAAACAGCCCGTCAAGATGCAAGACTTCCGTCATTCCGGTCACAACATCCCGCAACTTGACGCCCTTCACTTCTTTCTCTTCGACACCCAGCACTTCGTCGATGACCGTATTGGTCCTGAACTCGATATTCGGATGCGCCATTGCCCGCTCCAGCATGATCTTCGAAGCGCGGAACGCCGGACGCCTGTGCAGCAGAGTCACCTTGCTTGCGAAGCGCGTCAGAAATAACGCCTCTTCCATGGCCGAATCGCCGCCACCCACCACCGCGATTTCTTTTCCTCGGAAGAAAAACCCATCACACGTCGCGCAGCTCGAAACACCATGCCCGATCAGTGCCTGTTCGCTCGGCAATCCCAGCCACCGCGCGCTCGCGCCCGAGGCAATAATCAGCGTCCGCGTCGTAATCTCTCCAGCGGACGTGTGCAGCCGGAACGGGTGGGTTCCGAGCTCTACCTTCTCCAGGTGCGCCAGCTGAAACTCTGCCCCAAACCGCGCCGCTTGCCGCTTCATGTTGTCGATCAGCTCGGGTCCCTGAATACCCTCGGGCCATCCCGGAAAATTCTCGACCAGTGAGGTGATGGAGAGCTGGCCTCCCGGTTCGTGCCCTTCCAGCACCAGAGGTTTCAGGTTGGCGCGTGCGCTGTAGATCGCCGCAGTCAATCCGGCGCAGCCGGAACCGAGAATTACCGTGTCACGTGTCTCTGCCATGAAGTTTCCCAGTCGATTGTAGAAGACAGGGGCCAAGGGAACGAGGGATCAAGGGAACAAGACGACCCTGTTTCCCACAGATCGAAAATCCCGCCCAGTCCCTTCACTGCTGTTCTCTCGTTCCCTCCCTTGACCCCTCGTCCCCTGTATAAGATGTTCCTCATGGCAAATCTGACTCTTGTCTACGGAATGCGCCTCCTCCCTGAAGGCGAAGTCGCCGAAATCAACGATGCCACCCTCAAACTGGCCAACGGTAACGAGGCGCACGTCACCATGCACGTGCTCGAGGGCTCGCGGAAACAAATCGAGGCCCAGCTTAAGCAGAGCCTCGACGCGTTCTTCGACTTTTATCCGGAAATCTAATCAGAAGGTTTGAGGCTGAAGGGAAAAGCTCAGACCGGCCTTGTTCCCTCGCCCCTCGTTCTCTTGTGCCCTGCGCGTCCCAGCGCTACACCCTCGCCTGCGTCACCTTCTTCGAGGTACTCTGCTTCACACGAAGGTTGTCGATTGCGTAGTCGATGAATCGCGGCTCGAAGTGAGGCGGTTCCCGCATGAACCGGCACGTCGATATCACCTGGTCGACAATAAATCGCGGATGATACGCGGCCAGCTCAAGCTGCTTTTCCACTGTGATCTTCTGCACGATAACCTCGAAGATCTCCTCCGACATTTCAATCTTCTGTTTCTGGCATTCACTCTCGAAGATGCGGGCATAGTGCAGAACGGTGGGAGGGCCCACCTCGATCTTGTATGGCAGCCGGCGTAGGAACGCCGGATCCATCAGATCCTCCGGCTCAAGATTCGTCGAGAAGATGACGAGCTCTTCAAACGGAATGGAGAACGTTTTGCCCGTGTGCAGCTTCAGATAATCCACTTTGCCTTCCAGCGGCACAATCCAACGGTTCAGCAGGTTTGTCGGACTCACAATCTGCCGTCCGAAATCGTCGATCAGGAACGTCCCGCCCAGCGCTTTCATATGTAGCGGAGCTTCGTAATAGTGCCCCGTCGGATCGTAGCGAAGATCCAGCATTTCCAGCGTCAGTTCGCCGCCCGTAATCACAAACGGCCGCTGGCAAGGAACCCAGCGGGCGTCGTACGTCTGCGACTTCACCACGCTGAAGGTATTTTCGTCCTCGATATCCGCCCCCTCCAGAGGCAGGTGAATGCTCGGATCGTGCACGCGAATGATCTGTCCTTCCACCATCACCGCATACGGCACATAAATCACATCGCTGAACACCGAAGCAAAACGCTGCGCTACCGTCGTCTTTCCATTTCCCGGCGGCCCATACAGAAGCATCGCGCGCCCGGAGTTCAAGGCTGGACCGGCCTGCTCAATGATCCGCTCATCGAACGACAAGCCGGTAGTCGCCGCTTTGATCTTCTCCGGCGTCACCAGCTCGTTCGTCAACTTCTGCATATTCACCTGCTGGTTGAATTCGTCCAGCGTGACCGGAGCCGGTCCAACGTAATGCAGTCGGTTCATCGCATCAATCACATACCGTCGGCCCTCATCTGTGAATTGATAGACCATGTCGATCAGACTGTCGCCCTGCCGCGCGCCCAGGTTCTGCAGATACAGTCTGTCTACCGCCATCCGGGTCAGCTCGAGAACGATGTTGTACGGCAGCTTGATGGAATCCGCGAACTGCCTCACCGTCTGCAGCCTGTTTACGTACATCAGCTTCAACAGCAACGAAAGCAGATCAACTTCATCCAGGCCTGTCGCAGCGATATTCTCCGGCTCCCGTGGCGTCCTGTGCAGGAACTTCTCAAGCTGATCCTTTGTGAGGGCTCCAATGGCAACCAGGTTCTCCCCAAGCCGACCCCCACATAGCGAGAGCCTCTGCAGTGCCTTCTGCACATCCTGCTCGCTCACGAGCTTGGCCCGGATGAGCAAATCTCCCAATCTCAGTCGCGTGCTAATGGTCCCCTCCCCTTTCGTACCCGAGGATCTCCCTCAAAAACGCCTAAGTTCCTTGAATTGCTCAGCTTGTTTGCAGGATTCATTGTAGCCGTGAAAGTAACTTTGCAATGAACTAAGGTAATCGGTTACCACCATTGGGCAGTTACGACGGTGCTCTCGCGATCCTCAGATCGGCCCGCGCGATAAAAAATTTTTAATCTCGCCCTGAGAGTTACGGCACGGGACGCGCATATTCCTGCGCGGGGCCCATAGTGCGCATTGCACCATCAGCCATCGTGGTGATTTTGTTGCTGACGCCAACTGCGCTGTCGGCCGGGGGACCGAAGTACGTCGCGGGCACCACCTACTTCGATCCAGCCATTGTCGGACAGCCCGTACGCTGGGCCGCCGGCATCGTGAAGTACTACGTCGACCAGGGCTCTCTCACCCCAGAAATCAATAATCAGCAGGCAACGGCTATGGTCGATGCTGCCGCCGCACTCTGGAGCGCCATCCCAAGCGCCGGCGTGCTCCTCAAAAACTCCGGAGCTTTGGCCGAGGACGTCAGCGGTGGGAACGTCACTCCGGGCGATCGATTGTTCGGAAATGCGACCTTCGCGGCGCCCTCCGATGTGGCTGCGACGGCGACGAATTTCCCGCTGGCGATTATCTACGATGTTGACGGCGGCATCATCAACACTCTGCTGGGCGCAGGCTCCGCTGCTTCCACAAGTTGCCAGAACAACGGCGTGTTCGCATGGATCGACAACATCCGCACTGACGCGACAATTGCCCACGCCGTGATCCTTCTTAATGGCCTGTGCGCCACCAACCCGGGTCTAGTTGCGATGATGCAGTACCAGCTTGCGCGCGCATTCGGGCGCATTCTCGGCCTCGACTACGCGCAGGTGAATCACGGCACCGCCGCCAACGGCCAGCTGGACGCCGCATTCGGTTGGCCAATCATGGATCCGCTCACCGGTGTTTGCGGGGCCGGCGGAGGCACGTGCATTCCCGATCCCAACCACCTGCGCTATGACGACATCGCCGCGCTCAATCGCCTCTACCCGATCACGGCAGCGAATCTTGCGCAATTTTCCGGAAAGCAGACCACTGCCGCGAACACAGTCTCGATCCAGGGAAGTGTGAATTTCCGCAACGGCATCGGAATGCAGGGCGTCAACGTCGTGGCTCGTCCGCTCGATAGCAATGGCAATCCGCTCTATCAATACACCGTGACTGCAGTCTCCGGAGTTCTATTCAGCGCTAAACGTGGCAATCCCGTGACAGGCTGGACCGGCCCGGATGGCGACCTTCTCACCACGTGGGGCTCCGACGATCCTGCGCTGCAAGGCGCATTCGATCTCGGCGGGATCCCCCTCCCCCCCGGCATGACCTCGGCCACATACCAAGTCACCTTCGAACCGATCAACCCTCTGTTCATGCTCACCGAGTCTGTTGGTCCGTATGTTGATGGCACGCCGGCCCCCTCGGGAACGATGCCCGCAATGACACTTCCAGCACTGTCTGCCGGCAGCATTCGGAACCTCGACATGACCATCACCGACTCCGCATCCGGAAACCTTCAGGATGCGATCGCCACTCCCGATTACCCACGCAAGCTTCCCTCCAGCGGCTTCTGGTGCGGGCGCCTTGGCCAGATCGGTCAGACCGACTGGATCACGTTCCCGGTCCGCTCCGGCCACAGTTTCACCGTCGTCACCCAGGCTCTCAACGAGTCAGGCTCCCCCACCGGCACAAAGGCTCTCCCCGTCCTCGGTGTATGGGATGGCATGAATCCGGTCTCCGCGCCATCCGCCGGATGGGCACCTGCGCTCAACGGCTATGCCACTGGAGAAACCTGGCTCATGGTCACTCCATCTGCCGACGAAATCGTCCGTCTCGGTATTGCCGATCTTCGGGGCGATGGCCGTCCCGACTACACATATAACGGCTGGGTTCTCTATGCGGATTCCGTCCAACCGCCGAGGCTGCCGGTCAGTGGAGGACCGATTGTCATTCATGGTATGGGCTTCCATCCGTCTGACACAGTCCGCATAGCGGGACAGAAAGCCATCGTGACGAGCATCTCTCCAAATGAGATCACCGCAATTGCGCCACCTGCACCGTTCGGGGTGATCGGCTCAGTCGAAGTCGAAATCGACGATCTGCCGGTCTTCTACGCCTCTACAATCATCTCCGGCGGCATCAGCTACGATTCCGCCGCCGGCGACGCACTTACTCTCAACACCGCCCCTTTCGGCATCATTCCCATCGGCGTTCCCATACCTTTTACGGTCACCGCGCTTTCCCCCGCGCTTGCTCCTGCCGGCGGGATCACGGTCACTTTTAGCGTTGCAAGCGGCAGCGCCACACTCGGATGCGGCGCCATGACCTGCTCAGTGATCGCCACCGGCGATGGCGTCGCCGGCACGAACATCACAGCGCCAGTCGGAGGAGCGTCCGTTGTCATCGCCTCTCTGTCCAACGGTTCGTCGCTTCAGGCCCACTTCGCCGGTGGAACTCCGCCGACGCTTGCAGCCCTCACCCCGAAGCTCTCGATCGCCGCCGGCAGAATGGTCGACTGGACAACCCAGGCGCTCGCGTTGACGAACGGTTCGCCTGTATCCGGCCAGACCGTCACGTGGCAAACCAGCAGCGTTATCCGGGCATACGGCTCTGTTGTCGCCACGACCAACTCGAACGGCATTGCAGCGAAGTCTCTCAGTGTCGGCCCGCTGGACAAAGGTCAGCAGGTAAGCTCCTCTGCCTGCCTCAACGGCACCACTCAATGCGTAAATTTCACTGCTCTCGGCGCACGGCCCGAGTATGCCTACATTGAGCCCGTTTCTGGTTCTGTGCAGACTCTGCCCCTGACGGGCACCCCCGGTCAGATCATATTTCGTGTGAGGGATATGAATGGCAGCCCCATGTCTGGAGGAACCGTGACACTGTATCAAGCCATCTATGCCTGGGCACCCCCCTGCCCGCCGCGCGGCCGGTGCGCTCAATCCCGGTTGCTTGCCACTGAAACCTCGAGTGTCACTTCAGCCATTGACGGTACGGTTTCATTTATCCCGGCATCCATTTCCGGGGTCCCCACCAACCTGATCGGTCTTGCGGTTTCAGGAAATTCCAGTACAGTGAGCATCGCGATCGAACGTCACCCCTGATAGGGGTTAATTCCTCTAGTCCACTACTTCAGATCTTTCCCTTGGAAGCATCAATGGGTACTCAATTGCGTTCCAACGCCGATGTGCGCCTATTCGCCCAAATCTGAGTCTCCTCGAGCTCAAATTGCCACCGCTGGGCTACCTCGGGCATCCATACATGTGAGAGCGAGGTCGAATGAGTGAACTTACCAGGTCGGTCCAGTCAGCCGAACAAAGCAGACGTCCCCGCGTAATCATCGTCGGTGCGGGATTCGGCGGCTTGCACGCCGCCAAAGCGCTGCGTCACCTTCCAATCGACATCACCGTTGTCGACAAGAAGAACCACCATACCTTCCAACCGCTGCTCTATCAGGTAGCGCTTGCGGTTCTTTCTCCTGCTGACATCGCACAGCCGATCCGCAGCATTCTTCGCCATCAATCCAACACCGAAGTTCTGATGGACGAGGTCACAGGCATCGACGTGCAGTCGCGCCAGGTAAGCCTGGCCTCGGGAACCCGGCTTTCCTACGACTATCTCGTACTCGGCACTGGCTCGACCCACTCCTATTTCGGCCACAATGAGTGGGCGCCGCTCGCCCCTGGTCTCAAAACCATCGAAGACGCCACCGAGATTCGTCGCCGTGTCCTCCTCGCTTTTGAACTTGCAGAACGCCAGATGCAGGAGCATGGCTGGCATCCTCCGCTCAATTTCGTGGTCATCGGAGGCGGCCCCACTGGCGTGGAACTCGCAGGCGCCATCAGCGATATCGCGAAGCACTACATGAAGCACGACTTCCGCCATATCGACCCAACCAAAGCGCGGGTTCTTCTGCTTGACAACGGACCGCGCGTCCTCGCTGCCTATCCTGAAGATCTTTCCGCGAAAGCAGAACGGCAACTCCATGACCTCGGAGTCGAGGTGCACACCGGCACGCATGTCGGCAACGTCGGTGCCGGGTGGGTGGAAGCCAACAATCAGCGCCTCGAAGCCGCTGTCGTCCTATGGGCTGCCGGAGTTCAGGCTTCTCCTCTCGGCAAGATGCTCGGCGCGCCGATGGACCGCCGCGGCTGCGTGATTGCCGACAGCAACTTGAACCCGCCAGGCCTCCCCGAAGTCTTTGTCATTGGCGACCTCGCACATTTCGAGCAGGATGGCCATCAAGTTCCCGGTGTAGCCCAGCCCGCGATGCAAATGGGCGATCACGTCGGCAAAATCATCGCGGCCGATCTCGCTCGCAAGCCGCGACCGGCCTTTCACTATTTCGACAAGGGCGACATGGCTACCATCGGACGCGTTGCCGCCGTCGCCAAGGTGGAATGGCCCTTCCACGCGCACCTTAGTGGTTTTCCGGCATGGTTTACGTGGATTTCCGTACACATCTTCTTCCTGATCGGATTCCGCAACAGACTCGCCGTCCTTTCGCAATGGATCTGGCAATATTTCACTTTCACCCGTGGTGCGCGCCTCATCACCGGCGATCAGCGCCTCGTCGGATGGCAGGATCACATCAACTCGGGCCCGACGGTCGAAGAAGACACCCGCGTCACCGCGCAAGTGCGATGAATCAGCTTTCAGTGATCAGCCCTCAGCTCGCAGCAACCTCGTAGCTGAGGGCCGAACTGGTCCAATCCGGAACTGCTCTCATCAGCTAAACTGATATGAGTCATGCTCGATCTGGGATTCGTCCGGGGCAACCTGGAAGTTGTGGAAACAAAACTCCGTGCTCGCGGCGCCGATCCTGCCGCTCTCCTCGGCAACTTTCGCCAGCTGGATCAGAAGCGCCGCGAAGCCATCACCGCTTCCGAACAGCTCAAAGCCCGTCGTAACGAGCTCTCACAGCAGGTAGGTCTCCTGAAGCGCGAAGGCAAAGACGCGACGGAGTTGATGGACGAGACGCGCGCGCTCAAAGACAAGCTCGACGATCTCGACAAGACCGCAACTGCTCTCGATGAGAAGATGCGTCTCTCCCTGGCCGGCATCCCCAATCTCACCCGCGACGAAGTCCCCATCGGTAAGTCCGAAGAAGACAACGTTACTGTCAAGACCTGGGGAGAGAAGCCCAGCTTCGATTTCGCGCCCAAGCCTCATTGGGAAATCGGCGAACAGCTCGGCATCCTTGATCTGGAGCGCGCAGCCAAGCTCAGCGGCGCTCGATTTGCCGTTTACATGGGGGCAGGGGCCCGGCTTGAGCGCGCCCTCATCAGCTTCATGCTTGACATGCACACGCAGAAGCACGGCTACACGGAGGTGCTGCCGCCCTTCATGGTGAACTCGAAGAGCCTTTTCGGTACTGGCCAGCTTCCCAAGTTTGCTGAAGACCTCTTCCGCTGCTCAGACGCCGATCTCGAATCGGTCTCCAACGGCACCTTCCGCGACAACGACCACTGGCTCATTCCTACGGCTGAGGTTCCGGTCACCAATCTCTATCGCGACGAAGTCCTCGATGAAGCGCGTCTGCCGGTTAGCCTTACCGCATACACTCCCTGCTTCCGTGCCGAAGCCGGCGCCGCAGGCAAGGACACGCGCGGCATCATCCGCCAGCATCAATTTCAGAAGGTCGAGCTCGTCAAGTTCACACGTCCTGAACAATCCGACGCGCAGCACGAGCAGCTGACGCGCAACGCCGAAGAAATCCTCGAAGCCCTCAAGCTTCCCTACCGGCGAGTCCTCCTCTGCACGGCTGACACCGGCTTCTCTTCGGCAAAGACTTTCGATCTTGAGGTCTGGCTCCCCGGCCAGCAGCTTTATCGCGAAATCTCCTCGTGCTCGAATTTCGAGGGCTTTCAGGCCCGTCGCGCCAACATCCGCTTCAAGCCTTCCGGCGGCAAATCGAAATCCGAGTTCGTTCACACCCTCAACGGCAGCGGTCTCGCGGTAGGGCGCACGTGGCTCGCAATTCTGGAGAACTACCAGCAGGCGGACGGTTCGGTCCTGATTCCTGGCGCGCTTCGCCCCTATATGGGAGGCCTCGAACGCATCACCCGACAGGAGCAGCCATGAATAAGCTCCTCAAGAGCTATTTCTACTGGACATACCCACGCGGCAACGTTCACTACGACGTGATGGTCACGCTCATCCTGCTCTTCATCTTCGTCACCCCACAGCTCTGGGATTACGGCGATAAGCCCTCGCGCGCTCCCGGCCCATCGCATCCCATCCAGGTGGCCAGTGACGGCGGTCGTTCGCTGCTCGTGACGATTGCCGACATCGACGTAAAAGCTCCAGCGTCCGTATCGGACAACGAGATGCGGCGCGTTCTGCGGAAGGCGATCGAGCCTGTGACCGGCGATGCCGTCACCGTCCTTCGGTGGGAAACCGCCACGGATCTGCAGGGAAACAAAATCTGGAGAATCTGGGCTCGCCGCTGAGTTGATGTGCCAGAGAGAAGAAACGATCCTTCCGGGGACGACTTTGATCGTGCATTCCGGGTCAAACCAATCTGCAGGATTCTTCAACGGCAAGCAGCGGTTCCGAAAATCCCGAGCCGAAACCGTTGCCCAATGCATCTATCCGTCCAACAGGTAAAGGAAGTCTATGAATCTAGAATCGAAAATGTACTTTAAATTCAACAGACTGGCGCTCTTGTGCGCAACGCTTCTAGTCGCACTCGCCACCATTCATGCATCCGCGCAGGACCTCAAAACCGTCCTCGCCAAGCTGGATGCCTCCGCTGCAAGTTTTCGCGCGACATCTGCAGACTTTCAGTTTGACTCATATCAGACCGATCCTGTCCCCGATAAAGACACGCAGAAGGGCACCGTCTACTACCAGCGCAACGGCAACAATTTCCAGATGGCAGCTCACATCTCTGAGGAGAACGGCAAGCCGGTTCCCAAAGTCTACAAGTATGCCAAGGGTGAGTTTCAGCTCTATGAGAAGATCCCTGATCAGGTAACCACCTATAAGAACGACAAGGTTGGCGGCTATCTCCTGCTCGGTTTCGGGGCGAGCGGCAAACAACTTCAGGACAAGTGGGAAATCACTTACGCCGGTCAGGAGAAGCTCGATAACGTGATGACGGACAAACTCGAGCTTGTAGCGAAAGATCCGGCCGTCCGTAAGAATCTGCCCAAGGTCACCGTCTGGATGGACACTGCCCACGGTGTCAGCCTGAAGCAGGTCTTCGACGAAGGACAAGGCCAGTCGCGCGTCTGCGTTTACTACAACTTCAAATTCAATCAGCCTCTGCCCTCTGACGCCTTCTCCTTCAAGACGGATGGCAAGACCCAGTATGTAAACCGGTAGAGGGCGACGCCGCCCAGCACGAACAGCATGGGAAAGCACTCGAGCGTATAACGCGCCTCGGGTGCTTCCACGGTCAGCAGCAGCAGGCTGCGCAGCAACATATAGGCCAGCATCCACTTCCACAGTCTTGGTCGAAGCCACAGCCCCAGAATTCCCAGCAACAGATACAGCGCATTTAATCCCGCGTAAAACCAGCTGAAGCGAGTTTCCGCATAGTGATGCGAATACACCCACCAATCCAGATCAATTGGCAGGTTCTCCACGCGCGGACGCAGCCACATGTCAAACATTCGTCCGAAAGGCAGCAAGATGTGACGTTCAAAGGGATGCGCTCGATATCGCTCCCGCGCGAGCTTCGCGAAACGCGCATCAATCTCCGTTGTGAGCGCATCCCCGCCCTGGTTGTAGTCACTGGCCAGCGCCGCCGTCTCGGCATATTGCTTCGGACTGTCGAATGCCCTGGCCGGCAGCTTCGAGATGTCGAGCGTATCGCCCGGAACGCTCCAGTACACGTCATAGGTCGAAACGAAATCCATGCACCACGTCTTCACCCAGCTGACCCAACCCTCCTGAGTGGGTTCTCCGGGATCAGTGGCATATCTTGGGGCGAGCGGCTCGAACACCTGAAATGTCTTCCAATTCCTCCACGTCCATGCCGCAAATGGAAGTATCGCCAGCATCACGCAAACCAGCAGCACCCGGAAAAGAGAGCGACGGTTGCTTCCGGCACTTTGGAGGACCTTCAGCACCAGCACGGGCGCAAAAGCCACGGCTACAAGAGCGCCATCCGGCCGCAGCAGGGCCGCATAGGTTACCGCAAACGTAAATGCCAGGGCCGGCCACCAGCCGGGCCGTTCGGCAAACCGCGCTGCACACCACATCGCCAGCGCAATCGTGAACAGCGTCGGCCCCTCGGTCAGCGGATTCGCAACGTATACTGCGGTGAACGGACAGAGCGCTGCAATCCACAAAGTGCAGTACGCCGCTCCCCGCTTGAGCCTCTCAGGAGCAGCACGCCGCGCCAGATCGGCGAGCAGCACGCAGGCTCCAAGGTCGAGAACAATCTGCACCCATGCCGCCGAGGCGTAGTTTTCCATCCCGAAAATCTTGAAGCATACTGCCAGAAAGAGCGGATACCCCGGCAAACGAATCAGGGTCGGATACGTCTCACCAGTACCCACTGTCAGCGCGTACCGCCCGCTCAGCAGCAGATTTTTGGCGATGCCCCCATAGATCAGCGCGTCTCCGGTCACCTCGAAGAAGTGCTTCAGCATCCAAAGACGAAGCAGCGCTCCCGCGAGCAGGGGCGGCAAGATCGACAGGACGATGCGCACCCGGTTCCCTGCTGTAACCGTCTGTATCGATTGACTCAAGGGGTCAGCTTCCATACGATTCGTACTGTATAGCGTAGACGCTAATGCCCGATAGACAGATATTCTTTGATCCCCAGCGAACCAGATGGAAACGCCTGCGCCGCATTTTAGACGTCATCGCCGTCATATCAACCCTGGTCCTCGCGGGATTCATCTTCAACGTCCTGCGCGGTCAACATCTGCCCGGGCTGCTGTTCCCTACCCAAAAGCACACGTATCGCGCATTGCAACAGAACCGTGCGCAGTTCAACCGCAACGGTCGTCCTCAGCATCTCGCTCGCCGCAAGACCAGTCGCAAACCTTCTGAAATCCCCTTCAACTCCGACGAAGGCTTGCGCGCCGCCTACTACATCCCCGATGACCCAGCGAGTTACTCATCGCTCAAAGAACACGTGCAGCAGATAGATCTGCTCTTCCCGCAGTGGCTCCATGTCGACGCACCCTCGCTCGATCTGCAGGGCACTACTCAGGACGGCTTCGAATTCCCAATCTTTCAGAATGGCGTCGCACATGACCCAGACGAAAACAACAAGGTAAAGCGCTTCATTCACCAGGCGAAGGAAGACACAGAAATCTTCCCCCATTTCAATAATGTCAACCAGCGCACGAACGCGTTTGATCCCGCCATCGGTGATGTTCTCAAAGATCCAGCCAAACGTCAGGTATTGCAGCAGGAACTGCTGCACTTCTTCACTGCCTTTCCGGAGTACCACGGCCTCTCATTCGATTTTGAGAACCTGAACGATGACGCTCATCCTTACTACCTCACATTCATTCAGGAGCTTTATTCAGATCTGCATCAACGGAACCTCCGTCTGTACGTCAACGTCCCGGCATCTACTTCGGCCGAGGAGTTGAAGAAGATCTCTGAGAACTCCGATGCCATCATCCTGATGAACTACGACCAGCACGAGACGTCCAGCGATCCTGGCCCCATCGCCAGCCAGGACTGGTTTGTAAACAATCTCACTCGCGTTCTCAAGTCCGTTCCGCTAAGCAAGATCATCTGCGCCGTGGGCAATTACGGTTACGACTGGGAAATGTCCATCCCCGATCCCAAGGCGCGCGACCCCAAGCTGCGCAAACCGCACGTCGTCAACACCGATGAGCATCCGCACGTATCCGATGTCTGGCAGCTTGCAAGCGACGTGGATGCCGATCTCGATCTCGACTACAACACACTCAATCCTCACTTCGAGTACATCGACGAGGACACCCATACACGCCATATTGTCTGGTTTCTTGACGGCGTTACCTTGCTGAATGAGCTTCGCGCTGCTCGCCAGCTCGGCATCCGAACCTTCGTTCTCTGGAGACTGGGTGGTGAAGATCGCTCCATGTGGAAGGTCTGGGACAAACCAAGTAATGCCGCTTCCCTCAATGCGCTCGACGATCTGAAGCCGGGTCACGATGTCGATCAGGAGGGTTCTGGCGATATCCTGCGCGTCACCGGTCTTCCCCAGCCGGGCAAACGTACTGTGCAGATCGACACCGATGAGCCCGACCCGCGCAAAAAGCTCATCATCGACGAGCACATGGACGTGTACCCGCACACCTACACCGTCCAGTATTACGGCTACCACCCCAATGAAGTCGCGCTCTCATTCGACGATGGTCCTGATCCCAAATGGACGCCCAAGATTCTCGACATCCTGAAGAGATATGGCGTCAAAGGAACCTTCATGATGATCGGCGCGGAGGCCCAGGAGAATATCGGCCTCATGCAGCGCGTCGAGCGAGAGGGCCACGAGATCGGCAATCACACTTACTTCCATCCCGATATCAGCGAAATCTCCACGAACCAGCTCGATCTCGAAGTCAAACTCACCGAGCGGCTTTTCGCCAGCAAACTCGGCGTGCAGCCTCTCTATTTCCGGCCGCCCTACGACATCGATGAAGAGCCCGATACCGACGATCAGGCCGCTCCAGTTGTGCGCATCCAGCAGCTCGGCCTCACTATCGTCGGAAACAAGATCGATACTCACGACTGGGAGCCAGTCAAAAAGAGTCCAGCTGAGTTGACGAAGATCGTCCTTGACCAACTGGAAAACATGAAGGTCAAGCCGCAGTTCCGCGGCTCCATCATTCTCCTTCACGATGGCGGTGGCGACCGCTCCGCAACCATCGCGGCGTTACCGATGCTGATCGAGTCACTCCGCAGCCACGGCTACAAAATTGTTCCGGTCTCCGCTCTGATGGGCATGACGACGGCTCAGGTCATGCCGCCCCTCACCCCTCGCCAGTACATCCGAGCCATCCCCGATTCGATTGCCTTTTCCGCGCTCTCAGTCATCGGCCGCTTCATCGTGCTCGTCTTCTTCGTTGGCGATGTCCTCATGAGCGCGCGCCTCATCCTGGTCGGTCTTTTTGCCGTTATCGACCGCCTTCGCAGGCCCCACCGCGCTGCATCGCCCGGTTTCAATCCTCGCGTAGCCGTTCTCGTTCCCGCCTACAACGAAGAAAAAGTCATCGTGCGCACCATCCGATCGGTGCTCAACTCCGATTACGCTAACCTTCGCGTGATTGTGATCGATGACGGCTCCAAGGACCGCACATTCGAAGTTGCCCGCGAGGCCTATGCCAAAGAAATCGAACAAGGACGGGTACAGGTCCTGACAAAGGCTAATGCCGGCAAGGCCGCAGCTCTGAACTACGCACTCGACCACATTGAAGAAGAGTTTTACGTCGGCATCGATGCAGACACCGTGATCGCCATGGACGCGATCTCACGGCTGCTGCCCCACTTCGAAGACCCCAAAGTCGGCGCGATCGCCGGGAACGCCAAGGTGGGTAATCGCGTCAACCTGTGGACACGCTGGCAGGCTCTTGAATACATCACCAGCCAAAACTTCGAGCGTCGCGCGCTCGATCTCTTTAATGTCGTCACGGTAGTTCCGGGCGCGATCGGCGCGTGGCGCACCGCCGCCGCGAAAGCCGCCGGCGGCTACCCCATCAACACTGTGGCAGAAGATGCCGACCTCACGATGAATATTCTCGAGCAGAAATATAAGGTCGTCTACGAAGATCGCGCACTGGCCTTCACTGAGGCCCCGGTTGATGTACAGGGCCTGATGCGCCAGCGCTTTCGCTGGTCATTCGGAATTCTTCAGGCCGTCTTCAAACATAAGATGGCATTCGTGCGCAATAAGGCGATGGGACTCTTTGCGCTGCCAAATATCCTCATCTTCCAGATGTTGTTGCCGCTGGTGTCGCCGTTCATCGATCTTATGTTCCTAGCCGGACTGGTGCACTACTTTGTCGATCGCCACTACCATCCCGAAGCTGCCTCCGCCGCGAGCCTCGAAAAGCTTCTCGCCTACTTCGGCGCCTTCCTGCTCATCGACTTCGTCACCTCGACCATCGCTTTCAGCCTCGAGCGCCGTCACCCCGCCAACAAGGGCGATGGCTGGCTGCTCTTCCACATCTGGCTACAGCGCTTTGCCTATCGCCAGGTATTCTCCATCGTCCTCGCAAAGACTCTGAAGCGCGCAATCGACGGCAAACCTTTCAACTGGGACAAACTCGAGCGAACCGCCAAAATGAGCAAAGAAACCGAAGCGCTTACGATGTGACCTCGAACCTGGTTCTCTGCCCTCTATTCCTCAACCACTGCCAATGACCTACTACACCGGTCCCATCACCGATCACTTCGACGGCAAACAGTTCTATCACCCCGGTCTACCGCCGACTGACAAGAGCCTCTTCGATCTTTTGCGTTGGCAGCTCTTTGGAAGGCGCTCCCCGTGGCCCGAATCCGTCCCTGGAAAGAACGGCATCAAGCCCGATCAGTGCGTAGACGGTCTTCAGATCACCTGCATCGGCCACGCCTCTCTTCTCATCCAGACTGCGGGAATCAACATACTCGTCGACCCAGTCTGGTCGAAAGTCGCCAGCCCCTTCCGCATCGGCCCACGCCGCCGCAATCCTCCCGCTGTCGCCCTCGCCGACCTACCGCCCATCCATGCTGTTCTGATCACCCACAACCACTACGATCACATGGACACGGCCACCATCGCCGCCATTCACGCGCATCACAAGCCTCTCGTTATTTCTCCGCTCGGCAACGACACGGTCATTCACAAAGATGCTCCGCATGTTGCCGTCCAGACTGGCGACTGGTGGCAATCCTTCCCGCTCTCGTCTGATGTGAACGCCACCATCGTTCCCGCGTATCACTGGTCGGCGCGTAAACTTGGCGACCGCCGCCTCGCCCTGTGGTGCGGCTTCGCACTGGATACACCCACTGGCCTGATTTACTGTGCAGGTGACACTGCCTATCAAGACGGCAAGATCTTCTCCGATATCCGGAATCGTCTTGGATCCCCTCTCCTCGCCATCCTGCCTATCGGAGCCTACGCGCCCCGCTGGTTCATGAGCACCCAGCACACGGATCCGGCTGAAGCCGTCCGAATCGCCATCGATCTCGGTACTCAAAATCTTCTCGGCATTCACTGGGGCACGTTCCCCCTGACCGACGAGCCATGGGACGAACCTCCCCGCCTGCTCGATGTCTCGGTTAGGGATGCAGACGCTTCAAATATTTCCGCATCGGCGATGCGCGCCGGCGACATCTGGGAACTTGCGTTGCGCAAAAAACAGGGCAGGCTCTCTGCCCCTTGAATCGGGAAAACAGTGAGCCTGCCACAAGATTAGCGCCGAATCGTTGCTCGACTTAGTGGCTTATTTCCCTTTGAATGGGCCGGTCACGAATCCATGCTGTTCGCCGTTTGCATCCGAATACACCCCGGTGACTTCGCCCGACGCGTTAATTCCCGTCGGAACCGTCGAGGACGCATTAGGAACGTCCAGGGTCTTGAACTTTCCATTCGGTTGTCTGACAAAGCCGTGGAGAGCAGAACCCTCGCCGGAATACGTTCCTGTAATCTGGCCTCGATCGTTGATCGCAACAGCCCATGTGTTGGTTGCGTCGGGAGCTTCGAACGTGTCGATGGTTCCATCGGGCTGCCGAACAAATCCGCGATTCACCTGATTCGAGTCAGTGAAGCTGCCGGTAATCTGCCCCGTCGTGTTGATCGCCTGTGGCGCAGTATTCACCGCACCGGGAGCATCAAAGCTTTCCATTGTGCCATCCGCTCTCAGCAGAAACCCGTGCTGGACAAAATTCACGTCTCTAAAAGAACCAGTGCTGCTAGCCCATGCATTGATTCCCAGCGCTGTGGTTCCGCCGCCGAAGTAGCTGGGACCGGCATCGAAGGTGCTGATGCTGCCGTTGCCATGCCGTATGAAACCGTGCGCAGTCTGCGCCAGGTCCTCGTAATAGCCGACGACCTCCCCGGCCAGGCTGATGTCTTGCGGAAATGTCATTGCCTGCCCTGGAACGCTGAAGTTCTTTATCTGTCCAAACGGATTGCGCACGAATCCAATGTCAAAATATTGCGAATCCTGCTGTTGCCCGAAGTATCCAGCAATTTGTCCCCAGGCATTCACGCCTGTGGGGACCGTCATATTCGAGCCCTGGGCGCCGAACGACCATATCGTGCCATTCGGATTTCGTACAAAGCCGCGCACTGATCCAAGATGCGTGTCTCCGTAATACCCAACTACCTGGCCGAACTGTGAGATACCGACGGGTGTTGTACTGATTCCATTCGGAAAATCAAAGGTCGTAATTTTCTGAGCTGTTGAAGGGAATGCTGTGAGTGCGATCAGAAGGGTGACACACGAGGACAAGGCAGAAACCGGGGAGAATTTCATGAATGGACTCTCTTAATGATGAGATATCGGGAGCCTCAATCGAAGCTGAAGTGGTCGCGTGCAATGCTTCGGCACGAGAACTACCCACAGTGCAAGGCGAGCTTAACGCTATGCTCGTCCTGCGTCAATCCACCATTCGTAGAATTGCTGGTCGCCGCATCATCTTCAAACACCTCAGCACAAAAATTGCGCCGGGATGAAGTTCTTTACCGTGTTTGTCGGGTCATATTTTTAGCGAGGACTCTAAAGCAACTTTCGGGCCGCCCGCTCAGAAATCAGCACAGGAATTCCGTCCACCACTGGATAGACTCGCCCGCAACCCATGCATGTTACTTCATTCGGAGAAAACCGCAGCGTCGCAAAACACACGGGGCACGCTAATTCCTTTGCCCACTGTGTCAAATCGGGTGCTTTCTTGGTCTCAGTCATGTGAATAGAGCAGCGGAGTCCGGCGTCTAGTGAATCGTTGCATCTGTTCCAGCGTCTTCCTCATGCCCGTTACGCTTCACCGGCCGCTTCAGGAATTCCTGTTCGATGCGGTCGTTCGTGCCCGCATGAGCAAACTCATATGCCACGCGAATCCCATTGAAGATCGCCCGATCGTTCGACGAGCCATGGCCGATTACGCACACGCCACGCACGCCGAGAAGCTGCGCGCCACCATACTCGCGATAGTCGAGCCGCCGGCGAAAATCATTGAAAGCCTGGCGCGACAGCAGAGCGCCCACCTTCGCCGTCACCGTCCGCGTCAGGGATTCGCGCAGCACATCGCGCACAAACCGCCCAACGCCCTCGCTCGTTTTCAGCGCCACATTTCCCACGAATCCGTCGCAGACAATCACATCGGCCTGCCCGCTGAAGATATCGCGCCCCTCCACATTTCCGATGAACTTGATGGGCAGCGCCTTCAGCAGCGGAAAGGCCTCCCGCGTCAGATCGTTGCCTTTCGTCTCTTCCTCGCCAATCGACAGCAGACCCACTCGCGGATGCTGGATCTTCAGCACGCTCCGCGCATACATTTCGCCCATCACTGCAAACTGTTCGAGATTATGAGCCTTGCAGTCCACATTAGCGCCTACGTCCAGCAGCACGCATGCATTGCCGGTTGCGCTTGGCATGGGAGTCGCCAGCGCCGGTCGATCGACACCCGGCAGAGCGCCGAGAACCATCTTCGCCGTAGCCATTGCCGCGCCGGTATTGCCGGCCGTTACAAAGCCCTTCGCGTGCCCTTCGCGCACCAGCTTCAGCCCAACGCGCATCGAGCTGTCCTTCTTGGTGCGAACTGCGTGCGCAGCTTTCTCCTCCATGCCGATCCGCTCTGAGGCATGGTGAATCACAATGGGCAGCTCTTCGTTTTCCAGATGTTCGTCCAGCAGATCGCGAAGCTCAGAAGACGGCCCCACCAGGTGCACACGCACCGGGAGCTCTCGCGCTGCCATAATTGCACCCTTGATCTCGGGCTCAGGAGCCTTGTCGGAACCGACTGCATCAAGAACGATGTCACAAAGCATGCTGCGTCACCGTGGCGGCCAGGTTATAAAGCGATGTACGGGAAGCATAAACGGGGACGGGGCCGTTCGCGACGACCCCGTCTTCGACCACTTGCATAATCGCATATTCCAGCTTGTTATGCGGAAAGCAGCTGGTTTACTTCGCAGCTTCCTTCGTATCCAGCGCCGCACGACCCTTGTACTCTCCGCACTTGGGACAGGCACGATGGGGAAGCTTCTTCTCATGGCAGTTCGGGCACTCCGAAAGACCGGTCGAAGTCAGGAAATCGTGGGCACGGCGATTGGCGGAGCGGCGCGAAGAGTGGCGCCTTTTCGGATTCGGCATGGTGCTATTCCTTTCGCGTTCTTTCCCATCTGGACCGCACTCGATCCAAACTGCACCACGGCAGGGGGCGAACGCCTGAAAATCATTGTTTTGTGGACTTTATCCTGCTGCGCAACCCTGAAAGAGCCTCCCAGCGAGGATCCGATTGACCTTCCTCACAGGAGCAATCCTGGTTGTTGCGATTCTGGCCGCACCGCGGGCAAAGTCCTTTGCAGTCATCCTTGCACAGCGTCCTGACCGGCAGCGACAAAAGCACCTGCTCGCGCAGCACATCCTCAAGCAAAAGACTGTCCTTCTGATAATAACCGATTTCCGTCTCCACTGCTGTTATCGACCGCTCCGAGGACCCCGCATCCGCTCCAATCGGTCTGAAGATCAGATCGAACTCCCCAGCCAGCGGAAGATCAACGGGCTCAACACATCGCGCGCATGGAACTTGAAAATTCCCTGAGAATTTTCCCCGCAGCCGGATATCCGCGATGATGTCGCGCGGTCCCCGATGTTCGTGAATGACCTCCGCCAACCCTGAGGTCTCCAGGTCACCTTCCTGCTCCGCTTCCTCGCCAAAATTGATATGCCCGGCCGGCATGGCGAGATCGAACTCGATCGGCTCCTTCTCGAGCTCACTTACTTTGAATTCCATATTGTTCAGCCTATTGCTGCTCGCATGGCGCGTCAATGCGTGTCGAAAAACTGCCCTTCCAAATCAGGCGAAGCATCAAATCAGCAAGCATATACTCGATCAGAAAGAAAGATCCGAGATGTTTTCTGAAAAGCCACCCAAGCGCTCCGACGTGACACTTCCCCTCGCCGAACTGGCCGCGCAGGCTGCCGCTCAAACTCGGAGAATGCTTTCAGCCGGGGAGTCAAGGCAAGCGATACTCTCCCTTTTGGTAAATACGGCTGAGACCGTCGCCGGAGAAGGTGGCGTTTGCTCCATCCTCGAACTCGATAACGAGGGACTGCTCCGGAATGCAGCCTCGCCCAATCTCCCCGCCGATTACCTCGAAGCCATCGATAAGTTGAAGCCGAATCCCGGTGTGGGTACCTGCGCCGCAGCCGCGGCCACAGGATCGGTCGTAGTTACATGCGACTTCATGGCCGACGACAAGTGGGCCGAACTTCGCCATTTGCCACTGTCTCTCGGCTTCGTCGGCGCCTGGAGCATGCCCATTAAGAATAACGACGGTAAAGTGCTGGGTACGCTGGGAACATATTTCCGCGACCGACGCACTCCGACTCCGGAGGAGATGGCGAGCGTCGAAACCTTAGCATCGGCCGCCAGCCTCGTCTTAGGACCCAGCGACCAACCCTGAGGAATGAAGTCTGAAGCTTCGAGAAGGACCTGCTACATTCCTTCCATGCTTCGCTTCATCGATCAGCTCATCCGCCACAAATGGTGGGCCAACTCGAACCTCCTCCGTTCCATCGAACAGCACCCAACCGCCCTCGACGATCCTGAACTCCGCCGGCTCCTCCACCACATCCTCGTCGCCAATCGCTACTGGATCCTCCTCACCCTTGGCCAGAGCTTCGTCGACGAGAAGGAGAAGCGCATCCCCGAATCCCACGCCGCTCTCATGGATCAGTTCAGAGATACCGAACAGCTCGAAATCGATTGGCTCTCTCAAATCACAGAGAACGAACTTGATCGTCAGATCCAACCACGCGCACTTCCCGGCATCACCATCTCTGTGGCACAGGCCATGACTCAGGTAGCCCTCCACAGTCATGGGCATCGCTCCCAGTGCACAACTCGCCTTCGCGCTTTAGGTGGCGATCCAACACCGATGGACTTTGTCCTCTGGGTTCGTGATTTCAAAGGCCACGCGTAAGTTATTCTAATTGCACGCGTAAGTTATTCTAATTGCTTGACTTATGCGTTAAGATTTGATATAATACTAAGGTGCCCTTCGGCTCCAAACCTCTCTGTGTGACCGCACTCCCAGTTGTGGACGTCCGAAGCGCACCACTCTGCGCATATTCCAAGGAGATCTAATGCTCACATTCGAAACTCCCGTCTCTCGCTTCCTCGCCCTCTACGCCCGCGAAACGGCAGAGGGCAACATGCCCGCAGTCGCCTCCCACTTCGCCGACACCTTTCTTTTCGCGGGTCCATCCGGCGCTCAGCCCGTACGAACCATCGACTTTGCCGCCGCCCTGCCCAAACGCAAAGCACTCTTCGATCAACTTGGCTCACAACCCGCCAAACTAACCGCCGTCCACGAAACACCTCTTGACAGCCGCTACATCCTCGCTCGCACTAGATGGCGCTTCTGCTTCGCCGCGGACCGCACCCCTACGCAGTTCGATACCGACTCCACCTTCCTTATCGATACTGGGCTCCCCGGCTCTGCCGAAACCGAGTTCAAGATTCTCCTCTACCTCCCTCACCAGGACATCATGCAGATCCTCCGAGATCGCGGAATCCTCTGCAGCTGAAAGCCCCTTGGGGAGCACAAAAATAAGAAACGCAGTATGTGCAAATCACTTGCAGGATATTTTGGTCGTTTCTGCATACTCGAATCAGACAACCACTTCAGCTAGCCGTCCACCCAACACCGTCAATGCGCGTCAAACTCCTGCCAACTCGCGATCCGCTGAGCCCGGGAGAAAAAGTGAACTTGTTCGCTTTCGCCCGGCCTAACTGCTTTAAAATGACGATTTTGAACTCTAAGTTATTGTAAATAAATTACTTGGCAGCTTCTAAATCTGTAACTTGTTGATTTACTTCATTTCTGTACAGAAATGGGGGGAGGGGGTACTTGGCTGGGTGGGTACAGACCGGGCGGATAGCTGACATATGAACGGTAGCATTCCTGACACGGCAACCTGGGGGCCTGAGGCCCCAGAACGTCCTCATGCCCTGGAGAGCGAGCAGCGTAATGGAAGAGAAGCTGCGCTTATCTATGAGTATGAGCGCGCTCTCATCTTTACTTCGCCGCGTGCAAATATCTGCTGGCAAACTCGAGGAAGTACGGCCAGCTTGGTTCTGCCAGATGCCCTCCATCATGCTGTTGAAAGCCAAGGTCCCCTGAACTCAATGCCGTTCCCATCTTCGGAAACTCCGTCGTCCCCAGATCGTTCGCCCCCATCAACCGATAGACTGGGCCGGCCGCTACCTCTGCCAGAAACATCCCATGCGTATCAGCCCACGCATCGCCCTTCGGATTCGCATACCCATCGCCCGCATCCGAACCGCCAGTAATAAACAACGGCCGCGGCGCACTCAGAGCGATCAGCTCATGGTTATCGACCGGCAGATCTCCCGCATTCAGCGGCCCCGCATACCGCAGAAACTTCCCATCAAACCAGTGATACAGCGAAGGCCCGGCGAGATTGGGAATCGTCTCTCCATAAATATGGCGGTACAACTTCGCGCCGCCCTCACCCGACGAGCTCGAATATCCGATCGCAAACTCCGGATAGTAGGCCATCGTCACCAGCACAGCCTTACCGAACCGCGAGTGGCCTGCCAGTCCTACCTGCTTCGCATCCAGTGCCTTGTCAGTCTCGAAGTACCGCAGCGCCTCGTGAGCCCCCCAGGCCCACGCCTTCAAAGCTCCCCAGTCCTCCAAGCCGCGCGGTTTGCCATGATTCACCAACCCGATGATTCCACTCGTCAGCCCCGAGCCATCATCCTTCTGAAAGCTGGCTGGATTCAGGATTGCGAATCCCCATCCGCGTTTTACAACCAGCTTCCCGTCTACACCCCACGGTAATGGGACATAGCTATCCAGCGGCAAGCTCGTTGCACGCTTGAAGTCGTTATCGAAGGCCAACTCCATCATCACCGGAACCGGTCCCTTAGCAAGCGCCGGAGTCGCCAGCAGCAGCTCGATATGAATCTGCGAGCCTGAGCCTTCCCATGGTCCCGCCTCACCAGACAGCAACCTGGTCACAACATCGACTCCGCCGTACATTTCCTTCCTCTCCACCAGCACGTGCCACTTCACCGGCGGTAAGGAGGAAGGAATGCGCCCAAGAATCTCTTTATCGAAATCCGCGCGAATCTCCTTGGCCCGCTCCGTCCAATCCTCAGCGTTCTTCACTTTCCGCCCATCCTTGAACACCAGCGGATCCGGCAGCTTCGGGTACACGTTTGCCTTCGCCAAGTCGTAGTTCGTCGCATGCGGCGATTTCGGATCCCCATCCGGCCGCGGCCGCATCTCCGATTCCTTCAGCCCCACGAGGTTCAGTAACCGCGCACGATCCTCTTCCGCCGTTATGCGATCGAACTGTGCTGCCCGATCATCGACGTGTTCCGAACTCGCGTGCAGATACTTCGACGCGAACGCCAGAAAATATGGCCAATTTGGCACCGGCGTATGTCCCGCCATGTGCTGCCTGAATCCAATATCCCCTTCAAGGAGCGCCGTCTCCACCGCTGGAAATTCCGTCGGCGTCAGCCCCTTCTTCCTGAGGAGCTTGTACACCGGGCTCGCGCCCACCGCCGCCAGAAAGCTTCCCTTCGGATCGACCCACCCATCCCCGTCAATTGCGCCTGCTCCGATGAACACTGGCCGTGGCGCAACAAGCGCAATCAGCTCATTCGCATCCACAGGCAGATCGCCCGTATTCAGAGGCCCCGCATACTTCAGGAAGTTCTCACCCATCCAGTGATAGGCATCGCGACCCGCTGTATTCTCAACCTCTTCTCCAAACACGTGGCGGTAAAGCTTCGCCCCCGCTGAACCCGAAGAGCTGATGAATCCAATGGCGAATCTCGGATCATACGCCATCGCCACCAGCGATGCCTTCCCATAACGCGAGTGCCCGGCAATTCCTACCTGGTTCGCGTCCACAGCCGGATCGCTCTCGAAGTAATCCAGGCAGCGGCTCGCGCCCCACGCCCATGCCTTCAAAACGCCCCAGTCATCCAGCTTCCGTGGTTGCCCTTTGTTCACCAGACCAATGATTCCATCCGTCAGCCCCGCGCCGTTATCCGGCTGCGCACTCACTGGCACGTACTGTGCATATCCCCATCCACGTGCCAGCGCCTGCTGCTGCCAGGTTGGTCCCTGATTCTGTTGCGCAAATTGCGGGAACCGCTTCATCAGTTGCGCAAGAAACTCTTTGCTGAAGCCCAGCTCCATGATCACCGGCACCGGCCCGTTGACATCCGCAGGCGTGCTGAGGGTCATCTCCAGCTTCACGTTGATCTTCGGGTCCGCCGAATTATCCACGTGACCCGCTAGCTTCTTCGTGATCACGTCTACATTGCCGTTCTTCTCGTGCTCCGTCTTCACTACTTCCCATTTCACCTTCGGCAACTCGGCAGGAGTCCTGCCGTAAATCTCGCGATCAAACAGCTCCACAATCTCCGGCCGCCGCTGCTTCCACCAGATCTCCGGCGACGTCACGCGCTCGCCGTTTGTCATCACCAGCGGATCTGGCACATTGGCGTACACGCTCGCTCTTGACTCGTCATAGTTCACCGGGTGCGGGCTGTGGATATCGTTATCAACAGGCGACCGAAGCTCGTGGATTCCCAGCTCCTTCATTACACGCTGGTGATCTTTCTCCGATGCAGCCTGAATCGCACGCTGCTCCGGAGTTGGTGTAAATCGTGGAGGAGCCGTTTTCTGCTGCGTCTTCGCGTTAAAATGCGCCGCCGTCTCGCTCTGAGCAAGACCCCAACTCCCGCCCGTTAACATGGCAACCGCCGCAAGGAGAAAAACAATCCAAATAGTTCGATTCATCGCTGACCCACACTCGAATGGCCGCCAAAGAATATCGATTTATTCTGCCCTTCGCAACGAATCCCCTCGTAACAATGAGCCGCGCTGCTACCTATTGTTTGCTCGTGCTCGCTTAATTCGTCATCCCACTTCCTGCAATCATGCATGAAACCCTCCTGCCGTTGAGAAAATCTCATCTCTCGAGTGACCTGCCTGAAAACCCAATTTGCCGGTACGCACAGTGTTGGAACCAACACTGACCTGCAGAAGAATCAGATTTACCGCGCCGCAAACATAGATGTGCTGCCTGATGTAACCCCACTGACCGTCGTCTGTTGATGGGCTGGTTGATATACTTCGACCCTGCGCTTGTTTTTTTTCGCCGGGGCGCTTCCCTGGAGACATGTACATGAGTGCCGCCAAATACGACCTCGTCATCATCGGCTCCGGACCCTCGGGACAACGCGCCGCTGTCGCCGCCTCCAAAATGAGAAAGCGCGTGGCCGTGGTTGAATCCCGCTCGGTCGTCGGCGGGGTCTGCGTCAACACCGGCACTATCCCTTCGAAGACGATGCGCGAGGCCGTCCTGCACCTTTCGGGTTACAACTATCGCTCCGTTTACGGCATCAACTACCGCGTCAAAGAACGCATCACCATGGCCGACCTCGCCTTTCGCGTTCAGGCTGTCATCAAGACCGAGGTCGACGTCACCGAGGCTCAACTCTCCCGCAACGGCATCGATATCGTCCATGGAATCGCCAGTTTCGTCGACGCAAACCATGTTCGCGTACAAGGCCTCTCCGGCGACTCGACCATTGAAGGCGATCGCATCATCATCGCCGTCGGTACCAAGCCTGCATCCTCGCCTAAGGTTCCTATTAACGGTCGGACCATCATTAACAGCGACCAGGTTCTCGATCTTCCAGCTCTGCCCAAATCGATGATTGTTGTCGGTGGAGGCGTCGTCGGGGTGGAATACACCTGCATGTTCGCTACCCTCGGCGTGCGCGTCACACTCATCGAAAAACGAGCCAAGCTCCTCGAGTTCGCCGATCAGGAGATCGTCGAATCCCTCAGCTACCACCTCCGCGATAGTCGCGTGACCATGCGCCTCGGCGAAGAGGTGTCCAGCGTCGAAGAGCTCCCCGATGGCACCGTCGTCGCCAATCTCGAAAGCAAAAAGCGCGTCTCCGGCGATGCCCTCCTCTACGCCGTCGGCCGGCAGGGAGCAATCGAAGATCTTAACCTCACCGCCGCCGGTCTCGAAGCCGACAACCGCGGCCGCATTCCAGTCGACGAGCACTATCAGACGAAGGTCTCCAACATTTACGCCGTCGGCGACGTCGTTGGCTTCCCTTCTCTCGCCTCCGTCTCCATGGAACAGGGGCGGATCGCCGCGGCCCGCGCCTTCGACGATACTCACACCTCATCCAATCCCAGCTTCTATCCCTACGGCATCTACACCATTCCTGAAATCAGCTTCATCGGTAAAACTGAGGAACAGCTCACCGACGAAGATGTTCCCTACGAAGTGGGCATGGCCTTCTACCGCGAAACGGCACGGGGCCAGATCCGCGGAGACACGACGGGGCGCTTGAAACTCATATTTCATCGCGACACACGGAAAGTTCTGGGCGTCCACATCATCGGCGAAGGCGCCAGCGAACTGATCCACATCGGTCAGGCTGTCATGGTCTTCGGCGGCACCGTAGAGTACTTTGTCGATACCGTCTTCAACTATCCAACCCTCGCGGAGTGCTACAAAGCCGCAGCCTTCAACGGCCTCGGCCGCCTGCACCGCTATCAGGTGGACTAATGGGTACATCGCTCGATGCGCATGCTGAGATGAAGATTACGGGCTTCAGCTCGTATCTTGAATCTTGCCTGATCGAAGCGGGCCTTAGCCCCCAAGGGTTGATTCTCACTCGCTTTGCTCAGCTTACCGATCTCCTTGAGAAGAGATGCAGAGCCTCATCGTTCACCCGCGTTCCACCTTCGCAAGGATCGCGGCTTTTCCCACGGAGGGCGAAATGACTACCGCAATTGGCGTCGTCATGACCGAGCACATCGTCGCCGGCAGACTCGAAGACATGCGCCTCGAAGGCGACACCGTCCGCTTTCCTCAGAACATCGAAGAGATCGACGCCCTCAATGCGCTTCCGGCCGCCGACGTCGTGGACATTCTTGCCAACGAGATCGTGTCCGTCATCAACAATGCCCAGATCGACGCGATCGGTGTCGCGGTCCCTGGTGTCATCCGGCGCGGCATTGTGGAGGATTCACCCAATCTCACTCAACTCAAAGGTATGCGCCTCGCCGATGAACTCACCCGCGTCCTCAGTGAAAAAGGTGTGAATGCCCCGGTGCACATCGCCAACGACGCCGACGCCATCGCTGCCGGTGTCGCCGCCACTCGCGGACAGCTCAACAGGCTCACCCGCGTCTGGACTATCGGCAACGGCATTGGCTACGGCCGCTGGCCCTACTTCGACGGAATCTGGGAAGGCGGACACATCACCGTCACGCTCGATCCTAAGGAACGCTTCTGCGGATGCGGCGGTGTTGGCCACCTTGAAGGAATCATGGGTTATCGCGCCATGCGCATGCGCTTTCTCGATCTCGAACCGGAAGAAGTATTCGCCAACGCGAAGAAAGGCGATGAACGCTGCCGCGAATTCGTGGACCTTTGGCACCGCTCTCTCGCTGCGGCCACCGCTTCGTTCATCCACCTCGCGGGCCCCGGCCGCTTCTATTTCACGGGACACAACGTCGGCTTCCTCGACGTCGGAATGCTCCGCCGCAATCTCGAAACCATGGTGAAAATGAGCCCGCTGCTGAGCTATTCCCTTGAGATCCTGCCCAATGACGACGCCACCGCCCTGCTCGGCGCAGGCGTGAGCGCTATTCGTGCGCTTGCAAGCTGACGCCCGGTTAGTCCTCTTTTCAACAAATATAGCCGCGAAGAAACCATTCTTCGCGGCCGGTTACACAAACTGCGACCCGTTCATCAAGGTTTGGCCGATCAGCGGGCTTCTCTAGAGAACTAGCCTTTTGGATGCGGATTCTTGAAAGTCACTTCGCCATCCAGCCAATCCGACAACCGCTTCTGATCAACTTCGGTATCTCCCGCTTGATTCGTCAATGACGATCGCGCCAGCGCGACCGAAATCTTGATCTTCCCGCTCATGTGATATGCGCCCATGATGCTCGCCAGGCCCTTGTCGGCTGCGGTCATATAGTCCGCAGAGAGAGTGCCCTCTTCGCCCTTGATATCCACCGGGGCCATGATCATCTTGTTCACCATCGGTGAACCGGTCGGGTTCTTCGCCGACGAGTTATCGAAGCGCACTACCAGCGTCGCTCTTCTCTCCAACGCATCCGGGTTCGCAGTGTACTTGACCGCCGGAATTGTCACCCCCGCCACATTCGGCTTGGCATCCGGCTTGTCGAACGCAATCCGATATGGCTGCCCCTTCCATTTCGGCGTCGCAGGAATCGTCGCAGCCGGCTTACTGCTGACATCGCACCCGACCAGCAGAACAAGCCCCCCAATCGCCAGCAATATCCCTTTTTTCACGTCATCCTCCTCCATCGTTTTCGACGACGCGCCAGAATAGCACTCCTATTCCTGCCCGCAAGTGATTCCGATAACGCTTATCAAGCCATCATTCTTGAACGCCCGCAAGCAATCGACTGAATTAAATAATTTCAATGTCTAAGTAAACGATTTCTTAGACCTCGGTCACTCTCAAGATATAGGCTCGGACATCTACCGCGTTTGTTATTAATAAATCGCTTTTTAAGCATGTGATCTGGATCACATGCAGTCACTTTTTCGACGTTGAATACAGCTTGACAAACCTTTTCGCCAGAGTGAGAATTGCCGCCAACTTAGTAAACGCTTGCTGACGAGCTGCGGATGTATACGATCAGCTCGCAAGCAACAATCCGGCTCATGACTTGAGGGCACGGCGTCGAGCGATTTTGATTGAGTGCAAGCAGATGAAGCGGACCTGAGGTTCACACGTTCAGGCTCTAAACCTCATCAAGGCAATTGCACTCACGCTTCGACCCAGTTGACCGCATTCCTGCCGTTTGAATGCAAGGCGCAGACGCCCCCGTAGATCAAGCCATAACTCACGATGTTTTGGACTCATGTCACGGGTTCACCGTGAATGCTCCAGACGCGAAGGTGATTCGCCACGACCCAATTTATACGCATTGGCAGGACTCATCTTCCCAACAGGCTCGGCCATCCGCTCTCTTCCTTTCAACCCGTGCGAGCACAGCGCGAAAGGACGAGCAGCTCGAAATGGCCCGAAGCCTTTCGGTTCATGGAGGCAGTCTTATGGCTCATCCGTCGTTCCGCATGCGTTCAGTAGAGCTATGGCTCATACTGATCGCCTCACTTCTGCTCTTTGCACCAGCTCTGCGTGCACAAGATAACGCCACAATCACCGGAACTGTCATGGACGCTAGTGGCGCTGTTGTTCCGAACGCCAATATCGCCCTCACGAATCCCGCAACCGGGCAGATACGCGAAGCAAAATCTAACGAAGCCGGTCTCTACCGCTTCGCCAATCTCGGTGTGGGAACCTACTCGCTCACAGTCACTGCGACCGGCTTCCAGACCTTTAATCGTACCGGCATCGTGCTAAACGTAGCGCAGACGCTGGGAGTCGATATCAACCTGACTGTCGGCAGCGCGGCACAAAGCGTGACCGTCGAGGCGCAGGCCTTGCAGGTGCAGACCGAAACCAGTGAAGTCAGCACCCTCATCAGCGGCGAACAGGTTCGCCAGCTCGCTACCAACGGACGCAACGTGGTTCAACTCGCGGCTCTTGGTCTGGGCGTATCGAACCAGTTGGCCTCATTCGGCGGTATCGATGCCCTTACCTCTTCGAACGCCCTCAGCTTCAATGGCCAGCGCGTGGCCCATAACGTCTACCTGATCGATGGTGCCGAGCAGAACGATCGTGGATGCGGCGGATGTTTCATGAATCTGCCGTCGCAGGATGCCATTGGCGAGTTCCAGACCCTGGGCTCTAACTACGCTGCGGACTACGGCATCGGTTCCGGCGGCACCATTGTCATGGTGCTCAAGTCGGGCCAGCGGCAGTATCACGGAAGCCTCTACGAGTTCAACCGCAACACAGCCTACAACGCTAATGACTACTTCCTGAAACGCTCCGGGAAGTCGCGCCCAGTCTTCCAACTCAACACTCCAGGTGGCAACATCGGCGGTCCGTTGTGGATTCCGCATGTCTATAACGAGCAGAAGAACCGCACCTTCTTCTTTTGGAATGAAGAGTGGCGCAAGCTCATCAAGGGCAGCTCGCCTTCCGTCTCCAACGACCTCTGGACGAATAATTTCCCGACGTTGGGTTCGGATCTCAATTACTCGCCTCAGGGTTCGAATTTCAAAAAAGATGACCAATCCACATGGCCGATCGTTCCCAACGTGCCCGGCAATACGGGATATACCTTGCTCGAAACGAGTCTTGGCCTGACCCCCGGGAGTCCATTTCCATATGACGCCACAACCAACACCTTCAGGATTCCCGCGGCGATGATCGACCAGAACATCGTTCGAGAATTGAATGCAGGCACATTCCCGAAACCAAACACCAATTGCGCGGGAGGTGTCTGTAAGCAGTTCATCGTCTCAGTCAAGCAACCCGAAAACATTCGTGAAGATGTGGTTCGCATCGATCACGCTATCAACAGCAAGTTCCAGTTGATGGGCCACTACCTTCACGACGCAATGGAAAACACGTTCTTCCCGCCGCTGTGGGCGGGCAGCTTCGCGACCGTCGGTACAACCATGAAGAATCCTTCATATACCGCGGCCATCAAGCTGACACAGACCTACTCTCCTACGTTGCTCAACGAAACCGCTTTCTACTATAGCGGCAACAAGATCCACTTGAGTCCCCTCGCGGCACCGGGCGCCTCTTATGCCTTCCCGAGTGGATGGGACGCGAACAGCTTGTTCCCGTCTTCGAATCAGGCAGCCATTACGCACGGGCTGAAGGACCCGATCATGCCGGCGATCGCCATCAACGGCACACTCGGCGCCAATTGGAACCCCTCATACTTTCCATGGAAGAACGGCTACGAGGGCTTCCAGTATCGCGATGACCTTTCCTGGATCAAAGGCCGCCACCAGTTCAAGTTTGGCGCGAGCTGGCTGCACACCTACAAGAACCAGGAACTCCAGGCCAACACCAACGGCACCGCCACCTTCGATAACAACGGATTCTCCAAAGACTCGATCGTGAACATGACCTTAGGAATGGCCGCAGCCTTCTCGCAGTTGGAATACCTGTATGGCAAGAACTGGGTCAACAACAACTACAGTCTCTACCTCATCGATAACTACCATGTGACCCCTCGCTTGACGCTTAATCTCGGACTCCGTTACGACGGCCTGCCGCACGCGTTCGAGCGTTATAACAAGTTCTCCAACTTCGTTCCGGGTTCATACAGCAGAACGCTGGGGAATCCCGTCCAAACAGACAACACCCTCAACCCCACCCAGCTAACCAAGTACGGAAACGGCAATTTCTATCTAAACGGCATTCACGAAGCTGGAGTGGACGGTTTCCCGAAAGGCAACGTCGAGAATCGTTACTTCACTTGGCAGCCGCGCATTGGCTTTGCCTACGACATGTCCGGAAACGGCAAAACCGTTCTTCGCGGCGGCGTTGGCGTCTTTTACGAACGCGTTCAGGGCAACGATGTTTACAACTCTGCTTTGAATCCGCCCTTCGCCTATCAGCCAGGGCCAACGAACGTGTTCTTCTCAACTCCAACAACCAGTGTCAATACCGGCGCTACAGGAACTTCTTTGTACCCGTCGAGCCTGACAAGCATCAAGTACAACTATCCGCCTCCGGGCACCATGAACTGGAGCCTGGGTATTCAGCGTCAGCTGATGCCTTCGGTGGTTGCGGCGGTGCAGTATGTCGGTTCCTCCTCCTGGGATCAGAACGATACCCGCCAGATCAACACGTTGCCATTGACAAACGACCCGAGTAACTACTGGTCAACCTCCAACGCCACACCTCACTGGACATTCAATGCGTCCACAGATCCACGTTGGAACCCCACTTACTCTGACCGTTATGCCGTCCAGAACAGTCAGATCGTCGCCAACAAACTGCGTCAGAATCCCGGCTTCGCAAACATCAACCAGGAAGAAAACCAAACCAACGCTCATTACAATTCCTTGCAAACCGGTGTACGGTTTGAGAACAAATGGGGACTTACCACCCAGGTTGCATACACCTACTCGCACCTTCTTGACAGTGCACCTGGTACCGGTGATCTCCAAACGCTGAATAACCCCTTCAATCCTGCCTACAGCAGAGGATCGGGGTCGTACGACCGCCGTCACATCTTCAATGTGAGCTACGTTTATGAACTGCCGTTCGCCAGGCATTCATCGAACGCGGCATACCGAACCATCGTCGGTGGATGGGGGATCTCCGGCATCACTGTGTTCCAGACCGGCAACCCACTGCAGATTACCTACAACGGAACCGACACGCTCGGCTTGGGCGGAGGCACCACCAACCGTCCGAACCTTGTCGGGAAGATTAAGTATCCCAAGACTGTTGGCTCCTGGTTTAACAACGGCCAGAATGGGAACGCCAACCCCTACACCGATCCGACCGCACCTTGGTTCGGCGGCGGAAACAACGGCTTTGGCACCGCCGGCAAAGATAACGTTCGCGGTCCCGGCCTCAACAACTGGAACCTGAGCTTGATGAAGAACATCAAGCTCACCGGAGCCGACAACGCCCCAAACGTCGAACTGCGTTTCGAATCCTTCAACACCTTTAATAAAACGCAGTTTAGCGGAGTCGATACTGCCAATCACGACGGCAACTTCGGCCAGGTCACGTCTGTATACAGCAACCGAGTTCTGGAGCTAGGCGGCAAGTTCCGCTTCTAACTCCTCCACACCAACAAGCAACAAAAGCGGCGGGCTGATGGCTTCAGCTCGCCGCTTTGTTATGACTCCCGACCAATTTCTCAGATCGGACCCCTTAGTCCCTGCTCTTCTCAGCTCAGCCTTAGATATGTCTTCGACAGCCGATCATGCCAGCTCATCTGGTCTTCATCGAAGATCGACCAGAGCATACCCAGTCCGACAGGCAGCACCGAGATGAGCATCGCCTTCAGCCGTCCCTTGACCTGCTCGCGTGTGAGCATGTTCTCATCGAAGGTGCACAGCGACAGTTGGGCGTACCGCATCCCCGGCGTGACCTTCGCAAAGGTCAGGAAGAACCATTCATACAATGCCGCAAACCCCAGCACGGCCAGCACGGCGACGACCTCGAACACGCGCTTCCCCGGCAGTTGGTCCACGTTCGAGGAGATCAGATAAATGGTCCCGAACACCAGTCCCATGATCAGCGCCGCATCCACCACCGTCGCCATCATGCGCCGTCCGAAAGGCGCCTGATAGAGCTTGTGCTCGTCCGGAACGAGCGCATAGTAGTCCGGCAATTGATCCGCAGGCGGCTCCTCGTCGAGTTGCATCTGCTGCCAGCTCGACCCGATCCAAACGGGATCGCCCACCTCGACGTTTTGAACCGTCGGCTCAGTTGAAACCGTATTTGGATCAACCTCGAAGATACTTAATTGCTGGGAATCCGATTCACCGGGGCCATCGGTAAGCCGCGGTCGCAGCCGCCGAGTCGCAATAATCTCTCGAGGAAAATGGATCAGATTCGCAGGAATCGGCTGCGCCTCGATCTCTTGGTAAATCGGTCCCGACTCATACTGTTCCTGGGCAGCCGAACCATATTGAGCCGGGGAGAAAGCCTCCGTCCGTGTCAGACGCTGTGGCATGTCCGGCTCCCAGCGAATCTCCACGCCCGTGTGACTCACCGGTTCCGGCTCTGGATTGGCCTGCGCCTGCCAGGACGGCTCCGGGGCAGAGTCGTAGGACTGCAACTCCGGCTCCTGATCCTCGATCGCAGTCTCTATCTGATTAAGGACGGCCTGAGCCGCTACCTGCGCCTCAACCGCTGCGCGGGTTGCAGCTTCGGCTGCTCGGACAGCAGCCCTCGCCTCCGTGGCTTGAAGTTCGCTATAACTCGGCGCTTTCGCATAACGCGCGGCAACGCGTGCTGCCGCAGCGGCTGCACGGCTATTTGCCGAAACGTGCTGTTCCGTAAATTCGTCATCATCGAAGACAGAAATACCCTTGCGAGTCTTATGCTCCGCAAGGCGACGATTGACCTCCTGCTTCCACGTTGGCAGCGGTGTGGGCGAGCTAGGCAGTGTGCTCAAAACTCTAAGTTCCCTTCGATATTTCGAAACCGCGCCGCGCCACTCCGCACGCGCAGTTGATTCTCTAATAACCTTCGGCAAGCTCTTATGCCGCCACAGGCCCGGACTCGGCACGCGCATTTGCTATGCTGGCCTTGGTCCTCGATGCATCCTCGTAATTTCGTGTTTATCACGCTGATGACCCTCTGTCACTTGCAACTTGCAGGACAGATGTTGACCAATCCGTTACCTCCTCAGCAACAGACCTCCAACGCTCTAAAATCATCTGAGCAAACGTCAGACTCGACACTTCCCGACGATCCCGGACAAGAGGCGATTCCCGTTGCCACTCCTGAACCTCTTCCCTCCACCGGAGTACCCCTGCGTTGGGATGCAGGCATGCAGACCTGGTCTGGTGAAACAGTGACGCTCTCGGGAGGGGTAGTGATTCACTACCGGGACTATGTCATCCACGCGGATCGCATCACTTTCAATCGCTCCACAAGCGAACTGCACGCCGAAGGAAATCTCCAGGTCACGGGCGGTTCCAGTGATGCCTACATCACCGCATCGCACGGCGACATGCGCCTGAATATGCATACTGCGCGCTTCTACGACGTGCACGGTTCCATTGGCGTTCGCCGGGCAGGTCGCACCGTCGTGTACTCGAATTCCAATCCCTTCCTCTTTTCCGCCCGGGTCCTTCTCCAGACCGGCGAGGACAGCTACAAAATCGTCGACGGCACCATGACCAATTGCCGGATTCCGAAACCGGACTGGCAGATCATCGCGCGATCCATTACTGTCGCGGATGACAAAGCCACGACCCGTAATTCATTTTTCAAGCTGCTCGGAATCCCGATTATTTATCTCCCCTATCTCAGCCACCCCGTCGAAGTCGCGGGCCGTCAGTCCGGCTTTTTGATCCCCGTAATCAGCAACTCCACAATCAAAGGCCTTACCGTTGGCGAGCAGGTCTACATCGTTCTCAGCCGAAGCATGGATATGGTCCTCGGTACCGAGTACTACAGCAAGCGCGGATTCGCGCCGAACGGAGATTTCAGATACAAGGGTCCGGGTCTCGACCATTTCACCATGCGATGGAACGCGCTTTTTGACCGGGGCTTCAAGACGCCACCTTCGACACAACTTGTCGATCAGGGCGGAGCAGATATATTGGCTGACGGACTTGTCGATCTCACTCCCACGACCCGCGCCGCCGCCAATGTCGAGTACCTCTCGAGCTATGTCTACAAGCTGGTCTTCAATGACAACTACCAGCAGGCCGTGAGCTCCCAGGTGCACAGCACCATCTCGCTCACACACGTACATAACGGGCTCCTGCCCTCCGCCTATCTGGAACGGGTTCAGAACTTCGCGAGTTCCAACGAAGGAGACGAAGTCCGCATTCTCCACCTGCCCACTTTGCGATTCGATGTTCTCGATGAACCGCTCCACACATCTCCACTCTACTGGCGTCTCGGCTCGTCCCTGAGCTATCTCGGCAGATCCGAATATAGTTTCCATGTTCGCAACATGGGCCGCCTCGATCTCTATCCACATCTCTCTCTTCCGATGGTTACGGGCGGATGGAGCTTCGTCCCTGAAATCGCCCTTCGCCACACCTTCTACACCACTAGTCAGATTCCCGATTTGACCGGCGCGAACGCGGGCACGCCAACCGTCAGTCACGATCCCCTGAGCCGAAGCGATGCCGAAGCGTCGCTCGACATCAGGCCGCCTGCATTCGAGCGCGACTTCACCGTCGGCCACCGGATCCTCCGTCACGTCGTCGAGCCCGAACTCACGTACCGCTTTGTGGGCGGCATCGGCCACAAGGCTCGCAACGTTCCCCTTATTGACCCGTCTGACATCGCCACCAACACTAACGAAATCGGTTACTCGGTCATTCAGCGCTTTTACACACGCCCGCTTCATCCGCAGCCCTGCGGCACTAGCGACGAAGCAGACGAAAAATGCCAGAACAATCTGCACGAGTGGGCCTCATGGCAGATCGCCCAGAAATATTTCTTCGACTCAGATTTCGGCGGGGCCATCATCCCCGGCCGCCGCAACCTGACCGATACCACCCTCGACCTCACCGGAATCGCCTTCCTGACCAATGCGCGCAACCTCTCGCCGCTTGTCTCGCGTCTCCGCTTCGAGGCTGTCAGCAATCTCCGGATCGAGTGGGACATGGATTACGACCCCAAGGCCGGACGCCTCGATGCCGACAACATCTTCGCCGGCTACAGTCATGGCCGCGCTACCGTCGGTCTCGGACACTCTCTGCTGAACGCCGTGGATGAAAAAGGCAGTACCGCCTCTCTCGTTCAAAGCCAACAGCTTCAGCCCTTTTTTGAATATGGTCGCCCCAATGAGGCGGGTTTCAACCTTGCCGCAAATGGCGGCTACGATTTCGTCAACCGCGCCATGCAGTACGCCGGGGTACAGGCCGTGTACAACTGGAACTGCTGTGGCCTCAGCGTCGGATACCGCCGGTTTGCCCTCGGCTCCGTCCGAGACGAAACGCAGTATTTGTATAGCTTTACGATCGCCAACTTCGGCTCAGTCGGCGATATCCGCCGCTCCAATACCGTCTTCCACGACATCAACCTGCCCCCGGCCTACTAGCCGTACTGCAAGCCCTCCGTTGCTTGCTTTTCCTGCACTGATCCGTCCACCAGACAGTAACGTTGCAACGGTCCATTCCTGCCTCGGCATGGGGCTTGCTGGGATATCCTTGCAGGAGAGGAATCACATTTGTCACGCGTTCATTTTTTGACCGGCCTTTTGGCTTTAAGCCTGGTCGTTGGGTGTAAAGCCCAGACTGCTGCCTCCAGTTCCCCTGATGCTGCCCTGAATCGCCGTATCGAGGTTATGGTTCGCTCCCAGTTCGGCGTCCCCCCCGAAGTCTCCGTTTCACTTGGCCAGCGCAAAGCCAGTCAGATCGCCGGTTACGATTCTCTTCCCATCACACTGTCGCACGGCTCTTCAAAGAAAGAAATCGAGTTCCTCATTGCGTCTGACAATTCGAAGCTGGCTCGCCTCGAGACCTTCGACCTTGCCAAGGATCCCGTCTTCAATATCGATGTCGCCGGCCGTCCAATTCGCGGAAATCCGAACGCAAAAGTGACTGTGATCAACTTCGACGACCTGCAATGCCCTTACTGTGCGCGGATGCATTCGTCCCTGTTTCCGGAAACCCTGGACCGCTACAAGGACAAGGTGCGCTTCATCTACAAGGATGATCCGTTAACCGAGATTCACCCCTGGGCCATGCACGCGGCAGTTGACGCGAACTGCATTGCAGCACAGAGCCCGCAGACGTATTGGAATTTCGTCGATTACATCCATGCTCACGGGCAGGAAGTAAGCGGCCAGGACCGCAACGTCCAGAAGAGCTATTCAACACTCGATCGCATCGCCCGCGAAGAGGCCACGGTCGCAAAGCTGGACAGCACCAAGCTTGATGCCTGCCTCGCCAAGCAAGATGACTCGCAGGTGCGCGCATCAGCAAAGGAAGCAGAAGCGCTGGGGATCGAAGGAACGCCCGCGCTCTTCGTTGACGGTGAGCGTATCAATGGCGCTCTGCCCGCCGAGCAGGTTTGGATTGTCATTGATCGGGCCCTTCGTGCTGCGGGAGTTCAACCTCCGCCGCCCGCACCGCCCGCGGAACCTGCCGCAAAGGGCAATTAACATCTGGGCTGCTCCGTTTTGAAAGACTTTTGCTCTGGAGCCAGTGCTAAAAGCAGCAGCCCCGAATCAGAGGCTGACGTAGTCGAAACCCGCTGCGGGATTTATCCTGTATTACCGGGAAGACGGCCGGCTCCCGAGGAGATTAAAGATTGCAAGTCGAAGGGTTCTTTTTCAAGCGCCGCAAGCCGCTTGCGCTGGTACTTTCAAGCACTTTTCTGCTGATTGGTCTCACCGCCTGTAATCATGCAGCGTCGCCCGATGTGACGGCCACCGTGAACGGAAAGGACATCTCCCGTTCCGATCTCGACAAGGCTTACAACAACTACAAATCGACACAAGGCGAAGCGCCCCAGGCGCCCAGCTCCGAACAGGCCAACATGGTTCGTCTCTCTCTGCTGCAGAAGATGATCGACGAAGAGATTCTCCAGCAACGAGCCGGCAAACTGAATCTGTCCGCGTCTGAAGAAGACGTCAACGCCAAGCTGACTGAATTGAAAGGCCTCTCTACTCAGGAAGAATTCGACAAGCAACTCAAGCAGCGCAACATGACGTTAGATGATCTCAAGCAGCAGATTCGGCGCCAGCTGACCTCCGAAAAGCTGATGAACAAGGAGATCGAATCAAAAATCGCGATCACCGACGCGGACATCAACAGCTACTACACGACCCACAAATCCGAGTTCAACGTGATCGAGCCACAATACCGGCTGGCCCGCATCGTCGTTTCGGCTACTGCTTCTCAGCAGCCCGGCAACCTTCCCGGGACCAAGGCGGTCAGTGACGTGGAGGCAAGAAAGAAAATCCAAACCGTTCGCAATCGGCTCTCCAGCGGAGAGGACTTCGGTACCCTTGCTACGAACTTCTCTGAAGATCAAAATGCGAGTTCGACAGCGGGCGACATTGGCTTCGTAGCGGAATCTAATCTACAGACTGACCCTGCGGTATTTGCTGCCATCAACAAGCTCAAACCTGGTCAAGTCACCGACGTTCTGCCCGTCTATGGCGGCGCCGGACCGGCCCAGCGCGTAATCGGATATGCGATTTATAAGCTCATCTCCCGCGAGCCCGCGGGTCAGCGCGAGTTAAGCAATCCCAGCGTCCAGCAGAGCATTCGCCAGAATCTTCGCGAAAGCCACGCCCAAATGCTTCGCCTTGCGTATTATGAGGTACTCCGCGACGACGCCAAGATCCGCAACTACTTCGCCGAGCAGATCCTCAAGCAGGGCGCAAAGTAACTTAGCGCTGTTATGTAAGAACAGCCGCTCGGGCTCTGCACAATCGGATCACACTCGCCGTCAGCAGCCCTCCTGTGCTCAATCTCCTGCGTCCAGGCTCATTGCTGAGCAGCAGGGCGGATGTATGAGACGGTCAAGGCGCTTCGGCCGTGCCTGAAAGCACAACGGCCTCCGCATTTCGCGGAAGCCGTTGCCGTCTGAAGGCGAATTAGAGTGATCGATCTATTTGAAGTTGCCGCTTGAGTCCATTGTGATTCCGCCAGGCCCTTGGGATTTCTTCGCCTCGTTCTCCTTGCGGGTTCCCATGGCTTTCGAACTCCAGTCCTTTGCGGCAGCAACATCAGCCTTGACCGCATTGGGATCCTGATAGTCAACGTCCGCTTTGCGCCGATAGGTGAGATTCAGATACGACATGGCATCGTCATAGTTCGAACGGTTTGCAAGCGCCTGGTTGAGATATTGGAGCCCTTCTGTTACCAACGGCTCATTCTCGTCCTTGATCTGCTGCAAGACCTTCTTGGGAGCCTTGACGTTGCCTTCGCCGTCATCATTCATGTTGACTGTGGCGAGCGCTTTCAACGTGTTCTCGTGTGCCAGGGTCCAGTCAATGACGCCAATCGTGTAGGCCGCTTCTGGGTCCTTCGGATCGGCCGCCAGCACCTTCTTCTGGTAGTCCTTCGCCTTATCGAATTGCTTGATGCTGAAGTAGATCGAAGCAATGTTCTTAAGGCTGTTCACATCGTTCGGTTCCTTGTTCAGAACCTCCTGGAAGATATCAATCGCCTGCTGTGCGTTCTTCAGGTTGTCAGGGGTAGTTAGGCCGGGAACGACATTCTGCGCAAGCGCAGTAGCCAGGTAGCTCTTTGCCATCGGAAGGTTCGGATCCAGTTCAGTCGCCTTCTGAAAATGGCCGATTGCCTCTTCGTAGCGGGCCGACTTGTATGATTCCACTCCCTTGTTCAACTGATCACGGGCTTGCAGTCGGTTGCACCCGCCCATGGAAAGCACCATGCCGGCCAATGCAACCGTGAGCGCCGTAATACGTGCGGGTCCATTCATGTCGTTTCTCTTCTCCTTCAGATCGTGCGTCGCGATTGCGCACCTTGAAAAATCATGCATCTGGTTTCGGGCGGGAGAAACCGAGACCAGGATGGCCAAATTGTACTCCTACAACCTTCAAGCCCACTGTGTTCTTTAACCGAGCCGATCTATGGTTCAGCCGCAATTCCCGGCGTCATCAATCCAATCTGGTCGATTCCCGCCGCATGGCCAATATCGATAACCTCGGCCATCTGCGTGAAGCTGAGCGTATCGTCGCCTCTCAGAAACAAAACGCGCTGGGCACGATTGGCGTAGATAGCAGAAAGCCGCGCTTGCAACTCCCCCTGCGCGACTCCCTGCTCATTGATGCGAAACTTCACTGCGTTTGCGCCGTCCCTCAATACCTCCAGAACGACCGCATCCCCTCCTCCGGCACCCTTTGCAGATTTAGGCGCCGCCGCAACCTCACCTCTCGAAATCGTGGGAACGATGACCATGAAAATGATCAGGAGCACCAACAGCACATCAATCATCGGAGTGATGTTGATCTCCGATGCCATGCCTTTGTTTCCTGTCATAGCAGCCATACAGTGTTCCCCTTTCTTCCCGGAGGGGAGGATCTTTGCCGTGCCTTACTGACCTGCCATGATCTTGGGCGTCATCAGTCCAATATGATCCACGTTCGCCGCCTTGGCGATATCGATCACCTCAGCGATGTAAGCGAAATTCAAATCGTCGTCGCCCCGTACAAACATGACCCGCTCAGCACGGTTCGCATAGATCTCCGTCAGCCTGGGCAGCAGATCGGCCTTGTTCATTTCCGTCTCATTGATCTTGTAGGTCGGAGCCGCACCCGGACGATAGCCGACCTGCACAACGATCGTTCGATCGTTCTGCGGTGGCTGCTGCTGCGGATTCTTCGGAGGCTGCGGCACCAGGGCGTCCAGGCCCTTGGGCGTTACCGGCACGATGACCATAAAGATGATCAACAGCACGAGCAGAATGTCGATCATCGGGGTGACGTTAATGTCACCCATCGCGCCGCCGCCGCTGCTCCCAGATGTCATTGCCATGGCTTCAAACTCCTCGTTTGCTGCAATTCGTTAAATTAGACTTCCTCAGCTCGGTGCTTACTGCGCCCCGCCACCGGGTCCTTCACGCTTTTGCGTGAGCAAACCGACCTCGTCGACGCCTGCGGTACGGACCGCGTCGATCGCGTCCTCGACGCCGCGGAACTGCGCCCGCGCATCGGCGCGAATAAAGATCTGCTTGCCCGGCGTATCGGCCAGCTTGTCACGAACCTTTGCACCCAGTTCCGAAGTTGCTACTTTGTTCTGGCCCAGGAACACGCCCCCGTCGCGCGTAATCGCTACAACGATTGCATCTTCCTTGTCTGCGTCCGGCATCGGCGTGGGATTCTCCACCTTCGCCATATCCACAGCAACCTTATTCTGCAACATCGGGGTGATGACCATAAAGATGATCAGCAGCACAAGCATCACGTCCACCATCGGAGTGACGTTGATGTTTGAGTTGACCTTGCTTCCTTCGTTTCGAACCGCAATTCCCATGTTGGGCTCCGTGCCTTAAAGATTCATCTACCGGAAGGCCTCCGGCTCTAACCCAAAGTGGACGCGTGACCGGCTGGAAATCCCGGGCAGGAGAGCCTGCGCCCTTCCTGCCCGCTAGAGAATTTCTCGCTCGGCCGCTTCCTGTCGTCTAGCGCTTGCTCTGCTTAATGAAGTAGTCGATGAGTTCGCTCGATGAGTTATCCATTTCCACATCGAACGCCTCAACGCGGCCTGTGAAGTAGTTGAAGGCCATAACAGCAGGGATCGCCACCAGCAGACCGAATGCCGTCGTCACCAGCGCTTCCGAAATACCGCCGGCAACTGCGCCGATTCCAGAAGTCTTCTGGGTCGCGATCTGTTGGAACGCGTTCAGGATGCCGACGACTGTTCCGAACAGTCCGACGAACGGAGCCGTTGCACCGATGGTGGCCAGAACACTGAGGCCTCTCTTCAGCTTGGCGTGAACGATCGCTTCGGCGCGCTCCAGTGCGCGTCCCGAGCTCTCGATCGTCGCTTCGCTAGCCACTCCGCCGGATGCACGGAATTCCTGCAGACCGGCCGTGACAACCTCAGCGAGGTGTGACTTCTTATTGCGATCTGCGATTTTGATCGCCTCTTCAAGCTTGCTGTCCTTGAGCGCACCGGCAACCTTCGGTGCAAATTCGCGCGACTGCTTGCGAGCGGCGGAGAAGTACAGGTAACGGTCGATCATAACGGCCAGCGACCAGATCGACTCGATGAACAGGAGAATGGCAACTGCACGTGCCAACCATCCCATATGCTGCCACAACCCAAGCGGGCTGAAGCTGACTGTCTGCTCTTCCTGGAAGAAGAGGGCCAGGCTGTTGACCGTATGCGAAGCGAAATGTGCGAGCTGAGCGAGAATCACTTGAATCGTTCCTCCTAAGGAGTTTGTGATCTGAGACTATCCGTTTGAACGGATTGTTTGCAGCCGAACCAGAAAAATCTAAGGCCGATACTTCTTTTCTCCCACCCTCCGCACTTCAACACAGCTGGAGCCGTCGGGCAGGAGCATTCATCTCGGATTTCAGTGTTCCCTGGTTCTGCGATTACGAATGCGGCTCTTTCGGGATTCGCATTCAGGTCAAAAACAAGGCTCTTTTCCATCGAGGAAAAGAGCCAAAGATTCGTCTAGCCGCCCAGCGTGAAGATCACGTTGATTGTGGTCTCCACCTCAACGGGCTCATTGTTAAGCAGGTAAGGCCGATAACGCCAGGTCTTCACCGCGTCCAGCGCCGACTGTTGCAGCATTGCCGGTCCGCTGATCACGTGCAGGTTTTCGATTGTTCCCTGCTTCGAGATCGTTGCCTGGATAACCACCGTGCCGGAAACGCGTGCCGCCTTTGCGATCGGCGGATACACCGGCTGCGTCTTCTGGATTAACATACCAGTCGCAACACCGGCCGAGATATTTACCTTCTTCGGAGGAGCTGCCTGTACCTTCGGCCCCGATCCGGAACCAAACACGCTGCCCATTACACCGCTCGAACTGCCGCCCAGACCCTCGGCGCCAGCGACGCCAAACGAACTCGGAGGCGCTTCCTTCTCCGCGACCATTTTGATGTTCTTGGGAATCTTTGTCGGCGCGGTCAGCTGATTGTTCATCATCTCGGACTGCACGTGCACCACGTGCACAACCTCAGCCGGAGGTGGCGGTGGTGGTGGCGGCGGAGGAGGTGGCGGAGCGACGAGCAGAGTCTGCATCATCGCCTTCGGCAACGCCTCTGGGTAAATGAGCGGGTACAGGATCATCGCAATCAGAATGGATCCGTTGATGATGAACGTAAGCATCATCCAACGTCCGCTCTTGCTCTTGATCTTTCCGCCGGATTCAAATGTGGAATCTTCAAACATAGCCAGCCTCGAATCGGGGTATCGTTTACCTCTATTTAGACACCGCGGAAACACCAAATGTTCCCGCAATCCCTAACGCTCTCAGAAAGCGTGCTCCACCTATATCAGAACTACCCTGTACCTGCAAAGGTTGCAGCTAACAATACTTCCCTTACACTCGCGAGCGCTTTGCTGCCGGCAATGCTGCCGTTTTTGCGCTTCCCGATCTCCACTCCTGATATGCCACAAGCATCGGTGCCGCAATCGCGATCGATGAATACGTTCCGATCAGAATCCCGACCACCAGTGCAAATGAGAAACCCCTCAGAACCGGCCCACCATAAACGAACAGCGAAAGCACCGTCAGGAACGTCAGCCCCGATGTCAGCACCGTCCGGCTCAGCGTCTGGTTGATACTCCGGTTCACCACGTCCGGCAATGACTCACGCCGGCTCAGCCTCAGGTTTTCCCGAATGCGGTCAAAAACCACGATCGTGTCGTTCATTGAGTAGCCGACCAGCGTCAGAATCGCCGCGATCACCGTCAGGCTGATCTCCATCCCTTTGATGCCGAATGAATCCAACAAGGCAAATGCGCCAACCGTAATCAGCGTGTCATGGAAGCAGGCGATCACCGCCGCGACTCCATAGATGAGTTGGAACCGGAACCACAGATAAACCAGCATGCCCAGCAGCGAGTAGAGAGTAGCCAAAGTTGCCTGTTTCTCCAGCTGCCTGCCCACTGTCGGCCCTACAACCTGAACATTCCGGATACCTTCCTTGGGATCAAACGTGTTCGCGTCAAACTTGGCCCGCAGCGCGCTGTAGATTTGCTCGCGGCCCGTATCCAACGAAGATTCCGAGTGCTGTTCCGGAAGGCTGATGAGTACCTCGTTCTTGCTGGGCACGTCGTAGTTGACGATGCTCGCGTCCTGAATACCCGCGGCAGCCGTCGCCTGCCGGATCTGCTCGAGGTTGGGCTTCTGCTTGAACTGCACCTCTACCTGCGTGCCCCCGCGGAAATCAACGCCCAACGGCACAGGGCTCCGGCGGCCGCCCACGGGATGCGCCCAGTGAGCTGCCATCGAGATGATGCCCGCCACGCTGAAAATCAATGAAAAGGCAAGGAAATACCACTTCTTCCCCAGCCAGTCGATATTTGCATCATGAAAGAATTCCACTGGTTCTCTGCCTTCCTCTATTCAGGACTAGCTCTTCGCCCGGTCCCTCGGTCCCCTGGTTCGCTGTCCCTTAGATCGAAACGACTTCGCCCGCCTTCAGGTTGTTCACATGCGCATCAAAAATCACCCTCGACACGTAAACCGCCGTAAACAGGTTGGCCGCAAGACCAAACGTCAGCGTCACTGCAAACCCCTTCACCGGCCCGCTGCCAAACAGAAACAGAATCGCAGCCGAAACGATGGTCGTAACGTGAGTGTCCAGAATTGTCGTCCACGCATGCGCGAAGCCCTGATCCACCGCGGCCGAAGGCGCCTTCCCTGCGCGCATCTCCTCGCGAATGCGCTCGAAGATCAGCACGTTCGAGTCCACGCCCATACCAATCGTCAGGATCACTCCGGCAATCCCAGGCAACGTCATCGTCGCGCCCGAAAATCCCATGAATCCGAGCAGAATGATCAGGTTCAGAAACAGGGCCAGATCGGCATTGATTCCTGATCCCCTGTAGTACACCAGCATGAAGACCATCACCAGCAGCACGCCCACCACGGCTGCTGTTACACCCTGCCTGATCGAATCCGCTCCGAGCGACGCACCCACCGTGCGGTCCTCAAGATAGTTGATTGAGGCCGGTAGAGCGCCCGTGCGCAGCATCTTCGAGAGGATCGCTACTTCATCCTGCGAGAAGCTGCCCCGAATCTCACCCGAATCGCGGATCCCGCTCTCAATGTTTGCTACCTCCTTCACGCGACCGCCCAGCACCACGGCCATGCTGTGCCCCACGTTAGCGCTGGTGTATTCCCAGAATTTGTCACCCGCTTCGTTCGTCAGCGTGAAGTGCACTGTCCGTTGTCCCGTGTTTGTGTCCGTCCCTGGGTCAGCGGACCGGAAATCCGTCCCGGCTACAATTGCCACGCGCTTCAGGATGTAAACACTATCCGCGTCTGACCCATTGGCCATCGAACCCGACCCGTGCACCAGTTCCTCATCAGGAGGAAGGTTTCCCCCGACGGTGGCCAATGCTGCCTGCTCGTCGGGATAAGGTCCGCCTTCAACAGCATGGATCTCAAGTCGAGCCGTCGAGGTGATGATCGTCCTCACTCGGTCGATGTCCGAAATGCCCGGCAGCTCAACCAGAATCTGGTTATCGCCCAGGCCGTACTGCTGAATAATCGGCTCGGCAACGCCCAGAGTATCCACGCGGTCGCGGATCACTTCAATCGTGTTCTGCACCGTCCGGTCGTTCAGACCCCGCTCGATGTTCGGCTTCATCGTCACCGTGAAGGTGCCATCCGCGCTACCGCCGGCGATGTCATACTCGTTCGAGTACTTGTTGTCCAGCACCGATCGTGCCGCGCTCGCCTGCGTCGCTGTCACACCCTCAATCCGGATAAGCTCAGGCTTCGTCGGATCAGGCTTGGAGACCTGCGAAAACGACACCTTCGCCGCCTTCAGATCCTGCTCGATTCGTGCGGCCGTGTTATCCGTCTCCGTGTTGACAGCTTCTTTCACCTGCACCTGCAGAATCAGGTGAACACCGCCCTGAAGATCGAGACCCAGGTGGATGTGCCGCGTCAGCTTGTTCAGCATCGGATCGTTTCCGCTCAGGTTTGGAGCGTCAAAACCGAAAAACGCTCCATACAGGAAAACAATCAGCACCCCGAAGATGATGACAACCTTTTGCTTCAGATTTTTCTTCATTGGTCCAATTCTCTACTTGAGTTCAACAGTTGCTCGAATCCAACTTTGTAACAGGCTCTGACCCCGGGCGCCCTCGATTTCGGCTCCTGCCGGAGCAACGATCAAGATCCCGGAGCTTCCTGCGTGGTCACCGATGCGATCGCGCTTTTCGCGACCTCCATCTTGATGTTGTCCGGAGCCACACGAATAATAATCGCATCGTCCTTGATCGACAGAATTACCCCGCGAATGCCCCCCGCCGTCGTCACTCTGTCCCCTGTCTTGATGCTGCCGAGCATCGCTTGCCACTGCTTTTGACGCTTCTGCTGCGGCCTGATCATTACGAAGTACATCAGCGGAATCAGCAGCAAGAGCGGAAGCATCCCGAACAATCCTCCGCCTCCAGTCGGCGCTGCCGCCAATAATGTCAAACTCGTCGTCACACTCATCCTTTACTCGCGCCCCGAACCCCCAGATCACTCAGGCCGCAGGCAATGTACGCCCTGTGGGCGGCTGCCCGTTCAATAGATTTGTCTCCCGGAATCTGCCTGGCCTGCTGGTACTTCCGGCCACGCTTCGGAGCATCGATTCACTGCTTTGACCGGCAGACCTACTTTATCTCTCTGCCGCGGACATCACCAGTGATCCGGCTCACCTTTTGCTTCCTGTTCGACACGGTCTGCTCTCTAAAATCCGGCAGAATCGGCGCCTTCTAGAACTGCGCACACCCCACCCGCTTCAAAGAGAAGGCCTACTTGAGATAAGAAATGCGCAGCCACAAGCGTGTCAAGAACGCATACCGCCTTCCCTGTGCGCGGCTGCTTCGGAGTCAGACTACGAAACTCGCGTGATCTCTGCCTTTTGTCCCTGGGGATTGATCATGGCATCGAGCTCAGGCGCATTTCGTATCATCCTGGTGCTTAGGACCCGGAGCGGGTTCAGATCCCTTCAGCATCACCATCCTTGTAATCTTCTCGACCAGTGCGATGACGATGAATTGGTTGAGCGAGAGACCCTCTCGCTTTGCGATCTCGACTGCCTGCAATCTCGTTGAATGCGGCAGGCGCAATGGAAATGTTGCAGCAATTTTTCTCGGAGACATCTGACCTGAAATTTAGCTCGCGGGGAATTTCCCCCTGCATCGTCCTGAATTGCACGGGGATGGCTAAGCCCTGAATCTGAAGGGCCTTATAGACTCGCTATAAGCGCACGAAGCGGCTATTAAACCCGATTATCTCATCGATTCTGGTACCAGAATGTGATCAAGATCACTCAATCAGCCGTCGGGGCCGTATGGATGCTGTTCAGTGCCCTCCTGTTTGCTAGAAATGAAAAAGGAGGCCACCTTGGCGGCCCCTCAGAGGAGATTGAATTGATTCAGAACGCTGGCGGCTTTCGGCGGGACAACGGAAGAGCACTGGAAGAGAACCATCGTCGCTCTTCTTATGCGCGTTGGGCCTTGTCGCTGCTGATTTGCACGCTGGCAATAGTATTGACGTTCAACCACGTGGATGTGCCCGTCGCTCGACGGATGTACGGATTCTTGTCTTCAAGCGCAAGTCTGGCAACAGGTTTTGGGAGCGCCGTTCTCCTCGGCATTGAAGGGTCCGTTGCACTGGCTCTGGTATTCGTCCGGATTACGCGCGGGCATCTGTCGCCTTTTCGTGAGGCCATTGTCCTCGCATGCCTCACCTCAATATGCGCTTATGCAATGAATGACAGCACCCTGAAGTTTTTTTTCGGCGTACCGAATCCCGCCGCCGTCCTGCACGGAGCTCATCATGCCTTCAATCTCCTGAACGGCTCTTCCGGCAGCAGTTTCCCTTCCGGCCACATGGTGATCGCTGGAGCCTTCGGCGGTGTATTCATGCGGCTTTATCGCCCCAGTACCCTGCCATTTTCGATGCTCCTGCTCCTCGGGGCAGCACTGCTGATCGCGGGGGATTGGCATTTCATCAGCGACATCATCGCCGGAGCTTTTGTTGGCGTTTCGGCTGGCTTGCTGGCCGGCGAAGTCTGGCTGGCACACTCAAACAGGGCTGGCAACCGCGACCAGCAGCACCGAATCTAACGTCGCAATCACATACCAGGGGCTCCGGAAGAAGCAAGCCCCGAATCCCGTCTCGATCGTCCCAATCGCACGATGGAGCACCCCATGGCTCGCGGTATTAGCTTTCTCGCCGTTGCCCTCTGCCTTCCTGCCGTTCCTGCGCTGGCGGCCTTCGCCCAGACAAGCGCGGACCCAACCCCGACAGCGTCTCGCGTCTCCGATGTGTATGTAGGCACCTCCAAGGGAGTCTATCTCTACCACGCAGATGTCAACGGAAAGCTGTCCCTCGTCTCTGGTTCTCCGTTCTCAATCGTTGGCACTGCAATTGGCAGCAATCATCACTACTTTCTCAGCTACGGGCTCACCTATGTGCACGCCTACCCCGTGGCATCAAGTGGCGCCATCAAGACACAGGTATCGCAAATCTACACTCCCCATTACTCAGGCAGTGAGTGCGGAACAATCAAAGGCGGTGTTCTTGACCACTCCGGTCAGGTCGCCTATGCGCAGCTATATGGCAATCAGCAGGGAGGGGAGCAAGGTCCGTGCGCTGCACTCCAGAGTTTCAAGCTTTCAAGCTCCGGAGGGCTCTCTTTCCTCGGATCAACCCAATTCGCTACAGAGCTTCAGACCGGAATCGGCGGGTACGCCACTTTGATCAGCCTGAGCGGAAATGGAAATTATGCGTACAGTGCCTCATACGATCACGAATGCAACTTGATCACCTGGCAACTCAAGCGGGAAAGCAGCGGCGCAATGTTGCTGGACTCCTATGGAATTCTGAAAGTTCCCTCGACGCCTGCCGACTGGCGTTGGTATCCGTGGGTCGTCACTGCCGATCCCGCCAATCACATGGCAGTTGCTTTGGGCGCCGAAAGCGGTAGCTTCGGTCCTTGCGGTGACGTAGCACACCTTACCCAGCTCGCAGGCTTCACGGTGACTTCGGATGGGAATCTGTCCACCACGAACCCTCCGGACCATATGCCCGCGCCGCAGGTGAATCCTCAGATCCTGAGCGTATCTAATTCAGGCCAGTTCCTGGCCGTAGGGGGGAATGCAACCCACTTTGGAGAAGAGGGTTCACAAACCCCCGGCCTGCAGATCTTTCACTTCAATGGTGCGAACCCGATTGTCCTTTACAGCAATACGCTCATCACCGCTCCCATCGATGAGATCCATTGGGACAACACGGATCACGTGTACGCGCTTAGTAACGCCAATCACAAGCTGTACGTATATTTCGTTACGTCTAAATCCATCACCGCAGCTCCGGGCTCGCCTTACTCCCTCCCCTCTACGCCCACCGCGCTTTCTGTTGTACCTCTCCTGTGCAGCGCCCCAGCTTCAGATGGCGTCCACATCTGCGATCCTTCGAACGGTTCCAGCGTGGGCTCGCAGGTTCTTGTCGCAGCCTCCGGAAAAATCTCAGGAACACTCGATCGCATGGAGCTATGGGTGGACGGAGTTAAGAGGTACACCGGCAGATCGACTCAGCTCAGCACAACCGTTAGCCTGCGTGCTGGAAATCATCGCTTTGGCGTCTTCGCGGTCAACACAGCCGGTCAGAAGTGGAACAACGTTGTTTATGCAACGGTGAAGTGAATCGAAGGCATATGTGTGAAGGCCCGGACTGCACCCGCGGCGATTGGAACGCTTCCTCTTGATCGCGCGTACAAACCTACCATTTCGAGTAGCTCAGGCGGCGGCATGAGTCCCCGCCGCTCAGTTCACGAAAACATCTTCGCTGGAACGGTGATCCGAAGGGGGTTGGGCTGGCCCCACCGAGAGGGCGGCTTCCGCTTCCTCAATCCGCTTGAGCAGAATGTCTCTCAGCTTGCCCGCGTATTCGTCATCCAGCCCCAGATGCGAGTATTCGTCCATCACCTCGAGCGCGTAGCGAAGTTCTATTGCTGCATCTGCGCGTCTGATCTTGTCCACGAAATCCCCTTCCACTCCAGGGTTCCCATTGGTATAGATGCGCCGAGATCCATCCGGACCCGCGCCGCACCTTGTGGATATTCACTCTTCTGTAAACAACCTGTTCCAGCGCCTTCTGCTAATCCATGTTCTTCTGCCACTTACAGCAGCGCAGCTTTGCAGGCGATTTTATCCCGATTGCTTATGCTCAGATCATGCCGACACAACCGAAGCTCCCAAATCGCCGGCATACCGGAAGAACTCTAGCCTGGGAAGAACTGCGCGCGGCCCTTGCAGCCCAGGCCCTCGTCCAATAAACGCCGGATTGGAAAGAGTGAGATCAAGTCATCCAAACGAGAATACTTACAATAATGTGCTTTAGAATCAGCGGCTTAGTACATCCCGATTCAAAAACCGGCTGAATACATTGGATTTATCTCCCACACCCGGGGGGGAGGGGGTCCTCTTTGGGTACAGACCGGGCGGATAGCTGACATTTCGAACCGGGTAGATCCTCGGCTTCTGCTCTCTGTCCCTTGTTCCCACTCCCTGTTCCTAATCTCTCTTCTCTGATCCGGGTCATCAACCCCTTGCCACTCCACTCCGGTTCGGCGAGTCTGGTGGCATGATCGAATCTTTCGAGACTCTTCTTCAGCAGGCCGAAGCTGCCCATGGTCACATGTGCGCAGGCCAGATCCTCGGTGTGCGGATTGCCCTTCTCGGTCTCAAGACCCTGGGCATCGAAGATCCCCTCGGCTTTGACCGCAAGCGGCTCATCACCTACGTCGAAATCGATCGCTGCGCTACCGACGCCATTGGTATGGTCACCGGATGCAGGCTAGGGAAGCGTACGCTCAAGTTTCGCGACTGGGGAAAGATGGCAGCGACATTCATCGATCTTTCTCACGATGCAGGTGTCCGGATTGTCGCTTTGGAAACTTCCCGCGAACTCGCCCGCGAGTTACATCCGGAGATCGAAAGCAAAAGCGCTCAGCAGATGATTGCCTATCGAGAGCTCAAGGATGAGCAACTCTTCCGCGTGCACCGTATTTGCGTTCACGTAGATGCTGCCGAGCTGCCAGGCTATAGAGCGAACCGGGTGATTTGCGCCCGCTGCGGCGAAGGCATTAACTTCGATCGCTTCGAAGAGATCGCGGGCGAAAAGCTTTGCCTCAGCTGCGCACATCCAGAGCTGCGCTACTGGAGTTCACATATGTAGCTGCCTGCGTGGGTCCGATCGAACTCAGTTCGTCTTCGCCGCTGCCTCGGTGGAGTCGTCGGAGTCTTCGATCAGGACGGCCGAACCGGGAACGATTTCAAAGCTCACGGCGTCTCTGTCGGAAGGATTGAAAGTGACTCTGAAGGGCTCTCGCTGCCACTGCACAGCAGCGCAAACCGGTTCAGTCCGGCTCTCAAGGTCGAACCCCGAAAGCTTCTTGGACAGCACGGGCTTGTGCACCGCGATCTGTGCCACAACCGCATAAAGGCTCTTTCCGCTCGAAGTAAGGCCGCAGTAAGCCGCATAGTCGCGGAACCAGCTCACCTGGCTCACGCCCGGATCGTAATCCGGCAGCTTCAGGGCAGAAACATGACCGCTCACGCGATCCACCATCAACCAGGGCCCGCGCTGCCAAACCCATCGCGCAACACTCGATTTCTCTCCGGGCAATTGATCGTTCAATCGAATCGCCCTTCGCACCACAAACGTGCGATCCGTAACCTCGTGAGTTTCGCCGGTCGTCCACTCCTTCACGAGCCCATCAACGATGAGAGGTCGGATCTTGAGACTCTCTTCATTGAGTCCAGCGCCAGCAGGGTCACCGATGCGCGAATATGGAACCCGCTTGACCGCTCCCAAACCGACCACATGAACCTTGCGCGGAGTCGCGCGGAGTAACGCAGAACTGCCAATCCAAACTGCGAGTGCTGCAATGCATGCTGCGAACGTCCTACCAACCTGCATGACAAACCCTGCTTCCTAACTCTGTGCTGCCTCCACTGCGCGGGCAACGCGAAATGCAGTGCCCTCTTGCATATGAGACGCGAGAATCTGCATGCCAACCGGCAATCCAGCTCTTGTGGCGCCGCAAGGAACGGTCACGCCACTGATTCCTGCCAGACTTGCCGTTACGGTGTAGATGTCGGCGAGATACATCGCGAGCGGATCGCCTGTCTTCTCGCCAAGCTTGAACGCCGGCGTTGGCGCGGTGGGCGTTACGATCGCATCCACATCCACAAACGCGCGAAGAAATTCGTCCGCAAGGAGGCGACGCACCTTTTGCGCCTTCAGGTAGTACGCATCGTAATAGCCCGCCGACAACGCGTACGTACCAAGCATAATGCGGCGCTTCACCTCTGCACCAAAGCCCTCATCGCGTGAGTTGCTGTACATCTCGGATAGGGTGCCCGACGAGGGCGAACGATAACCGTAGCGAACGCCATCGAAACGCGCCAAGTTCGCGCTTGCCTCTGCAGTCGCCACAAGATAGTAGGTTGGAATTGCGTAGCGCGTATTCGGAAGCGAAACTGGCTTCACGCTGCAACCCGCTGCCTTCAGCGCGTCGATCCCCTTCTCGATTTGTTCACGGACTTCAGGGTCAAGTCCCTCGCCAAGATACTCAGGAGGCACGCCAATGCGAAGACCTTCAGCGCCCTTGTCGCTCTCTACAGCGAAGTCCGCAACCTCCACCGAAGAACTCGTCGCATCCATCTCATCACGGCCAGAGATCACACTGAGCATTGTCGCGGCATCGCGTACATTCGAAGCAAATGGACCAATTCGATCCAGCGATGAAGCGAACGCTATCAGTCCGTAACGCGACACACGACCGTAAGTCGGCAACACACCCACAACTCCACAGAAGCTCGCAGGCTGCCGTATCGATCCGCCTGTGTCTGTTCCCAGAGTTGCGACCGCCAGATTCGCTGCAACGGCTGCTGCGGAACCACCGCTCGATCCACCTGGAACCCGGTCAGGATCTACCGGATTTCGAACGGGCCCGTAGGCTGAATTCTCGTTGGACGAGCCCATCGCAAACTCATCACAGTTCAGCTTGCCCAGCAGCACAGCGCCCGCGCGCTCAAGCTTTGCTACCGCCGTTGCGTCATAAGGAGGTTTGTAGCCCTTGAGAATCTTGGACCCCGCGGTGGACGGAGCACCGCGCATCACCAACACGTCTTTGATTCCCAACGGAATTCCTGCAAGAGGTCCGACGGAATCGCCCTTGCGCACCGCATTATCGATCTGCCCCGCCTGTTCGAGCGCCCGCTCCTTTGTGACGCTCAGATAGACGTTGAGGTGATCATTGACCTGCTCGATGCGGCGATAGTAGCTGTTGGCAAGATCCGTAGCTTTCACGCGAGCGGAAAGTATGCTCTCCCGCAGTTCTGAGAACGTCTTCGGTTTGTCCACGTAGCTCGAGGCGTTGAGATTTTCTGTGGGCACGGATGACTTCCTCTGTTCGGTGATTTCTACCGCTCAATTACCTTAGGAACCTTGAAGAATGCCTGGTCGCTTTCAGGTGCCTGCAGCATGACTTCAACGCGGTTGAGCGAAGGCTTGATCACGTCCTGGCGCACCGAACTTGCTCGGCCTGCTCTATCCAATTCACTCACCTGCGCCAATGGAGTCACCGAGCGCATGTCCAGTTCGTTGAGTTGAGCAACGTAATCCAGAATGGCATTGAGATCATGCACCATGTTGCCGGTCTCATCAGAAGTGAGCCTCAAATGAGCCAGGTCGGCTACACGTTCGACATCTTCGGCGGTGACTTTAGCGGTCATTATTCGAGTTTTCCATCCAGCGTTCTGACACCTGCGGGCTGCCCCACGTTGACCGTAAAGCTGTCCAGAATGTCGTATCTCAAGTATAGCCGTTCAATGATTATCGGTTTGCTTCGTAGCCCTCTGACCGGAAATCTAGTCCACAATTAGCTTGATGGTCGTATTGTGCGAGACTCCACTTGCGGTCGCAGTGACGACGATGGAGTAACTTCCCGCTGGCGTATTGCTTTTCGCAGGAGCGGGCATTCCACTGCTCCCACCGCCAGCGCCCGCACAGCTTGCGATGCCGATCGCACCGGCGAGCAGCGCTAATGCCCACCGGCTTCTGTTTCTCGATCTAATCGCAAACGGCAGAAACAGGAGAGAGAGAAAAGGAAGCAAGCGCGATTTCCGCGTCTCGCTAGACGTCGGAAGGCCGGCAGTCGAAGAAGAAATGCCTGTCGAGATGTTCACAGTCATGCTGCCGCTCATGTTGGCCGGCACCGATTCACTGAGCGGGTTGAAGCTGCAGCTGGAATTGGCCGGAAGTGCACTGCATGAAAGCGTAAACGTTCCTGCCGACCCGTTTAGAGGCGTCACCGTCAGTGTAAAGCTGGCCTTTTGTCCGCTCGCGATAGTCTCGCTTGTCTGGCCCGCAGTCGCGATGATGAAATCGAATCCTAATCCAGAAAGCGGAACCTGTACGGGAGCTGCAATCGATTCACCTGCGATAGTCAGCCTGCCCTCTTGCGGTCCAGCATTGGAAGGCGCAAATGAGATGTCCACCGTGCACGCATCTCCAACGTCCAGAGATGCACCGCAGTTGCTCCCTACGAGAACGAATTCAGCTGATGTTGAGAGCTGAAGATCATGAAGAACGACCGGACCGATATTGGTCAGTGCCAGCTTCTTGATTGCGCTGTGTGTTCCGACTCCGGCGGAGCCGAATGTTAACGATCCAGGCTGGACTTGAATGGCTCCAACGGCGCCCCCGGCACCTACGAGAACGGCTATCGCAGGATCGGTGAACTCCGGGGAACTTGCGGAGACCGTCCCGTTGACTACGGCATTAGCTGCAGGTGTGAACACTACTCCTATTGAACAGCTTGCACCGGGGCCCAAGCTGGAGCTACAGGTACTCTGCGTCAGGCTAAATGGCTTGGAAGCAGAGATGGACAGCTCCGATGCGGCCGTGCTGCTGTCGTTCGAGATTGTCGCAACCTGGACAGCACTGGCCTCACCTAGCCTCATCTGAGTGAAGCTCATCTGCGACGGAGTGATCGTAATTCCCGACCTTCCTTGTCCGATTCCTGTCATAGGGACCTGCACCGGAGCTACGCCGGAAGTCGAAGAAGAGACCGTGAGAGCCGCGCTCAGTTGACCGATAGATCCGGCGACGAATGTAAGCTGGATCGTACAGCTACTGGCTGCTGGTAAGCTGCTCGGGCAGGTACTTTGCCCGAATGAAAAACTCGTGGCTGCCGTCCCTGTGATCTGGAAGCCAACATCTGCCATTGGAACTCCGCCGGAATTCGTAATCGTAAGAGGTACGTTTGATCCCTTTTCTCCCACCACTTGTGAGGGAAATGCGATTCGTGTCGGGCTGACTTTGATTGCGGGGGCTAAAAGCCCAGTTCCCGACAGCGGCAGAATTTGTAAACGGATGGCATCGGAGATGGTTAGAACGCCAGTAACAACGCCCTCAGTTTCTGGCGTAAACACGACAGAGATCACGCATCTTGAGTGAGCTCCCAGTAATGCGCCACAAGTGTTCGAGGCCTGAAAGCCAGGGGTGGATGTTGCTGTAATTGAGGGCAGGGGAAGATCTCCATCGTTGAACAGCGTCACGTCTTGCGGACTTGACCGCTGGCCGATGGCGGTTCCTGGAAAGGTGAGCGACGATTCAGAGAGAGAATCGGTCGCGGCTGCCCCACCAACTCCCTTGAGCTCGACCTTCTGAGTTCCGGCATCGTCGACAATGAGCAGAGTTCCAGTTGCCGTGCCAGTCTGAGTCGGAACGAAAACGAGAGAAATGGCACAAGCGCTGTTCCCCGCGAGAGTAGTGCCGCAAGGGTTCGCTGAAATACGGAAAGGAAGCGTGGTTGCAACACTGGTGACGCTGACGGTGTTGGATGCTGCGTTTTGAAGTGTGATCGACTGCGAGTCGGAAGTTGAGCCGATTGCGATCTGACCAAAATCCAGTGTGCCCGGAGAAGCAGTCACCGAACTGTCGGAAAATCCAGTCCCAGCGAGAGCCACATGGATCGGACTGTCGGAGGTGTTGGCCTCAATTTCGAGACTTCCATTCGCGGGACCGACGGAGTCGGGTGTAAAGGTCACCTGAATCGAGCAGCTTGCTCCCGCACTTACTGATGCGTTCTGACAGTCGTTTGTTTGGCTGAATGGCGCGTTCACGGAGATGGCGGAAACAGAGATTGAGATCGACCCGGTATTTCGAAGGGTGATGGCCTGCGGTGAGGTAGCTGAACCAACACTCTGTATCGGAAAGGTTAGCGAAGTCGGAGCAATCGATGCGCTTGCAAGCTGCGAACCTTGCGACCACAGAGGAATCTGCCAGATTCCTCTTCCGTATGTTCCGGCACTGAGAACGCCTGACACCGCTACCAAATGCGTGATAGGGGCGTCCGGAAGGCCGGAGCCTAAGAGCGACCAACATTCATTTCTTCCAGCGACGCACGTACTGATATCACGGGTTGAGTACACGCCATCGTCCGTTGCTATATAGGCTGTGGAGGCATCTCGCGAATCAATCAGGATGTCGTTTACGGGGATATTGCGAAGATTGGATCGCAGATCGTACCAATGGGCGCCGCCGTCTGTTGTGCGATACACAGTGCAGATCGCGTGGTAAAGATCCGAAACGCCCGCGATTGTGACATACACGGTGTTGCCCGATGGATCGTGAGGATCGATGAAGATGCTTGAGATGTCCATTCCGTAGTAGTTGAACGGGATCTGGTCGTTTGCAACGGGGTTATACGTGAGATCGCTCCAGGATGACGGAGATGAACCACGGGAGACGAACGTAGCCTTGAAAATGTGTCCGCCGATGATCGCACCTCCGTTTCGCGACCCAAATATCCCTGCGTAAATGACCTCGCCGCCGCCCTGAACTGGCATTGCTGCAATTGAACGGATAAGGCCGTCACCGCTGCAGTAGGTATGACCCGAGATGCCGTCGAGAAATGGGCTAATGGCGTTCGCGGCGGTCCATCCGGTCCCATCTGAAGGTCCTCGCCACATCCGGCAAGTGCCAATCAGAAGCTGCGAAGGATCCAGAGGATCAATCAAGAATGGTGCGGGGGTGGTCATCGTGAGACCATCGCCGGACACGTCGGCATTTCCGATTACCGGAGACGCGCCAAATGCGTCCGGTGTGCAGTTGTCGGATTGTGAACAACGGTATATCGACACACCCGCACTCGCGTTCGCGTACCAGTTCTCAGGTATTGCGTCACCGATTGCTACGGAACTTCCTTCCCCGGCAAGAATCTGTGGCCATGTGCTGTTGGGATTTGAGTTGTTTTTGATTCCTGCGACGCCGTTGACCCCGAGGCCGACCATCATGTCGAAGGGTGAATTGCCCGTTTGAGAGATGCTCTCGATCTCGGCGAGAGAGCCCAATCCCTGGTTGAGGTTCTGAAAATGATTGGCATCATCTGAGGCGCACACCGAACTGCTTTCATTGATGGCGTCCATCGAGCGCCAGAGTCCGCTGTCGTTTCCGATCAGAACCTCTTGAGGGTTCGCTGAGTTCCATGCAAGCGCATGCTGGTAAGGGGCTACCTGCGCGCTCATGCAACTGTTTGCGTTTGTCGTATTCCGCCATTGACAACCCACAGCAAGGCTGCAACGCCATAGATCGTTTGCGCCTGCAAGGAGGATAGTGTCCTGCCCGGACGGAACAGCTGCAAGTACCAGGTCATAATCACCATTGGCGATCGTAGCCGGTCCGAAGGGTGTAGCTGTCCGAAATGAGTCTGTGCTCCACTGTTTGGAAAAAGCGATCGTCTGGCTCGTACAGTTTCCATTGGCCTTACCGCACGTGTCCTGCCAAAGTCCCTGGTCCTGGTTATATAAATCAACGGTCCAAGCGAAGGTATCTCCAGTCTGCGGATTTACCGCAATCGCGCCGCGCAACACGGGGCACGCTATTGAACCGGTTGTTCCCCGGTTGGAGGGACACATCTGTGTGGTGATTGTATTACCCGGTTGCGAAACCATTCGGGTCCACGTGATGCCGTCCGTCGATTGATAGTATCCGTGGAATCGAACGGCAGCGATGAAGAGCTGTCGAACTGGATTCCAAACGACAGCAGTTGCTGAGTTGCCATTTGGCTGGGCAAAGGAAACTGTCGGTCCCTGCACATCATTCGATCCGCCATCCGTGATGCGAGCGAGGGACCAAGTTTGACCTGCATCCCTTGAGTAGTAGATACCAGCGTAGCTGGTGTTTTTCGAGGGCGCGTTTACGAGTGTGCCTTCGTAGGACTGCGATACGGCGGCAACCACAAGTTGCGGGTTGATTGTGCTCCAGGCGAAGCCCGCGAACCCCTCACCCATGAATGAATAAACCTGGTCAGTGGTGTATGGAATTGCGGTCCAGGATGCACCACCATCTGCAGAGCGCAGAATCCCTGCTCCGTAGTAGGAGTCGAGAGCATCATTGGGGTCGCCTGTTCCGGCGAGAATCACTCCTGTTCCACCGGGCTGGACTGTGATTGCGCCGATGCTGATGGAACCATATCTGAAAGAGTCGAATGGTGAGGGAGAATCCGTCAGCGGAGTGAACACCACGTTTCCGAACGCGGCGGCATTCTGTGAGCTCCATACACCACCTCCTGTAGTGCCGATGAATACATGGTTGCCGGTGACGTCGGCTGGATCGATCGCGATGGACGAGACGCGCCCTGTTACCAATCCGTAATTAGGCGTTAAGACGGAAGTTGGACCGATTGGCTGCCACGCCATCGTCGACGATGACGTCAACTGCGGATTCATCATCGGGTTCAGGCGAAGCGACAGAGCTGAGGACTGGCGGAGCCGTGAGGGCAAGTTGTGCCGGCGCAGGAAGCGTCGAGCCTGGAGGACGCGAGGTGGTGTGTCGGCATCAGGCTGCTGAGGGCTGTGGGCCGCAGAAGGCGGAAGCGCGCAGAAGCCCACGGCGACAACTATCGCCATGCTGGATCGTGCGGCGAAGAAACACAACACAGATCTGAGGAAACGCTCAACCAGCGAAATCGTCACGCGCTTACAAGGTCCGATTCCTGCCTCCCACACTGATCGTCCGAGGGAAGCTGAGGGAATCCGATGGAATTACCTAGCGCGGAGTATGCAGTAACCGGGATTAATAACGTGTCCCATTCTAGGACGGGCTCTGCAGTGAGGAGATGTGATGACCGCTACATATCCGTGTGAAATAGACCGGGCTCAGAACAGCGTGTCGGCTGTTCCACTGTTCTGGGCGATGTAGGCTTCCGCGTCGAACTTCTTCGCTGTCGAGTTGCTTGACATTGGACGAATCAGGCCAAAGATGGGGCGGTTGAACCAGGGTCGATCGTGCTTGCCGACAATTGCCCAGGCAATGCCCTGATAACCGTTCGGATCGCGGCCGTCGAGTTCGTAGCAATCGTTGAGGACAACAGCCCATTCATAAGCACGCGCGGGATCAGGAGCCCATTGAAGGATCATCTTTGCCCAGTACATTCGCATGTAGTTGTGCATCCAGCCTTGGTGGATCATCTGGCGCTGGGCTGCGTTCCAGAGGTCGTCGTGCGTCTCGGCGCGCTCAAGTTGGTCGAAGGTGTAACGGTTCGGACGGTTATCGCGGGTGTGTTCAATCAGGCTTTGGCGAGCCCAAGGTTCAGCGCATTCCCAATTGTCGTAGTTCGGGTTGTATTTGACGAAGAGGACAGAGAGTTCACGCCAGGCAATGACCTGGTCGAGGAATCGGTCACAAGTGGCGCGTGAGGCTTTGCCCTTAGCGCATGCTTCCTCGACAGCGAGAGCGATGGTGAGAGGGCCGATGTTTCCGAAGTGGAGATAGGGCGAGAGACGACTTGTGCCGCTCAACTCGGGATGACTGCGCTTTTCGTCGTAATCCTTGAGGCCGTGATTGATGAAGGTATGAAGGTGCTTGAGAGCTGCGTGCGTTCCACCTGTGAAGGAGTCTACAGGACCGATGGTGCGATCGACGGTCTTGTAGCCTGCGGTGATGTCGTCAGCGACTGAGCAACTTGCCAGGGACTTTGGCTTGCGCCAGATCTTGCACGGCATTGGAATTGTGGACGCGATGAGGAAGTTCGGGATCGCTTGCTTCAGGTGCGGGCGCATGTGCTGGACAAGGAAGTAGTCACGACCGAAAACGCTTGAGGGTACGACTACATCCGCATCGACTGTCCAGAACGGGAGCTTGAGTTTGCGAGCGAGAATTTTGCGCCAGCGTTCGGGCTCGCGACAAGGATTCTCGTCGCCAATGAGGATTGCGGCGTGAGCTTCTTGGAGAAATTTCTCGAGAGAGTTGTCCGGATAACGACGAAGGACGAAACCTACTCCCCTCTCAGCAGCGTCGGCCTGAACATCCCCGAGCCCCTGCTGAAGGAAGTGGTAATGCCGGAGGTTTGCATTGGGATAGTTAGGAATTACGGAGAAGAAGACAACGACAGGAAGGCCAAGGAGGTTGGCAGCGTCGATCGATGTGTCGAGGGCGGGGTTGTCATGGATGCGGATGGCACGCTGCATCCAATAAACGACACACTTGCCGTCAGGGCGGGGCGATCCGTCCCGACGAATGTGGACGCGGGGATTGTCGGCGAGTTGAGCAAGAGGAGTGGGGATTGAAGAGCTGAGCATGCCAGCTTCTATTGTCTATGCGCCTGTTCGCCGAAGAAGGGTTTGGAAATTCTTCCCCTCTCCCATATCAACAAGCGTGAGCGGTGATGTGCGTGTGGTGAAATGGGGAACCAGGTGACTACCGTGAAGAGCCGGGGCTCCCTGGGGATGTCCCCCATACTCTGCAAGGAAATCTTGTGCTTTCAGCTACTTGCAAATTCGTGTCGCACGTAAGTCGTTTTGATGCAGCAGTTACGACACAGAGTCTAGAAAACAAACAATTTAACTTGCGCGTGGCCCAACGGACCACTCCCTGCCTTCGATGTTGAACGGCACGTCATCGCTCCGCCCATTCTGTGGAGAGTGGTTCAAGTGTACCGACATGCCCGAAATATCCGGCAGGATCGCAGGTCGCTTTTTGCAGTCTGGAATGTTGGAGATGAGCCACGACAAGGGACTCTGTGGTTGACAGCGAAGCGGAGCGCAACGAGACACTGTGAGTTGGCTTGGAGATCATCGTCACGATTCAGCACAGCCGCGAGGAAGCATTTCCGACACTGCCGCGACAGTTTCCTTCGATAGCGGACACGGTGTGCGCATGACCAAAGTGAAAAGCAGTTGTCCGTGTTGGCAAGATGCCGGGTGAGAATGCCGGAGGCAGACGACGGCGAAGTGCGGGGTCTCACCGGTAATATCCGATCGGGGGCGTGCCGCAGATTGAGAAATTAAAAGATCTTGGCCTCAAGTTCGAGGTCGATGTTGATCGGCCGAACTCGGTTTTGGGGTCCGTGAGCGAATCGGCCATGAGACACACCTATCGAGGTCCCGATTCATTCGAAGCGGCCACTGGGCGGAGATGCGTCAGCAATCGTACGACGACAGCAAGGGTGAGTAGTCCTGCTATCCATGGGAACCACGTGCCATACCGAGTGAAGATCGTCTGGTCGTGTCGGAGCGGCACATTCACCAGCAACGAAGCGAAGCCTTGGCGGTTGGTTGTTACCTCGCCGAGAATGCGCCCTCGATCGTCGGTTACCGTAAGGAATCCGTTCTTAGCTGCGTGTGCGATCGCATATCCGCCCTCGACCCCGCGCATGATAGCGATGTGTCCGTGCCAGCCCCGGTCTATGTCGAAGTCCCATGCGGGATCGAGCAGCAGGTCAATCCCGGCGCGTCCATAATCGAGAGCGGGGTGAATGAAGTCCATGTCTTTACAGATCGCGACCCCGATGGGGAAGGCGGGTTTGGATAGCATCGTGAGCGAGGTACCCGGTGTCAGATTCGATTCAAACGGCGGCAGCATATGCTGCTTGTCGTAGGTAGCAATGGGCTGGCCCGGTGTATAGATGCGTGCCTCGTTGAAGGAATCTTGTGCGACTACATGCTGCACGCCGATGATGAGAGTCGCGCCTGTGCGGTCAGCCACAGATTGCAGAAGAGGGTCGATGATCTTTGCATCAGAATCGAGCAGCCGGCCTGTTTTCTCTGGCATCAGAACGATCTTCGCTCCCTGGCGGGCTAGTTGCTCCGCCCGCTCGGCATAGGTTTGGATGAGCTGCTGCATCTGGGGCTCTTTCTCCGCGAACTCGACAGCATCCGTAGCCAGCAGACCAACTTTAATGTTCTGCCCGGGCTTGTTCTGTGCTGCCAATCGGACTGCGCCGAAAATGATGGAAACGGCGAGAAGAGCAAGGCCCGATCCCATGGCGAGAGCTGCGCGCATGCGATGCCTGCGACGGAGATACACTCCCGCGGCAATTGCCGAGGGGAAAAACAACAGCAAGAAGGTAATGCCCCACGGCCCGGTGAGAGACGCAATTTGCAGGATGGGCAGAAAGCGGCCTTGCGTATAGGCCAGGCTGCCGGCGGTTCCATTGGCGGGCACAAAGCTGGCCAGATATTCGCAAAATGTCCAGGACGCGGGCAGCGCGATTAGAGCAGTGAACACGGCCCCACGCTGGAGGAGGCCACGGAACAGAAGGACACCCGCCGCGAAGAGCAGCGAGGCGATGGAAAATGGAATCAACCAAGCGATGACGGGCGCACGCAGCACAAAATGCAAGTAGTAGAGCATTGTGAGACTGCCCAGAAGCATAGAGGATGTCGCGGTTATGGCGGCAAGACGCCACGATGTCGTCTCTGCGGCGAGCAGCAGAACAGGGATGGGCGCAAACCACATGAATGGCCACAATGGATCCATTCCGTTCCCAATGAGGAAGAGCGCGGCAGTGGAAAAAATGGCAAGGGCCGCAGAGAGAGCAGGGCGGTTAGCAACGAAGGCCATTGAGGTATCTCCTGAAAGAGCGCTGGTGAAGAGCGCGAAATTGTTTTTCGCTTTGGGCCACGCGACCGCCTAAATACAGCACGATGAGTCCATGCGAAAGCGCGCTGAGTTCGAAGGCAATCTCGATTGGATCGTCAGGTCGCAATTCACCGGCGTGCATCGCCTCTTCAAGGATGTTTACAGTTGGATTGAACGTAGGCGAGCGCCCTGCTTTGAAGTCCCGGGGATAGACCCGGGCTCCTTCACGGGGCACAAGAAACATAAGCTCGTACAGGTTCGGGAACTGCAAGGCTGCGTCTAAAAACAGGTCCGCCACCTGCGTAAGCCGGTGCTCAAAGCGGCCTTTAAGGCGAAGTGCTCCGACCCGAGCCGCGAGTTCGGTGAAGCCCTCGTCGGCAACGGCATTTAACAAGCTCGCGCGGTCTGCATAGTGACGATAGATTGCCATTGGAGTAATACCAACCCGTTCCGCAACGGCCCGCATCGCGACGGCCGCCAGGCCTTCCTGGTCGAGAAGAGTTCGCGCCGCGGCGAGGATAGAAGCGGCGGTGCTTCCTTTTGGTGGAGCAGCATTGATGGATTGGCTCATATGTGTACGCCGTATACACCCGCTTCTTAATATGTATACACTGTATACTGCGGTATCGGCAAGCCTGAAATGCGAGCGATCGCTGGGATACTTCATGCCAACCAGCACGCCGAAGCCGGCTTATATTGTCGTCTCGTGGCCGGCGAAAAGATGCCCCAGTGCCTGGACCGTGTTGTGGTCAGGGGTGAATGACGTCGACGATTTCCGAGTCAGATTCTGTCCAGGCGGCGGGCCCTTCGTGCTTTAGCCGATGCCTGGCTTCGTCCCAGTGGAGATGAGTGATGGAGCCGGCGCCCTTTTCGTAGGCGTAGGTGGTGCCGTCGTCGGAAAAGAGGGTGAAGTCGGCATCGGCTCCGGGATAGATGCGAACGGAGGCGATGGCTTGCGGCTGGTCGGTGCTGAGGATGGGTGAGCCGAGAGGGATGATCGATCCGGCGCGAACGAACAGCGGGAGCGTGTCGATGGGGGCGTTAGCGGTGATGGTCTGGCCGCCTTTGAGGCGCTCGTTGGTCCAGTAGTTGTACCAGTCCGAGCCCGCGGGGAGGTAGACCTTTCGGGTGGTGGCTCCTTGCTCGACGACGGGGGCGACGAGGAATGCGGGGCCGAACATGTACTCGTCAGGGATATCGGCGACGTTGGGGTCGTTTGGGAAATCCATGAAGAGGGCGCGCATGAAAGGTGCGCCGGTTTTGTATGTGCTGTAGGCGAGGGAGTAGGTGTAGGGCAGGAGCTTGTAGCGAAGGCGAAGATATTTTTCGAGGATAGGCTCGGCCTGTTTTCCGTACGACCAGACTTCGTTGTGCATGCGTTCGCCGTGGGCGCGCATGACGGGTTGGAAGGTTCCCCACTGGAACCAGCGAACGAAGAGCTCGGGGTAATCTTCGTAGCCGTCGATGTTGTCGCGAGCGTCGGAGCCGTCGATGAGGGGTTTGTGGGCTGCATGGTAAGTGGGATAGATGCTGGGCGCGAAGAAGCCGGCGATATCGGTGTCCCAGTAAGGCAGGCCAGTGGCGGTGAAGTTGAGTCCGGCGGGGATGGAGCGCTTGAGCATGTCCCATGTGGCAGTGATGTCGCTGGACCAGAAGACGGTGCCGTTGCGCTGAGCTCCGAGGTACGCGGCGCGTGCGAGGATCATGACGCGGCGGCTGTCGCCGAAGTCGCGGCGGAAGCCGTCATAGACCGAGGCGGTATGGAAGAGCGGGTAGACGTTATAGTAACGCGCGCCTGAGCCGATGGAGAAGAAGTCCGCAGCGGGATCGATGTCGGGTTCGGTTTCGTCGAGCCAGAGGTAGTCAAAGCCGTAGGGCTTGATGTAGCGATCGCGGATTTTTTCCCACCACCAGCGGGCGGCTTCGGGATTGGTGGTGTCGATGTTAGGTCCGATCACTGGGGCGAATCCGCCGGGATCGGGGGTGCCGTCGGCCTTGTGAATGAGCCAGCCCTTCTGTTTGAGCATGGGGTAGAACTGGGTGTCGGCGGCGAAGTGGGGCCAGACGCTGAGGAGGGTTTTGACGCCTTCGGCGTGGAGCTGGCGGTTCATGGCGGCGGGATCGGGCCAGCGTTTCGGGTCGAGATCCAGCTCGCCCTGCTTGGTCATGTTGAGGAAGTCAACCACGAGGACATCGAGGGGGAGGTTGCGGTCGCGGTAGCCTTTGGCGATGGCGAGAGCTTGCTCCTGCGTGGGATAGATGGCCTTGCTCTGAATGTAGCCGTAGGTGGCTTTCGGCAGGATGTGGGTGACACCGGTGAGCTGGCGGTAGCCCGAGTAGATTTCGTCGGTGGTGTCGCCGGCGATGACGAAAAAGGAGACGCGGTGGTCGATCTGAGAAGACCAGACATTCTGCTGATTGAAGCCCAGGTCGATGGTGGTCTTGGAGGGATTGTCCCAAATGAGGCCGTAACCGCGGTTAGAGACCATGAATGGTACACAGACGTTTTCGCCGCCGATGTGGGAGTAATCGTGCCAGCAGTTGACGCGGTGATCGCGGAGGTTGAGGGTTCCCTGCTGTTGCTGGCCGAGGCCGTAGTAGTGCTCGCCCGTGGGTGAGTCGAAGGTGGCAGAAATGTGAAAGCCAGGGTCGTCTTTTTCGGAAGCGGTGGCGGAGGACGCTTCGGGGTTGGGGAACATGGACCAGCGCCGCATGGTGAGGAGCTGCTTGCCGGAGGCGGTGGTTACGGTGATGGTGTCGTCGAAGGGGTCGTGGCGATGGTCGCCGGGCGGGAAGTAGATGTCGCGGAGCTGCTGGTTGATTTTGTCAAAGGGGAGGTGTGGCAGGGGGTGCTGATTCCCAGAGGCGACGCGCACTTCGAGACGGGCGGAACGGAAGACGTCATAGCCGGGATCTTCTGTGTGAGTCCAGGCGGAGTTGGAGGGTGTTGCGACGAAGCCGTAACCGGGGTGGGCGACGGCGGCTTGTTGATTGGTGCTCAGGGTGACGCGCACGATGTTTGGGCCGTAGGGCTCGACGGAGATGGTGCGACCTTCCCGGTGGAGGACGAAAGACTGGTCGAATGATTGAGCCTTCGATGCGAGCGCGAGCAAGAGGGCGAAAAAGAAGCTCGGGATCTTTCGGGCAAGTGGGAGAGCGAAGGCAAAAAGAGATTCAGGCAAAACTGAGAGTCGCATGTATTTCCCCGAGGACGTGGAGTCACGCCATTGCTGTTCAGTGAGCAAGGATACGGCATCAGGTTCGGGAGCAAACTAGAAACGAAAAGGCCGCCCGCGGGCGGCCTAGCGCAGAATGTTGCTGGATTAAATTACCAGCGGCCCCAGGCGCGGGTCCAGTAGTCGGAGAGGGTCATGCCGACGAGGATGAGAAACGTAAAGACTCCGGCGCCGACGGTGAGTTTGGTGAGTTTGGTGGAGTACTTGACGTGCATGAAGAAGAGAACAACGAGGATCATCTTGAAGGCTGCGATAGCGAGGGCGACGACTGCATTGAAGACATACATCTCGACGTAGGAGGCTGCCACTGTCAACCCGGTCATAGCCAGGAGAATGCAGACGATGGTGAGGTAAATGCGCGGGCTGACGATGTGGTGATGGTGCTCGTGCTGCTCGATGGACTCGAAGTTCTTGTCGTGAAGTGGGCTCATGGCATTGATCCTTATTGATGCCGACTGATGAGGTACAGCAGCGGGAAGAGATAGATCCAGATGATGTCGACGAAGTGCCAGTAGAGGCCGAAGTTTTCGACGAATGTGACGTGGCCGGTGGTGTAGGCACCGGCTCGGGCTCGGAAGATCATGAACACGAGAATACCGATTCCGATGATCATGTGGAGGGCGTGCATGCCGGTCATGGCGAAATAGAGGAAGAAGTAGAGTTCGGTGTGCCGGGCCATGTCGTACGACAGCGGCTTATCCTTGTATTCCTTGTAGACTTCGGGGTCGCTCTGGGGGTTAAGGAACGACTGCATGCTGTAATGGAAGCCCGGGACGTGATGCTTCTCGATCTTCTCTCCATACTCGATGGTCTTAATACCAAGGAAGACGAGACCGAGTATGAAGGTAATAGTGAGGCAGAGAAGGAGCGTGCCCTTCTTCTTCATCTCAGCGGACCACACGGCCATGGCCATGGTGAATGAAGAAGTGATGAGGACTGCGGTGTTGGCGGTACCCCAGAAGATATTAAGCTGGTGCGACGCCTCAACGAAGGCGGGGTAGTACCAGTTGCGCATGATCAGATATGCGGTGAAGAGGCCGCCGAAGAACATGACTTCAGTGATCAGGAAGAGCCACATGGCGAAGTTGGTGGCATCGCTCTGCTGGGCGTAGGTTTCGAAGTGGTGGCGCTGATAGGGCAGGTGCTCATGATGAGCACCCTCGGCAGCGCCGTGCACGACGACCTGGTTTGAGACTACCTGGCTATCCGACACTGGCAACTTTCTCCTTCTGGCCTTCTAGCCATTCATAGTCGTACGCTTCGTGATCCATGATAGGGATCGCGGGGAAATTTTCTGTGAGGGGCGGAGACTGCGTCTGCCACTCGAGGCCGGTGGCCTGCCAGGGGTTGTCACCGGCGATCTCGCCATACTTAAGGGACCAAGTAAGGTACAGGATCGGCAGGAGGTAACCAACGCCGAGGATGGTGGCACCGGCGGTGGAGAATACATTGAGCACCTGGAACTCAGGGGGGTAGGCGGCGTAGCGGCGCGGCATACCGAGGGTTCCGAGGATGAACTGCGGAAAAAATGTGAGGTTGAATCCGATGAAGGTGATGAGAGCAGCGAGCTGCGAAATCTTCTCGGGATACATGCGGCCGGTCATCTTGGGCCACCAGAAGTGGATCCCGGCGAGGAAGGCCATCAACATTCCGCCCACCATGACGAAGTGGAAGTGAGCGACGATGAAGTAGGTTTCCGTGAGATGGATATCGGTTCCGGAGGATGCAAGGAACACACCGGTAAGACCGCCAATTGTGAACAAGCCCATGAAACCGAAGGTGTAAAGCATTGGGGTTTCAAAGGTGATGGAGCCTTTGTAGAGGGTGAAGGCCCAGTTGAAAATCTTGATGGCCGACGGGACGGCGACGAGCATGGTGAGGAGCGAGAACACCAGCATGGAGTAGTTGGAGATGCCCATGATGAACATGTGATGGGCCCAGACGAAAAAGGCGAAGACGGCGATAGCCACGGAGGAGAATGCGACGGCGGTGTAGCCGAAGACGCGTTTGCGGCTGAAGGTGGAGATGGTCTCGGAGATCACGCCCATGCCGGGAAGAATCATAATGTAGACAGCCGGGTGCGAGTAAAACCAGAACAAGTGCTGAAACAGTAGTGGGTCGCCGCCATAGTTGGGATCGAAGACGCCGATGTGCACGGTGCGCTCGAGGACGACCAGCACCAGGGTGATGGCGAGGACCGGCGTGCCCAGAACCATAAGAAGGGCGCCGGCATAATTCGACCATACGAATAGCGGCAGCCGGAACCAGGTCATGCCCGGGCAGCGCATCTTGTGGATGGTGACGATAAAGTTGAGGCCGGTAAGGATGGAGCTGAACCCGGCTACAAACACCGCGGTGGCAGCGGAGGCGACGTTAGTGTTCAGGTAGTGCGTGGAGAGCGGTGTGGTGAAGGTCCATCCGGTATCGACGCCGCCTACGCACATCGTATAGATCATCAAGATGCCGCCGACCATATAGAGGTACCAACTGAGCAAGTTGACCTTGGGCAGGGCTAGATCTTTGGCACCGACCATCATGGGTATAACGAAATTGCCGATGGTTGCCGGGACGGATGGCACCAGGAAGAAGAAGATCATGATGATGCCGTGCATGCTGAACACCTTGTTATAGGTGTCCGTCGCCATGAGGTCAGACTGCGGGGTCAGGAGCTCAAGGCGGATGAGTCCGGCCAGCGCTCCTCCGATGAAGAAGAAGAACGTGATCGAGACCAGGTAAAGCATTGCAATCCGCTTGTGGTCACCGGTCAGCAGCCAGCTCAGGATGCCCTTTTCCTTGGACATGAAGTTCATCCTGGGAATACGCGCGGTGGACTGATCGGGAAGACTGACGATTGTTGCGGTACTCATTGTTTCACCATCCCCTGCCCAGCGGGCTTTTGTCCGGCGGGCGTTGCCGTACCTTCACTTTCCGGCAGCAGAGTCGTGGTAGTGGTCGTCTGCTGAATGCGGTAATCGGAGTTGAGTTGCTTGATGTATTCGACGAGAGCGATCACGCCATCTTCGCTGACCTGGCCCTGATAGGTGGGCATAATCGGCGCGTATCCCTGGGTGACGTGCTGCGAGGGATTGAGAATTGCATCGCGGATGAAAGCTTCGTCTGCGAGTTGCGACTGGCCGTTGGCGAGCGTGAGCTTAGAACCGTAGACATTGGCGAGGTTCGGACCACGGGCGTCAGGGCGAGCGTTGTGGCATGCGGTACAGCTAAGGCTGGCGAACAGGCGCTCTCCGTTCTGCGCGAGAGATGCGCCGCTCGTGGAACCGGCGAGCCAGTGCTTGTAGTCGTCGGGAGTCATGACGACGACATCACCGATCATGTGCGAGTGGTCAGTGCCGCAGTACTGGGTGCAGAACAAGTGATACGTGCCGGGTGTTGTGGCCTCAAACCAAACGGTGGTGTAGCGACCCGGAATGGCCTCACGCTTTACGCGGAAGGCGGGAATCGAGAAACTGTGGAAGACGTCCTGGGAAATAAGGGTGAGCTGAACAGCGCGACCTGCAGGAACGTGGAGCGAATTAATTTCGTGCTGACCACCGGGGTGCTCTGCCTTCCACATCCACTGCTTGCCGACGACATAGATATTCATAGCGTTGGCGGGCGGAGTGTAGACGCGGAAGTAGATGAGCGCGCCCCAGACAAACATGATGAGGAAGAGGCCGAGCGGAATGATAGTCCAGGTGGCCTCGAGCATGGTGGAGCCCTCGATCTGTATGGGAACAGGGTGGTTCTTCTTCCGGTACATGATGGAGAAAGCAGTGACGAGCAGGATGACGACGGTCAGACCGACAAGGCTGACCAGCACCATGAAGAAGAACAAAGCATCCGCCTGCGGAGCGATCTTGGAGGCCTGGGGCGGATAGAGCGAGAAATTCGTCAACCACTTGACGAGGAATTGCCAGAGTACTGGACTTATGTGCGACATTCCGTTATCCGTTCACCTTTATTCCTGTGTTCCTGAAGAAAGTTTCTCGTGAGCCGCGCGGTAATCCCGGCGGAACATGATCCACATAAAGCCGCCCAACAGAACCAGCGTCATGGCGCCGCCGAGTTGAACGACGCGGGCGACGATGAGCGAGTGTTTGTTGGTTTGCGGATCGTAGTGGTAGCAGTACGTAAGAATGTTGTCTACGGGCGAGCCAATGCGATTGCCCGACGCTTCGACGAGTCCCAACCGAATGTCCTTCGGCGAGTATTCGACGCCCATGTAGTACTGAGCGAGCTTGCCCTGCGGCGTCACGATCTGTATGGAGCTTGCATGCGCGAATTGGGTGAGCTTTCCATCGGGGCCAGGAATCTTGACATAGCTGAAGCCGACCGCTTTCGTAAGCGCGTCGATACTCGGCTGCGTGCCGGTCATGAAATGCCAGCCGTCGGCGGTTTCGGGGTGGCCGTAGCGCTTGAGGTAGCTGCGCTTTTTGGCTGCGGCGAGGTCCGTGCCTTCTGTGGGATCGATGCTGATGACAAGGATGTTGAAGTCGCGCCCAGGAACATGGTCAACCATCTGCAATGCGCTGGTGAGGCCGTTGAGTTCTTCGGAACAGAGCATCGGGCACTGATAGTAGACAAGCGCCAGAATTGCGGGCTTCTTGCCGAAGTAGCTTGCGAGTTGGACCTGCTTGCCGCTGTCATCAGTGAACGTGAGGTCCAGCGGAATCTGCTGATTGAGGTGCTGGGCGATTCCGACACCGTTCAGGATATTGGGCTTCTCGTTGGTAGGGCCGATCTGCTTTTCGCCATACCGGGAGACCTGCGCCAGAGCCGGCGTCAGCGCGGCGACGCACAGGAAAGCTGCAGCTGCGATGCGGGCCGCGTTCCTGATCATTGCCGTGCTGTTGATGCTGTACATACTGCGAAAACCTTCTGCGGATGGGTTGCCGCGTTCCTCAGGGGCTAAAGCCCCGGGTTGATTGAGTTGCTCTTCGTCACGACTAAAGTCTGCCTTGACACGTTGCCTTGTCCCGTTCCGGTATGACTAATCGTGTGTCCTTCTACAAACCGTACCCTGCTCTGTTACGGCAGGAGCGAAGTCGTGCCCCGGTATTTGTCTTGCTCTGTTGCGGTACAACTGAAATCGTGGCCTGTTACAAACTTTGCTCTTTTCTTGCTACTCGGGATGAGCTTCCTGGGTGCCTGTGCCATTGCCTTCTCCCTGGTGCGTGTATAGCTCTTCGGCTTTCTGTGTTGCGGCCAGGTCTTGTTCGTAGCCGGTACGCGCGAAACCGCTGGTGAGCGGCATCGTGATCGTTGGTTTCTGGTCCCCTGCGAGGAGCGGCGCCTGCTGGGCTTCCGGAGCAACCGGGAGTCCCTTTTGCGCGATGATCTGCATAGCGCGCTCGATGGGGATTCTCACCTTGCCTTGCGACCTGTCGACCCAGCTGTAGTTGTCGAGGAGCAGGTCCTCACGCGCGTGGAGGTCGGCGACATCAAGGTTGCCGTCGTCGGTTTGAACGCGCGGTGTTGGGAATCGTTTCGTCATCTCCGCGATTTTGTTCTGGAGATCGGGGCTGGCGGGCATGTTGCCGAGCGTACGGATCTGCGCGTCGGCATCGGTGGTCCACTTGGTATTCGGGCCGTCTTCTCTATTCAGTTCTGCGTTGATCAGCTTGCCGATACCGTAGGTCACAACGCCGCAGACTGCCACGAAGATGGCGAGCGAAGTGAGGAAGACGATGATGCCCGTGACCTTAACATCACTCTGCTCATAGCCCGCCGAGGCGTCGATGTCCTTGGGGCCGTGTGAGCCGAGCATTTTGTGCTCGTCGGGTTCGTTGTGATCAAGCGTGGACATGTTGGGGCTCCAGAATCTCCGCGACATGCGGATCGTTGGTCTGCACCAGCGGGCGGGTCTTCAGGTTATGGCTGTAGTACGCGACCCAGAGAGAAATCATCGCGACAGGAACCGCGATGTACTCGAGGATTCCCAAAGAGAAGTGCAGGTTGCGAGATGCATCCTTGAAGCTGGGCTCAATAAGCCAGAAGAGGTCAAAGGCTTTGGCAAAAATGATCCATTGGCAGACGCGGATCATGCGCTTCTTGTTGCGTTTGATATCGCGCGAGAGCAAGAGCGAGAAGGGGATAACCCAGTGGAAGACGAAATCGAGGAAGATGATCACACCCCAGCCGCCGCGAACGCGATCCAGGTACCAGTTGATTTCATCAGGAAGATTGCCCGACCAGATGATCAGGAACTGGCCAAAAGCCAGATAGATATTGAGCATGACAAAGGCAAAGGTGAGTTTGCCCAAGTCGTGCTGTTCGGTGGTGCGCAGGATCGTTCTGAAGGGCTCGGCCTTTGAAAGGCTGATGGAGGTCAGGATCGAAAAAGCCAATACCTGGTATCCCTCGCCAACCAGGAAGAGTAAACCATAGACAGAGGAGAACCAGGTGACGTCTGTGGACATGACCCAGTAGATGACAACAGCGGTCATGGTAAGGGAGTAGACCACGATTCCCGGGCCACTGATGTTCTCGAGTTTTTTGATCCAGAAGGGCGTGGTATCAGCCGACTCGCGATCTCGTCGAAGGCCTAATGAATTGAGTCGAGCCATGTAGAAATACCAGATCGCGAAGCAGATGAGGGTGACGATGATATACGTAGTGGGGTTCAGCATTGGGCGCTTGAAATTGAGGCAGTGCGCCTGAGCCTCATTGATTAGCCCTGCTTTCAAGGCATCGAGGGTATCCGAGGGATTGGTATAACGAGCCCACAGATAGATCCGTTTCATAAACAGGAGCGAGCCCAACCAATAAATGATGATCAAGGGAAGGGTGCGGGACATCGCTTCGAGTGGACGACGCAGGAGCAGGCCCCACTTGCCGCCCGAACAGTACTGCACCATCAGAAGTGCGAGTCCGCCGACGCATGATCCAAATGTGAATGTCAGGCCGAGCATGTATGCACGGAACAGGTGGTCCCAACCAAGCTGATCTTGGGATTGACTGATGAACGCCAGGACTACAGCGACGGCCGCAGCAACTGCCGCCACCATCAGCGCACGCGCCCGCCAACCATCGACAAAAACCGGAGCACCAAGATCTGCCGGCAGCGTCTTTGCCTGAGATGCACCGTGTGTTTCGTGAGCCATGAACTTAATCCCTTACTTCGCGGCTGCTGGAGCCGTTTTGGTTGCTGGAATGACGATCTTTGGATTCGGAGGACCTGCCGGAGCCATGCCGGGGTTTCCTTCCGCCGGAACCTTGTAGTTCTCCACGCCGGTAGACGTGGGCAGTGACCAGGGCTGCGCGTAATCGGGATGACCGGCTTCAGTTGCCAGATCTTTCAGATCGCGGACCTGTGCGCCCGAAGGTACATCTGCCGCAGTTGCAGCCTGACTGAGTTGAAGCGCACGGATGTAGGCAGCAACTGCCCAACGGTCTTCCGGCGGCAGTTGCTCGGCGTAATCGGGCATGGCCCCATAGCCGTGAGTCATTACATAGAAGTAATGAGAGATGGGCTGGGAGCGGCGAACCGAGTCATTCAGGTTTGCTGCGGGCTTATAGCCGCGCTGCACGATTTCGCCGAGGCCGTTTCCGACCCGCGAGTGACAGGGGGTGCAATAGACATTGAAGCGTTCCTGGCCGCGCTCAAGGACTTCCATCGTGGCAGGAAAAGGAAGCTGATCTTTCTCTTCGCGATAGCCGTTCGCGCCTTGCACGACACCGGTGTAGAAGTAGCTATCGGCCTCGAGTTGTCCGCGAGCAACTGTGTTGACGATCTGCGGGCGGGCGCCACGGTGGTCGGCGAAGAAATCGGAGCCGCGCTGCGGAATCATCTTGGGCTGGTTGTGCATGTCCTGACGGCAGCCGGAGATGAGGAGGATGGCGGCGAGGCCGGTGAGGACGGCAATTCGTTGAGGTATCCCATGTCTCAGAAGCGAGACATGGGGCACCCGAATTCGAAGGGAGGTCGGAAGTTGAGCTTGCATCAGTAGTCCACCTCCACCAGGGAAACGGGGCTGAAGGCTTCGAGATAGCGTTTGGATTCGACGAGGTCGAATTTGGGATCAAGCGCTTCGAGACAAAGGAAGAATTTGTCGGTCGTCGCTCCGTTGCGGAAATTGGGCGCATTGAAGAGCGGGTGATAGAGCTGGGGCAGACCGTTGAGCGCGAGCATTCCGAAGCCAGCAGAGAGGCCGGCCCAGAGAATCGTCCACTCATAGGCGGGGACGACGAATGCGGGCCACGAGTAGAGCGGCCGTCCAGCGACGTTCACTGGATAGGCGATCACCGAAATCCATGTCTCCATGGAGAACATCGCAGCGAGACCCATCAGTCCGCCGATGAGGGTGATGAGCGGTACGCGATTTCGATGAAAGCCGATGGCCTCTGCCGCCTCTTCAACGGGATAAGGCGTGTAGCAGTCCATGCGGCGCCATCCATCTTCGCGCGCCTGACGGGCGGCGCGAACAAGATCGCCCGGGGTATCGAATTCGGCCAGCAGGCCGTAGGTTCCTTCCTGTGAAGGCATGATTAATCACCAGCTCCTGCTGCCGCTTTGGGCTTGACCTTCGCCCCGGGCAGTAACATACGAACTTCGTTCATGGGAATCATGGGCAAGAAGCGCACGAACAAGAGGAACATGGCCACAAAGAATCCCACTGTGCCGAAGAAGGTCATGTAATCCCACTTGGTTCCTCGGTAAGTACCCCAGGACGAAGGCAGGAAGTCGCGATACAGGCTGGTCACGATAATCACGAAGCGCTCAAACCACATGCCTGTGTTGACAATGATCGAGAGAATGAACATGTAGGTGATGTTGGTCCGTAGCCTGCGTGACCACAGTGTCGTCAGCGGAATGGCAAGGTTGCAGATGATCAGGGTCCAGTAGGACCATCCCATCGGACCGAATGCGCGATTCCAGAAGGTGAAGGCTTCCCAATGATTGGCCGAATACCAGGCCATGAAGGCTTCCATGCCATAGCCGTACGCCACGATGAAACCCGTGGCGAGCATCACCTTGCCGCAGTTGTCGATGTGCCGCTCGGTCACCAGGCTCTCAAGGTGATAGAACTTGCGCAGCGGAATGGCCAGCGAAAGCACCATGGCGAATCCCGAGTAGATGGCGCCTGCGACGAAATAAGGCGGGAAGATGGTGGTATGCCAACCCGGCAGGACCGCCACCGCGAAGTCGAAGCTGATGACCGTGTGCACTGAGAGCACCAGCGGCGTTGCGAGTCCGGCAAGCAGCAGCGATGCGGTCTCATAGCGCATCCAGTGGCGGATAGAACCGCGCCAGCCCCAGGAGAGAATTCCGTAAAAATACTGAGCGACCTTGTTCTGGGATCGATCGCGGAAGGTTCCGAAGTCGGGGATCATGCCGATGTACCAGAACACGACCGAAATGGTGGCGTATGTCGACACAGCGAAGACGTCCCAGAGGAGAGGGGACCGAAATTGCGGCCAGACATTCATGGTCAGCGGGATTGGGAAGAGCCAGTATCCCAGCCAGGGACGGCCGACATGGATAAGGGGGAACATTCCGGCGCACACGACGGCAAAGATCGTCATGGCTTCAGCAAAGCGGCTGATGGAATTGCGCCAGGTCTGCTTGAAGAGCAGGAGGATCGCGGAGATTAGCGTGCCGGCGTGGCCGATACCGATCCACCAGACGAAGTTGATGATGGCAAAGCCCCATGCCACCGGCTGGGTGATTGCCCAGATGCCAACACCCTTAAGGAAAAGCCACGTAACCGCAACGAGCAGCATTGTGGCGCCCGCGCCTGCGATGCCGAAGATGGCCAGAAAACCGAGCGGCGTGTGCGGCGTGAGCACAATGCGCGAGATCTTTTCCGTTATCGACTTAAAAGTCTCGCCCTGGCCTACAACGCGGAATTCTCCGGTCGCAGGATCGATACCAGGGTTGCCTTTTCTGATTTCACCAGTCGCCATCGTGACTTCAACCCTTTTCCGGCGCGTGTTCCACCGGAGACTGTTCGAGTTCAGGATTTGGATTCAGAACTTCTGCGAGGTAGCGAGTGCGGGGGCGCGTGTTCTGGTCGGCGAGCACCTGATACATGCGCTTGTCCTGGTTGAGCTTTGCCACCTTGCTGTTCTTGTCGTTAAGATTGCCGAAGGTGATGACCGAGGCCGGGCACGCCTGCTGGCATGCAGTAACGATTTCGCCATCGCGGATTTCCCGATTTCCCTTGTCAGCTTCGATCTTTGCGGCATTAATGCGCTGCACGCAGTAACTGCACTTCTCCATGACGCCGCGAGAGCGAACCGAGACGTCGGGGTTGCGCATCAACTTAAGGCTGTCGGTTTCAAAATCGGAGTAGAGCAGGTAGTTGAAGCGGCGCACTTTGTACGGGCAGTTATTCGAACAATAACGAGTGCCTACACATCGGTTGTAGACCATTGTGTTGAGGCCTTCAGGCGTATGCACCGTAGCGCCGACGGGGCAGACCTGTTCGCAGGGTGCATTTTCGCAATGCTGGCAGGTCATTGGCTGGAAGTGTGCGCGGGGAGCTGCAAGGTCGCCTTCAAAGTAGGCATCGATGCGGAGCCACTGCATGATGCGGCCGATCCGCACCTGCTGCTTGCCGACCACGGGGATATTGTTTTCGGCATAGCACGCCGTGACGCAGGCGTTGCAGCCGGTGCAACTGTTCATGTCGATCGACATTCCCCACTTGTTGCCGTTGTACTCCCAGTTCGGAAAAATTGACGTCCCGGAATCCGGAGTCTCACGCCCATCGCCTTCGTGAGCGAAGTTGGGATTCAACTTAAATTCTTCGAGCGTGGCATAGCGAATGATTGCGCGTGGGCCGATTGCTTCCACGGCTTCGAGGGACCAATTCTCATTGCCGTGCTCGGTGAGATTCTTGCCACGATGATCCTGATAGTGGCTCTTCGTGATCGCAATTCCCCACTTGCCATCGACCTTCTTGACGGAACCTGTGGCCACGAAAGGGTTCGACGAAGACTGCACACGGTACGCGCTGAAACCCATACCGGAGCCGACGCGGCCAGCCGCCTCGCGACCATAGCCGAGGTACAGGGTGACCGAATTGTCCGGGTGACCGGGGGCAGCGATGACCGGGGCCTTGACCGTGCCGCCAGCTGAGCTAATTTCGACAATGTCGTCTTCTTCGGCGTTGAGCTTTTCACGAGTGAATCCGGAGAAGATGGCGGCGTTGTCCCAGCTGAGGCTCGTTACAGGTTTTGGAAGTTCCTGGAGCCAGCCAACGTTGGACCAGCGGCCGTCGTAAACATTGGGATCAGGACGAAAGATGATTTCGAGCTGATCTTTCGGGTTGGGCGTTGGAACTTTCGGTGTCTCTGGCCTGGGTGCGCTTCCGACGGCGTATGCAGTGTTCTCGATCCATCCGGAGTGCAGGGCCTTACGCCAGCCAGTTTCGAAGTCCCCCTTGATGTTGTCTTTCTGTGTGGTGCGGACGGCTTCGTAGGCGCTGATCTGCGGGTTTTCGAGAAGAGCCTGAAGAACGTCGTGAGCGCTGCGGCCTCCCCAGAGCGGTTCAATCATCGGTTGCACGATAGAAACGGTGCCATCATAAGCGCGAGCGTCTGACCATGATTCGAGGAAGTGCGCGGCTGGAATATGCCAATGCGAAAAGCGCCCGGTCTCGTCGTAGTGCGAACCAACATGCGCGACAACTTTTGCTTTGCCAAGGAGATTTTCGCTGAAGCCGAGATCGGCAGGCGCGGAGTAGACCGGATTGGCATTGAGGACAACGAGCCAGTCGACCTTTCCCGCATTGAGATCAGCGACGAGACCCCTGAGATCAGCAATCTGATCGCTGGGAATTGGTATCGCAGGCTCAGATGAAACGATCACGGTCTTACCGACATTGCCAAGTGCCTGATTGATGGCGAGAGCCAGAGCAGCGACGGATTCATCCTGATAGAGCCCGGGGATAACGGCACTCTTTCCACCGTTGGCCTTCAGGTCCTTTACGAGAGCGGCAAGAAACCTCTGCTGCTGATCGGTCCATGCGTATTGCGAGGCGCTCACCCCGGAGACGCCGATCTGTGCAGCGAGAGCGGCGGCGAACGCGGGGACTTCGCTGGCTCGGAGGCCGATGCGATGCTCCGCCTTCATCCCGGTTGTGGTGGGAGTGCTCTCGATTGCGTACAGGCGGTTCATGCCATTGGCCGGATCTTTGCGGCGCTTGGCGTAATCGAAGACGAGCTTATGGAAGCCGGGATAGGCCGCACTGGAGAGGAACTCGGAATCGAGCGAGACGATAACGTCTGCAGCGGTGAGATCGTACTGAACGTTGTACCCCTTGACAAGGAAGGTGCCAGCGATCGCCGGATCGTACTGGATCAGCTTCGCCTTTGGATATGCAGCCTGGACTGCCTTCCACTGACGCGCAAGCGTTGGAGAGGTAACGGTGGAGCTCAGGATATAGATGCCAGTACCGTCTTTGGTGCCGGCGACCTTATCGCGAAGTGCCTGGGCGAAGTCTGGCCAGTCGCGGTTCTCACCCTCAAAAGTGACGTGTTGAGAACGATCGGGATCGTAAAGGTCGAGAACAGCGCCCTGGGAGAAGATGTCGGACGAGCCGTGATTGTAAGGATGATCAGGGTTCCCGTCGATCTTAATGGGACGGAACTCGTCGGTCTTGACCAGCAGTGGCACGGCGCCGGTCGGCAATGGGTTCGCAGATGCGAAATACATCGGCTTGCCCAGGACAAGATCTTCAGGAGCCTTGACGTAGGGATAGATCGGCTCATCTGGCTGCTTAGTGCAACCGGCGAGGCCGGCAAGCGCCATCGATGCGCCCATCACTTTAAGGAAGCCACGGCGCGATACAGGGTCGACCCATTCCTGCGCCGCGGCAGGAAACTCGCGTTCGACTTCAGCTTGAAATTCCGGCGTATTCTCGAGTTCGTCGATCGAGCGCCAAAGCTTCTTACCTGCGGTTCTCTTCAACTTTGCGCGCACCTGCTCGAGTGTCAGCGGCGTCTCGGCTTCAGCAAGGCTGGCCTTGCTCTTATCCATCTGCACGGTGTTCCCCGTTGTTTTCGTTCCATTCAAAGGTTCGCTACTCATCGATGGCAAACCTCGCAACTGCTCAGTTCGTTCGGAGTACGAATGTGATACTGCTTCAGGAGGAAGTGACCCAGCTGATCCTGGCTGGTGAATTTTTCAAAGTGCAAGGAAGCGGGTATGGTTCCTGTCGGCGCGTCCGTTGCAATCTCGCTGGGAGCGGCATTCGGCATCTGGAGAGCGGCCATCTGAACCCCTGCACCCGTTGGATCCTTGGTGGTGCAGTTAACGCTCTGGGCAGTGGGCACACCAACTTTGTTTTGACCGGCAGCACACCACACGGGGCGTCCCGGAGCGGGCGCTTCCCAAGCCATGTTGTAGATCTGGCCTGTGGGCCGCAGGTTCTTCGCGGGATTGCGGTGGCAGTCGAGGCACCACTCCATCTGTAGGGTGTTCTGCGCGTACATCAGCGGCATCTGATCGACCCGGCCGTGGCAGCTTGCGCAGCCGAGTCCTTTGTTGACGTGGATTTCATGGCTGAAGTAGACGTAGTCGGGAAGATCGTGCACTTTGATCCAGGGAAGCGACTGACCAGTAGCCCAGCTATCGCGGACCGGCTGGAGGAGTGCGGCATTGGTCCAGATCTGCGCGTGGCAGTTGATGCAGGTCTTGGTGGGGGGAATTCCAGCGTAGCTCGATTTTTCAACGCTGGTATGACAGTACTGACACTGCAGTCCGAGCCCTGTGACGTGGTGCTTGTGACTGAAGGGTACGGGCTGTTCGGGGCGTTGACCCTGACGGGTTACCCAAGGGGAGCGTTGCAATTGATCCAGCGTGACTCCGAGAGCGATCACTATAAGACCCGTCAGCACCAGGCTCGCTCGAGCCAAAGCATTGGAGCTGCGGTCAAAGATCTGCGCCATGAATGCTTTCCTGCTTGTTGTTCGTTAATCAGTCGATTGTGCGCGCTGTGCTGGCGATCACACAGTATATGGTCAGATTTCGATTTCGGATAAAAACCACCTGCAAGGTGGACGACCCCGAAAGTTCAATATAGCAGCCGAAGGCCTATCTGCAACGATCTCAACAGTTGAGGGATCAAAAAATGTTTATGCTGCTTAATTTTTTGTAATCCACTGAAACCTAAACTGGTTCGCCTTCGATGAAAGCTGTGAGAAAGCACTCATTGATGCGCTGTCAGTGTCCCAGAAAATGGGATGACTTCTGGTCTAGCTTTGCACCTTTCTTGTGGCTGGCCGGTGCGGCATATTTTGGTGCCGCACGATTCTGTGTCGACTCCGTTCCGCGCGGCCGCGGGCAAAGCCTGAGATTAGAGGCGAGGGATCGCGCTACAAGCTCCGCGCCCGTTTACCGCCTCGCCATCATCAGGATGATTGCAAAAAGGACGACGGGATTGCGGATGCGCGTTCAATCGAGAGCTTCTTCTGCTCATTCAGAAGTGCGCGGCAGCAGCCGTCTGTCGACCCACTCAATGACTACATATATCCGGCTGCGTTCTTCGCCATTGAAGGCTTTCACAATTCCGGGATGGTCGAGTTGACGACGGATCTGCTCTTCACGCCTGAACCGCTGGAGAAGAACAGGGTCGGATTCCATTTCGGGGTTCGGGGCCTTGATTGCCAGTTCCTGCCAGAGTTCAGATCGGTGCCCTTGTAGAGTGCGGACATCTGCGTATGCGCGATGACCGCGTCGATGCGGCAGTGGTCGAGCGTATCTCCGGCGTTCAAGGCAGGCATGGGCGAATTGGTTCAATTGCTTCACACAGGCTCATAGAGAATGAGTGAAGGAAGGCTCAGGATCTTATACTCGACTGAATTGATTCGCTGGAGGTTGCCTGTATGGCCACTGCGTGGCTGAGAAAGTGTGTTGCGCTGGCCTTGTGGACTGGCGCGTTCTGCGTTGTAGGAAGAGCCCAAGATAAAGACAAAGCGAAAGACAAAGAGCAGGCACCCGCTGCTCAGACCGTTGCACCTCCCGATTCGAGTACGGAAGGCTCTGTCACAATCGGCGGTCAGGCCGTGGCTTATACCGCGATTGCGGGCACCATTACGGTCGGATCTACCGATGCACAGGACGCGACCTTGGCCTCGAATGGAAGCATCCTGCCTGATTCGGGTGTCAAACCTCCGACGGATTCCAACGAGGCACCGCCGACGGCACGGATGTTTTATGTCGCCTACTTCAAGAAAGGCGCCACCGAACAGCACCGGCCGGTCATGTTTCTCTACAACGGGGGACCAGGATCTGCAACCATGTGGTTGCACTTAGGTACATTTGGGCCGCGGCGGGTTGTCATCCCGGATACAAAGCACCAGGAGGGTGCTCCCTACACAGTTGTCGAGAACCGGTTCTCCCTTTTGGATGTCTGCGATCTGGTATTCATCGATGCTCCTGGAACCGGACTCAGCCGTACCTTTGGCAAGGACAAGGCGAAGGCTTTTTATGGCATCGATGGAGATGCGCATGCGTTTGCCAGGTTTATTCATCGGTTCCTGTCGAAGTACGATCGCTGGAACTCGCCGAAGTATCTGTTCGGAGAGAGCTACGGTACGCCACGGTCTGCGGTGCTGGCGGCGGATCTGCGGGATGTGGATTTGAACGGGATTGTGCTGTTATCGCAGATTCTGAGTTTCGACAATTCGATCGATGATCCACGCTGGAATCCGGGCGTAGATCAGGCCTATGCCCTTGCGCTTCCGACCTATGCGGCAACTGCTTACTACTTCCACAAGCTACCTACACAGCCTGCGGAGTTGAAGCCGTTTCTAACAGAAGTGGAGAAGTATGCGCTGGGAGAGTACATGGCGGCGCTATTGAAAGGGAGCGAACTTTCGGATGAGGAGAAGCGCGCCGTTGCGGAGAAACTGCACGGCTACACGGGATTGCCTGTGGACTATTTGATTCGCTCGGATCTCCGCGTGGTGGGCGGAGATTTCTCCAAGGCTCTGAAGCTGGACGAGCAGACGACGATCGGAAGGCTGGATACGCGCTTCCAGGGACCGGATATCAATCCACTGAGCGAGGGTGCGGATTATGACCCGCAGAGCGATGCGATCAGTTCGGCCTGGACTGCGGCGATCAACGACTACCTGCACAAAGATCTGAAGTACGGGCAAGAGAGTACGTATTGGAGCTTCGGTGGCGCGGGCGGCGACTTCACTTGGGATCTGCGGCACCACGCACCCGACGGTCCGCCGGCTAGTGATGTTGAGACGGGCACAAACGTGATGCCGGACCTGGCATTCAGGATGAAGCTGAATCCCAAGATGAAGATCATGCTGGCTGGGGGCTATTACGATCTCGCGACGCCGTACTTCGAGGGCGTGTATGAAATGCACCACCTCCAGATCCCGAAGGCGCTACAGTCGAACATCAGCTACCACTACTACGAAGCTGGGCACATGATTTACGTGAACGAAGATGTTCTGAAGCAGTTCCGCGCGGATGTTGCGGCGTTCATCAAGTCAACGGAAGATGGGCGCTAGTTGCGGTCTCGTTCCCCTGGTGGTCAGGCGAAGTCTTATGATGTTGTGAACCTATGCGCCTCCTGAAACTGCTCGCGGGTTGCCTCTGTTTGTCATGGGGGCTGACTGCGCCACTTTTATGTGCTGCTTCGGGGAAGAACGAATCCGTTAAGCATCCTGCGCAGGAGACGGGGTTTCTGAATCGCAGGATTCAGATCGGGTCGAATATATACCGGTACCAGGTGTATCTGCCGGAAGAGTGGCGACGCAATGATCACAAGCGGTGGCCGGTGATCCTGTTTCTGCATGGGCGAGGTGAGCGCGGCGAGGAAGGGATGTGGCAGACGCAGATCGGTCTGCCGCAGGCAATCCGAGATCATCCTGAGCGATGGCCCTTTGTGGTGGTGATGCCTCAGTGCGCAATGGACCGCTACTGGACAGACAAGGACATGCTGGCCATGGCGATGTCGGAGCTCGACCGAACGTCGGCAGAGTTCCATGGCGATCCGGCGAGAACGTACCTTTCGGGATTGTCGATGGGAGGTTATGGCTCGTGGGAACTGGCCCGAATGTACCCGACACGCTGGGCAGCGGTGGCGATTGCGGCTGGAGGAATCTTCTGGAGCTATGCGCCGGAGCGCTGGCAGCAGGCGCCGAAGCTGACGGCCGAGTACGCGCAGGCTGTAGACAGGATACCCATCTGGCTGTTCCATGGCGCAGACGACAACATTGTTGTGCCGCGACAGGATGAATTGCTCTACGCGTCTCTCAAGACTGCGGGGGGACACGTGCGGCTGTGGCTCTACCAGGGATTGAGGCACGATTGCTGGACGCGGGCCTATCTTGAGCCCGAGCTGCCGCGATGGCTGCTGGCGCATCATGTGGGTTCGCGGGTCCTGCCGCCGTTTGCGGAGCGAACAGTAATTCCGCTCCATCCGCCGGCCATGAAACTGAACGCTTCGCAGCTGGATGGTTTCGTCGGTGACTACGTGGATAAGCGAGGGTTGGTAATGGTCTCACTTTTTCGGCAGGGCGAGGCGCTGTACCAGAAGAATCATTACGGGGAAATTTCTGAGTTGGCCGCGGAATCTCCGAGCGTTCTTTTTTACCCGAACGGCAGCAGCATCACCCGGATCGCGGTAGAGCACGATTCGCAGGGCCGGGTGACGGGGTTGGTGTTCCGGGACGACAGGCACGAGGAGCGGTGGGAACGAATCAAGCCGATTTTGCGTAGTCATAACCAGCCGGAGTAAAAGGAGCAAATCAACCGGCTGCTGGAAACATGTTCAGATTCGCGGCCTCCTAGTCCGTGGGAGGCGGCCATGCTTTGCAGCAAGTGTGGTGCTGTTGCAGGTCCGCAGCAGCCGTTCTGCGCGCGTTGTGGCAATCAGTGGCGGTTGCGGCAGGATGGGGTTCAAGCCGGGAGACGGACTGGAGCAGGCCAGTGGCACTGATCGCGGCAGGAGTAGCTTTTCTGAATTTTCCGATCGGGTTCGTGCGGGCGCTCTACACTTTCTCGGTGCTGCTCGGACGTCACCACGCGGCAACTGTACGCCCAGCTGGAGTCGATACATAGAACTCTGGTGGCGAGATAGAGTTAATTGGTCGCAGGATGGCTTCCGGTTCTTAAACGCGGAGCAAGCTGAAGGAGGGTCGGAATGTATTGCAGCGGATGTGATCAGCCACTTACACCAGGGCAGGCGGTTTGTGCACATTGCGGGCGGCCCACGGCTCCGGTTCCTGCCGCCCCACCTGCTCCGCCCATTCCGAATATCGCGTTTGAAGTGGCCAATTATGCAACTCGGGTACGGGCGCTTAGCACGGTATGGTTCATTTACGGCGGGCTGGTCCTGATCACGGGCCTGATCGGACTGTCGTTTGCGAGCTCTTTCTTCAATGGAGGCTTTGGCCCGTGGATGCATGGACCGCGCGCGGAGTTCCCCTTTGGCTCGGAGTTTGGGCACACGATTCTCCGCTTCGCATGGGTAATGGTGATCTTGAGGGCTTCGCTCGCATTCATCGCAGGGTGGGGGCTGATGGAACGCACTTCCTGGGGGCGAGTAGTGGCGATTGTAGCGGCATTCCTGAGCATCCTGAAGATTCCATTCGGAACTGCGATTGCGATCTGGACTCTGGTGACGCTGCTGGGGTACAGGAACACTACACTGTACGACCAGCTCTAGAGCGAGAGTTCTGCTAGGCGGCCGTGCTCCCCTCATCGCGAGCGGCACCCATGAGAATGAGCGAGCGTTGCGCGAAGGGTGAGTAGGCGAGAAGAGCCATGCAAGCCAGCGCCATGCCCGTATTGATGTGATGAAGAAGAAGCAGAGGCGACAGAGCCCAGAGCACATCGGCGAGCAATAGATAAGGCCACAGCTTCAGGAATTTTCCCCGCATGCGGGGGGCCCGAAGTGCAATTGCAGAGATGAGGTACGCCCGAACCGCAATGAGGATTACAGCTGTTCCGATGAGGGCATAGTAGATGGAGTTGGCCGCGGGTAGAGGCGAGAGCAGATCCTGGATCTCAGAAAGATTTGCCAGCGAGCCCACATAAAATGCGACGTACATCAGTTGCAGCAGTAAAAAAAACAACCTGACGATGTTGTGAGGGGGGTCGGGAAGTTCCGCCGAGGTGGGGAGAAGGCCTACAAAATTTTCTTCCTGGAAGACTTCGGAATTGTCCTCAGTAATGCCTGGCGAACTTGGCTGGCTCGTGTTCTGCTGGGCAGGTTCAGGCGAAATGCGTTCGACGGGGGCGACGAAGCGATAGCCGCGGCGAGCGAGTGTTTCGACGAAGCGCGGGGAGCCCGCAGAGTCGCCGAGGGCTTCGCGGATTCGGTTCACGGCTGAGTTCAGGCCGTGCTCATAATCTACGAAGGTGCCATCAGACCAGATGGCCTGGGAGATCTCCTCACGGGTGAGGACTTCACCGGGGCGAGCGAGCAGCATGAGCAGAACCTGGAAGGGCTGTGCGTTGAGCTTGATTCTGATTCCCTGCTTGCGAAGTTCTCCAGTCGACGCGTCCGCTTCGAAGACTCCGAAGCGGTAGCGAGGTGGCGACGCGCGGTCTGACATTTCTAAGGCCAGTTTATCCGATTGAGCATCATCGATTGCGCGCGAAAGCCAGTGTACAAGTGGGCAGAAGTTTTTTAAATGCGTGGATTTGGAGGGTGAGGTTCATTGGAGGTGTGTTTGAGACGCGAGGTATTGCGGCGGAGGCGCGAAGCTGTCAGATTGCAGAAGATGAGGTGCGGAATTTCAGGTTGGCGGGTGTGGGTTATGCAGGTCCTTGTGATCTCTGCCTGGTCGGGACTTATGCCGGCGGGAAGGGCGGAAGCGCCGAAGAAGGCGGTAAGCTCGTTCGAAGCTTACGCAGGCCAGGTGGAGGCGCGGCTTGCTCAACAGCACAGGTCAACGACCGGTTTTCTGGCCGGCGTGGGGTCGGGTGGAAACACCTACGAGCGGTTGCGACGCGGCGACTTGGTGATTGAAAAGCTGACTCCAGATAAGGGAGAGATTCCGGGCGGAATGCTGCATGACTGGCGTGGAACCGCATTCGCGAAGGGCGCGACGGCAAAGGATTTCGAGCGGCTGATGAAGAACTTCAGCGCATATCCGCAGCTGTACTCTCCTCAGGTGGTTCGGGCGGAGATTGTCTCGCCGAAGAGCGGGCCGGTTCCGGATCACTTTACGGCAATGATGCGTGTTAAGCAGAAGCACGTGATCACAGTGGTGATGGACACGACTTATGACGTGACGTATGGCCGTCTCGATGGCAGACACGGCTACAGCAGTTCGCGTAGTACGAAGATCGCAGAGATTGAGGATGGTGAGACGGCTAAAGAACATTCTCTTCCGCCGGATAAAGAGCATGGGTTTTTGTGGCGACTGAACACGTACTGGAGTTATGAGGAACGCGACGGCGGGTTGTACATGCAGATCGAATCGATCTCATTGACGCGGGGGATTCCGACTGGGTTGGGATGGGTGATCGGGCCGTTTGTGGAGAGTGTGCCGCGCGAGTCGCTGGAGTTCACGCTACGCAACACGAGCAAGGCGCTTCAGCGTTAGGAGAAGGCGATGAGTACGGGGATGACAGGTTCTTCGGATTTTGCCACGGCTCGACGGGTGAACCGGTCCCTGACGGCTGTGGCGGAGAAGCGCACTTTGAGATGGATGGCGGAGCGGCTTCCGCAGTGGGTCACGTCTGACCAGTTGACGATGCTTGGGTTGCTGGCGCAGATCGCGGCGGGCGCATTCTATGCACTGGCGGCTCGCGATCAGTACTGGCTTTTAGGAGTGATTGCCTGCATCGTACTGAACTGGTTTGGCGACAGCATGGATGGGACGCTGGCACGGGTACGGAATCAGCAACGGCCACGGTACGGGTTCTATGTCGATCACATGGTGGACATCTTCGGGGCTACGGCACTGATGTGCGGACTTGGCGCATCCGGTTTTGTGCACTGGCCGGTGGCAATTGCAATGCTGATTGCCTTTCTGCTGCTCTCTGCCGAGAGCTATCTGGCGACGTACACGCTGAATTGCTTTCAGATGTCGCAGGGGATCTTCGGGCCCACCGAGATTCGGATTCTGCTGATTATCGGGAACGTGGCTCTGCTGCGCAGTCCTTACGCGAACCTATTCGGGCACAGGTATCTGCTGTTCGATGTCGGCGGCGTGATTGCGGTGAGTGTGATGACGGGGATGGCGTTGGTGATCACGGCGCAGCATACTGCCAAGTTGTATCGACGGGAGCCGCTCCTTGAGTCACTCGGTTCGAAGCGCCTTGAGCGGGTCCACGCTGGCGGCGCGGCTGGCTGGAGCTGCGCTGGCGATGAAGGCCACGAGCGTGACTCCGAGGATCGCGATTCCATAGGTAAGCGCATCGAGAGGCTGCACTCCGTAAAGTGATGACGACAGAGCACGGCCTAACGCGAATGCGAGAGGCACGCCTGCGATGATTCCGACCGCTGTGAGGAACAGGCTGTCGCGGAGAATCATCCAGACGACCTGGCTGCGTCCCGCGCCCAGCGCCATGCGAACGCCGATCTCCGCGGTGCGGCGACTCACGCGGTAGGCCAGGGTGCCGTAGAGGCCAGTAGCGACGAGAACGACCGCAAGGAGCCCGAAGAATCCTGCGAGGCGGGCAAAGAGAGTCTGGCTGGAGATGGTGAGGTTGTACTGGGCACGCTGAGTCATCGGCTTGATGAGCGGCAGGTTGGGATCAATCTGCTGAACGACTTTGCGAGCCGAAGGAAGGATTGCAAGCGGATCACCATGCACGCGGAGTTCAACCTCCATCCTGCCCGCGATCGGAATCTGCGCGTACTCGTACCACGCCATCGGAATCGGCTCTTCGTCTATGCTGCGATACTTGTGGTCCTTGACGACCCCGATGACTGTCATCTGGTAGCGCCCGTCGTTGGTGCCAACCATGTGGCCAAGGGGATTGCGATTGGGGAAGAATCGCCTGGCGAACTGCTCGTTGATAATGCCGACGTGTGGAGAAGTTTCTGTATCTGAATCGGCGAAGTCGCGTCCGGCAAGTACCGGCACACCGAGGGTGGTGAAGAAGCCCGGTCCTGCAACGTTGCTGCGCACCGTCCTTGAACTGCCATTGGGCACATCAGGCAGACGCCCATCCACGGTCATGTCGCTGTTGTCGGACGACCATGAGCCGATGCGCTCTTGCATCACTGTGACGGACTCAACGCCGGGCAGTTCACGCAGTTTGCTGATGAGCTCTCGATAGAAGGCTTTGCCCTGGGGAACCGACGTGACGTGAGGATTGACTCCGAAGACGACGAGGCCATCGACGGGAAAACCAAGAGGCGTGTTCTCAAGGTTGCGGAGAGTGCGGATAAGCAATCCAGCTCCGACGAGCAGAACGACGCAGAGAGTCATCTGAAAGGCGACCATGATGCGAGCTCCGCGCGATCTTCCAGCGTCCGCGTTGGAGGTCGCGGCTGATGTCTTCAGGCTGAGCGCCGGACCTGCCGCCAGAGCGATCCGCAACGGGGCCAACCCGAAGATGAGAGCGGCCACAAACAGGATGCCGAGCGCAAAAGCCAGCACGGTACGATCAGGAGCCAGGCTCGACTCAATCTGGGCCCACGAAGCGAGTGCGCGCGTTGCCATCCTCGCGAATACCCACGCGAGCGCGCCGCCGGCAGTGACGAGCAGCAGGCTTTCGGCGAGCAGCTGGCGCAGCAGATCGCGACGACCTGCGCCGAGAGCAAGCCTCATGCTGAACTCGCGCTGTCGCGCCGCATTCCGAGCTGTCAGAAGCATTACCACATTGGTCAGAGCAATCAGGAGAACAAAGCCAACCATCGCCATCAGCATGCGCAAAGGGCGGCCGTATTCTTCGCTGTAACCAGGGAATCCTCGAGCCTCTTCGAGGCTGAGAGTCGGGGCCTTTTCGCCAGCCGCAGGAGAACCCAAGCCAATGTACGCTGCGCGCTGGAAGAGCGGGTTGAGAGCCGCGGCGGCCTGCTGCTTGCTTACGTCCGGAGCGAGCCGGCCGATCAGACGAAGGCACCACCAGGTGGGGTTCGTAGCGTAGGTTTTTCCATCGTCAAGGGGATTTCCCCAGGCGTTGAGTTCGGGACGGTTTTGCAGCGGAATCCAGAAGTCCGTCGAGCGGCCTGCCTCGAGACCTTCGAAGCCTTCGCCGGAGATACCCACAATGGTGAAGGCAATGCCGTTGACGAAGAGAGTCGTGCCGAGCACGTCAGGATTCCGCGCGAAGCGGCGAGTCCAGTAGTTGTAGCTGATCACGGCGATGGACGCGTGGTCCTTCTCGTCTTGTTCCGTGAATCCGCGTCCTTGAGGAAGCTTGACGCCCAGGCCGGAGAAGAATGTGCCGCTGACCATGTCGCCTTCAGCTTCCTCAGGCTGAGCTCCGTAGCGGACTGCGACCTTGTTGATGGAGAGGGGGACATAGGCGATTACGTCTGCGAGGCCGGGGTGCTGGTCATGCAGGGTCTCATAGATCGCATACGAAAGCGTCTCTCTCGAATTGATTGTGCCAGTCCCGTACGGTGCATGCGACGGATGCAGGTAAACCAGGCGGGTTGGATCGCTGACCGGCAACGAGCGCAGAAGGACAGCATTCATAACGCTGAAGACTGCGGTATTAGCGCCGATGCCGAGTGCGAGCGTAAGAACTGCCGTGATCGCGAATCCAGGACTGTTGAAAAGAGAGCGAACGCCATAGCGCAGGTCGCGCAAGATGCTATCGAGCCACTGAATGCGGCTGCGCAGATAGAAGCGCTCCTTCGCAGTCCGCACACTGCCGAATTCAACATGGGCCCGGCGAAGAGCTTCTTCGGCGCTGAGACCTTCAGAGCGAAGTTCATCCGCTTCGAACTCGAGGTGAGCGCGAACTTCTTCAGCAAAATCTTCGGTGCTGCGCTTCGGTCTGGACATGCTCAGCCCTCCTCACCCTGCGGCTCGAGAATCAGGCCCATGGCGCGGGTGAGGCGCTTCCATTGACTGGTCTTGTCGAGCAGTTCGGCACGTCCCTTTGCAGTCAGTGAATAAAAACGAGCCTTACGATTGTTCTCGCTTACACCCCACTTCGCCTGGATGAGGTCTTTGTCTTCGAGCCGCTGGAGCGCGAGGTAGAGGGAACCGTGATCGACGAAGAGCACTTCTTCGGACTGGCGCTGGATCGACCGTGCCACTCCTTGTCCATGCAGCGGACCGAGCAGGAGGGTTTTCAGGATCAGGATGTCCAGAGTTCCCTGAAGGAGGGCGATGCGGTCATCGTTGTTCTCTTGGGTCGGCATTCGACACGAGTATCTGCCAGCTTGGGTCGGATGTCAACAGGAGTGTGACGGATGGACGGGCCGTAATGAATTTCAGGGGAGTATTTAATGCGAGAGAGTGCGTCTCGGAAGTGGCTGCGGCGGCTTTGCGATCGGTGCCGGAGCCAGAACCGGCTTCACCGTTGGCAGCGCAGCACGCGATTGGTTCTTCTCAGGGGTTGGATTCAGAGCCGGTTTGGAAACAGTGGCAGGCGCGGTTGGATGAGGTTGCGGCTGTGTTGGAAGCAGCTTCGCGCCCGCGGATGCTGTCGGTGTCACGACCGGCTGATGAATCGTGGTGGGCCTGGACTGAACGAGAAGTGGAGAGGGTTGCGAAAGAGAGGCTTTCAGGATGGTTGAGTCTTCAACGTCGCCCGGGAACTGCTCGTCGTCCTTGCCTGTAATGGCGGCTTTCATAATCTGCATCCAGATCGGCAGGGCTGCACGAGCTCCCGTTTCTTTTTCGCCGAGGGATTGGCGGCTGTCATAGCCGACCCATACGCCGCAGGTGACTGAAGGTGAGAAGCCGAGGAACCAGGCGTCGGTATAGTCGCTTGTGGTGCCGGTCTTGCCTCCGAGTGGATGGTTCATCTGCGCAACGGCGGCTCCCGTACCGTGGGCTGTGACGGCGCGAAAGAGCGTCATCATCGTTCGGGCAGTTTGCTGACTGATGATCTCGTCCACCGCGGGTGCATCCTCCCAGAGCGTGATGCCGTCGGCGTTCGTGACTTTCCGGATGAGTCGCGGCTTGACGCGAATGCCGTCATTAGGAAAGACGGAGTAGGAGGTGACCTGCTCTTCGAGGGAGATCTCTGCAGCGCCGAGCGCGACGGGAAGATATGCGGGAATATCTGTTGTGACGCCGAATTTGTGAGCCGTTTCAATGACCTTGCGGATGCCGACGCGGGCTGCCAGCTTGACCGCTGGAACGTTGCGCGATTCAGCGAAGGCGTTGGTGATTGTCATCGCGCCTTTGAAGTCGTTTTCGTAGTTGTGCGGGGCGTAACTGCCAAAGCTCACCGGTGCGTCGACGATGATGTCGTCGGGCTTAACGCCCTCCTCGACAGCAGTGGTGTAGACGTAGGGCTTGAAGCTGGAGCCTGTCTGGCGCTCGGCCTGGGTGGCGCGATTGAACTGAGAGGTGGCCCAGTCGCGCCCACCGATCATCGCGAGGACGTCGCCGGTAGTGTTGTCCATCGCGAGGACCGCACCCTGCGCACCGGAGTCCTGCTCGAGGGTGGCGCGGCGGGCAGGACCTTCGAAGGCATCGCCGAGATGGATGTAGATTACGTCTCCGGGTTTGACGAGAGCGTCGCCATAGCGCTGGCCAGTCCATGCCCAATCTTCGGGAAGCAGAACGACCTGATCTGAACCGACCAAGGCGCGGATCTCGAGTGGACGAGATTGTGTAACGAGCGCGTGCACGTAGTCGCCAGGGTGTGAGGCGGTCGCCCAGTCTGGATGCTTGTAGTCTTCGAGAGTGTTTCCACCCGCGAAAACGTTTTCGAGCCGCCCCTTCCAGCCATGGCGGCGTTCGTAAGCGGCAAGTCCATCGGAGAGAGCCTTATTGGCTGTCTTCTGAAGATCGAGATCAAGGGTAGTTTGAACACGAAGACCGGCCTCGTGAACCTGCTCTGTTCCAAATTTTTTTTCGAGTTCGCGACGAACTTCTTCCTGAAACCCGGGAGCGACGGACATCTCAGGCTGATTGATGTGCAGGCCGAGGGGCGACTTTCGAGCCTGATCAGCTTGCTGATGCGTTATGGCGCCGTCGGATTCCATCTCACTAATCACGAGATTGCGGCGGCGTAGCGCTTTCTCAGGATTGATGAGGGGCGAATAGGCGTAGGGGCCTTTGGGCAGACCGGCAAGGAGCGCGGCTTCGGTCAAGGACAGATCTTTTGCATGTTTGCTGAAGTAGAACTGTGAAGCGGCTTCAAAACCGTACATGCCGCTCCCTAGATAGATCTGATTGCCGTATAGGGTGAAGATCTGTTCTTTGGTGAAGGCACGCTCGATCTGAATGGCGAGAATGGCCTCCTGCGCTTTACGTGCGGCAGTACGGTCTGCGTTCAGAAACAGATTACGAGCGAGTTGCATGGTTAACGTAGAGGCGCCCTGACCGCGGCCGTGGGTTCGGAGGTCGTGTACGAGAGCCCCCGCAATGCGGAAAATATTGATGCCCCAATGCGAGTCGAAATTCTTGTCTTCGATGGAGATGACCGCCTGGCGGAGGACCGGGGCAAAGTCGTTGTAGTTGACGACGATCCGCTTCTCGAGCGCGAAGGAGCCGATAATGCGACCCCTGGCGTCGTATAGATCGGTCATAGTGGACGGACGGTAGCGTTCGAGATCATTGATCTGGGGGAGATTGACGGAAAAAACGAGCATCAGTCCCGAGAGAGAGCCGGTAACGACGGCGAGTAGCAAGAGGACAAAAAGGGCCGCTTTCCCGGCAACTTTACGCCTGCCGCGAGGTCTAGGCGGCAACATCGGTTGGGGCCGCAGCCGGTGGGTACGGCCGAGACCGGAGGGCGGTGCCGAATGTGCAGAGGGAGCAGCCAAGACGAAAGCCTCGAAGGCAATCCTCCTGGTTCAAACGATGTGGGTCGCTGAAAGGTTGGAATGCCTACCATCAAGGCTAGCATGGGTTTAGATTGGCTGGCGTATGAGCACCGACGTAAGAATCACTGGTGCAATCATGGGATCGTTCAATCCGAATCAGGTGTTCTTTGCCTTGAGCAGTTCGAGCGCCTTATTGAGTGTCTCATCGCCCTTGTTCGTCTGGGGATTGTCTTCATCGATGTCATCGTCCTGGTTCTGACCGACGAGGATGTTAGGTGCGACCGCTTCATCCTGGATCTTCTTGCCGTCCGGGCCCTCGTATTTCGCAATAGTGAGGAGGAGGGCTGCGCCATCAGGAAGTTCGATGGTCTTCTGGACGGAACCTTCGCCGAAGGTGCGTTCGCCGATTACATCGCCACGCTTTGCGCCTTCGATAGCATCAGCCGCCAACTCAGCAGCGCCGTAGGTTCCGCGATTGACGAGCACTGCGACCGGAGCGCCTGTAAGGTACTTCGATGAATCAGCACTGAAGGTCTGCTTGGGATATTTCTGGCCCTCGAGGACAGCAAGGGTGCCCTGATTCACGAAGAAGTTGGCGAGGCGGATTCCCTGGTCGGATTCTCCCTGGGAAACGTCCCGCAGGTCCAGGAGGATCTTGCGATTTTTTCCAGCGGACTTGATTTTCGCCGCGAGCTGATCAACTCGATCGCTGGTCAAGGCGCCCGGCTTGAGATAAAGGATGGTGGAATTCTCGTACTGCTGCTCGCTCATGGCCGGAGTGGGGATTACGGTACGGGTAAGCGTGACCTTGTCGGGATCTGGTTTGCGCGGGCGAACCACAGAAAGCGTTACGGTGCTGCCCGCTTTGCCCTCTAGCATGAGACGGATGACAGCAAGGGAGAGTTCGCGGGTGGAGGTGTCGCCGATGGACTCGATGACGTCGCCATCGCCGAGGTGCTCGCGGTCAGCAGGGGAATTGGGCACGACGCTGACGATGGTGGCGTAACCATAGCGCTTGGACACAGTGATGCCGATTTGTGCGACTCCCGAGGTTGGCCGCTCCTTGTAGATCTTGTATTCAGTCGGCGTGAGATAGCTGGAGTCGGCATCAAGGGACTCGAGCAGGCCATGCAAAGCGCCGGTAGTGACGGTGTTGATGTTGGGGTCTGTCACGTAATCGCTCTGGACCCTTTTGAGGACCTCGGCGTAGACATGCATCTGCCGATAAGCGCCATCCTGCTCAGCATGAACACCGAACGCGCCAAACTCGCCCAAGCCGAAGCCGAGGCCGAGGGCGGCGAAGATAGTTGCTGCCACAACGAAGGAGAGGCGCTGAAAAAATCGGGACACACACACCACCGAGAACGGCCTCTGAAAGGGAAGCAGGCCGCTGCTGTATAGACGCAATGATAGCGCAAGCGGTGTTGTCAGGAGGCATGCAAGGAAGATCCGGAATGAGCGCAGAGTGGCGAAAGTAACTGGAAGCAAATGGATTGCAGAGAGGCATCTGGTGGCGGGGGAGAGGATCGAACTCTCGACCTTGGGGTTATGAATCCCACGCTCTAACCATCTGAGCTACCCCGCCGAAGGGACGGGCTTAACGCACCGCCATTGTTGATGATACGGGTAACAAAAGCGTGAGGTCAAACCACTGCGTACGACATCCGGTTGGTCTTCGGCAAATCTTGTAGACTCGCGTGCATGAGCAAGTTACGGATTGCCGGGGTGATTCCGGCGCGGCTCGCCTCGACGCGGCTGGAGCGAAAAGTTCTGCGGGGGCTGGCCGGTCGGCCAATGGTGGAATGGGTTTGGAGAGCGGCGGCGGGCAGCGGACTGATGGACCCGGTGGTAGTGGCGACCGATTCGGATGAGGTAGCTGAGGTCTGCCGCGAGCGTGGCATACCGGTGGCGATGACCTCAGCTCATTGCGCGAGCGGATCGGACAGGGTCCGCGAGGTGGCGAGGCAGATTGAGACCGACATCTATGTGAACATCCAGGGAGATGAGCCGACGCTGACTTCTGCGTTCTTTCCTCCTCTGCTTGAGCTTTTCGAGCGGCCCGAAGTCGAAGTGGCGACACTGGCGGTGCGCTGCCCCGCGTCGGACGTGCACAATCCGAATGCGGTAAAGGTGGTCACAGCGACTGATGGCAGAGCGCTATATTTCTCACGGGCCGCCATTCCGTTCGACAGGGATAGTTCGGGATTCTCAGGATATCGGAAGCATTTAGGGATCTATGCATATCGCAAGTCGGCCCTTGAGAAATTTGCGGAGTTGCCGGCGGGCTGGCTTGAATCTGTAGAGAAGTTGGAGCAGTTGCGGCTGCTTGAGGCAGGCGTCGAAATTTATGTGGCGGCTGCCCCAGGGGACACGGTCGGGGTGGATACGGAAGAGGATCTGCAGAGGGCTGAGGCGCTTCTGATGAGCAGAGAGTCGAGTTTGTAAATTTGATCGCGGGTCCGCAGCATGCGTTTGGCAGAAGTCATTGTTGAGACCGCTTCTGCTGAACGCGAATCAGAAACTGCGAAGTGACTTTTCGAATTGCGCGCAAGAATCGGAGTGCACGGAAGGCGCGGTTCGCCGACCATGGGTGCATGACAAACAGTGTTCAACTAGCAGCCGTGAAACGGAACAGCCAAATCGTTCAACCGATCGATGTAGAGCGAGCATGGAAGCAGCTCGTGGAACGGGACCGTGACGGGAAGTTCTTCTATGCCGTCACAACTACTGGTGTCTTCTGCCGGCCGGAGTGCAAGAGCCGCAGACCACTGCGAGCTAATGTCCGTTTCTTTGCAACGGCGGTCGATGCGCAAAACGCTGGTTTTCGGGCGTGCAAACGGTGCAAGCCTTTGTCGGCTGCATTCGGCAGATCTTTGGATTCAGTTCGGAAGCATCTCGAGAGCAATATCGATCGGGCTGTGCCGCTGGCTGAGCTGGGGCGCATCGCCGGAATGAGCCCGTTCTCCGTGCAGCGCACCTTCAAGCAGCAGATGGGCGCGAGCCCGCTGCAGTATCAGCGCTCACTACGGGCGGGGAGGCTGCGCGATGCGCTAAAGCAGCAAGGCCGGGTGACGGATGCAATCTACGATGCCGGATTTGGTTCCTCGAGCCGTGCATACGAAGGTGCACAGCTTGGAATGACCCCGGCGCGGTTTGCGCAAGGTGGCAAGGGTGAGCAGATTCGGTGGTGCTCGGCCCGCTCGCCATTTGGGTGGATGGTGGTGGGGAGCACGGATCGCGGATTGTGCTGGTTGTCGCTCGGTCCGACTTGCGAGGAGGCGGAAGCGAGTTTGCGGCAGGAGTTTCCAGCGGCTCAGCTTCGGCGCGATCCTTCACTGTTGGAGATGGTGGAAGTGGCGCTTGCGAGCGTGCGCGATGGCTCAGATCTCACGAAGCAGGGTGCGCTTGGCGCTGGACTCGACCTGCGTGGGACGGTATTTCAACTTCGCGTATGGCAAGCACTGCGGCAGATTCCTCGCGGAGAGACACGGAGCTACAGCGAGCTGGCGCGAGAGATGGGCGAGCCCAATGCTACACGGGCCGTGGCAAGGGCGTGCGCCACGAACCGCGTGGCGTTAATCGTGCCGTGCCATCGCGTCGTGGGGGCGGATGGATCGCTGACCGGGTATCGCTGGGGAGTCGAACGGAAGCGGGAGTTGCTAACGGCCGAGAGAGGGTAAGGTCCGAGGTGTCCCATCCTCACTTTGCAAAGATGGGACACTCGAGCTAGCAAATAGTCAACAGGTTCCATGACGCTGGACCCTGAGCCACGTGCTCTGGCGTTGTGCGGCATCAGCCTTGTAGCTCCAGGCTGCCCCTTTCGCGTGAATGTCATCGCAGGGCTCGCGGCGAGTGAATGGGATACGCAGGAGGTCGCTGGCCCTTGCGGCCAAGATTCCGAGTGCCGCGATGGAAAGAGTAGAAGTGATGCTGTGCGTCATGATTGCACCTTCATAATCAAGTTACGCATTCCGGACCGTCGGCGAAGGCCGGAATGCGATCGGCTTATAGGCGGAAGCCGCCGGCGGCATGGATTGCCTGGCCGTTGATCCAGACCGAATCGTCAGACGCGAGCAGCGCTGCCGCGGTCGCGACGTCTTTCGGCTGTCCGATGCGTCCCAATGGGGTGCGGGACTCGATTTGCTTGTGGAACTCACTGCCTATGAAGCCCGCAACGTGAGTGCCTTCGGTTTCGATCATGCCGGGGTTGAGAGAGTTGACGCGGATCTTCTTCGGTCCGAGTTCCTGCGCGAGCGAAGCACTGATAGTGTCGACGGCGCCCTTGGTCGCGCTGTAGACCGCGGCCTGAGGTGCTCCGGCGGCAACAACAGAACTGATGTTGATGATGCTGCCGCCCTTGGGGTTGAACTGCGCAACCGCAGCCTGCGTGACAAGCAGAAGTCCGAGAACGTTCAGATTAAATTGCTTGTGGAAGTGATCGGGCGTGATGGCTTCGAGCGGACCGAATTCGTAGATGCCGGCGTTGTTGACCAGGATGTCGATGGGACCGAATGTCTTGGCCACCGTGCTGATCAGCGGACCGATGGAATCGGGGTCGGCCACATTGGCCTGAACGGCTATGGCTTTTCCGCCAGCCTGCTTAATCTCGGCAACGACCTTTTCTGCAGCTTCTTTGCTTCCGGAATAGTTGACGGCGACGGCAGCGCCCTGGGACGCGAGTTCTTTCGCGATGGCGGCTCCTATGCCTTTGGATGCGCCGGTTACCAATGCGACTTTACCCTGAAGTTTGCTCATCTTTCTGATCCTCCGATTCTCTAGTTGCCGGGCGTCGCGAATATTTCGACGTTTCGACAACTATCGAATTGATGTGACGTACGGGTAATGGATTCAGAAGGATTGTAAAAACCCTGGAAAGACGAATTTCAGCGGGTGGGGCAGGAGGCCGGGCTCAAGGATTCCAGATATGCCGAGAGTGCTTCGAGGACTCCAGGCTTGATGGAGAGGAAGGCGAACTTCCCTTCCCTGCGAACGTCGATAAGACCGCTGGTCTGAAGCTCTTTGATGTGGTGGGAGAGTGTGGCGGGTGCGATGGAGAGAGCTTCGTGCGCGGCGGTGCAGCCGAGAGGACATTGCGATCGCGCGATGGTCTCGAGCAGTTCGAAACGTTTTGGATCGGCGAGGGCTTTGAGGATAGCGTTACGCTGAACGCGGGTGAGGCGGACGGGCTTGGCGGCTGATGAAGGATTCGCTTCTGATTTAGAGGATCGCATTTTACTTCGGAGTGTTGGATGCAATGATACTGGGAGAGGTCAAGCAGACTTGGACGCTACGGCAAGCAGAGTCTGGAAATGGGGAGCTTTGTCTTCCTTGTAGACGACTGAGGTATGCGGCTTGGTGAAGGCGGCGCGCTCGAGCATGGATTCCAGTTCGGCTTCGCCGAAGCCCAACCATTCATCGGCATAGATGTCTCGCGCTTCTTCGAAGCGGTGCTTGGCGAGGTCGAGGATAGCGATGCGGCCGCCGGGCTTGAGGATGCGGGCGGCTTCGGAGATGGCGCGGTCGGGATGAAGTGCATGATGGAGCGACTGCGAGAAGAAGACAATGTCTACGGAGGCATCCTCGATGGGAAGCTCTTCCATGTCGCCCAGCCGATAGTCGACGTTTTTCACATGATTGCGATGGGCTTGTTCGCGAGCGAATTCAATCATCTTTGCAGAGGAGTCGACGGCGATGACTTTTTCGGCGTTCTGGGCCAGGAGGAGCGAGAAGCTGCCGTCTCCGGCCCCGAGGTCGGCGATGACCTGCGGCGGCATGAGGCGGAGGAGAGCTTCGGCCATCGCTTTCCAGGATTTGCCCGGCACATAGTCCTTGCCGTGACGGCCGGCGACGCTGTCGAAGAAGGCGCGCATTTTGTCCTGGCGCTTCTTGACGACGCGACGAGCGGTGGCGCGGTCATGAGCAGCTTCAGGAATCTCCTTCTGGGCACGAGCGAGCAGGTCGGTAAGAACGTCGTTTCCATTGCCGGTCGTGAGGCGGTAGAGGCTGTTTTTGCCGATGCGGCGGTCTTCTACCAGGCCAGCCTGCTTGAGTTGAGAGAGGTGCGTGGAGATGGTGCTCTGGCCCATCACGAGAATTTCTTGCAATTCGGCAACCGAAAGCTCTTCAGCCTTGAGGAGCAAGACAATGCGGAGCCGGTTGGGATCGGCTACGACGCGAAGCATTTTCACAATTGACGTCGCCATGGGTTTCTGGTACACATCAATATATCACGATACGTCGATACAAGGAGAACTGAATGGCTTCCTCAACCCTCGAATTTGCCGAATACAAAGTTGCCGATCTCTCCCTGGCCGATTGGGGCCGCAAGGAGATTTCGATTGCCGAGCACGAGATGCCGGGCCTCATGGCCATCCGCAACAAGTACGCGGCAGAGAAGCCTCTCAAGGGCGTTCGGATTACCGGCTCGCTGCACATGACGATTCAGACGGCGGTGCTGATCGAGACGCTGGTCTCGCTGGGAGCCGAAGTTCGGTGGGCGAGCTGCAACATCTTTTCGACGCAGGATCACGCGGCGGCGGCGATTGCCGCAAGCGGCGTTCCGGTGTTCGCCTGGAAGGGCGAGTCGTTGGAAGACTACTGGGAATGCACCTACAAGGCTCTGAGCCATAAAGGCGGGAAAGGGCCCGAGCTTGTGGTTGACGACGGCGGTGACGTGACGCTGCTTATTCACAAAGGCTATGAGCTCGAAGAGGGCGACAAGTGGGTGGATTCGCCTTCTAGCAATCACGAAGAGCAGGTGATCAAGGACCTGCTGAAGCGCGTCCACGCCGAAGACAAGCAACACTGGCACAAGGTGGTAAAGGAGTGGCGCGGCGTTTCAGAAGAGACGACCACGGGCGTACACCGCCTCTATCAGATGATGGAGAAGGGCAAGCTGCTGGTTCCGGCCATCAATGTAAACGACTCCGTGACCAAATCGAAGTTCGACAACCTGTACGGCTGCCGCGAGTCTCTGGCCGACGGGATCAAGCGTGCAACTGACGTAATGGTGGCCGGCAAAGTCGCCGTGGTTTGCGGATACGGCGACGTGGGCAAGGGCTGCGCGCATTCGCTGCGCGGCATGGGCGCTCGCGTGATCGTGACTGAAGTCGACCCGATCAATGCTCTGCAGGCTGCGATGGAAGGGTTCGAGGTCACCACGATCGAAGACACGCTGGGACGCGGCGACATCTACGTGACCTGCACGGGCAATGTGGACATCGTTACGCTCGAGCACATGAAGCAGATGAAGGATCAAGCGATTGTCTGCAACATCGGGCACTTCGACAATGAGATCCAGGTCGATCGGCTCAATGCAGAAAAGGGCGTGGAAAAGTTGAACATCAAGCCGCAAGTGGACAAGTACCACTTCCCCGACGGCCACGAGATCTTCATGCTGGCGGAGGGGCGGCTGGTGAACCTGGGATGCGCGACGGGACACCCCAGCTTCGTCATGTCGAACAGCTTCGCGAACCAGACGCTGGCGCAGCTCGATCTTTGGAAAAACAAGGACACGTACAAGGTGAACGTCTACACGCTGCCGAAGAAGCTGGACGAAGAAGTTGCCCGGCTCCATCTCGAAAAGATCGGCGTAAAGCTGACAAAGCTTTCCAAGCGCCAGGCGGACTACATCGGGGTTCCTGTAGAAGGCCCTTACAAGCCTGAGTTCTACCGTTACTAGATCATAGTTTGCAGTTCGAAGCGAAAGGCCGGGAGAGATCCCGGTCTTGCTTTTTTGGCAAGCCGAGTTGCCAAACATTCTCTATGCCATCCTGATGGGCTTGGTGCGAGTTGAAGGAGTATCGCTCACCATTTCGTCTTCAACTCGCAGTGGAGCTTTAGAATGCCAAACTCTCGAAGCGGTAAAGAGTCGTTGCATCGCTAAGCCGACGGAACGAAAGTGAATGTATTACCACTTGAAACTGCTGAACTGGCCGCCTCCGCAGGGGACATCATTTCTGCTCCCCGGCAAAGGCGTGGAAGAAGTGACGGAGTCTGCTCGGTAACCATCGTGAATCCGACATTCAAGAGCGGGGACTTAAATCTCGAAACTGCTCACCAGGATTCACAGCGATTGGCCGCGCTTTATTGCTGACTCCATTGGGATGTTTTCCGCAGAAGCGGTTCCATAGCCGCCAGGCGGAACTATGCAGCAGGTCTGTCTGCTCAGCCTTCAATGCGGCATAGGACTTCTTCACGTATATGTCGAATTCGGGAGGCCAGCCGATGGTGGAGCGGCGCTCGGTGAAGTCGCCCTCGGCCCATTTGGCCATGACCGCCTTGTATCCGACTACGTGCGTGACGAAGTCGAGCAGGCACTGCGGCATCTGCTCTTCGACGACAAGATAGGCCTTTTCAATAATGATCTTCTCGCGAATGTCATTCAGGGGCATGAAGATCGTGTTCATCCAGAGAATCCACTCTTTCAACTCGGAGTCCAGGATGGGCTCGCTCACCGATTTTCCCTGCCTCTTCAGCAGCGATCGGTAGGCGATGTTGCCGGCCTCTGAGGCCACGTACAGCGGGCCATAGAACTCGTTGAGGCGCTTGTTCACCAGTTCCAGCTTATCGCGATGCTGATTGAGCATCCGCGCGCCGATGATGGTGATGAGGTAACCAGCAAATGCGATAATGATGGTGAGGACTGCGGCATTATGCAGAATGGTCGGGACCGACAGGACGTCCATGAGCGATACCTTCGGGCAGCAGTATACCCGCGCCACAGGGGCAAACATGTGATCCAGATCAGGATGCTGCAGGCTATTTCGCCTTGTTCTTCGCTCGCGGAGGAGAAGGCGGTTTTGCGAACTCGGACCCGACGGCGATCTCGAAGACCTTGGGCCAGAGCTTTCCTGTGACAAAGAGCCGGTCATGCTGCGCGTCATAGGCGATGCCGTTGAGAACTGCTTCATCGCTGGATAGCTGTTCACGCGGCATCAGGCCTTTGAGGTCGATCCAGCCGAGAACGCGGCCATTCGCAGGCGAAATGCGCGCGATGCGATTGGAGTGCCAGACGTTGGCGTAGACTTCACCGTGAATGTATTCGAGCTCGTTGAGCTGGCTGACGCGCTTGCCATGATCCTTGACGGTGATGCGGCGCAGTTCCTTGAATGTTTCTGGATCAAAGAAACGCAGCGTCGCTGTTCCATCACTCAGGATCAGCGACTTTGCATCGTGCGTCAGGCCCCAGCCCTCACCGTCGAATTGAAAAGTGCGAAGCAGGCGGAATGTCGAGCGGTCGTAAACGAGCGCGATATGCGACTGCCAGGTGAGTTGAATCAGCGTGTTCTTCCAGTCGGTAAGGCCCTCAGCGAAGTACTTATCCGACACAACCTGCATGCGTAAGATACGGCCCGTCTCGAGATCTTCTTCGCGGAGGGTGGACTGGCCCTGGATTCCGGTGCTCTCGTAGAGATGACCGCCGAGGTAGACCAGGCCCTGGGTGAACGCATGCTGGTCGTGGGGGTAGGAGTGAATGATGCGGTAGTTTTGGGCGGGGAGAACGCCTCCGAACATAGAGGCCATTGCGAGAAGCATGAATGCGCGCATCAGTTCTTGATTCTAGCGGGCAGAACGGGAAGGTCTGTGCCCGGGAACTTCAGGAGTGTTGCAAGGAGCCGCTTCGCTCCGTCGCCCCTGCTTAAATTAAGCCAGGGACGACGTGCCGGTTCAGTGTACTGGTCCTTACTTCATCGGTTAGGCGCTCCGAAATCAGGGAGTCTGCCCGCTGAATGCTTTGCACGAAACGTTGGGATGCCAATTCACGAAGGCGCCGTTCGGATTGTCTTTCCAAGCCCAGACGTGCAGCGTGTAGAAGGGGGGAAGCCCAAACCGATTGGGAGCCTCGAAGTAATGAAAGAGCTGTCCCATGAGTTGCGGCGGATTGCCCGGGTGACTCTTGTCCCATGCATCGGCAAAGAGGAGATAATCCGCGCCGATGAGCCGCAATCCACCCCCGGGAACCGGCTCGTAGATGACGATCTCCGGACGCGTTGGATCGATGTCGCCATTCGCCAACATAGGGGGCTTGGTGAGATACTCCTGCTTCACGAAGTGCAGACCCATGGCACCGAGTCAGGCCCTGTGACGCAGCCGAAAAGAAGACTGTATTGTTCATTTTGCGCTGCGGTCACGTTTTTGAACCGCTCAGTCGCCTCGCGAACGATCGAGAGGAGCTGACTCTGTTCGTGGGATAACTCCTCTTGCTGGAGGGACGCCGAGTGTTGGTGAGTGATTTGCGCGGGCGCGTGAGTGGCACAAACGGCCAAAAGAGCAAGGGTGACCAGCAGAGCTGCGCGCATCCGCGTGGCAACCGTCGATACTGTTTTCATCTTGTAGTTTCTCCTCATTTGGATTGACGACTCCTGATTCCTGTCCCCGTACCGGATGAGGCAGCCACACATCAAGGATGGATTCTCGATGACGAACTGATCGGATCCGATCACGTCTTAACTATCGGTGTTCGCACGGTCCGGCGTTTGATCCTGCCGCCCGGGTATTTACCCGAGACGCCCGTTTGTGCGTGAAAGACTCGAGCATGACGAACTGGACGGGGAATGCGAGGGAGATGGCAGTCAAGTAGCATCCAGGTCGCTGGTCGGTGCACACGAGGACAGAGCCGGTTTAGAATCGATGCGAGTCAAGAAAACTTCTCCTCAGCTCAGGAGGGCTTATGAGCCGCTGTTTGCTTGTGTTTGCTCTCATCGTTCCTTTTGCTGCGTATTCCCAGAAAACTCCTAAACAGACTGAAGTCAAGGTGCAGAAAACTTCCCTTTCGCGGGATCAGGAGATGCAGCTTGGCAAGCAATTCGCCGCGCAGGTGGAGCGGGAGATGGAGGTCGTCCATAATCCCGAGATCGAAAGATGGCTGAACCATATTGGGCAGAACCTCGCGAAGACACCGCAGGCCAATGCATATCCGTACTATTTCAAGCTGGTGAACGATGATTCGATCAACGCCTTCGCCCTGCCGGGCGGCCCCATGTATGTGCATACGGGGCTGCTCAAGGCTGCTGACAGCGAAGGCGAAGTAGCCGGCGTGCTGGCGCACGAGATGTCGCACGTGGCATTGCGCCACAGTGCAGCCCAGCTCAGCAAGCAGCAGACCTATGGGACGCTATTTCAAATCGTTGGGCTGGCTGCGGGCACGTTGACCGCTGATCAGAACGGACAATGCGGGATGGTGTGCCAGATTACGCAGGCGGGCACGAGCCTGGGGCAGAATTCCGTGCTCATGAAGTTCTCGCGCGGCTATGAAAAAGACGCCGATCTGAATGGCGCGCGCATGATGTCGTCAGCGGGATACGATCCCATGCAGCTTCCGCTCTTCTTCGAGAAGCTCGTGAAGACGCAGGGCACGGCTGCGGAGCCGCGTGGACTGGCGCTGTGGATGTCATCGCATCCTGCCACGGGAAGTCGCGTGCGGTATGTCTCCGATGACATCAAGTTCTACCCGCAGCGGAGCTACAAGGCGAGTACGGGGGACTTCGCCAGAATCAAGAAACTGGTTGCGGCGGTTCCTCCGCCTAAGCCCCAACCAGGAAAGCTGATCCAGGCCAAGGAGGGCGCGAGTGGTCGAACGAACCTCCCCGCGGGAATGAAAGATTATCCGGCGAACGGCTTCTCGATCGGCTATCCCTCGACGTGGCAGGCGGGACAGGCGGAGCCGGGAGGCAGCCTCTACGTGATCCCGCAGGGTGGCGCGGCGAAGGGCCAGAACGGCGGAGTAGAACTGATCAACGGCGCCATGATCGACTACTATGTACCGCAAGCTGGCGCCGCGAGCACAAATCTGGATGCGAGCACGAAGGAATTTCTTGATGGCTTGCAGAAGGGCGATCCGAACCTGAAGGCCGAGAAGCCTCAGCGGGTGCAGGTCGGGAACAAGACGGCCCTTAAAACGCGAATCACAACGAAGACCTCGGCACAGCAGGATTCGGATCAGGTGGTCTATCTGTACACCGTCGCGCGGCAGGGCGGCCTTTGGTATACAGCGCTCGCTGGACAGAGTTCAAAGATGAACGAACTGGATCCAACGTTCAGGCAAATGATTGACAGCGTTCAATTCCCAGATTGATGGTCCAGATCGGTCGTCACAAAACGGATAAGGGATTCGAGCAGGGCTGCCCGCGGATATGCGGCCTTGTCCATGCCGGATCGAATGCTCGCATCAGGTGATTTATCAAACGGCAGCGCGACTGCGAAATGGTCTGCAAGAGCTGCGCCGAGAAACTTCGCGCCGGGCACGATGGCGTCATCGCGAAGCAACTGGCCGTCCTCGGCTGATCCATAGGACGAGAGCACACGCCAAGTCTGAAGCAGTGACTTGGACGTGGTTGACTGGTCAGACTTCGCGATCAGCGAATAGGTCGGCACTGGCGAAGTGGGATGCGCGGTGAGAAACGCCTTGCGGGCCTGGCGTTGCAGGCTTTTTAAGCCGGTGGAGAGATCGCCCTGGCAGCTTTTGAGCGGGACGGTGTGCATGTACTTCTCCGCCATTGCTGGCAGGAGATCGGCCACGGGTGACCCGCCAGAGGCGCCGGCAACAGTCACGAATGCAGCCACTTTGTCCTTCACTCCTTGTTCCTGTGCCAGCGCAACCTGGATATCGGGTCCGCCCTTGCTGTAGCCGACCAAAATGTATTTGCGAGGATCATTGCCGCTGTGTTCGCGCAAGTAATCAGCAATTATCTTTGCATTCGATTCGCTGGAGTCGTTCGGAACCTGGAGCAGATCGACGTCGATGCCTTCCGCTTTCAGCGCCGCCTGACCTTCCTGAAAAGCCGGCGAATCAGCAACACAGGAGCTGAGAATCCCGGGAACAATAAGGACGCGGTACTTTTTCGAAAGCGTCTCAAGCTTCACGTCTTCTTTTCCCGGTGAGTCGATGTACCGGGAGCACGGACCCCAATCGCCTCCTCCGGGATTCTTCTGCTTCAGAACAGAGCAGAAAACATCGCTGAAACCAGCGGAGACATTGCCCACATCGTCCTCGAGGTAGACAAGCAGAGTGCGGCCATCGGACTTGAACTCAGTGCCTGTTGCTGTGTGCGCCGTGGTGACCGGGTCAGTAGGAGTGATGTAGTCAGTCTTAATGACCATGCCGGTCTGGACGAGGCTGTCGCGTATGTAGTCGCGCTCACCGTCGACGTTCGGGTCGATCTTGTGCGTGACTCCATTGTTGCGCTGATCGCGGTCGAAGCCGATGTCGTGCGTGCCAGCTCCCGCCCAGACGGTTTGACCTTCCAGTTGTTGTGGGACTTTCCAGATTCGGAAATGATGACGCGATGCCACAACGCGCAGTGGATCGGCCTGTGCGTATCCGAAATCCTGCGCGCGCCCGTAGAGCCGGAGTTCGCTCATCGGCAACGTAACGTACGCTTCTTTCGACAAGCTGGCGAAAATACCGCGAACGATGGCGTCTTTGTCAGAGCGGTCGACTGCCACCCAGCCCGCTGCTTTCAGTGCTGCCTGCACCCGGTCCTGCGATCCGATGAGGATGAAGTTCACGCGATCGCCGGGAGCCTCATTTGGATCGCTCACGCGACGAGGGATCGAGTCAATGAGGGATTGCGGGAAAGCAGGTACGTGCACGTTTTTGCGTGCAGCGGCTAACGCAGGCGCCGCGGCTTTGCGCTCCACGGTGACGTGATAGGAACCTGTGGCCTGATCGAAGCTTGTCTGGTTGATCGAGAGAAACAGACGGCCGGTGACGGGCGCCTGGCTGTTGATTAACTCGCCGATGAGAAAGGGGCGCGCTGCTTCGATGGAGCCAATTCGCCCGACCAGTGCGCCGCGACCGGCGGAGTTCACCGGCAGATTGCGAATCAGGTCGGCGAATCCACGGGGCAGGCCGGCTGGGCTGTTGGCCTGCTGTGCGTTGGAGTACTGTAGCTGTCCGGTGGCGCTGATGTGCAGCGTATCGCCGGCCGTGAGATCGATATTGGTGTCGATCCAGCCAGCTCCCGGCTTCACGTCGAATTCATGCGTCTGGGCAGACAGAGGACGGATGCAGAGAATCAGGGTCAAAAGCGCTGCGCGGATCATGGCAGTCTCCTTGCGATTGCATCGGAAATATACTGCTCGACGCGGCTCCAGACAACAGGGTCGACTTCCATCTTGGTGTGACTGCCGCCGAAGACCTGACGGGTTTTCGACGCATTTGATTCATCGACGGAGCGGAACGTATAGGAGAACTCGAAGTTGCCCAGAATCACCGTTCGGGATGGATCAGCCGCACGGATCTCGCTGCGGCCGTGAATTGTTGTGAAAGGGTCGTGCTGGTAAAAATTGACAGCGGCCCGCACATTTGATGGAACCATGTTGTCGTGAAGTCCAACGCTGTCGATCTGTGCCGTGAGCAGGACAGGCACGCCAAGTCGCTGGAGATCACGGGCAGTGGCGAGAGCGGCGGCTCCGCCCCAGCTTTGACCGAAGAGAATCACATGGACCTTCGAGGTTTCCTCGAGATCAATTTGCCCGTTGTGATTTGTGTCGAGTGCCTTGCGGATGACTTTCAACGCGAGAGCGCGATGATGGTTAGAAATGGATTCGGCGTATACGCCGGGCCGCTCGCGAAGTTTCAGGACGAGTTGACGAACGCTTCGATGCGGGTCGTTCCAGCGGTCGTAACCGCCCAGGAAACCAATGACGAGGGATGAGTCGGGCGGAAGAGGTGTGGGCGTGGCGAGCTGCGAGAATCGCTGCGCGCCGGCAGCCAAGGCGCAGAATGTAATAGCGCAGAGCACAGACACTCGCGATGTGAACGCGCAATACATGCTCACCCCCGGCAGCGCATGTGACCCACCGGAATGGTAAACCGACAGACAGGCTTTACGAACGCGGGAGATCTTCGATCTAGCTCGCGCCCAGGCAGATAAAGCGAACAGAGCGCCCCGCGCACGTTGAGTTGACAAGCAGTTTGCGTAAGGTCGTGCAGGCTGATGCTCCGGCTGCTTCGGTGAACAAGCCCGAATACCCAGGTGCGGTTGTGGCAAGAACGCCTATGAGGATGGCGTCGCGAACTTTCCTGATGTCGAGAGCGACCATAAGAATGAGGCCGAAGATGGCGACAGCAGTGGTCGGATTGCTGATGTTTCCAAGACTGACCAGAGTTGCCGGATCGCCGACCACAAGCCCGGCATTGCGGAAACCGATAAAAGCGATGAAAAGTCCGATTCCACTCGCAACAGCGGCATAGAGCTCGTGAGGAATTGACCGCAGAATCATCTGCCGGATGCCGGCCGCGGTGAGTGCCAGGAAGAGCACGCCCGAAATGAATACAGCGCCAAGCGCAGTCTGCCAATGCACATGCATCTTGAGACGAACCGTGTAGGTAAAGTAGGCGTTGAGCCCCATGCCGGGGGCGAGCGCGATCGGGTAGCGGGCGACCACTCCCATCAAGAGCGACCCGAACGCCGCCGAGAGGCAGGTAGCAGCGGTGGCGGCGTGAATTGGCACTCCCGCGGAAGAGAGTATCGCCAGATTGACCAGTACGATGTATGCCATCGTGAGAAACGTCGTCACGCCCGCAAGTATTTCGGTGCGCCGGTTGGTACCAGGTTGGCGGAATTCGAAGTAGCGTTCCAGAGACTTGAGTATCTGCTGATTTCAGGAGAGCACACGCGACTTCGGAGCAAAGTACTTGTAACTTTTGGAGCGGCAAAGGCTGCCACACCTCTCCAGTTTCATCATGTAAGCAGATGACGATTGAGAAGCAGGTGCAGGGCAACCGAGGCTGCGAACCCAAGCAGGATGGCCCACGTCCACTTGAGATGGGAAGAAAAGGTATAGGAGCCTCGGGCTGAACCCATCAGTGCCACTCCAGCCGCTGAGCCCACAGACAGCAACGAACCACCTACTCCAGCAGTGAGCGTGAGCAACAGCCACTGGCCCAGATCCATTGTCGGATGCATCGTGATCACCGCAAATGTGAGAGGAATGTTGTCCACAATAGCGGAAACGAGGCCAATCGACATGTTCGCAATGGTGGGACCAAACCCTTCATAGAGGAGGGTCGAAAGATTGTGCAGATAGCCAAATGCGCCCAGGCCGCCCACGGAGAGCATGATGCCGTAGAAGAACAACAGGGTGTCCCACTCGATCTTCTCGAGAATGTTGAATATTGAGAAGGGCCTGCCCTGCTTGGCCTGACCATCGGGCTGCATCGTTAAAGTAGAGTCTTCGATTTCCTGCGATAGTTCGCGCTCCTCGGCGCGGTGGAGAAAATAAGAAAAGAGATTGAGACCACCCAGACCCATCATCATACCGAGATACGGCGGAAGATGAAGGGTATGGTCAAGCACGATCGTTGCGGCAATGGTTAATAGAAAGAGCAGAACAATCGCCCACCCTCCCTTGCGCACTTTCGCACTCGCATGAACAGCCTGAACGGAATTCTTCGGAATGGTCAATGAGATGAGAAATGCAGGAATTACCCAGTTCACGAGCGCGGGAAGAAAGAGATAAAGAAACTGGCCAAAATGCACAAAACCCTTCTGCCAGATCATGAGTGTAGTGATGTCGCCAAACGGGGAGAATGCACCACCTGCATTGGCGGCGACAACAATGCTTACACACGCACCAGCGGTGGATTTCTTGTCATGTCCTAGAGCCGAGATGGCAACGGCTCCCATCACCAGAGCGGTGGTGAGGTTATCGGCAATGGGCGACACTACGAAAGACAGTGCTCCCACAGCCCAATAGATTCCGCGAGAAGAGAGCCGAATCTGTGTCAGGTAGGAGCGGAGCACCTCGAAAACATTACGTTCGACCATGGTATTCACGAAACTCATGGCCGAGAGCAGGAAAAGAAATAGTTCTGAGAAGTCGAGGAGAACCGGACGTAAGTATCTATCGATCTCCTCAACGCGTCCCTCGGCTCGGAAGCTGAGAGCAGCGAAGATCCAGATGAGGCTGGCAGCCACCATCACCGGCTTTGACTTTCGGAGATGCAGCTTTCCTTCGGCAAACACGAGGGCGTACGCCGAGCAGAAAACGAAGAGAGCCGCAGGTCCAAACCATTGCATAAGTATCTTCAACTCTGGTTCCGCAATGCTGCCGGTAAGCTCGGGTCGTCATAAGCAACCATAGATACGATCGGCATCCAAGCAGTGTAAACCTAATGAAAACTGCACGTGAGCTCTGAATCGGACATTGGTTGAGGTTCTTGGATGGCGCTATATCAGCAGTTTTGCCGCATCCTTCGCGAAGTAGGTGACGATAAAGTCTGCTCCGGCACGGCGAATGCCGACCAGCGATTCGAGCATGGCGCGATCGCGCTCGAGCCAGCCTTTTTCAAAGGCGGCATGGAGCATCGAGTATTCGCCTGAAACCTGGTAGGCACCCATGGGAACGCCGAAGCGTTCGCGCGCAGCGTGCACCACATCGAGATAGGGCATGGCAGGTTTCATAAGGATCATGTCTGCGCCCTCAATGAGGTCGAGTTCGATCTCGCGCATTGCTTCGCGCAGATTTGCTCCATCCATCTGGTAACTGCGGCGATCGCCGAACTGCGGGGCGGAGTCAGCGGCTTCGCGGAACGGCCCATAAAACGCGGATGCGAATTTCGAAGCGTAACTCAGGATAGGCGTATTTGCGTTACCATCGGCATCCAGAGCGCGTCGGATCGCGGCAACCCTGCCGTCCATCATGTCACTTGGCGCGACGATGTCGGCACCGGCGCGAGCGAGGCTGGCGGCTGTCTTGGCGATGAGTTCAAGGGACGGATCGTTGTCGATCTCGTATTTATCTCCCGACTGAAGCACTACGCCGCAATGGCCGTGGCTGGTGTACTCGCACAGACACACGTCGGCCATGAGAACGAGCTTCTTCATTAAGGAGTTCTCCTTGAGAGCGCGGAGGACACACTGAACGATGCCCTTGTCATCCCACGCGCCCGTGGCCTTCTCGTCTTTTTCGTCGGGGAGTCCGAATAGGAGGAGTCCGCCGATGCCGAGAGACGCAGCCTCTTCTGCTTCGCGCACCGCCTGGTCCACAGAGAGATTGAAAACTCCGGGCATGGAACTGACCGGATTGCGCACGCCCTCGCCGGGGCATATGAAAAGCGGGTAAATCAGGTCGCCTGGATCCAGGGTAGTTTCACGAACCAGAGCGCGGAGCGATTCCGTACGGCGCAGGCGACGCAGGCGAATCTCAGGAAAAGGCATACTGAAATTGTATGCCACGGAATATTGCAAGCATGTGACCCATGGCAGAGGCCGCGGGCGGACTCTGATTGAGAGTTCGCCCGCGAATCCTGTCTGCCGGCCAGGGTTTAGTCGTTGTCGTTGTCGTGATCGCGATGGTCGTCGTCGCGGTCTCCGAATGGCTCATAGGGCGATGTCAACCACGGAGTGAATTGCACGTTCGGGCCGGAGACAGTTGCGCAACCATGCGCACCGGGACCGTTGGGGCATTTCCACCAGTTCTCTGTGGCATCGACTGAGCCACTGCCGAGATTGTCGACGCCGATTCCCTTATTGAAGAAGTTGTTGAGATGAGCGTTCACTTGGCCGGCGGGCGCCTTGAAGGCGATGTCAATCGCTTCGTCTTCAATTACATTCTCGGCAATAATCGTGCCCCATACAGGCGCAACACTATAGAGGTTGATCCCGGTTGTACCGGGTGTTGCAGCATCTCCTCCGTCTGCTGCGTTGCCGGAGATATAGTTGCCGACGATGACGTTGTCATTGAGGTTTACGGGAGGCGCCATTGCAGACCATGCATGGTTGTGCATCGTGACACCCGGCTGGCCGTTGTTGGTGAGGACATTGTGAATCACCACGTTCCCTGAATCCGTGGTGCCCGGGAACGGAGCGAAGATGCCTACTCCGGCGCCTGCACCCGGAGCCTGGTATCCGTTGTGATTGGAAACGTTGTTCGAGATTGTATTGTTCGAAACACCGAAGGGGAGAGTTGCAGTGGGAATGACGGACGTTGCCGGTGGGTGCGATGCAAAGGTGATTCCGCAGTCGTACTGGTTGTCATGGACGTTGTTTTCGCTGATGAGATTGTTGTGGCTTGGACCGGTCTCATCCGAGGTAAGAATGCCCCCCGCGTTGTAGCCGACATTGTTTCGGACGACGGTGGCGTGATCTACGCCCATCAGGTGAATGCCTTCTCCGCAATCGTCGCCCTCATTGGTTTCGAATGCGGGAATGCCACTGCAGGTATGTGCACTGATGTTGAGAGCGCGATCATTGTCGTGAACGTGATTGCGAAGCAGGGTCACATCGCTTGCGTTGGAGACGAGGATGCCTTCGAAGTTGGCGTTTTCGATTTCGAAGCCGGAGATTAAGACATTCGAAACACCAGCTGCAGGAGCGGCTGACATCCCATTCACGAATATGCCATTGCTCAATCCCGTGGCATCGATTACGGGTTTACGGTGATCCCACGAGACCAGAGAAAGAGACTTGGTGATGACGACGTTTTCCTTGTATGTGCCTGAAGCGACTCGAATGGTGTCGCCGGGAGAAGCCGCGGCTACGGCGGCAGAGATTGTGGTTTTGCACCCACCGGTTCCACCCGAGTTAACGCACAGAGTTGCTCCCATCATTCCGGGGGCGACAAAGAATACAAACGCAGATGCGGCGAACGGGAATGCGATTGAACGCAAAGATGCGGGGCTCATAGTTTTGGTATGAACCATCGACGACCTCCTCTATTTGTTGTTTGCTCTTGAGCAGATTCGCTCTTGCTGATTTGCCCGGAGAACGAGCGGAACGATCTTAGACCTCGCGGTTGCAAAGGTGCAAATCTAATTTCTAAGAGCAACGGTGAATTTACAGAGCGACTCCGGCAGGCGGCTTGTTTTTCGAAAGTGACCTTACGCCGAGTTCTTCGAAATTGGCCGATGGGCGAGACGGAAGTAGCGATGGGCTCTTGCAACGTCTTTGAGAATTTGGGCCCGTAGCGCTTCAGTAGATGGCCATTGCACTTCGCCGCGCAGCCGTAACAGGAATTCGAGGTATAGCGGCGTGCCGTCGGCGAGATCGACTGGTTCGAAGTTCAAAATATGAGTTTCGATGCCGAAGCCTATGCCCTCAAAGGTGGGGCGATTACCGACGTTAGTTACGCCCTGGAAGCAGCGATCGCCGACGGCCAGCTGCGATACGTAGACGCCGAAAGCGGGGAGCAAGCCGTGGTATGGGGCCAGATTGACGGTGGGTACTAGAAGTCTTGTTCCTATACCTCGGCCCGAGGCGGGATGAGAGTGCACCCCGAAACCGCGGCCCAGCATAAATCGGGCACGGCGCATCTCACCGGCAGCGATCGCGCTACGAACGGCCGAACTGGAGACCACGAGACCATGTACACGGACAGCTTGATGGACATGCACGCTGAATCCGAACTCCTCGCCGAAGACACGAAGCTCGTTGACTCCCGCTTTAGCTCCGTGGCCGAAGCGAAAGTTCGCGCCTTCGTGAACTCCGCGAACTGCGAGGCGAGAAACGAGGATTTCGCGAACGAAATCCTCTGCGGTTACGCGCGAAAGCTGGGCATTGAATTGTAAGACGAGGATTGCATCCACCCCGGTGCGGGCTATGAGATCGATACGTTGCGGCAGAAAGGTAAGCAGTTTTGGTGCGACTTCGGGGTAGAGTACCTGGGCTGGGTGCGGGTCAAAAGTGATAGCGACAGAACGCATTCGGCGCTCTCGGGCCTCGGAAGCGGCAGCCTTAAGTATCTGCTGGTGGCCTCGGTGGACACCATCAAAGTTGCCAATCGCGGCGATGCATGGGCCGAAATCAGCAGGGATCTGCGCGAGCGAGCGGTACACGGGAACAGTTGCGATCATTTTGTCAGTCATGCGCAACTCTCACCCAGTTCGATGGGAAAGCTCAGTCCGTCATATGCGAGACGTATGTTTTCGGGGAGCTTCGCGTTGGTTTCTTCGTGCCCGAGTTCATGTGCGATGTGAGTGAGCCAGGTACGTTTTGCGCCGATGCGCTGAGCCCATCCGACCGCCTGCTCCACTGTCGCGTGACTTGGATGGGGTTTGTGACGCAGGGCAGAGAGCACAACATGGTCGAGATCTCGAAGGAGCGCAAAGGTTTCTTCCGGAATGGCGCTCACATCGGTAAGGTATGCTGTCCGACCGAAGCGAAAGCCATTGATCTCCTGCTGTCCGTGAAGAACTGGAACGCGGCGGAACTCCACTCCAAATGCGCAGGTCCTATCATCTAGAGATTCGATGTGAACGCGTGGGCGGTTCGGATAGGTCGCATCGGGCGAGAAGGTGTAGTCGTAAACGCGTCGCAGGGTTTCTTCCGTTTCAGGCGATGCGTACAGGGGGATGCGGCCACCTTCGCGAAAGACGGTAAAACTAAGTGGCCGAAGGTCATCCAGACCAAAGATGTGATCAGCGTGAGCGTGGGTGTAGAAAACCGCGTCAACGCGCTTGAGCCTGCAGCGCAGAGCCTGTTCGCGAAAATCGGGTCCTGTGTCGATGAGCACAACGCGGTCACGACTATCGTGGGTCCATTGCAGCAGGACGGAGGGGCGCAGTCGGCGGTCATGCGGATCGGGCGAAGTACAAACAGAACAATCGCACCCGAGGGTGGGAACTCCCATGGAAGTTCCGGTGCCCAGAAATGTCAGGCGACCCTCCATGGGACCCTAGTGCTTTTCCGGTTTAGGTGGCGGCGCCTGAACGCCCTGAAGGGAGATCATCTTGCTCAGTTCGAGGAAGGTCATGCGTAGTTCAAACAAAACGGTTTCAAGCATGCGTGCTTCATTAGCTGTCAGGTTACCCTTCGTCTTTTCGTCGAGGACGCCAAGCAGATCAATGCTCTGCCGCGCGCCAATGATGTCGACGCGAGGGCGCTGGCCTTCAGGGGTTGCGGCGCCCATCTGCATGAGGGCGGAAAGATAGAGTTGCTGAACGAGGTGCTCGAACTGAATTGGGGGTTGCTCACCCATGGTGGGATTCTGCGCACGAAGCAAGTCTTCGACACGTTGTGCTGAAGCCTCGTAAGCCGATTCCTGCTCGCGCTTTTCTTCAGCCGTGAGTGGCGGCGGCATTTCAGCAGCAAGGTCATCTTCAGACTTCTGCGGCCTGACGGTTTCGGGCTCAACCAGCCGCGGCCCTGCAGTTTTCGTCTCCGGCTCGGGCGTGCTGGCAGCGGCGGAATGGGAGGAAGGGGATTCGTGCTCCTCCTCCTTCTTCATTTTGCGGCGGTCGATGACTTCGAATTTTGGCGTGTCGCTCATAATCCAACTTTCCGTCACTATCGATGATATAGGCCCGGCAGAGGTTCGATCACAGCGCGGGCGGTTGAGTAAGAATCTTGGCAGTTCCAGCGTTGTCGCCGTAGCTGAGGGGCTGGTGCGTGATCTCAGCCTCGTTGCGGATCATGGCCAGGGCGAATCTGCGACTACCAGAGTCAAGTGGCAACTCGGCGGCACTGGTGATCCGGCCAGCTGCTGCTCCATCCAGAAAGAGCTCAGTGCCGTGCGTAGGGAGCGCGCCGCTGAGTTCAACCTGCTGAAGGTGGCGATGAACATTGCCCCTTGATCGGATACGTTCCACAATCTCCTGGCCGAGATAGCAGCCTTTGTTGAAATGGAGAGCGCGGATCTGAGAGGTTTCCTGAGGCAGGTCACGTTCAGCTATGTCAATACCATAAATTGGAATGCCTTCGGCAATCCGGAATGCGTCGAGCGAAGCTGCGCCAGTGGGAATTGCCCCGGCAGTGGAGAGCGCACGCCAGAGCAGTGCGAGACCGGCAACGGGAGCCCAGATCTCGAAATGGCGCGCAAGCGTTCCGAATGTTTGTCGAATAATCAGATCGAAGCCATTCCATTCACAGTGCAGGCTCCTCATAGATTCGGAAGGCACAGGCAGACCCAAGCGTCCGAGCACTGCACCCGCCTTTGGGCCAGTCAAACCGACCGCTGTTTCCGCCGCGAGATCGTGTGGAACGAGTTCCACATCATCCATGATGATGAAACGATCCAGATGGACCATCAGCTTCTCGTATTGATCCGCGGCAATTTCGAGTTCGAGCACATCGCTGTCACGCCAGACAGTCAAATCTCCCTGAATGCGGCCCTGGGCATTTAGCACCAGATTCCATGCGCCGCCATTCTCAGGGATATCCTTGACCATGTTTGTGACCATTCCGCTCAACCAGCGGATGCGATCTTCGCCACGGATCTCCACTCGCCGCATCCAACCCAAATCGTGCGCCGCCGCCTCTTTGGACAAAGCCGCTGTTTCCAAGGCTGGAGCGTCCAACCGCTGTGGGGTAAGGACTCCGCAGTATCCGACTAGCTGGGGTCTGGTGGCACCTGAGGTCAACTGAGCTGCAAGCGGAGTGAGGGTTGCGGAAACTGTCAGATTCTCGTCCATAGGGGAGCTACATTTGATCTGGCGCACCTATTCTTCGTTTACGGTGCCGACGCATCCTGATTATAGCCTTGGGATTAGATGCCCGCCCGAGCCGGACGGCAGTCCCGCAACCTGAAGGAGCAGTAATGAGCAAGTGGTACCAGATGAGCTATTTAGAACGGAGCGTCCTGACGCTTGTGGCCGGCGTTTGCCTAACAGCAGGGCAGGTGCAAGCACATACACAATCTCCCGAAGCGCCTGTTGCTCCGCAGGATCCCTCACCCGCAGCCAGACCGTCTGGAACCCAAGGCCCGAACCGGTCGAAACCCGACGCCTCCACTGCGTCTGAAACTCACATCACGCCTGAGCAGGCGAAGGAACTTTTTGGCCTCGTAGACCAACTCATTAAGTTCTCGTCCCAGGAGACGGGTCTACCCGTCAAGAGTGAGGTAAAGCGGCAGCTGACGACGCGGACTGCGGTGGAGAAGTACCTGAAGGAGAAGTTCGAGGACGACGAGGACTCCAAGCGGATGCAGCGAAGTGAGATCGTGCTGAAGAAGTTTGGCCTGCTCGATCGCGACTTTGATCTAAAGCCGTTTCTCCTCGCGCTGCTGAAGGAGCAGATCGCAGCCTACTACGATCCCAAGGAAAAGACCGTTAACCTGCTCGACTGGGTGTCGGTCGACGAACAGAAGCCGGTTCTGGCACACGAACTGACCCATGCCCTCCAGGATCAGCACGTGAACCTGGATAAGTGGAGCGATCAAACTCCTCCCGATGTTTCACACACCTCTGTGGAGGATAGCGATCATCTCGCAAAAGATGAAATCGACACGGCGCGTGAAGCCGTCACTGAGGGCCAAGCCACCGCGGTGATGGTGGATAGCATTTTGAAGCCTATGGGAAAGAGCCTGGTTGGAGACCCCGAGGTTGTGGATCTCTTCAAACAGAAGATGGCCGGTTCGGAGGATTCACCTGTCCTCGCGCGAGCGCCCTTGCTTCTTTCCGAGTCCCTTCTCTTCCCATACCGAGAGGGATTGGGGTTTGAACAGGACGTCTGGATGGACCGAGGGCAAGCAGCAGCCTTCACGGGAGCGCTGGATCGTCCGCCCACCTCTACTTGGGAGATTATGAATCCCCGGGAGTACGAACAGGGGCACGTACCCTCAATCCCCTATTTGCCAGACATTCACCCCCTCCTCGATTCGGCATATCGGCCGTATGACATCGGACAGGTTGGCGAACTGGACGTTCATATTCTTGCCAGCCTGTTCGGCGGTGATCGCGCTGCGCGGGACCTTACACCCGCCTGGGATGGAGGGATTTATTGGGCCGGACAGCGGCTGAATGCGACACCCGCGGAGCAGTCGACGACCCAATCGATCTCATTCTTTTATCTTTCGACCTGGAGAAATGCGAAATCGGCGGACGCTTTTGCGAGACTCTATGCCGAAGAACTGGGCCGGAAGTACTCGGGGTTAAAGGCCGACGCTGCCGCTGAGAAGGATGCAGAACTGCGGGAGGGCACAACCGAAAAGGTCTGGACGACAAATGAAGGTCCTGTATTGATTAGGCAGAAGGGAAAACTGGTGTTCATTGCGGAAAGCTTCGATCTTCAAGTAGCCCGGAAACTCGCCACGTTGATTCTGGAGTCGCAGGGCAATGGGCCTTTACAGAATGCTTCGGTCAGCATCCCAGGAGTGGGATCGCCTTTGACCCGATCGGATTCAGCACCAGCCACGCTCAGCGGACCTCTGGTGCGGTTCATGTCGAATTGCGGCGTCGCCAAGGGAGTGATCGACGCGCTCCTGAAGGGTTCCGGCAGATGACGAATTAGCTCTTCCGGTAATGTCCGAAAGCAGTTTGGCCTTGCATTTCCAAGGCGGATTCTGCTGTTCTGAGAGGGAAATCTCCCAACCGAGGGCATATGAAAACCATTCCTCTCGTCACGTGTTGTGCCATCGCCGTCGGCCTTGCCCGAGCGGCGTCTGGCCAGGCCTTTGGAGAATCCATCCAAGTGAGTCAGCCCGCGCTGCACAGTACGGGAAAAGCGACCTCCGTTCCAACGTCGCCCTTATCGCGTTCCGGCTTGCCGCAACAGGGCGGCATGCAAGTGGTGAGCGATTCGTACCGCGGGCAGGCAGACTGCCACTGCGCCCAGGCCCCGATGTTCCTGCCTGGCCCGAAGGAGGTCGCACCCGGAACGGTCGTGATCCTCACCAGTCCGAATCCGAATGCGATGATCTACTACACTGCCGATGGATGGACGCCGACAGAGTCATCGAGCAAATATGAGACTCCGATCCCGATTCTTGGGAACACACGAATACAGGCGTATGCGGTGGAACCTGGGAAAGCGCCAAGCCCGATCGTAGCCGGCAATTACACTCTGAGCGGTTCACCGACGCCGTTGCCGACCGATGAAGCGATCAGCGGCTCGACGGTGCCGAAGGGCACGCAGATCCGAATGCAGACGGGTAACCGGATTACATCGGAGACGGCGAATGTTGGAGACCACTTCTACGTACTGCTCGATCAGAATCTGATTGTGAACGGAAACATGATTGCCCGCCGTGGAATGTCAGTGGATGCGATTGTTACAGCAGTGAAACCAGCCGGGCAGAATGGACGTTCGGGCATGATTGTCTTTCGTCTTGCAGCGCTCTCGGCAAAGGGTGTGACAATCCCGCTGGATGGCATCTACACCTTGGTTGCGCCGGATATTGGTTCACAGATAAATCACGTTTCCGACACGAGCTTTGTGCATGTGGCCGGACCACTGCCGCCAGGCAATCAGGCGAAAATCGAACCCGGAATGATGTTGACGGCGTCCGTTTCGAATGATGTGGCGTTAACCCAGTAATTTCGACCATCAAGACGCGAGACAAGCGCCTAAATGAAGACCGGCATCGCGCTCTACTGCGACTTGGCTAGCTTCCAGCCCGCAAATGACGTCACGGTTGCGCAGTTTGGACCACCATCTTTCCCGGTGCCGGGAACGTGCGCTTCGAATACAAGATCGCTGTTGCGAGCCATCCGGTCGATCATTTGCTCAGTTATTCCACTGAGGGGGATCTTCAGGCGTCGGCTCCATTCGCTTCCGGTTTGGCCAGCGAAGGTTCCACTGCCGACATAGACAAAGCGTGTATCAGGCCGCCCCTGCACAAATGGGCCGCGCAGATTCGGCGCGCGATTTCTGTCTTCGGATGCCGCTTTGGCGGTGAAGGTGAAGCGAAGATTTCCGGCTCCTGATCTCTGCTTCTGCACGATTTCGTAGTTATTTCCCTTTCCTTTTTGTAAGGCGAAGTCCACGCCCTCTGGTGGCTTTTCCAGAATGATCCGAAACATCAGTTCGCGTTCCATTATTTGCTCCAATCCCAATTCGTGACGCCGTTAGCATCTGGCGCAAATCACCCGAAAAACAGGAATAACACAAAAAAGACGCACCCCAACGAATACCGTGTTTGCCGGCGCGCGCTCGACAAGCCTTCGCTTCTTCACGCGGTTACCATAATCAAAGACATGGATTCATTGAAGACTCTGTTGAAGTCGCTCGCCGAAGATGGCGCCCAGCTCACGCGCGAAGAAGCACGCGACGTGCTTCGCCAAATTCTCTCTGGCCAGGTACCTGAGGTGGAGACTGCTGCGCTGCTCACCATTTTTGCAACCCGCGGAGAACAGGCGCCCGAACTTGCCGGTTTCGTCGATGTGATGCGGGAGCAGTGTGTGCCTGTGCCACTAACCGACGAAGAACGTGCGGAATTGGTGGACTGCGTAGGAACGGGCGGAGGTGGCCCGCTCACGTTTAACATCTCCTGCGGCGCAGCTATGGTAGCCGCTGCGGCGGGCGCCAAGGTCGCGAAGCATGGCAATCGCGCTGTCACGTCGCGATGCGGAGCAGCCGATGTACTCGAGGCACTAGGCGTGCCGATCGACCTTACGCCCGACCTAGCCGTGGAGTGTCTGCGGGAGACCGGGTTTGTCTTCCTGTTCGCGCCGTTGTATCACCCGGCGATGAAAGCCATGAATTCGCTGCGACGCGCCCTCGGATTCCGGACGATCTTCAACCTTTGCGGTCCATTGACGAATCCAGCCCACGCGCGGATCCAGGTTGTGGGCGTGCTTGCGCCGAGCCGCGTGCTTCTCGTAGGGCGAGCCCTCCAGGCATTGGGATCGAGACGGGCCTTCGTTGTTCACGGCACGGATGGAATCGACGAACTGACAACCACAGGCGAGTCGGTTGTCGCGCGGATCGAGGAGAAGGAACCCGGAGCGGAGCCGCATATCAAAGCCGCCCGGATCACTCCTGAAATGGCGGGTATTCCTCGCGCCAAATTGGAAGACTTCATCGGAGGCGACATCGAAACAAACAAGGCGTTGTTGTATGACGTGATTACCGGCATCAAGGGAGCACGTCGCGACATCGTCCTGCTCAATGCAGCGGCGACACTGGTGGCAGCGGGCATCGCCGAGAGCCTGAAGGAAGGTGTGGCGATGGGCGCGGAAGCAATCGACTCGGGCCAGACTGCCGCCACGTTGGCGAAACTTCGCAAATTCGGAGAAACGCATGCAAGAAAGTAGCCTTCGTCCGTTCCCGAATCACAGGCGGCCGGATCAGCCGCGCATTCTGCTTCGCAAGAGGAGCCGTTCCATGCACAGCAAGCTTGCCATCATTGTTTCCGCGATTTCCATCGGAACTATTCCCGCGTTAGCCCAGCAGCCCGCTCAGCCGGAGCTAAAGGTCGACAGCAGCAACCGTACGCTGACGGTGACGGCGACTGATAACGTCACTGCAGAGCCAGATCTCGCCATTCTTCACATTGGCTTTGTCACGCAACCGCAGGACGCTAAGGGGGCATACGCCGAAGGAACGCGCGCATCCAACACCATCATCGCCGCACTGAAGCAGGCAGGAGTTCCGGAGAACGCAATCAGGAGCGAATCCCAGTATCTCGATCGGGATTGGACGACGAAGCTGCGCAAGTACACACTCCACCAGGACTGGACGATCAAGGTGCAGCCTGAACGAGCCGCCGAGATTCTCGATGCCGCCGTGAACGCCGGAGCCACAAGCAGCGGCCAGATCGAGTGGACTATGAAGGACGAGAAAGCGCTCGAAGCGCAGGCGCTCGATAAGGCCGCCGCCCGGGCAAAGGCGAACGCCGAGGTGCTGGCAAAGGGCATGGGAGTGCGCCTCGGCTCTTTGATCTACGTCAGCAACCAGACGTCCTCACCTCCTTTTCCAAGGCCGATGCCGATGATGGCGATGAAAGCAGCCAATGCAGCGCCAGAGCCTCTCGCCATCGAACCGCACCAGGTCAGCCGTGAGGCGACGGTGTATGCGGTGTTCACGATAGAGTAAACCGGGTACTGATTCAACATTCTGAATCGACAAAACACTCTGGCGCATCTATTACTTGTTTGAACAAGTAGCTGACCTGCTCGTCAGCCGGAGTGACTCCTGATGCCCCACACAAGCTCTCGCCAACCTGCGATCTTTCTTCCTCACGGAGGAGGTCCATGCTTCTTTATGGATTGGACCTGGGGCCCGGCGGATACCTGGCATCGCACGCAACGATTTCTCGAGGCCCTCAGTTCGACACTACCTGCCCCACCGAAGGCGATCCTCGTCGTCAGCGGGCACTGGGAAGAGCCAGCGTTTACGGCGGGAGCCGCCACCAATCCAGAACTGATTTTCGACTACTCAGGATTCCCGGTGCATACGTATGAACTAACGTGGCCGGCGCCTGGCGATCCGGCATTAGCGGCGCGAGTGAGTTCGTTTCTGCAGAGTGCTGGTCTGCCTTCAGCTACAGACACGAGGCGCGGCTATGATCACGGCGTGTTTGTGCCGCTAAAGGTGGCATTTCCTGAGGCGGAAATCCCTGTGGTTCCTCTTTCGCTGGACCTTTCGCTCGATCCCAGGCTGCACATCGCGGCAGGGCGGGCTCTCGCGCCTTTGCGAGATGAGGGAGTGTTGATCATCGGCAGTGGCATGAGCTTTCATAATCTGCGCGGGTATTTTCAGCCGCAGACGGCGGAGCGGTCCCGGGCTTTCGACAACTGGCTTACCAATGCGATTGAATCTCCGGCAAAACACCGAAATCCGTTGCTGGAGAAATGGCGGAGCGCGCCGTTCGCGGCCTACGCTCATCCGCGGGAGGAGCATTTGATTCCGCTGATGGTCGTTTCGGGCGCAGGCGGGGAGGAGCCCGGCAAACGGATCTTCACCGATGAGCCGATGGGAGCGCAGATCAGCGCATACCGGTTTGATGGCTGAAGACAAGTCGGACTATTTCCCTCTCAGGCTGATTCGCATTCCGCTGTCGAGCAGGATGGCGACCAGACCGAAGAGCATGGCGAGATCTGTTCTGGCTTCGTGGATGAAGCTCAAAATTCCATAATGATCGAGCTTCGGTGGTCCGAACGGGCCGAGATGATGTCCCAGCAGGATTGGGACCTTTGTCGTGGCGATGGCCGTGAGGATCACAGATACGAGGAGCAGAGCCGCATCGCCTGAGAAGAAATTTAGGATCAGTGCTGCGCCGGCTGCGATCTCAACGGTCCCGACGAATGGGGCAAGCAGGTGAGGATATGGCAGTCCGAGGTGCGCAAAGCGGCCAACGCCGAGTTCCCCGGGTCGAACGAACTTCAGGATTCCCTCGGTAAGAAAGACGACGCCCACGATGACGCGGATGAGGATCATCGGCAAGTTCTTGCGCATCGGTCAACCTTCCTTCGTGTTCAGCAGTTTTTCAATCTCGCCGGCCAAGCTTTCAGGCTTGGTATTCGGCGCGTATCGAGCTACAACGTGCCCGGCCCGATTGACCAGGAACTTCGTGAAGTTCCACTTGATGGCGCCGCCACCGAATGGACCGAGTAAGCCCGGTTTTTCCCTTTTCAGATATCGATAGAGCGGGTGGGCGCGCCCCCCGTTCACGTCGATTTTGGCGAATATCGGGAAGCTGACGCCGTAGTTTTTCTCGCAGAAGACGCCGATCTCTGCGGCGCTTCCCGGTTCCTGCACACCGAACTGATTACAGGGAAAGCCCAGAACGACCAGTCCGGTGTCCTTATAGGCTCGATAGAGTTTCTCGAGCCCGGCGTATTGGGGAGTGAATCCGCACTGACTTGCGGTGTTGACGATCAGCAGTACTTTTCCGAGGTAGCCGGCGAGCTTCTTTTGCTCACCGTCGAGAGTCTCAGCTTCAAAATCGAAAACCGTGCTTGCGGTTTCCACCATTTTCTCCTCAGCGAATCTGACTCTGAGGATGTCATGTTGGCGGGGTCTGCGTCTAAGAAACGTGCTTTCGCGCAATTCAGGTCAGACGGTTGGCGCGTCCGAGGGGTTCGGCGTGCGAACTCTCCAACCCATTCCGGTCCGTTAGACTGTTTGAGGACCCATTGGAGCGGCATTTTGGCGGCGAGATTTGTTGCTGGAGCAGTCAGTAGTTTGACTGCAACCCTGTTCGTCATCTTCAGTCCCAGAGTGCCCGGTGTCCTGAATTGCGCGAACGCGCAAACGCAAGTTGTGGGGAAGACTTTGGCCCTTCGGACCCGGCCCTCGATCCGCTGTTCTGGTGAAGCGGCGGGACTCCGGAGAGACCGTCCTTGAGATGGTAAAATCAATCTTTCCTAGAGGCTGTAACAGAACTTAAGCAGTGAGGGTGTGCATATTCTTCCCGTGAAGCCTTACCTTGGACCGCACCAGAACTTGTGCTCGCCGCAGGACTCCAGCCCGGTGAAGATCGTGCACGGCTCTATTTCCCGCAAATCGAGAATTTCGGGACTCATTTTCCGTCTTACCGCCATACTGCTGCTCGCTGTTTCCGCCAGTTTCACATTCGCCCAGAGTCAGACCATCGAGTCCATTCGGGTCATCGGCAACCGCCGTATCCCGAAGGAGACCATCCTGGCGAGAATGTTCACGCATGTAGGTGATACTTACGATGCGGTCTCCATTGAACGCGATTTCAATTCGCTCTGGAACACCGGTTACTTCGAGGATCTCCGCATCGAGCGTGAAGACACCGAAAAGGGCATCGTTCTCGACGTTTTTGTCCGCGAGCGTCCCACAATCCGCGAGATCAACTACAAGGGCAACAGCTCGGTTTCAACGTCGGATATTCTGGACCGCTTCAAGAAAGAAAAGGTCGGGCTTTCGGTTGAAGGTCAATACGACCCCACCAAGATCAAGCGAGCCGAGACGGTACTCCGAGAACTGCTTTCGGAGCACGGGCATCAGTTCGCCACGATCAAGACCGATGTGAAGACAATTCCCCCCGCCTCGGTTCAGATTAACTTCAGTATCAAGGAAGGTCCGGTTGTCAAAGTCGGCCAGATCAAATTTGTCGGAAACCAACATCTCAGCAGTCGCTATCTGCGCCGCTCCATGAAGGAACTTCGTCCGATCGGGATTCCTCACTCAATTTTCTTTGAGAATCTTTTTCCGCGAACCTTTGATGCTTCGAAGCTCGACATCGACACAGAACGCGTCCGCTTCGCTTACCGCGATAAGGGTTATGCAAACGCGGCGATCGAGACCCCCCGGACCCAGATTCGCGATGAGGGTGGCCTGAACTGGTTCACTTTCAGGCCCCGGCGCGGCAAGCGTATTGACATTCTGATGCCCGTGGAAGAAGGCGAGCGCTACCGGCTCGGCAGCATCACGTTTACGGGCAACACCCATTTGAACAACACCAAAGCTCTCCGGGCCCAGTTCAACATCAAGGACGGTGACTGGTTCAACGCCACGCTGATCGGCAAGGGGCTGGACAACCTGAAGAAGGCCTACGGCCAACTAGGGTACATCAATTTCGGCGCCATTCCGAAGCCGGTCTACGACGACCAGAAGCACACTGTCTCGTTCCAGATCGATATCGATGAAGGCAAGCAGTTCTATGTGTCGCGGATCGAGTTCCAGGGCAATACGATCACCCGCGATCGAGTCATCCGCCGTGAACTGCTTCTCGATGAAGGCCAGGTTTACAACTCACAGCTGTGGGAGTATAGCCTGCTGCGTCTCAACCAGCTCGAGTATTTCGATCCGCTAAAGGTCGACCAGGACTCGGAGGCCCATCAGAACACAGAGGCCGGCACGGTCGACCTGCTTCTCAAGCTCAAGGAAAAGGGTAAGAACTCCATCGGCCTCAATGGCGGCGTAAGCGGTGCCTCCGGCGCCTTTCTCGGCGTCAATTATCAGACCAACAACTTCCTTGGTCTGGGCGAGACACTCAGCGTTCAGGGCAATCTCGGCAACCTGAGCCGGCAGTTCCTATTTGGGTTCACACAGCCCTACTTCCGGAATCGCCCGCTGAACCTGGGTTTCCAGATCTACAACAACAAGTCCGATTTCAATGCGGCAAAGAATTACGAGACCAGCACGGGGCTTGCCGCGAACCTGAGCGCAGCCCAGCAGTCGCTCGTACAGAACTACAACCAAGCCTCGACGGGAATGAACTTCTCGCTGAGCTACCCGCTTCGTCGTCACAACTTCCAACGCATCGGATTCACGTACTCCTGGTCACGCGCGAACATTACCGCGTTCAGCACGGCGTCACAGACGTTCTTCCAGACGATTAGCTTCCGTGGCGGCATCCAGGGCGCGAATGCTCTCAACGGCATCGTCACCAGCCAGGTATCACTGACGTACAGCCTGAACACAGTTAACAATCCAGTCAGGCCTCGGAACGGGCATGAATACACAGCAGCGTTCCAGATGGCAGGTCTGTGGGGCAACGTGCGGTACTTCTCGCCCTTTGTGGCCTACAAGAGCTACCGCTCGATGCACGGTCTAATGCCTTCGCAGAATGGCCGCAACATCCTCGCGATACGGGCTCAACTCGGGTACATCCAGGGTTTCGGTGGGGCAGTTGCTCCTCCACAGAGCCGCTTCTATGCCGGCGGCGAAAACGAACTGCGCGGATTCGATGTTCGCAGCGCGACTCCGTATGGCTACGTCCCGACCCGGCAAACGGTTCAGCTGACCAACCCCGATGGCTCGTGCGTTCCGCGTGATCCTAACAATCCGCAGCTGCAACAGTGTATCCAGGTTCCAATTCCGGTCTACGGCGTCGCCTCGATCGGCGGCGACACGACACTCACATCGAATATCGAGTACCGGTTCCCGATCGTCGGATCGGCAATGTTCTCGCTATTCGATGACTTCGGCTTGGATGTCGTGACCAATCGCGGTCAGCTGAAGCAGAGTCCGGAAGGCTTCGCATCGATCACTGCTCCGCTTTACGGATGCCCGGTGTTCAACAATGGATCGTGCCAGGGCGGAATTCCAGGATCGCAGGTTGGGTTCCAGCGCAATATTCGGCCCATCCTCGGCACCAATACAGTGCCGCGCATGTCGGTTGGTGGCGAGTTCTCTGTGATCATGCCGATCTTGAATGCGCCGGTCCGGATCTACTACGCATACAATCCCCTTCGCCTTTATGAGCGGCCCTACTGCAATGACGTTCTCCTTGGCGCCAAGGTACAGAGTTGCTCGGCCGAGTTGATCACCCGCGACCTCTTCCCTCCGGGCGGAGCAGGCGATTACACATGGCAACAGGCGGTGCAGGCGTTCGGAGCACAGAACCTCTTCCGGGAGCCGCGCAAGACTTTCCGCCTGACCGTCTCCAGCACGTTCTAATTCACCCACAGCGTGCAAAAGGCTGCCAGAGTGGCATGCCAGAGTGGCAGCCTTTTGCATTTTCCCTTTCGCGATCATTTGGCGTGACAATGTACATTGATGGGGAGGCAAGTCCTCCGCTCGGTATAGGTGAACGATTGTGATCCCGGTTCTGGTGCCACCCGGCCTTGAAGCTGCCCTGAATGATGCCTGGCACGCGGCGAAAGACATTCCCGGCTTCTTACTCGAAAACGAAGCCCGGTTTCTGGGAATGATGGCGGCTTGCGCCCCCCGCAACGGAGTAATCGTAGAGATCGGCAGCTTCAAGGGCAAATCTGCTGTGATGCTCGGCAAACTGGCGGAGCGCTACGGCCTGGGTCCGATTGTCGCCATCGATCCGCACAATTTCAACAATGCCGAATTGAAGGAACATCGATCCAGTCCGGGTGCTACGTCTTACGACGAGTTTCTCAAGAACATCGAGAGCGCCGGAGTTTCTCCCTTCGTGGAGGCACACCGAGAGTTTTCAACGGATGTGGCAAAGTCCTGGAATCGGCCGATCCGCCTGTTATGGATCGATGGCGATCACAGCTATCGGGGGGCGAAGGGGGATTTGGATGCATTTGTGCCGCACATGGTTCGGGGTGGATTTGTTGCCCTTCACGATGCCCTGCATGAGTTCTCGGGTCCGATTCGCGTATTTGTCGAAGATATCCTCCGGTCAGGCCGGTTCGGGGCAGCAGGCTTTGTGAACTCGATCGCCTGGTCGCAGTTTCGCCCGGATGACAGTTTCTCATTTCGGCATCTTCAAGCGTCTCTGGACGATGTTGCGTGTCGACTGCTTCCCTTGGTGGCCGACGATCAGCCTCTCCGTGGACTGAGCAAGATACGCTTCAAGCTGGCTCGCGCCCGGGTTCCCCGGTCCCTGCCCGCAATCAGGGACTGGACACAGACGCTGAACCCCTAAAATGCTGCGGGTGTACTTTTTAAGGGTCGGTCCGCTGGCCCGCGCTGCTGCCATGATTGACCCTTCTTCGCAAGGCTCCATATAATCCTTGCTAGTTCCTGCTGACGTCTCCGTCCGCGTCTTTTTGCCTCTGCCTTATATCGCGGAGCCTCCAACGAAAAAGACGAATGAAGGTTGCTCAGGAGGCACAGGCTTGTTTGTTGCTCAAGGGCGACGACGGCCTTCCGGGAATCTCAAGGAGTATCCGATTTACATGAAACGCACCATCGCTACCGTAGCTGCGCTGGCATTCTGCTTGGCGCTCAACGCCGCCGCACAGACGGCCGCAGATCCCGCATCCTCTTCCGCGACCGCAACGCCGTCTGGACCTACCAAGATTGCCGTTGTGGTGTTCCAACAGGCAGTTGCGCAGACGAACGATTTCCAGCGCCGGTTTGCCGATCTGCAAAAGAAGTACGATCCCAAGCGCCAGCAGATTCAGACCCTCAATACAGAGATTGCTTCCCTGCAGAAGGAATTGCAGGCACAGTCGGCCACCCTCTCCGATGCCCAACGGGCCTCCAAAGCCAAGCAACTCGACGATAAGCAGAAGGAGTTGAAGCGCACTGGCGAAGACGCGCAAGGCGACTTCCAGCAGGACATGCAGCAGACTTTCGCCTCAGTTGCAAGCAAGGTCGCAGAAACCCTCGATGCTTATGCCAAGGAGCACGGCTACACACTCGTACTTGACGGAGGTAATCAGCAGGTTCCCGTGGTGCTCTACGCTAATCAGTCCACCGATATCACCAAAGCGGTGATCGACGCGTACAACACTAAATCGGGAATTCCGGCGCCTGAGCATCCGGCTTCTGCCTCTGCTCCGTCGGCACCGGCGCCGCAGACAGCTCCAACTCATCCGGCCACCACGCACAAGGCTCCAGCCGCGCACTGATCCATACTTCAAGAGCGTTCAAAGGCCTCGCAATTGCGCGGGGCCTTGGCTTCTCAGGGCACATATCGAGTGCTGGTAATTACGTCCTCGCTTATTCCCTGGGTGCTTTTCCTTTCATTCCTGCTTTATTGACCCTCCCCATCAGCCCCCCTATAATCCATCTAGTTCCTGCTGACGTCTCCGTCCGCTTCTTTTCTTGACTTGGCTTACGTCTAAATAGCCGTCGAGAGAAATCGTCGTGAGGTTTTCAGGGGCAGCGCGCATCTCGGAATTCTACGGGCCGGAATACGCCAACCGTTCCAGGAACTTCTAAGGAGCTTTCAAGTCGAATGAAGCACTCTGTTGCATTAGTTCTCACTCTGGCATCAGGCCTTGCACTGCAAGCCGCTGCACAAACGTCCTCTTCTCCCGCAACGGCCACCACAACCGCGGCTGCGGGCCCGGTGAAGATCGCCATCATAGCCTTTCAGCCGGCTGTTGCGCAGACCAATGAAGGTCAGCGCGCATTTTCTGATTTACAGAAGAAATATCAGCCAAAGCAGACCCAATTAAAGGCGCTGAGCGATGAGATTGACAAACTCACCAAAGACTTGCAGGCGCAGGCTGATAAGTTGAGCGATACCGAGCGCGCGGCGCGCGCCAAGACCATCGACGATAAGAAGAAGCAGCTTGAGCGCAATGCGGAGGACGCGCAGAACGATTTCCAGAATGAGATGAACGAGCTCTATGGCTCGCTGGCACAGAAGGTCTTTGACGTTTTGAACGACTACGCCAAGCAGCACGGTTACACCCTGGTGCTGGACATCGCTCAGCAGCAGAACCCGGTGCTCTTCGCGACCGATTCCATCAACATCACTAAACCGGTCATCGAAGCATACAATGCAAAATCGGGAGTTCCGGCACCCGCAACGCCGGCACCCAATGCTCCCTCGGCGGTTCCCTCAGCCCCCAAGCCTCCAGCAACAAGACCGCCGGCGCAATAGGGCTGATCCAATCAGAAATGGCCCTCTTTCGGGAGGGCCTCCTTCTTTCAGATTTCATTGAAATTGGATCTCTTCTGCCGCGTCAAAATGGGTGATCAAGATACCCTGCACACCTGTGGAAAATTCTGTGAAAAACGTGCTGAACAGTTCGAGCCGAATTGCGTTTTTTCCCTCTTGTCAAGCAGGGTCGCCTCTGCTACATCTTGGAAGCCCATTATTTTCTAGCAGAAGCGCAGACCTTCCGGTCAGGCATGCGCTTGTGCTGTCTGCTTGGGCGAGCGATTCCCGCCGCTGAGCTTTCCACAATTCCCTATGAGCGATTAATGAACAGTATGTGAGGCAAGTCACTAGTTCTGGGTTACTTCTGCTGGTCTTCGCCCACCCGCAAAACCGCCAGAAACGCCTCTTGGGGTATGTCCACTTTCCCGATGCGTTTCATTCGCTTTTTGCCTTCCTTTTGCTTCTCCAGCAGCTTGCGCTTTCGGCTGATGTCGCCGCCATAGCACTTGGCAAGCACGTTCTTGCGGAGGGCGCTCACTGTCTCGCGAGCCACCACTTTCGCACCAATCGCCGCCTGTATGGCAACCTCGAACTGTTGTCTTGGGATGAGTTCTCGCATCTTCGAGACCAGCGCACGCCCCCGCTCGTAGACATGGTCCTTGTGCACGATGATTGAGAGCGCATCAACGGGCTCGCCAGAAACCAGAATGTCGAGTTTCACCATTGGCGATTCCCATTCGCCGGCAAGTGAGTAGTCCAGCGAGGCGTACCCCCGCGAAATTGACTTCAGACGATCGTAGAAATCAAGCACGATCTCGTTGAGCGGAAGTTCGTAGGTCAGCAGAACACGGGTGGGCGTGACGTACTCGAAATTAATCTGCTTGCCGCGTTTCTCCTCAACCAGCTTGAGAATGCCGCCTACATACTCTTCGTTGGTGAGGATCTTTGCCTGGATGACGGGTTCGCGAATATGTTCGATGTTCGTTGGATCGGGCCAGCGCGAAGGATTGTCCACTTCCAAAACTGTCCCATCGGTCAGAGTGACGTGATAGCGCACGCCGGGGGCGGTGGTGATCAGGTCCAGTTCGTATTCGCGTTCCAGCCGCTCCTGGATGATCTCCATGTGCAGCAGGCCGAGGAAGCCACAACGAAAGCCAAAGCCGAGCGCCGCCGAGCTCTCCGGCTCGAAGAAGAAGGAAGAGTCGTTCAGCCGCAGCTTTTCGAGAGCATCGCGCAGCAGGGTGTGCTCGTGCGAGTCCACCGTATAGAGCCCGGCGAAGACCATCGGCTTGATGTCTTCGAATCCCGGCAGAGCCGCCCCGGCTGGTCGCTCGTCTTCTGTGACCGTGTCGCCGATACGGGTGTCGCTCACGGTTTTGATAGTCGCGGCAAAAAATCCCACCTCGCCCGCTGAGAGTTCCGCAATCTCTACCGGTTTGGGCATCAGCACGCCCATCGAGTCCACATCGAACGATTTCCCATTCGACATCAACCGGATCCGCTGTCCCTTGCGCATCGTTCCCTGCATTACACGCACCAGAACGATGACACCGCGATAAGCATCGAACCATGAGTCGAAGATCAAGGCCTGCAACGGTGCATCCGGATCGCCCTTTGGCGGAGGTAGCCGGTGCACAATGGCCTCCAGCACGTCTTCCACGCCCTGCCCAGTCTTCGCGCTCACGGGGATCGCGTCGGTCGCGTCCAAGCCGACTGCCATCTCGATCGCCTCCTGCGTGCGGACGATGTCAGCCGAGGGCAGGTCGATCTTGTTGATCACCGGAATGATTTCGAGCCCGTGGTTAATGGCAAGGTAGGCGTTGGCCAGCGTCTGAGCTTCGACACCCTGGCTGGCGTCGACAACAAGCAAGGCACCTTCGCACGACGCCAGGGAGCGTGAGACCTCATAGCTGAAGTCCACGTGCCCGGGGGTGTCGATCAGATTCAGCTGGTAGGTCTGCCCGTCGCGCGCCTTGTACATCATGCGGACGGCATGGGCCTTGATCGTGATGCCCCGTTCGCGCTCGAGATCCATAGCGTCCAGAATTTGCGCCTGCATCTCGCGACCGGTCACCGAGCCCGTCAATTCCAATAAGCGGTCGCTCAGGGTCGACTTCCCATGGTCGATATGGGCAATAATTGCGAAATTTCGAAGGTATTTTACGTCCATCAGGGGCGGGTAATCACTGCGTCAACACTACGAAAATGAGCGATGTCTCCATGGCATAGCTTATCATCGGCATAGTGCCTCCTGCGCTTTGGGGTAGTGTTGTTACCGCGTCGATTGAAACGCATCATTGCGATTCGTGCCGATAGCCTGGCTTGCTCGGTTTCGGCCATTGTGCTGGCCATGTTGCTGTCAGGATGTGGACCTGAGAAGACCGCATCGACTTTGGCATCTCCGGGGCCCAAGGCGTTGGCTCCGTCAATCTTGGCGCCCCTTCCAGAACAGCGCACGCAAGCTCCCACAGCGACGTCGGCTCAGTCGCCTGGCCAACAGGAACGCGTGAAGGCCGTCATCGAGCAGGTGGATGCGGCTTATGCTGCCGGCCAGGCGGACTATAAAAAAGGCGACCTTCTCGCAGCGCGAAAAGATTTCGACCACGCGGTGGACCTGATGCTCACCTGCGGCATCGACATCAAGTCAACGCCTGAGCTTCAGGACGAGTTCGATCGCGTGGTCGACCAGATCAACGGGCTGGAGATGGAAGCGCTGCGCCAAGGCAATGGCTTTACTCCCAAAACGGAGGACACGCCTGCCGAAGCGGCGGAAGAGGTCACCTTCGTTGTTGATCCGAACATTGTGGCCAAGGCGAATGCCGATCTCGCCACAACGAAGTCGGACCTTCCGCTAGTGGTCAATGATTATGTGGCCGCATACATCAACTTTTTCGCCAACACCACTAAAGGACACAACACGCTGCTGCATGCCTTTCAGCGGGCGGGCCGATACCGGCAGATGATCGAACGAGTAATGAGTGAAGAGGGGGTACCGCACGATCTGATCTACCTGGCTGTCGCTGAATCGGGTTTCCAGCCGCGCGCGGTGAACCGACGGTCGCGAGCGGGAGGGATGTGGCAGTTCATGCCGTATGGCAACTATGGCCTGGTTCGGAACAGCTATGTGGATGAGCGCTTCGATCCGGAGAAGTCCACACGTGCCTATGCACGATACATGAAGTACATCTACCAGCAGCTTGGGGACTGGTACCTCTCGATGGCCGGCTACGACTGGGGTACCGGCAATGTGCAACGGGCGGTACAAAAGACTGGATATGCGGATTTCTGGGAACTCTACAAGCGGAACAATCTGCCTGGGGAAACGAAGAACTACGTCCCTGAAATTCTTGCGGCCATCATCATTGCTAACCACCCTACCCAGTACGGCTTTGACGAGATCACGCTGGACCCGCCCGTTTTGACAGATACGGTAACAATCAACTACTCGGCCGATCTCCGGCTAGTGTCGGACATCGTGGGCGCGCCGGTTGATGAGCTAATAGCGCTGAATCCCAGTCTGCTACGGATGGTCACCCCGCCGGACACTGAATTCGATCTACACCTGCCTGCGGGAACCGCGGCACTCTTCCAGGAGCAGATTGCAGCGATCCCGGTCAGCAAGAGGGATTCATGGCGGTATCACAAGGTCATGCCCGACGACAGTCTGGGATCAGTCGCCCACACCTACAGCGTGTCGGTATCGGCCCTGGCCGACGCCAATCAGCTTCAGACCACGTCGAAGCTGGACGGCGTGGAAGCGCTGGTCGTGCCCGTTCCCGCCCGGGCTGTTCCCTCATCGCACGCGGTGTACTACACCACGCGTCGAGGTGACACTCTCGTCTCAGTGGCCGACCGGTTCGGCATATCGCTCTCTCAACTCCGACGCTGGAACAAGCTTCCAGCGTCGGGAATCAGGATAGAAGCGGGTCGCCATCTGCACGTCGCCGAGCCTACTGTCGTGCGCGCCGGTACAAGTCGAAGCCGACACGGGAAGGGCAAGAAGGGGCGTGCGCATGAGACCGCCACCGATCGGTCCCAACGCGGGCCCGGTTCTCATAGTTCTCGCGCGAAGACGTCGTCCCGGAGCTCTCACGCGACCAGCACCGCGAAGGTCCCTTCATCGAAGAGTTCGCATAAGTCGTCGTCAACCAAGCGTTCCAAACACGCAAAGACGTCGACTCGCGCGCAGAAATAATGTCCTGGTGAAACTCTCTTCGCGTCTTTTGATAGTATTTCGTGCAATGTGTTGTTAGAATTGCTCCGCATGCGGAGTTGATTCACCGCAACGCAGAGATGCAAACCCTTACGTGGGCAGCGGCAGACCGCTGGAGGCAATCGGATGGACGAAGTGATCAAAATGTATGCAATGAATGACGGTAATTCCGATCTGGAGCCGGCAGAATTGAACGCCGATCACGATGAAATGGAAGAAGACGACGACCTTGAGACCTCAGGCGTAATCACCTCCTCTGACGATGACGAGGGAGTGATCGAAGAGGGCGTGATCATCGCCGAAGTAATTCCAGAAACCGCACCGGCCCCAAAGAAAAAGGCACCCGCCAAGAAAGCAGCCAAAGCTCCGGCGAAGAAGGCTGCTGCTGTAAAGAAAGCTCCGGCAAAGAAGGCAGCGAAAAAGGCTCCTGCGAAAAGGGCAGCCAAGAAGACTCCTGCCAAGAAGGCCGCAAAGAAGTCCGCCAAGAAGACCGCCGGCGCCAAGGGCGGAAAGGCCGCGAAGAAATCCGCGGCGAAGCGCGCTGGTAAAACTACAACACGAGGTAAAAAGTTGGCCGTTAAGAAAGCAGCAAAGAAGGCAGCCAAGAAGGCTCCTGCAAAGAAGGCAGCCAAGAAGACAGCAGCGAAAAAGGCAACCAAGAAGACCGCAAAGAAGAAGTAGTTTTCTTGTAGCAGTACCAAAGGCAAGCAAAAAAGCCCGGCTTTCCGCCGGGCTTTTTTGCGCCTGTACTACAACCTGAGGACTTGTGAAATGCGGGATCAGTGTGACGCATGGGTTGAATCGCTACTGGCTAGTAGTTGACAGCCACAAGCTGCTTCATATGCCACCTCTGGTGCTCCACGTAGTCCTCGATGAGGAAGCGCAGGGTCACGGGCGCATTATCCCCGACCACGCACTGCGTTTCCAGCTGATCCTGCGGGATGCGGTCGACGACAGAAATCAGGATCTCGTGCTCCGTCTCCCACCATGCCAGCAGCGTAGCCCAGTTCTGCTCGGCGTAGGCGTGCGCCTCAACCCAGGCATCCTGAGCGTACTTCGGTCCTGCATACGTCCCTTCTGTCGATGCACGCACAAACCGCTGGCGATTGTTCGCTGCTGAATCAAGCAGGTGTCCCACAATCTCTTTCCGTGTCCACCCGCCCTCGCGCCATGGCACATTCGCGAGGCTTTCCGGCAAGGACACCAGCGTGCGACGCACCGCATCCAGATCCTCCCGGAACTTCCGCGCAATTTCAGTCATGGCGTTACATCGTTCGATAACAGGATCGGGAAAATCGAGGCAGGAGACTGCAAACCGAAATTCTCTTTAGCCCTTCTTCGACTGCTGAATGGCTGCCAGAACCTCTTCCGAGTGTACCCGCGGGTCGACCTTGGTCCAGACCTTCACGATTTTCCCGCTCGGGTCGATCAGGAACGTGTTCCGGTTCGCAATCGTCATCTCGCCGAAATGCCCCAGCGATCCGTATTCATCCACGACCTTGTGATCCGGGTCCGCCAGCAAATGGAAAGTGAGGCCGTCCTTTGTGCAGAACTGCTTATGGCTATCAACCGTGTCGACGCTCACACCGAGGATCACGGCGTTTTCGGCTTCGAACTTCGACAAATCGCGCTGGAAGTTGTGCGCCTCGATGGTGCAACCCGGCGTCATATCCTTGGGGTAGAAATACAGTACCACCCACTTGCCGTGATAGCTGTCCAGCGAAACCGGTTTGCCCTCCTGCGAAGGCAGAGTGAACGTGGGAGCCTTCTTCCCGGCCGTGGGCATCGACGCGTCATCGGCCGCATGCACCGTCAACTGCGGCACCGAAAGAGCAAGGGCCGCCACCGCAACACACAGAATTGATTTCTTCACCTGTAACCTCCTGTTTGAGAAACGGGGATCATTGCTTCGACTCCGGGCCTACTCACCGGCATCTATAAAGACGCGGCTCAATGATGGGGAGACGCCATCCTGCCCGCCAGTATAGTTCCAGACCCCAGAAGTAATTGTCACGGGAGTGTTGCGATGCTTGCAATCGCCGGCTTGCTACCGTCTGTACGGTCTGGTTCCTAGCCCGTTTCGGGGCATGCCCACGACGGCAATCCCCGCGGCCACCGCGCGCTTCAGCAACATTTCACGATCAAATAAGAGCGTCCGGCCTGCCTCGACTGACAAGCAACTGGCTCCCGCGGCCATCATGCTCTCAATCGTCCGGATCCCGATCACAGGCACATCGAATCGCATATCCTGGTTCGGCTTTGCAACCTTGACGACGGTCAGTCGGCGCTCTAGCGTCGAAGCAGGTGAGCCATCCTCCTCTTGCAGCGACTTCATCAGCTGCCCAGCCCGCTCGATTGTGGCATCCGTTCCCTCCATCGCCTCGACGGCGACACACGCCTGCGCGGCAACTACGACCGTCTGCCCGATATCAAACCCCGCCAGAGCGCGCGCAACTCCAAGGCCGTACTCGATGTTCTTTCTCTCGTCGTCGGTCGGAGCTCGACCACCTGCAGCCTCGGTCAGCGTACCCTCTTCCGCCAGAAGGGGTTCAAGAAACTGCGTCGAACTCATCAGTTCGATGCCCTCGTCCGCCAGCACCTTGGCCACCGCGCCGAGCAGCATGTCCGTGTTGCGTGTCCGGAGATTCAGGAGCAGCTTCGCGAGACGCCAGTCGGGGCGGATGCTCGAGAAAATCTGCTTATGTTTTACCTGCCCGGCCATCACAGCGGACTTCACATCTTCTTTATGGAAGATGTCGATCAGGCGGGAGAGTTCCCCGAGGGAGAGCCAGTGGACGGTGATCTTATCGTCGATAGCGGCGCGATGATTGATTTCGGGATCGGTTTCCTCGCGGATTGCTGCGACAGTGACTGCAAGGCCTTGCGCGCGCGCGGCGTCTAGCAGAAGGAACGGGAAGCGGCCGTTGCCGGCGATGAGACCGAGCTTCATAGAGAACGGCCTGTTTTCGAAGGGCACGGCTTCACGGATTCGCGGCTTCGGCGGATCAAGGCTCTATTCATACTTCTTTGCCTCGTCCAGCTTTTCTTGCGCTTCCTTCGGCCGGTTCATTCCCTGCAGTACTTGTGCGTGGAACTGAAAATCCCTTGCCAGAGTCTGCTTGTAAGAATCCTCATGTTCAAACTTCACCTGCTCTGCCCAGGCGATGGCTTTGCGCCCATAGTCTTCGGCTATCGCAAGATCTGAATCCGCAGCGGCCAAGTCGCCGATCATGCCTTCGATCATTCCTTTGGTTGAATAGGCCGCGTTACTCCCGGAATTATCGTCGTGACCTAACTTGACCACGTCAACGGCTTTGGACGCCCAGGTCAATGCCTTTGTAAGGTCTCGATTATTTGCGCAGGCCGTCGCAGCGTATATAAAGCCACCCCGCCTCTCAATGAATCGCACATCAGAACCAAACTGTTCAGCAGTCTCAGCGGCTTGATTGCAGACCTCCTCCGCGCTTGAAGGGTTCTCTTTATTCCGTACAGCCTGCCGGCACTGATCAGCAAGAGGAAAGTACCGCTGGGCTATCTGTTCATCGTTTGCTGGCGGATGATAGTCGCTCAATGCGAAAACGATTGGCATTTGGCCTGTGGCGATCACCGGCAGCCCGTCCTTTTCGAACGGATGAAAGGTCCATTGCTTCAGGCAATCGATAGCGGCTTGCTGCAGCATGGGATGGCCGCTCACCACCTTCATGGACTCGATCTTCCCCGAGACTCCCAAGCGGACGTCGAAGAAGACAGTGCCCTGAACATGCGCCGCTTTGGCGATCGGCGGGTAGACCGGAGAGACACGATGATCAGCGTGCTGACTGAGAGCAGACTGGTCAACCGCAACGACCTCTTGGGCCCTCGCCGCGGATGTCGCAGCACTGAAAATCGACAAGGCAAGAACAATCATCCAACGACTTACCACCGTTGCCACCCCACCCAAATCATTTTTAGTTACTTGATTATTCCCCGTTGGCTCTTCTCGATAAAATTGGCCAGAAGCTTGGCGTCGTCACCTTCCAGCTCGCGAATCTTCTCGAGCGCCTGCGTCGTATTCATCTTCGATGAGACCAAATACCGGAATGCCTTCTGGAGGGTCTTGAGGCGGTCTTCGGAAAACCCGCGTCGCGCGAGCCCGATTTTGTTGATGCCGAAGGCCCGGTTCTCCCGCTTCGCCGAAGTCAGCGAGAACGGCAGTACATCCTGGGTCACGATGGTGCCGCCGCCGATAAACGCGTACTTCCCTACCGTGCAGAACTGGTGAACCGGGCTGAAGGCGCCGACCGTGGCGTAATCCTCGATGACAACGTGCCCCGCGAGCGTAGCGGCATTGGCAAGAATGCATCCGCTGCCTACGCGGCAATCGTGGCCAATGTGCACATACGCCATGAGCAAGTTCTTGGATCCCACGCGCGTGATGCCGCCGCCCTTCACCGTACCGCGGCTGATGGTTACGCACTCACGAATCGTGTTTTCATCACCAATTTCCGTCTGGGTCGGTTCACCGCCGTACTTCAAATCCTGGGGTGCAATTCCGACCGAGCAGAATGGGTAAAACACATTTCGATTGCCGATCCTTGTATGCCCATCGAGGACAACATGGGAGATGAGCCGGCAATCCTCGCCCAGCACTACGTCAGGCCCAATCGTCGAAAACGGCCCAACCTCGCAGGAGTCGGGAACCACCGCGCCTTCGGCGATTACCGCACTGGGGTGTATGCTCACTCGACCACCGTCGCGCTTACCGGTGCTGCCTCCGTCGCTTCCCCGTGCGCTTTCCTCTCTCGCTCTCGCGTCACTACCGCGCAGGTCAGAGTCGCCTCGCAGGCCAGTTTGCCTTCCACTGTGGCGCGACCTTGGATTTTTCCGGCTCGCGATCGAAACGACAGCACATCCACCTCGATCCGCAACTGGTCGCCGGGCGTTACGGGGCGGCGGAATTTTGCGCGTTCAATTCCCGTGAATACCACGAGCTTCGAGTTGCGATCTTCCAGCTCATGCATCATGATGATGCCGCCCGCCTGCGCCATCGCCTCCACGACCAGCACTCCCGGCATGATTGGGTATCCAGGAAAATGTCCCTGGAAAAACGGCTCGTTGATGGTCACATTTTTGATGGCGACCAGACGCTTCTGAGGCTCGAATTCGGTGATTCTGTCGATCAGGAGAAAGGGGTAGCGGTGAGGCAGGAATTCCAGGATCTCCTGGATGTCAAACGTCATGCATTGGCTCCAGAAAGCGCGCAAACACGAGCTCCGCGCTCCCTGAGGATTATAACGAAGCAGGGCTGTGCCCTTGAGGCACTAGCCAAGAGCTAACGAGTCAGAGCTACTTCTTCACCCTCTTCGCGATTGAATTGATGTCCCAGTAATCAGCCGGCAGATCCACGTTGTAGTGCACCTTGTCGATATACACCTGCCGCGCCGTCTCGTCATTGTGCAGGCGGGTGATTGAATAGGCAGTCGGTAAACCTTCGACGTCGTGATAGTCCGCGTACTCCTCAACCTCGGTGTTCTTGTCCTTGTATAACGGGTCACGCCACTGAAAGCTGCGGCTCAGCGGAAGATGCGTCTGTACGTCCGTCTGAATGGTGATCGACTCATTCTGCGGCGAGATGAGCGTCACCTGGTCTGCCATGTGGCGCTCCGCCATGCGCTGTCCCTCATACACGAAGATGGTCTTGGGATCCTTCATCCAGACCTTTACGGCCATCTCGATCGAGTGATCGCGGCGGCGCAGGAAATCGTCCACCTGCTCCTTCGGCAGCGCCTTCGCTCCGCGGTAGGTCACTTCGATTCCCTTGCGTCCCTGGTAAAACTGATAGACGTCTTTGTGCTTACCGTATTCGAAGCGGTCCCGGTCGGGCCACTCGTGGCAGTCATAGAAGAGCATCGTCCCGGGATCGGGATCGCCGTGGTGAAAAGCAGCGAGGTGTCCCTCGCGAACGGTGTTCTTCAAGTTCAGCCACGCATCGCCGCCAAGCGCCTTCACCATGGCATCCAGCAGTTCATGAGCCTTCGCCGCGTTCTTATCCGCCGCAGGATCGATCGCCTGTTGTGGCGCATTGGCTGCCGATGGAGCGTCGCTCACCTGTGCCCTTGCTCCCAGTGGTACAGTCAGCAGGACCGCAGCTAACGCCATCCCCATCGCCTTTCGGATTCGTCTGTCCAAGTTCCTATGACTCCCTCTGCCCTCTGTTATCCAGCCAAGACGGCGCCGCCATTCACGTTCAGCACCTCACCAGAGATAAAGCCCGCCATCGATGTACAAAGGAACAGCACCGGGCCGGCAATCTCTGTGGTAGATGCGACGCGCCCGACAGGAATTCCGGACCGGATCTTCGCACCCAGCATTGGGTCAGCAAGGGTTCCGGCGGACATGTCGGTTGCAACCCATCCGGGAGCCACACAATTCACAAGGATTCCGCGCGGCGCCAGCTCACTGGACAGGCTCTTGGTGAGACTGATGAGAGCGCCTTTGGTCACGGCATAGTCTGCATGCAGAGCCTCGCCGCGCTGCCCTGCTGTGGAGCTGATGAGAACAATGTGGCCTTTCGGACCGTCCTCAGCAGTTGGCGATGGGCCTTGAAGTTCCATCTGCACAACGGCCGCCTGCACGAGTCCGAAGACGGAGTCGAGGTTGACGGCGATGGTGCTACGCCACTGTTCTTCCGTCATCAGTTCAATGGGAGCATCCTCGGATGGCCATACTCCGTGATTGACGACAAGGGCATCGAGACGCCCGAAAGCCTTAATCGCAGCCCCGACCAGAGCGCGCCCATCCGCGGGCGAGCTCAATTGCTGCTCGATAGGAACGCAGCGGCTCGGGCCACCGCACTCGTCCATCAGCGTGAGGGCCAGTTCCTTGGCCTGCTTATAGCTAAATACCACCCGCGCACCCGCAGCAGAAAACAGCCGTACAGTCTCCGCGCCGATTCCGCGCGATCCGCCTGTGACCAGCGCCACCTTCCCGTCCATTACTAGAGAAACACCAGCCATAAATCCAACCTAAAACCTCGCCTTGTAGTCTGTCTATATTCACCTGGTAGCTTCGCATGAGCTTGTCCATTCCAGCGGAGTAACCCGGTTTCTGACGACAAGCGAAGATGAACAAAGCCTTCAAACGCCTGGAATTGCTTGACTCGATCTTTCTTCTGATTTTGGTCTTCGTATCCGCTCTGCCCTGGGTCGGCGAACTCGGATTCTACAGCGATGACTGGTCCTACCTGGCGGCTCTCCGAGAATCAGCGCCAGCTGGCTTGTCAGCTATGTTCCGCAGCCTTGTTCACACCGACTCCGGTTTGCTTGTCCGGCCGGTACAACTCGCCTGCCTTGTTCTGGAGTTTAAAGCTTTCGGGCTGCACCCGCTGCCGTATCACCTGCTGATCGCCGCCCTGCTCGGGGCTACGGTCGTTCTCCTCTACGTCGTACTGCGCGCCAGCTCGATCGCTCGGTGCTACTCCGTCGCCATGGCGATTATCTTCGCCTTTCTCCCTCAATACTCAACTGACCGTTTCTGGCTCTCCTCACAGCAGACGCTCTTGTGTATGTTGTTCGCCCTTGCCGGGATCGCCGCGATGCTTCGGTATGCTTCGCCCTCGGGAAGCAGAAAGGCGCCATGGCTCGCCGCCGCGTCTACCTGTTTCGTCGCGAGCATTCTGTCTTATGAGGTCGCGCTTGGAATCATCGTGGCATCCATTGTTGTCGTTGCCTGGCGAACCTTTCGTCGGAGTTCCGGTGAGCACCGTGCCTTGAGTATTCTTCCGCCTCTAGGCGTCGCTCTTCCGATCGTCCTTTTCGGACTGCTTAAAATTCTCTTCCAGCACCGCTACGTACTTCACCACCGAATCCCGCTCTTCTGGCTGCGCGGCGAAATTTGGAAACTTGCAGCGTTCCATGCGTTTCAGTTCAACTTGGGCAACTACGTTTTCCGCCTTCCATCGGTGCTCGCCAGCCTCTATCGCCAGTCTGCCATTACCGCCGGATCTGCGGCTGCGGCTGCCGCCGTCACCATTCTGTTGACCTTGTACTTCTGGAGATTTCAAGATGAATCTCAAGTACTGACGCGACTGGCAGGCTTCAAGGCGATTGCCTTTGGATTGGTCCTGTTCGGCCTTGGCTATGCACTCTTCTCACCTGTGCCCGGCACAGCATTTGAGAGCGCCGGCCTCAACAACCGGATCACCATCGCATCAGCGCTGGGCGCCTCCTGCGTCATTGTTGGACTTATCACCCTGGTGTGCATGGTCGCCCAATCCTTTTTTCGACTTCGCATGTTCGCAGTTTTGGTCGCCTTGACATGCGCTTCGTATTCGATTGTCTGCAATGGGATCTCATTCTTCTGGATCGATGCGGCCTCAAAACAGGCTGCGGTGCTCCGCAACATCCGGACAAATGTGACAGCGCCACCTCAGCAGAGCACTTTCCTGCTCGACGGGTTCTGTCAATACAGCGGACCTGCCGTGGTGTTCGACACCGACTGGGATACGACAGGCGCCCTTCGAATCCTCTTCTCAGATCCGACACTGACGGCCGATGTTGTTTCGAAAGACATGCAGTTGAACCGCGACGCCGTCGACACCTTCATCGGCGGAGATCTCGAAGGGCACTATCTGTATGGAGAACGACTGTTCGTATACAACACGCGTGCCAAGATCCTCTCCCAGTTGTCGTCGCAAGAAGCGGCAGAGGCGTACCTGCATAGATTCAACCAAACCAACGGGAACGGCTGTCCGCCAGCGCAGGCTGAAGACGGCGTTTCCATATTCTGAGTCTCTCAGGCACCAGGTGTGATTCTGCATCACCCGCGTAGAAGCCATGTCCAATACTCGGCATCGGCTGAACCTCCGTTAAGATCCCCTTGGTCCGACAGCCCTCTCGTCTCAATTGCTAAGATCGATGTAGCTATGGCCTCATTGATTGACGCGATTGATGTGAAGCGAAAGATGTATTTCGAGTTTGAAAACACTCCGTACTACTGCCTGGATGCGGAGGTCTCGACCCCAACAGCGCGAGGCGGGCAGACGCTGGTCCGGCTGAAGATGCGGAACCTGCTGACACGCGCGGTCTTCGACAAGACTTTTAAGGCCGGCGAGAAGTTCAAGGAGCCCGATCTGGAGACCGTGGAGGCGTCGTATCTGTACTCGGATGGCGATGCGTCGCACTTCATGGATCAGGAGACGTTCGAGCAGATTGAGCTATCGCCGGAAAAGCTCGGAGATGCGCAGCAGTTTCTGACAGAGGGGTTGATCATCAAGATCGACAAGTTCAATGGGAACCCGATCGGAATTCAGCTGCCGGAGAAGGTAGAACTGAAGGTCGCCTACACAGAGCCCGGCGCACGCGGCAACACGGCGAGCGGAGCGGTAACAAAGCATGCGCGACTGGAAACCGGGCTCGAGATCAAGGTTCCGTTTTTTGTGGAAGAGGGCGAAACGGTTAAGGTATACACCGAGACGCGCGAGTTTGCCGGCCGGGCTTAGCCAGGAGCGGATTTTTATCTACTGGAATCCGCCTGTCGCTACACTGATTCGGCATCTGATTGCGAAACATGCCTGAGGCGCTTCGTTTCATCGTTTTGGGATTGGCCGCATTTGTCGCGGCACTGCTCGCTGCTGTGACGGGCTTTGGCGGCGCGGCGGTGTTGCTGCCGATGCTGGTGCTTGTCTTCGGTGTGCGCGAGGCCATTCCTATCCTCACTGTTGCGCAACTCATCGGCAATGGGAGCCGAGTGTGGTTGAACCGACGGCAGCTTGATTGGCGGGTTGTCGGCTGGTTTTCGCTGGGCGGTGTGCCGATGGCGCTGCTGGGAGGAGTGCTGTTCGCTCACGCTCCTCTGACGGCTTTGACCAAGGTGCTAGGCGGATTTCTGATCTTGATGGTCCTTCTACGACATCTGCCAAAGATGAGGGAGTTCAGGACTCCGCTCAGGAGCTTTGCATTGATCGGAGCGGGGGCGAGTTTCCTCTCGGCCCTTATGGGAAGTGTCGGTCCCCTCATGGCACCATTCTTTTTGGCATATGGGCTGGTGAAGGGGGCGTACATCGGCACCGAGGCACTATCGACCGTCGTAATGCATGTTACGAAGTTGATAGCTTACCGACAGTCGGCAGCCCTGCCGCCCCATGCTGTCTTAAGCGGCCTGGCATTGGGCCCCATCATGGTGGTCGGCTCCTTCGCTGGGAAACGGGTCGTGGACCGGCTGCCCGAACGGGTGTTCCTCCTGCTGATCGACACGACGCTGCTGGCGGCGGGAATGATGTTCCTGATGGGGAGGGGCAAGGGATAGGTTGGAGCGCGGCGTCAGAACGCGCGCAAATCCCAGGTGCGGCATCCGGCCTCCCTTCCCCATACTCTGCAAGGAAGCCTCGCGGAATGAGCAGTTTACAGTCCTCACAAACAGCTAACCGCATTGGATTTTGTGCTTTTCCGTGCAGAGGGTAGAGACAAAAAAACTTAGGAAAATGCGGGAGCGTTCAAGGAAGTTCCAACTCCACCGTATGGGTGCAAGGATGAACGCTGGTCCTGAAATCATTGTGCTGGACGAATTGCGCGAATACGCTGCAAACGGAACGAACAGATCCTCCCCGCTAAATCAACGACTTGGGAGTAAGGCAAGCACTCGGGCATTGACACCGGAGAATGAAGCACCTGCGGGTCATGACGTAAGAGGCTGACCTTGGTCAGTCAGTCAGAGCGGCCGCTGGCCATGTTGATTGTTGATGGAGTCAGACGTGTTCGCGGTTCATGCTTCCGAACCGGCATCGGTTGCAGCGGAAGTTGCAGATTTCCGCAATCGATAGAACTGGGGATGCGCGTCAGCAACGCTAGGTGTGAGGAGACGTTTCCCTAAGCCAACGCCCGGCTGCTCAATGAAGCGCTGAAGGAGCAGAGAAACCGGAAAGATCACGAGCATTACAGCGGATGAGAAGAGCAGGAAGCGCGGTTTGCCGGGCAGCGCGGTGGCCCAATGAACATGGAGAAGGAGAGCTACGATCGGCGGAATGATCAGTAGATGAACGAGATAAACCGCATAAGAGATCTGCCCCAACATCTGCATCGGACCTGTATTCAACATCGCTCTGAACGGGGTAAGAACTTTACGAACGTGACCGCTGGAGCAGGTCAAGAGAAAAAGGATGGTTGCCATTACCATATCGCCGATGAGCCATCCGAGCTTGAATCGTTGAATCTTCTCGATGAGTGGCAGGAATGGTATGAGAGCAACGCAGGAGCCACCTGCAAGGACTGTGATCCTCTTGTGAAAAGTTGCTGCAATGAGCATGCCAAGGAGGAACAGGTGCATCTTCATCGGCAGGAACGATGACATGGGAAAGCTGTTCACAAATGGGGAAAACATCAGATTTCCCAGGACAGCTAGCACTAATGTGAGCGCCGCAGTAGCTGCATATCCGAACCTCAAGATGAGAAGGATCAGGAAAGGGAAAACAAGATAGAACTGGATTTCCAATCCGACGGTCCAATCAGGAAGGCCCGAATGATACGAAAAGTGAGGCAAAAAACCGAAAGCGAAGCTCAGGTGCATTACCAGATTTGTCCATGAGACGTCGCGGAATATGTCCGTGAACACCCATGAGTGCCGGGTGATGTAGAGGTTGCATTTTTCAAGGAAAGGCTGCTCCACGAATGATGCGAGAAGCAATGCGTAATAAAGCGGCGCGATCCGGAAAAAGCGACGGACATAGAAGTGGGTGAAGTAGAAGCGTTTTGTTGCTCGAAGGTCGGACTCCGGTTGCAGTTCTCGACGCTTTTCATACTGATGAATCAAAACAAAGCCGGAGAGAAGAAAGAACAAATCCAGGGTTGGTCCGCCGGAGCGCAGAATTGCCGGCCGAATGCCAGTCAGATTCCCGACATGATAGAGGACCACGCATAAAGCCGCTGCCCCGCGGAGTCCTGCCAATTCTGTCAGATAAGTCTTAGCCTTCATCGACACTCTTTTCTTAGTGGCAGAACGATGGGGGCCCGGAGAGGATAGTGAGCTGGATAACAACGCGAAAGGTTACTTTACCTTTGGTCCAGACGCAGGTCTATGGCTGAGAGGTAATAGGGGTAAGTTACCCTTGTGATGACACGGGGATGAATTGGACTTTACAAGGGACTAAGGGATGTTTGAACGCGGTGAAACGTTCAAACAGGTCGATATCTTATCTTATAAAAACTACGGACAGCAGGACCGTAATGGTAATCGGCCGGCCAGCCTGACTCAAGAAATGAGCACAGCGATTAAGTCAATTCTCGTTGAGAAGTGGCCTTCGGACGCAGCAAGTCGGCGAGGTCATCGATTCTCTCATCGAGGAGATGCATTTTCCGCGCGAGACCCTGGATTTCCAGTTCGGCGCGGCGGTTGACTTCGAAGTCGAGTTCGCTGCGCACGCGGTCCTTAGTATCCTGGCGATTCTGGCTCATCATAATGACCGGTGCCTGAATGGCCGCAAGCATGGACAGAAAGAGGTTAAGGAGAATGAATGGGTAAGGGTCCCATGCCTTGTGGTGCAGGATCACATTGGTGGTTGTATAGACGATGAGAACGACAGAGAACGTGATGATGAAGGTCCAGGAACCGCCGAATCTCGCTACTGCATCTGCGATGCCCTCGCCAAACGTCTCCTCCTGCTCGATGATTTCGTTTGGATTGCGGGTGGCGCGTAAACGGACCAGTTGATGGGCAGCGTGGTATTGGTGAGCGAGGGTCGTGAGCAGATCCATACCCGCATCCGGCTTGCGGAGCATCAGGGTCTGGATGTCATCGCGGGAGATTTCGAGGCAAACGGATTCTTCGAGAGCAATGGCATTGGTCTGATGCGGAGTCTGCTCAAGCATGGAGGCGAATCCAAAGAATTCGCCGGACCCGGGCTCATCGACTACGACTTCCTGATGATCTTCATCGATGGTGGTGACGCGCACCTTGCCAGAGACGGTGACATACGCCAGACCAACATCTCCGGCTTTGTATATCCGCTGACGCGCCGTATAGGTCTTGATGTCGACCTGTCCGGCAAGGACGGCAATTTCCTCGTCGTCGAGGAGGGAGAAGAGGGGAACGGTCTTGAGGAGTTCGGGTTTGCAGCTCATGGGGTTCTCCGTTGGATTGGCGTGTTCGGGTCGGTGAATGCGGATTTTATGGGAGCGGGGTGGCGGAGAGGAAAATCTATTTCGTATCCGAACTGGCAGCCGATTTTAGGGCTGGCGACGTGAGCGCCGCCGAGCGCCGCGAACGTCAGGCTCATGCGATTGTTCAATGCCCAGGCGCCGCCCAGGAGGGCCTGCAACTGGTCTTTGCCGAGACCGTTGTTATCATCGACTGCTCCGTAGAGTTCGCCACCCAACGTGAGGCGTGGGTTGAAGTCATGCTGAAGCGAGAGGCCGCCGGTGTAAACATGTCCGTGCGCAATCTGGATTCCGAGAACGCCGGTGCTGGTGTTGCCGGCGAACAAAAATCCGAAGTTCGCGTTCACCCTTGTTTTTTCAGAGATCGATTCCTGCGCAACTGAGTTTAGCGCATAGTCAGTCTGGCCGGAACCGAGTGACTGGGTTTCGTCGCCCGTGGGGAATTCGATGTACAGGCTTGCGGAAAGGGACGGGACGCGAAGAGGGCGGGCGGCTTTGTGGAAGTTCCACTTAATACCCATATCTGCGTCGCCATTGCCGGAGGAATTTCGAGATCCGGGTACACGATAGATGGCGAGATACGGCACGTCGAAGTCAAGTTCGAGCCTGTGAGGCAGGCCGTAGTTAACCTTGAGGTTTGCCGTGTTCTGGCGGAGATCGGGGTTGAGCGCGGTCTGCAAGTCATCGAGCTCGTTGTACATTTCAATGTGAAGGGTCCCCTGGTCAGTGACGTCGGCGTTGTCGGTATAGAAGGGCATCTGGGCGGAGAGCGGGGCTGTTACGAACGCGAAGAAGGCCAGAAGCAGGAGCAGCAGGGGAAATTGCATGCAGGTTGAGAACTACTATACCGGGCAGCTCATTGCAGTGCACTGTCAACGCTGCGTGAAAAGGTATCCGGACTGAGATGGCCTAATGGAACGCTGGTGCGCGGTTACGATTCTCAGAGTTCCGTTGGGAATAGACCGTCCGCTTACAATGTTGGAGATTCGCGAGGAGAGTGCTGATTGAGTGCGGGCGTTGATCCGTGTGTTCTGGTTTATGACGTAGGCGGCAGTCACATTGCGGCCGCGGTTTGCCATCGCGATGGCTATCGGCTGGACACGGTTGGGCGGGCGAATCTGCCGGAGGAGCAGACGAGCGAGGCGTTTCTCGAAGTGCTGCGGTCACTAGGAATGAAAGCCATAGAAGGAGCAACTGTCGAAGGAGCAGAGTTTGCGATGCCGGGGCCTTTCGATTATGAGAAGGGCATCAGCTGGATGGAACACAAGATGCCCTATCTCTATGGTGTGAACGTGGGCGAGGCTCTGGCCGCGAAGTTCGGATGGAAACCGGAGCAGGTGCTGTTCCTGAATGACGCGGCGGCGTACCTGCTGGGCGAGGTTGGCGCGGGCGCTGCTCGAGGTGTGAAGAGGGTGGTGTGCTTCACGCTGGGTACCGGAGTTGGATCAGGGTTTGCGGTGGATGGGCACGTAATGACGGAAGGCGAGGGTGTTCCGCCGGGCGGAGAGATTTGGAATGTTCCATATGAAGGCGGAATTGTCGAAGACACGATATCGACGCGGGCGATTAAAGCTGCGTACACGAGACGCAAGGGGGAGGACCGCGAGGTGGCGTCGATTGCGCATTACGCGATAGGCGGAGACCCGGAGGCAGTCGCGGTTTTCCATGAGTTTGGCAAAACGCTAGGAATTGCTATCAAGCAGCTGCTCAAGGATTTCGCGCCTGATGTGGTGGTACTGGGCGGAGGAATCTCGCGCTCGGCGGCGCTGTTTCTAGATGACGTGAAGACGGAACTGGCAGACACGCGGATTGAGGTACGAATCGCGGAGTTGGGAGACAATGCCCCGTTGGCGGGGGCAGGAGTGGCGTGGTTCTCGAATCCGCTGCGTCTTAGCTCTTAGCTTTATCTGCCATCCCGACCGATATACTCCTACTGGCTTGAGGCCGGCTCCTGCTTGGGGTCAGGCGGCAGGCTGTATATGACTTCGCCGGGGCGGGCGTAGTGGAGTTTTTCGCGGGCCTCGTGCTCAATGGCGTCGGGATCGTTTTTGAGGCGCTCAACGTGCTGGCGGAGGCGGGTGTTTTCGTCCTGAAGTTGCTGGATCTCGTTCTTGAGCTGCTTCTCCTGCGTACGCTGGCCGTACCAGCTGGAGAGACCATGGCGGCCGTTGATGACGCTCCAGGCGAAGGCGAGGGCGAGGGCAACGGCAAAGACGGTACCCGCAGGACGCCAGCCCTGCTGAAGCCAGTGAACGGCTCTCTGACGCAGCGGAACCGGCTCGGTGGCCGGTTCCTTTTTTCGACTGAACAGATTGGGGTGCTGCATGTGGCCTCGGTTCAACTGTGCAAGGCTAGACCTTTTCCCGGTTATGTGGCACGGCGGAGGTCATGTCCTGTTTACCTGTACTGAAATCCGTTCAGGTCAGCCCTGAACGAACTTTTCGGCGGCGGAGCGAAGGGCATCCATATCTCTTTCGTCCCGTGCCTCGGTGTAGGCCCGCACCACCGGTTCCGTTCCGGAGAGTCGGAAACACACCCACGATCCGTCGTTGAGGATCAGCTTGAGCCCGTCGGTGCGCACAATCTGCGAAACCTTGCGGCCGCCGAGCTCGGTTGGATCCTTCTTCAATTCTTCAGTGAACGCGGCTTTGCGCTGTGGGGTCAAGTGGAAGTTCTCGCGAACCGGGTAGTAGGAACCAACCTTGGCAAACAGTTCTTTGAGCTGGCGGCCGATGCTCTTTCCGCGAGCGGCGACCATTTCGGTGACGAGGAGTCCGGCGATGATGCCGTCTTTCTCGGGGACGTGGCCGCGGATGGTGAGGCCGGCGGATTCTTCGCCGCCGATGGCGATCTTGTCGGCGATGATGAGCTCGCCGATGTACTTGAAACCGACGGGGGTCTCGAAGAGCGGAACCTTGTGGTAGTCGGCCAATGCATTGATGAGGTTGGTGGTGGCGACGCTCTTGGCTACGCCGTTCTTCCAGCCGCGGGTTTCGACGAGGTAGTCGAAGAGGAGGGCGATGATGTAGTTGGGCTGGATGAAGGTGCCATCTTCGTCGACGATGCCGAAGCGGTCGGCGTCGCCGTCTGTGGCGATGCCGATCTTGGCGCCGAATTCCTTCATTCTTGCTTTGCAGGCACCGAGGAGGTGGTCGTCGGGCTCGGGAGCATGGCCACCGAAGAGGACGTCGCGGTAATCGTGCACGGTGGCGACTTCGACTCCGGCTTCGCGGAGGATGTGGCAGCTGTAGCCGCGGCCTGCTCCCCAGAAGGGATCGAAGACGACCTTGATGTGGGATTTGGCGATGGTTTTGAGGTCGACGAGTTCACCGAGGCGATGAAGGAAGCCAGGTTTGACGTCGGCAGTCTCCCAACCATCCTTAGGAGGCTCGGCATTGGGAATTTTGCCTTCGGTGTTGGCGTTGATGGCGGCTTCGATCTGCTTGGTGACTTCCGGTAGAGCCGGGGCGCCATCGTGCGTGGAGAACTTGATGCCGTTGTACTCGGGCGGATTGTGGGAGGCGGTGAAGTTGATGGCGCCGGAGGTTTTCAGAGCGCGGACGGCCTGAGAAATGGCCGGGGTCGGAGCGGCTTTGGGGATGACAATAGGGGTGATACCGGCGCCGGCAAGAATCTTTGCGGTTTCGGCGACGAAGGACTCCCCGAGGAATCGAGGATCGCGGCCAACAAGAACGCGATGCGGCTGAGGCTGGGTTTTGACGTAAGCGGCGATACCTGTGATGGCGAGGCGAATGTTGGCCAACGTGAATTCGTCGGCAACGATGGCCCTCCAACCGGAGGTGCCGAACTTGATTACAGAACTCATCAATCGTTCTCCTGGGCGGCTCCAAGGCCAGTGAAGTTAAGGATAAGATGCGAGCCGCAAGGAACCATACTGCTACCGGGGGGACGAGGTCGGCAAGTTGGCCTACATCGTGGTCCAAACAAAGGCTGGGCGGTTACGTTGGGGCGGTGAGTTTGATTCGGGCCCGCGAAAAATCTGATGGGCGGGCAGGGCTTTATCCGTACACTGGCCGTACACGGACGGGAGAACGAAATGCAAGAGCACGGATCGGGCGCGCAGGCACGGATTGTTCTGACAACGGAGAGCACCCTGGAAGAGGCCAACAAGCTGGGACGCACACTGGTTGAGGAACGTCTGGTTGCGTGCGCGACGTTATTGCCTGTGGTGCAGTCCATTTATCACTGGAACGATCAGATCCAGTCGGCTCCGGAGACGATGGTCCTGTTGAAGACAAGCACAGAAAACCTGAAAGCTCTGGAAAGCAGGCTGAAGGAGTTGCACAGTTATCGGGTCCCGGAGTTTCTGGTACTGCCAGTGGAGAGCGGAAGCGCAGCTTATCTTCAGTGGCTGTTTGGCTCACTTGCAGGAGCAAAGTAGGGTGTGCTGATCTAGCCCGCCTGGGACGTGGTGGCGATCCGGTTCGAATGCCCTCTCTGGTATTCTGAGCATCGATCGTGATGCGCTGGTTACTCATTGCGCTTCTGGTTTCTTTGGGAGGACTGCTACTGGCGGCGGCGGGTGTTGTCCGTCATGTACGGCTGCACCGCAAGAAACTGAAAGCAGGCCCAACCCAGAGCGATGCGGCAGTGATAGGCGTTCCCGAAGAATCAGATTTAGAGTCAGAGGGATAAGGACGAAAACGTGGAGAACGGAATTTCGAAGCCGTTGCCTTCAGAAATCGCGAATTTTGCCGTCTCGAGCGGTCTGCGCGGGGCGGGATTGGTCCTTGCGGGAAGCGCTCTGGTTGCCGTTTGCTCGCACATTGCCCTGCCACTGTGGTTTACTCCGGTTCCGCTGACACTGCAGCCATTTGCAGTTCTGCTGCTGGGGCTGGTACTGGGTCCGCGCCTGGCTGCGGCAACACTGGGAGCGTATCTGCTGGAAGGAGCGACTGGATTGCCGGTGTTTACACCGGGATTTGCGCTGGGCGCAGGAGTGGCTCACCTTGTAGGGCCCACCGGCGGGTATTTGATGTCGTATCCGGCGGCAGCTGCACTCGTGAGCTGGCTGCGGACACGGTTGAATCGCGGGTTTGCAGGAGCGGCGCTGAGCGCGGCGGCAGGGGATGCACTGATTCTGCTGTGCGGCTTTGTGTGGCTGGCAATGTGGACACACGCAGCGATCGGATCGGCATTCGCTCTTGCAGTTCTACCCTTTTTGCCCGGTGAGGCACTGAAGGTAGTGGCAGCCGCAGGGATCGCGCGGGGGCTGGGTCGCGTTCGTCGGTACCGCTAACGTTATCCAGATAGACCAACTGTATGGTCTTGTTGAAAGGATTGTTGTCTCAAGTGAGCACCAAGAGTTCTGAAGCTGCTGTTTCCAATACCATCCGAGAAATCTCGATTGCGCACAGCCCGGATTCGGATGATGCATTCATGTTTTATGGCCTCGCGACGAACAAGGTTCGAGTGCCTGGATACAAGTTCACGCATACGCTGTGCGATATCGAGACGCTGAACCGGAAAGCGCTGAACGAAGCCTTCTACGACGTAACGGCGATCAGCTTTCATGCGTACCCATACCTGCAGGACACATATGCGCTGATGGGTTGCGGCGGCAGCGTGGGCGAGGGCTATGGGCCGATGGTTGTGGCTCCACGACAGATATCGCCGGAGAACTTGCGACGCATCAGGGTGGCCGTGCCCGGCACGCTGACGACGGCGTACCTGGCGCTGAAGATCTTCGATCCCGAGATCGAGACGGAGGTTGTGCCCTTCGATCAGATCATTCCGCAGGTGCTGGCGGGCAAGTATGAGGCGGGCCTGATTATTCACGAGGGGCAGCTGACCTACAACCGCAGCGGGCTACACAAAATTATCGACCTGGGCGTGTGGTGGCGCGAGACGACGAAGCTGGTGCTTCCGCTGGGCGGCAATGCGATTCGGCGATCGCTTGGAGCCGAACAGCACGGGATTATTTCGAAGGCGCTGCGCGACAGTATTCAGCATGCGCTGGATCATCGCGACCAGGCACTGGAGTATGCGATGCAGTTTGCGCGCGATCTGGACACGAGCCTGGCGAGCCGCTTTGTGAGCATGTATGTGAACGAACGGACGCTGGACTACGGGCCGGATGGACGCGAGGCGATCAGGAAACTGCTGGAGATGGGTCACGATCGGGGGATTATCCCAATGGAGCCGAAAGTGGATTTTGTGGACTGAAGCACTTCGCGCGCTGCACGGATCCGGGGCTCAGGCCCCGGATTTTTGCTTTTCCGCATCCAGTCGTCGGCACGAATGAGTTTCTATCTAAACATTCTCTAATGGCAGCCGATGGATCAGAAGGTGAGGAAGTTCCGATGGTTCTTAGCCGCGATGAACTGATCGCAATGCTGTTTCGAGAAACGGATCGAGCGCAGCGGCTGAAGACCGGGTTGGCCGTGATCTTGTGCGGAATTGAGGAATGGGAAGCGTGGCAGTTGAGGATGGACAAAGGTCCTCTTGCAGAAATAGAGAAGGAGATCACGAAGCGGGTCGTGCGGGCTCTGCGGTGCTACGATTCGCTGGGTCGACTTAGTGCTGGTGAATACTGCCTTGTTTTGCCAGGGTGCAACAGCTTCAATGCCGTGGGAATGGCAGAACGCCTGAGACAAGACGTCTTCAACTCTTCGATCTTCGCAGGAGGTGAGGAGTTGCAGCTTGAGGCGAGCTTCGGGATTGCGGGAAGCGGCGGACGCTCGCCGCTGGTGGTTCTTCGAAATGCCGAGAATGCACTGAGAGAAGCGAGGACGCGGAGGACCGGACCGATTGTGCGCTCGTCGTATGACGCGGAGCCGGATTCGGCAACATTTCCGATACCGGTGATTGAAGCGGATGGGCTGCGCTGGTAAATATCAGAATCCAGTCGCGCGTACGGTTTCGAGGAATTCTTGAAAAACATCATTCGAGAGAAGGCGGCCTTGGGTGGTGAGACGAACGATGTCGCGATCGAGCGCCAGCAAGCCTCGGGCCGCTTGCTCGTCGACAGTCTCGATTGCGCGAGCAACTCGATCGTCCCCAAATTCGCGCCGGAGAGCGGAGAGGGAGACACCCTGGTTGAGACGAAGGCCGAGGAACCACGCTTCTTCATGCTGGCGGTCGGCTGAGAGCCAGGCGGTTTCCGGGGGCTGCGAAGCTTCAAGATAGGCGTTGAGATCGTCCGTCGTGGTGGAGCGCAGGACGAAGCGTGGTTCGTCTGTCTCAGACGGCATGGCAGAACTGCGAAGCATCGAGGAGGCGTCGAGCCCCAGGCCCAGGTAAGGGCGGCGCTGCCAGTAGCGAAGGTTGTGACGGGACTCATGGCCGGGACGGGTGAAATTAGATATTTCATATTGCGCGAGGCCCGCAGTCGCGAGGGCATCGATTGCGAACTCGTACATGCGGGCGATGGAGTCGTCGCTTGGGACAACATCGGCGTGATAACGCGCGCCGCCCGAGAGGAGTTCCCTCCCCAGGCGGGATTCTTCGTCAACTTCGAGCATGTAGATGCTGGCGTGGGAGACATTGGCGTCGATGAGCGTCGAAACGGATTCCTGCCACGAGGCGAAGGTCTGGCCCGGAAGGCCCGCGATAAGGTCGAGGTTGAGATTAACGATACCGGCGGAGCGAAGGCGGGCAAGGTCTTCGAGGACGATGGCGCGAGTGTGAAGGCGCCCACTGTGCCGCGCTTCCTGATCGATGAATGACTGGACTCCGAGGCTGACGCGATTGACCCCAGCGCTGATGAACGCGCCTAGAGTGGCATCAGAGAGTTGACCGGGTGCGCATTCGATGGTGATCTCGCAATCGGAATCGACAGAGAATTGGGAGCGGATGGCAGCGAAGAGCCGTTCAATGAGATCAGGTTCAAGCAGGCTTGGCGTTCCGCCGCCAAAATAGATGGTATCGACTTTGGCTGGCAGCGACGCCCCGAGTTTATCGCTCCATATACGGGCGCAGTGCATCTCAGTGATGAGGGTTTGTATGTACCGCGTGTGTTCATGAGCGGGAAATACGCCTGAGGCAAAATTGCAGTAAGTACACTTCGAGCGACAAAACGGGATCGAAATATAGAGACCGAGTTCATCGCTGATGGGTACTTCCATATTTAGATTGTTTCATGCCTGCGAACTTAGCGGGCTGTTGCGGGATCCGGCGCAAGCAGCGGAAGCGCGGTTGAGAAGGAGACGTTTTTTGAAGGCCTGGCCGTCGCTCGCTGTCTCTCTTGTTCAAACATTTCTGTGTTTTGCTCATTGGTTCATGTACGAGACGTGGGTCAGTTTCTGGTGGCCCATAAGCCATGCTTCCCTGCTGGCGCTGCGGATCGGCATGACCGTCCTGTCGTTCGCATTCATCCCGGCGTCGTTGCTCAGCTTCCGGGTGGGGACGAAGCCGGAGATCGTGTTGCTCACCTTTGCGTAGACGTGGTTTGATAATCCTTCCTCTTGAAGAGAATGCGTAAGGGACTTGAAAGGGTGAGGGGTTATGACGCCAGGGAGAAAACGCTTTCGTGTTTTTGCGGCTGCGGCCTGTCTATTCCTATGCGCGGCTGGAGCGCAACAAAAAGATTCCGATTCGCGAACTGAAGCGCAGAAGACGCTCGAGTTTCCGACAGTTCTGTATGGCGCGGCGTACTACAACGAGTACATGCCGGGCGATCAGGACGCGCGACTAACAAAAGACGTTGAGTTGATGAAGGCGGCGGGTCTCAACGTCGTTCGCATGGGCGAGTCGACCTGGAGCCTCTGGGAACCGGAGGACGGCAAATTCGAATACGCCTGGATGGACCACATCGTAAATGCGATGGGCAAGGCAGGGATCAAGGTGATTCTGGGGACGCCGACGTATTCGATTCCGGCGTGGATGGCGCATCAGCATCCAGAGATACTCGCGGATCGGATTCCGCCGGGACAGTTCGGCGGAAAGGCCGTGCCGAGCGTGTATGGATTGCGGCAGAACATGGATACCGATTCACCGGCGTACCGGTTCTACGCGGAGCGGCTGATCCGGCACATCGTTGCGCATTACAAGGACAATCCAACGGTGATCGGATGGCAGTTGGACAACGAGACATCGAGCTATGACGCGGCGAACCGGGATGTCTTCATTGGGTTCCAGCACTATCTCGAGAAGAAGTTTGGTACGCCGGAGGCACTGAGCAAAGCGTGGTTCCTGAACTACTGGGGCGAGAATCTGCACACCTGGGAGGATCTGCCGACAAGAGAAGGGACGATCTCGACGAGCTACAAGCTGGAATGGACGCGCTGGAGCCAGATGCGGGTGACCGCCTTTCTACACTGGCAGGCGGCGCTGGTGCACGAGTGTGCCGGTGCGGCGCAGTTTGTTACCACGGACTACGGCGGGATGACGAGACACGATGTAAACGAAGAGGCGATTGCCGAGTCGCTCGATATTCCGGCGGACAACATCTACCACGGGACACAGGATCACTATGACGGCGCGACCCAGGCGTTTCAGGGAGACTTCACGCGATCTCTCAAGCACGGGAATTTCCTGGTAACGGAGACAAATGCGCAGTCGACAGACTGGTCGTCGGCGTTTCAGTATCCGCCGTATGACGGGCAGCTACGGGAGGATGTGTACACGCATCTGTCGAATGGTGCGGACATGGTGGAGTACTGGCATTGGGCCTCGATTGCCGCGGGACAGGAAACGTACTGGAAAGGGATTCTATCGCACGATCTTGAGCCGAATCGGATGTATGTGGAGATGAGCCGCACGGCACATGAGTTGCAGAAGATCGGGCCACATCTTGTGGGGCTGAAGATCAAAAGCGACGTGGCGATCCTGTGGAGCCGCGACTCAGCGAATGCGCTCAGCTTTATGCCGTTCACGTCGAATGCTTCTCTTCCCTGGGAGCCCGGTCGCGCAACTGCGGGATACGACTCGCTTGTGCATCAGATTCATCGCGCGCTGTACGACATGAATATAAGCACGGACTTCGTTTTTCCCGAGACGAAGGATTTCTCCGTATACAAAGTATTGATCGTGCCGGCGCTCTACATATCGGATGATGCGCTGCTCGAGCGGATCTCGGATTACGTGAAGAACGGTGGTCACGTGGTGATGACGTTCAAGAGCGGATTTGCAAATGAGAATTCCGCGGTCCGGTGGGTACGCGCGCCAGGGCCCCTGCGCGAGGCGGCAGGGTTCAGCTATCAGGAATTTTCCAACCTCGAGAAGCCGCTGGCGCTCAAAGGCGATCCGTATCATGCAGGTGCTGAGAACAAGGTGAGCTACTGGGCGGAGTTTCTGATGCCGGAGCATGCGAAGGCGTTGGCGTACTACGATCATCCGTTCTTCGGAAAGTGGCCGGCGATTACGGAAAACCAGTTTGGGTCGGGGACGCTGCTGTACGAAGGGACGTATCTTTCCGATGCGCTGCAGAAAGCAATTCTGAAGCATGCGCTGGAAGCTGCGGGATTGACGGACCAGAACCAGCAATTACCGGTGAGTGTGCATTTGACGCATGGAGTGAATCGTATGGGCAAGCGGATTCACTACTTTTTCAACTATTCGGGCGCCGAAGCGAGGCCTTTGTACTCGTATGAGGGCGGAACGAATCTGCTGGATGGGAAGACACTGGGCAAGAACGGCGTGCTCACGATCGGCCCCTGGGATCTCGCGATTATTGAGGAGAAGTAGGCATCGCAGTTGGCCGTGGTTTGCGTAAATTCCAGGGAGGAATGGGCCGGGTAGAGTAACGACGGCTTATTTTATACCTCGCCAGGACACGGCGCGGTCCGCCTGAAAAACACGATCCATATGGCTGATTATAAAAGACTTGCCTGGAAGCATGAAACCGGAACCTTCGCATGTAAACGTACAACCTCCGAGAGATCGTGCGGCATCCCAGCATGTCAGCCAGCGTTACGTACTCGCAAGATGTGCAGCGCGGCACAGGAGCAGTTGTATGGCAAACACACAAGGCTCACAAGGAACCGGATCAAGCAGCGGAATGAAGAGCGATCGTGATCGCGACATGACCCAGCAGAGCGGCAGTGGTCAGCACTCGCAGCAGAGTGGGCGGACGACGGACGCGAATGAGCGCACCGGCAGCCAGGGCGGAAGCACTCAGCAGTCCGGCAGTGGGAGCAAAGGGCAGCAGTCAAACAGCGGAAGCAGCAACCCAAATCCATCACGGGGGAATACGGGGACGAGCGGCGGACAATATTCCGGCGGCTCTGGCGGAACGGGCGGAAACGATCGCTGATCGCAATGCATGATGCCGTTGAATGGCAGCCCAAGTGGAACGAAAAGGCCCACGGCTCTCAACAGGAGCGTGGGCCTTTTTGCGATTGGGACATGGCCTGGTGCAATCGTCACAGGCAAAGGACGCATGAGTTGTCTATGATCGGTGATCGGGAGGATTGGTGAATTATTCCGATTCTCCACGAGAGCTTCAGATGAGCGATTCTTCCCCTTCTAAGGCCACAAATGTGATTCGCACGCGGCTGCATGGCATCGATCTGCTGTTTAATTCGCGCCTGAACAAAGGAACGGCTTTCAGCGAGCATGAGCGTGACGTGTTCGGGCTGCATGGCCTGCTGCCACCCCACATTGGAACTCTCGAAGATCAGCGGGTCCGACGAAAGCGTGTTCTGGATTCCCGTGAAACCGCATTTGGCAAGTACAGCAACATGCGCGATCTGCAGGACAACAACGAGACGCTGTTTTACTCGATGATCGAGCACTACACCGAGGAACTGCTCCCGGTTGTGTATACGCCGGCTGTTGGCGAGGGTTGCCAGCGGTTCTCGGAAATCTGGCGACGGCCACGCGGGCTGTTCATCAGCTATCCCAATCGCGAGAGGATCGATCAGATTCTTGCGGATAAGCGTTACGATGATGTGCGCTGCATCGTGGTGAGCGACGGCGAGCGCATTCTGGGTTTGGGAGATCAGGGCGCGGGCGGAATGGGGATTCCCATTGGGAAGATGGCGCTCTACACGGCGCTCGGTGGGATTCCGCCGGAGCACTGCTTACCAATCCTGCTGGATGCCGGAACTGACAATGAGAAGCTGCTGCGCGATCCGATTTATATCGGCTGGCAGCACCATCGCGTGCGCGGGCAGGAGTACGACGACTTTGTCGAGGCGTTTGTAGCGGCAGTCGAGAAGCGGTGGCCACACATTTTGCTGCAATGGGAGGACTTCGCCGGCACGAATGCGGCTCGGCTGCTGGAGCGCTATTGCGATCGGCTGTGCACGTTCAATGACGATATTCAAGGGACAGCTGCGGTGACCACGGCAACGCTTTTGGCGGCGGTTCATGCCGCGGGCGTGCCGCTCTCGCAGCAGACGATTGCGATGTTCGGCGCGGGATCGGCTGGAATCGGAATTCTCGACTTGCTTATTGCCGTGATGGAGAAAGAAGGACTGACGGAGGAGCAAGCACGAGGCCGCATTCTCGCTCTCAACCGCTTCGGGCTGCTGGTCGAAGGAGCACGCGGAATCAAGCCTGGCCAGGGGAGGTTCGTTCGCAAGCGGGCAGACCTGGCGGGATGGAAGCTTGAGGGTGGAGAGGATGTCTCACTGCTGGATGTTGTGCGCAATGCTAAGGTGACGGTGCTCGCGGGTGTCTCGGCGCAGGCGGGCGCATTCACTGAGGAAGTTGTACGGGAGATGGCGCGGCACACGGAAAGGCCGATTATCTTTCCGCTTTCGAATCCCACGTCAAAAGCGGAAGCCGCTCCGGCAGACATTCTGCAATGGACGGACGGGCGGGCGCTGGTGGGTACCGGAAGTCCCTTTCCGCCGGTCGAACTTGGGGACAAGAAGGTGCGGATTCCGCAGGTGAATAACTCGTTTATTTTTCCGGGGCTCGCGCTGGGGATCCTGGTGTCAAAGGCTCGGCGAGTCACGGAAGGGATGATTATGGCGGCTGCCGATGCCTTGGCAGGGCTATCCCCCTCACGCGCAGATAAGAATGCGCCCCTGCTGCCCTCGATCGGAGAGTCGCGGAAGGTGGCGATGGCGGTCTCGGAAGCTGTCGCGCGGGAGGCAATAGCGGAAAGAGTCGCCGGCATCGAGGAAGATACAGGATTAGCAAATCGGATTCGGGAATATGTCTGGAATCCGGTGTATGTGCCCTATGAGCGCATTGAGCTATCGCGCTCGACCGATCTGACCTAGCTCAAGTAGCTCAAAAGACGCCGAGATCAGGCCTTTGTTGGTAGTATGGTGGGCGACTAAGATTAAACGTTTTACCAATGAGGGAACTATGAAGCGCACAGCCTTGCGTGCCGGAATTCCGGCGATCCTGCTTTTATGTTTTGTCTGCTCGACGCAGTTCGGAGTTGCGCAGCGTCCGCCACAGAAGCCGCATCCGACCGGTCCGTGGATGAACACGAGCCTGTCGCCGGATGAGCGTGCCGATCTTGTGATGAAAGAGATGACGCCGGATGAGAAGATCGCGCTGTTGCACGGCGTTGGAATGCCGACCGATGATCCGGTCACTCCAGAGAACGCGCCTTCAAACCGCGGCGTGGGTTACACCGTCGGCGTACCGAGGCTTGGCATCCCTGGAATTGACATGAGCGACGCAGCGTACGGGGTTCGATCAAGCGGCGTGAACGGACGCTACTCCACTGCCCTGCCCGCAAATGTGGCGGCAGCGGCAAGCTGGGATGTAGATGGGGCGTACGAATACGGCGCACTGATCGGGCGCGAACTGCGGGCCCAGGGCTTCAACATGTCTCTGGGCGGCGGCGTGAATTTAACCCGCGAGCCCCGCAACGGGCGCACGTTTGAATATCTGGGCGAGGATCCAGTGCTGGCAGGAACGCTGGTGGCGCGGCTGATCCAGGGAACGCAGTCACAGAATGTGATTGGCGATATCAAGCACTATGCGTTGAATGATCAGGAGAGCGGACGCAACGCGGTGAACATCCACATCACTAAACGCGCAGCGCGGGAAAGCGATCTGCTCGCATTTGAAATTGGCGTTGAGAAGGGTCAGCCGGGCGCGGTGATGTGCTCATACAACCGCGTGAATGGCGACTTTGCCTGCGAGAACCAGTGGCTGCTGACTGATGTGCTGAAGAAGGCGTGGAAGTTCCCGGGCTTCGTGCTCTCCGACTGGGGCGGAACGCACAGCGATGTGAAGGCCTCGGCAGCGGGATTGGATAACGAGCAGCCAGGACGGTTCTTCTACGAGAAGCGGTTCAAAGATGCGCTGGATGCAGGAAAGATTCCCCAGAGCGAACTCGATGATCACGTGCACCGCATCCTGCGCAGCATGTTCGCGGATGGGGTCGTCGATCACCCGCGGCAGCGGTCTGTGGTCGATCCATTTGCGGGTTTTGAGACGGCGCGGAAAATCGAAGAGAACGGCATCGTCCTGTTGAAGAATGACAAGGCCGCCCTGCCCCTCAACGCAGCGAAACTGAAGACGATTGCGGTCATTGGATCGCACTCGGATGTAGGCATGATTTCGGGCGGCGGTTCGGCGCAGGTGGATCCGATCGGCGGAAATGCTATCAAACCGGCTGGTCAAGGTGCGACTCACTGGATGGAGGAGATCTGGTTTCCGACTTCACCGCTGAAGGCAATACAAGCGCGAGCACCTCGCGCGACGGTGAAATACGATCCGGGCACTGACCCCGCAGCAGCAGCCGCAGCAGCGAAAGGCGCGGATGTGGCAATCGTGTTTGCATATCGATGGGCGAGCGAAGGAATGGATATGAAGGACCTGAGCCTGCCCCATAACCAGGATGCGATCATCTCGGCTGTGGCGGAGTCGAATCCGCATACGATCGTGGTGTTGGAGACCGGCAATCCGGTCACGATGCCATGGGTCGATAAAACCGCAGCGATCCTCGAAGCTTGGTTTGCGGGCAGCGATGGTGCCGATGCGGTTGGCAACGTGCTGTTCGGATCGGTGAACCCGAGCGGCAAGCTGCCGAATACGTTCCCGAAGAGCGAAGCGGATCTGCCACATCCGACGATCACGATGCCACCGCCGGAGTCGTCGCACTTCGATGGTGCAGCTACGCCGGAGAAGTGGGCCGCGGGATTGCCGCCTTTCCAAATGACATATGACGAGGGCGTGAAGGTTGGCTACAAGTGGTATGACGCGGAGAACAAGAAGCCGCTGTTCCCATTTGGGTTCGGACTGTCGTATACAACGTATCACTATTCGGGGTTGCAGGTGACACCGGGCGAGAAGACGAAGGTGACGTTCACGGTTGCCAACACCGGTTCGCGCGAAGGCACGGAAATCGCGGAGGTTTATGCAGGGCTGCCTGCTGCTGCGCAGGAACCTCCGAAGCGACTGGTGGGCTTTACACGAGTGAAGCTGAATCCGCGCGAGAAGAAGAGTGTCACAGTCGAGATCGAGCCCAAGTATCTATCGATCTTCGATGAGCAAAAGGACGACTGGTCGCTGCTGCCGGGCGACTACACGATTATGGTCGGTGGATCGTCCGACGCTTTGCCATTGAAAGCGACGGTGAATTTGAAATAAGAAATGTGGACTTTGAGGGAAACCGGGTCTCAGAATCGAGACCTGGGGCACCAGCTTGTGGCGGGTCCGAATTGCGGATCCGCCATTTTCACTTTTTGTTCAGGATTTTTCGAGGAGCTTGGGATTAGTCTTGTCGAGTTTGAGGATGAGTTCCCCGAAGAGGGTGTTGGCCCAGGCGAACCAATCGCGCGTGAATTTTGCAGGATTGTCCTTGTTGAAACTCTCGTGCATGAAGCCGGTTCCGGCGTGCGTGCTCTTCAGCCACGCGAGACATTGGCGCTGCTCGTTATCGTCGCTGGTCGTGAGAGCGCGGATGATGATTCCCATAGGCCAGATCATGTCCTGACCAATATGAGGGCCGCCGATCCCCTCGGCTGCGGTGCCGCGGAAAAAGTAGGGATTGGCTTCGCTGAGCACGAAGCGGCGGGTGGCGAGATAGTTGGCATTGCTCTCTGAGCAGGTTTCGAGATAGGGCATTCCCAGGAGGCTTGGAACATTTGCGTCGTCCATGCAGAGAGCGTTTCCGAAGCCATCGATTTCGTAAGGCCAGATCTCGCCCGCAGTGGGATGGTGCGCCCGGGCGTGTGCATCGAGAGCCGATTTAACTTCAGTTCGAAGGCGGCTGGCCTGCGATGCTGCGGCACTGTCATGGGCGATTTCGGTGAGCATCTCTTCGATGCGGTTGAGGGTCTTCACCGCAAAGAAGTTTCCAGGGATGTTGAGCGGGTAGATGCAGGAGTCGTCGGAGGGACGGAAGCCGGAGTGGATGAGGCCGATGGGGCGCGCGGGGTTGCCGAAACCGTCTTCGCTGAGCGTGTCGTAGGGTGTTTCGGCTTTGCGCTGGAAGTGGTAGGGACCGCGAGAAGTTTTGCGCTGCTGCGCGGTGAAGGTCTCGATGATGGTGTGCATGGCGCGCGCCCACTGCTCGCCGAAGGGTTTGGTGTCCTGCGTGAGGCGCCAGTATTCATGCGCAAGTCGGACTGGATAGCAGAGAGAGTCCACTTCCCATTTACGCTCCCCGACTCCGGGCTTCATCTCTGTGCGATCTGTTTTGCTCCAGGAGAGTGGTTCGCGGCTGGACAGGTCGGGCATGAAGGCGTTGGCGTATGAATCAGCGAGAATGCAGCGGGTCTGGCGGCGAATGACGCCTTCGATGAGGCGGGCAAGGTCCTGGTCGGAGGTGATGAAGGGCAGATACGGCCAGACCTGCGCGGAGGAGTCGCGCAGCCACATCGCTGGGATATCGCCCGTGACCACGATGGTGTCGGGGCCAGAAGGCCCGTTCTTGAAAGTGACGGTGGTATCGAGAGTGTTGGGGAGGCAGTTGGAGAACAGCCATGCGAGTTCGGGATCGCGCATCTTTGCGGAGACGGAGTCGATTGCCGCGTCTACTGCTTTGCTGCGGAAGCGGCGCTGCGAAGCAGCAGGACGCTTCGAGGTGAAGTTGCCCTGTGCCAGGACTGCATTCGGAAGAACTGCTGAGGTGGCGATGAGGCCGGCGGCGCCGCTGACAAAGTTGCGGCGAGAGAAGCGGGAATCAGAGGTCATAGTCTGCTCAGAAGAACGGAATCAGAACCTTGTCCATCATAAGCGCCAAGATTCTTTCGATCGTCAGAGTGTCTTTTGGAGAACCACGAATTCGAGGTCATCCCGGAGTGCTTTGCCGAAGCGGGGGTCATCGTAGTGAAACGGTTGAGTCTTGCCGCTACGCGTGTAGCCTCGACGCTCATACCAGGCGATAAGACTGTCGCGCACGTTGAGCACGCCCATTTGGAGGGAGCTGGCGCCGCGCGCTTTGGCGAAGTCTTCGGCGGCTGCAAGGAGCGCGCGGCCGAGCTGTTGATTCTGCAATGCAGGGCGGACGGTGAACATGCCGAGGTACCACGAGCCGTCATCCGCTGGGACGAGGAGAACGGTGCCGAGAATCGAGTCGTCCGGGTCGCGGTGGATGAGCAGGTGCGCACCGGGCGCCGAAGCTTCTTCGCGGAGAAGCGAGTCATCGGTCCGGGTGCCTTCGAGGATCCCAATCTCCTGGTTCCAGCTTTTGATAGAGGCGCCGCCTGTGCCGCGATAGGCGGCGTTTACGAGCTTGATGATTTCTGGGTAATCGGCTTCAGTCGCGTGCTCGAGCAGCATTGAATTTATTCTGCGTCATGAGGCAGTTGTTGGAGAAGGCGCTTCCACGTCTTTTGATTGCGACGGAAGCCTTTCTTGAGGTCTTCGAGGATGCGGTCGAAATCGGAGTTGGTGCGGAGGTTGTTCCACGAGGGATTTTTGGAGAACCACGGATAGTTCTCGTTGCCGAGGTAGATAGCGCGACGGAGCCAGTGAAGGGCTTCGCTGGAGTCACCTTCAACGGCGAAGTAGGTTGCGAGACGATAGGCCATCTCGCTGTCGGCTTCGGCGGCAGCAAGGGTCTCGTCCCTCAGAAGCGCGGCGGCGCAATCACGCTCGCCGGTTTGCACGTAACACATGGCGAGCGTAGGAACCGCGATCCGGAGGGACTCGTCGTCGCGAATGACGCCTTCGAGAATTCTGATGGCTTCAGGCAAATTGCCGATGCGCATCTGCTGGTATCCAGATGATGTGCGCAGAAGCGGATGGCGCGGCTCGAGGGCGAGGCCTTTCTCGAGTTCGTCGCCGGCGAGTTCGAGCAGATTCTGGTAGTGGTAGACGCGAGCGCGGTGGTTGTAGAGGATTGCAGCGTTCGCCGGATCGAGCTTGAGGGCGCGATTGAATTGGATGAGCGCTTCGTCATACATTCCGTCGCCACGCAGAGCGATGCCGGCGACCATGTGGACGTTCCAATCATTCGCGGCGGTAGAAAGCAGGTTGGCGATGCCGTGACGCGTGGACTCTTTCTCGCCGCGGGAGAGGAGCATGTAGATGCGGTAGAGGTTCGCTTCGATTGCGACAGGATCGAGTCGGAGAGCTTCATCGAAGGCGCGTCGAGCGTGCATTACATGGATCTGACCTCCGAAGCCGTGGCGAACGTATTGGAGTTCGGCGATGCCAAGACCAGCCCAGCCCGCAGGAAATTCGGGGTCCTTCTGCGTGACACCGGTGAAGAAAGCGTGTGCGCGGTCGAGGTCGGACTTGGATCCGGTGCGAACCATGAAGGAACTGAGGAGTGCGCGAGCCTGGAGGTACTCTTCACTTACAGGACCGGGCAGCGAAGCATTACGAGCGGGAGGACGAGGAGCGTCGGACTGTTCGGCGGCTCCGAGACTGTGGAGGGCAGCGAAGACTTCGTTGGAGATTTCGGTCTGGACAGCGATTAGATCAAGGGAGCCTACGCTGATGGATCCGCCGGAACGAACGCTCTGGGATCTGACGTCGAGGAGCTGCCAGTTGAGGTCGAAGCCGGTTTCGGAGCGGAGGAAATTGCCGGCGAGCACATAGGAGACGAGCAGTCGCTGGCCGATTGAGAGCGGGTCCATCTGCGCGATGGGGAGCGACATCAGCGTGCTGGAAGGACGGACGACGAGAGCGGGAATGCGTGCGAGGCGAGCGGCAATTGCGTCGGCCAGAGCGTAACCGTAAAGGGGCGCGACGTCCTTAGCACCGAGATTCGCGAAGGGCAGAACGACAATGGAGTTCTGCGCGACGCGGTCACCGTTGGATTCGCGGAAGCGCTCGGCGAGCATCGAAAGGAAGCCTGTTGCGCTTTTTTCGGCTTCCGCTTCGGTGGTGGGAAGGTTTGCGGCGGCGTCTCCGGGAATAATGCCGGTTTCGATCTGGAGAGCCTTCATAATGGTTTTCAAAGCCTCGCGAACTTCTGCTGCGGAAGCATAGCGGGTTGCAGGATTCTTCTCCAGACAGGTCGCGATGACGCTCTTCAGTTCAGTAGATATGTCAGGGACAATTTCGCTGAGGTCGACAGGATCAGAGAACTGGATGGAGCGAATCGCTGCGAAGTCTTCAGCGTCGGGACGCGAGAAGGGGTGCCTTCCGCTGACAAGTTCATACAGGATCACTCCGAGGGCCCAGATATCGGACTGAACGCTGGATTGTCCGGTGACGAATTGTTCGGGCGCCATGTAGCGAATGGTTCCGCCACGCGCGGTGTAGGTTGCGGCGACAGAGGCGTCTTTGGCCATCGCGGACTTCGAAGGATCGAAGCTGGCGTCTTCGGGGCGAAGGCGGCGAGCGAGGCCGAAGTCGAGAATTTTGACGAGTCCCCCGTCCGTGAGCATGACGTTCTGGGGCTTGAGGTCGCGATGGAAGATTCCGAGCGCGTGCGCGGCGTGTAATCCGTCAGCGATCTGAATGCCGACGGAGAGAAGGAGTTGAGGCGTAGCAGGACCTCGAGCGATGAGTTGGTCGAGGGACTGCCCCGGCACATACTGCATGACGATGTAGCCTTCGTCGCCGGCTTCACCGACTTCATAGATGGCGCAGACGTTGGGGTGCTCGATGGCGGAGGCGAGGCGGGCTTCCCGGAGAACGGTGGTGCGAAGTTGCTGGGCGGAGAGGAGACCGGTGCGCAGGATTTTGAGGACGACGGGGCGCTGGAGAAGGGTGTCGTTGGCCAGGTAGACCACGCCGCTGCCTCCGGCGCCCAGGCGTCGGATGATCTCGTAGTGCTCGATCGTTTTGCGCTTCATTCCTGAAACAAGTTTAGAAGCGCGCGTATAAAGGAGTCGTTACGGTTTCAGGAGGGTACCTCCTGTCCCCCGTACTCCGTAAGCAAACCTATTATTTAGATCGACTTACAAGATGCCGGTCAATTCCCTTCTCCGAAGCCGATTTAACATAGGCCAGACGCAGATAATCACCGGCAAGCTCGAGATGGGTCGCAAGTCTGCAAAGCAGAACAGTTACGATCGAAAGTTGAGACGCGGCCGTTGACGAGTCTACTACCCATAACATCAGACTGTCGGATTGAGGTTAAAATCGGAAATCCTTATTGCAACTCCGGTGGGGTCCGAATTGAAACGAAATGCCATCGCGATCGCTTCGGCGTTATTGATCGGTTTGCCGTTGGGTGGATCGTTACGATGATGCTGACTCCGGTGCTGTGGGATCTTGAGCCGGTGCTGCATATCGAACTGGCGGGACATTCCGGTCCGTCGGACTGGGTCTTCTATGTGGCGTGGACTCTGGTCGTGCCGCTCCTATTCGTGGTTTTTCGCTGGGCGGTTCGGGGGACGGCGAAGTCGGGATAAAGTACGATTGCACGCCAAGAGGCGGCCAGATGCGAGAGGCCGCCCCTTTCGACTTGTTTGCGATGTTCGTCTTCTGCCCCTAGTCAGTGGGCTGAGCCAGCGCATTCTCGATGACAACCGCGAAAAAGGCGTGGCCAAACACGGATGGATGGTAGACGTCCCAGAAGAATGAATGATCCGGGTCGGCGCACAATCCCGTCGCGGTCAGGCAAGGACCGGTGACGTCAGTGAACCCAAAGTGGCTCTGATCTTTCATCACCGCATTCATCAGACTGTTCACATCGACGCGCAGGATGCGAAGCTTTGGTAATTTTTGATCGAACCAAAGCAGCCTATTGAGCCACTGATTAGCCGACGCGCTAGCAGCTGTGGCAAATGCAACGTGGTCTGCGGCCACCGGCAGGAGGCCAACGTTGAACAGGTTGGGAATAATGAAATGCCGTGCGCCGGCGTTGCGAAGCATATGCTCGCTGTCGGCGAGACCGGCGGCAATCTGGTACCCGAGTGCATTGGGATCGCCGGAGGTGGTGCCGACAATGTCGTTGCCGCCACCATCAAGGAAATAGAGGGCGTCAGGATCGGCTTTGCCCCCTGTTGCCTGAAGGTACATCTGCACCTGTTGGGGCACCGTGGGTACGCCATCCTCAGGTGCGGTCACCCATGCACCGGCAAAGGCAAAGTCTGTGCCTCCCGCCAAGGCCGGCGTAAGTTTAAGGCCAAGATAGCCGGCAATGTGATCCACCCAGAGCGGACCATTCGAATAGCGGCCCTGGTAATAGAACGGACCGGGCTTCTCCCCTCCCGTTGCTATGGCGACATTGCCGACATCGCAATAGCTATCTCCAAACACATAGAGATTGGTGAATTTAGGTGTTTGGGCACCGGCGGCAACCCTTGCAACCGCGAGAGCAAACAGGAATGTGACAACGCAAGCCAATCTGCGCATTGATCCTCCTTGTTTTTGGCATCTGTTGAGATCAGTTCGGAGAATCCATTCAGGCGGCTGCAGAGCGGGACCCGTAATCGCACGCCTCGGAGTTGGAGCCAGTGATCTCCACTGATCCCGGATACTAGACGCCCTACAGATGCTTGGCGGCGTCGGTCCTGCAACCTACTCTGCCGATTCACGAACATCGGTGACCGCGAACACAGGGGCAAGTGATCATTGGACAATGTCTTGCTTCCCCACTAGCCGCTCCAACGACGCGCAATTTGAGAACCGCGCGGGTTCTGGTGCATCAGCGCTGAACCGGAATCCCATGCCAAAGTCGGGAGGAGTGCCGAAATACGTCATTCACTCGATTGGCAAATTGAACCCAATTTTCTATATTTCTCGTCGGCAGCCCTGAGGGCTGGGCAGACAGGAAAAGCTTCGGGAGATATTCATGGGCATTAAGGAATCAGAAACCACCATCAGCGGCGGAGCTGTCCTGATGCGATCGGGCGAGGGACAAAGGCTCCGCTGGGGTCCGCAGGGGACCGTCCGCATCCTCGCCGGGGCGAACTCGACCGACCGCTCATTCAGCATCGTAGAGGCAACTGAGCCGCCAGGCGGCGGCGCGCCCCTTCACGTACATCACGGGGAGGCGGAAGCGTTCTATGTTCTCGAGGGAACGGTGAAATTGACCTGCGGCGAGCAAACTGTGATCGGCCATGCCGGCGACTTCGTCTACACGCCTAAAGACGTACCGCATAAGTACACGGTTGAGGGCGACAAGCCAGCACGCCTGCTGTTGCTTTTTTCGCGGCCGGGATTCGAAATGTTCTTTGCCGAGGGAGGCTCTCCGCTCGATAAGGCTCTGGCGGGTCCACCGAATCTTGAGGCCTTTCGGCGTCTGGTTGAGAAGTACGACATGGAACTGCTTGAGGCGCCCGGGCATTGAAGAAACGGGTACGTTCTTAACGCGCGGCAATGGTTACGGAGCCTTCAGGCCGTTGGGGTGAACAAACGGCCCGTACTCCTGCTTCGTCTCCGAGCGCAAGGCTGCTTCGATGACGCGGTCGGTGGCACGGACCAGAGAGGCCAGCTCCGCGCGGGAATGAACGTTCAGTTTTTGATAGATATTCACGAGGTGAGTGGAGACCGTCCGCGTACTGATGCATAGGCGCGCGCCGATCTCGCGGTTCGGAAAACCATGGACGATGTAACTGACGATTTCACGCTCACGCTCACAGAGCTTCTCCTCGAGGATTGTTTTTACCTGTGCGTTCCCAATCAGGTCGTCGATTCGGGCCCAGTAAGACTCGTTCTCGCGCCGCACGAGCGCGCGGAACTCGTCAGGTCGATACGCATCAAGGAGGTTGATATCGTGGAACTTCCGCGCATGCTCCACGGCCATCGACACGAGCGTGTCTTCGTTATCGGCGGTGAAGACTTCCCCGCAGGGTGGGCAAGTGAGTCTCATCGTGGTTCTCTACTCTGTTCAGCGCGCGTGAATTTACGGTTGAGCGGTCCGCAACCTCCGGTCTCTGCTTCGTGACGAGCCCGAAATCGACCGCTCCATTATAAGGAAGAGGAGACATTTCCGGCAGGCTCGGATGGACTAGCCAGCGAGCTTTCACGAGCCGACGGATGCCGTTTCTCATGTGATCGATGAGCCCGACAGAGCATCGAGCACAGACGACCGGCATTGAGGCAGACCGTCACTCCGTGACATGAATGGTTTGTTTATATGGTGCTGGCTGGAGGACGGCGCCGGGGGAATCGGCCAGAGAGGTTGACGTCATTTGTACGGAGAGCTTTAACGGGGTCGGCGAATGTTGCGCGGAACGCATGGCGAAGATCGCGCAATACGCTTTTCAGGCCCGTTGATTCCCACCGGAGTCGGATTGTCTGCGCCTTGGCCACTCCTTTGAATTCAGGCATTCATTCGCCGCAATCCAGCATCTAAGCTACTAGCTGAACCAGTGTAGACGTGATGAGCGTTTGACCGGAAGGATCGGACACAACATCCGGGGAAAAAGGGTGCGAACTCCCGGTTCCCGCTCCTACCAGAGTCTCACGCCGGTGCGGATCGCAATCGAGAGCCGGTTTACAGATGGGCAGATTGCTTGTTCCCTGAGCGCACTTCAAGATGACGCGAACAAAAATCATTTTCAGCACGGCCAGGTTACTGAGAGGAAACCTACTTTTCGTTTGCTTTTATCCTCTGCCGATTGTGGCGCAGGTCAATCAGGGAGAGTTGCAGCTACATATCACTGACCCGGCCGGCGCGGGTCTTGGCGCGACGGTTCGCATCGCGAGCCAGGCGAGCCAGTATTCCAGAAATCTGTCGACGGACAAGCTGGGGACGCTGGATGTTCAGCATTTGCCCTTTGGGCTTTATCGAATCGAGGTAGACCGCGGAGGGTTCGCACCGCTGACGCGCACGATTGAGATTCGCTCGGCGATCCCGGTAAAGGAGAAGATCACGCTTTCGATCAGCACACAGCAGCAGTCGATCATTGTGAGTGATACGCTGCTCGATCGCGATCAGCCGGGCTCAGTGAATCAGATCGGCACGGGCCAAATTCAGGATCGAGTGGCAACCGTGCCGGGGCGCTCCATCCAGGATCTGGTCATCACTCAGCCGGGGTGGCTCTATGAAGGCAATGCGGTGCTGCATCCGCGGGGGTCTGAGAATCAGACGCAATTTGTGATCGATGGGATTCCGATTACGGATGACCGGTCGCCGAGCTTTGGGCCAGAGCTGGAGGCGAACGATATTCAGTCGATGAGTGTGTACACGGCGGGAATCCCCGCGGAATACGGACGCAAGCTGGGCGGCGTGGTGGAAGTGAATACGCAGCAGGACAGCCAGCCCGGATGGCATGGACAGACGTCGTTGCATGGCGGGAGCTTCGATTCGGTTGGCGGATTTGTGAAGGTGCAATACGGGCAGGGAAAGAATACTTTCTCCATCAGCGCTGACGGGAGCAGGACCGATCATTATCTGAATCCCGTGGTTCCGCAGAACTATTCCAACAGCGGTACGCTGGGCGATTTTGAAGCGAGCTACAGACGCGCTTTCTCGCAGAACGACAAGCTGAGCCTCAGCGTGCGCCACGAACTCTCGCGATACGACATTCCGAATGAGCTGATCCAAGAGGCGGCGGGGCAGCGCCAGAACGCGGACAACGTTGAGACGATGGGGATGGCGTCGTATCAGCATGTCTTCTCTGCGAACGCGATGGCGCAGTTGTCGGGGATGGTTCGCGGAGACTCAAATGACTTCAACTCGAATCCCGAGTCGATTCCTGTCTATGTTGGGCAGCACAATTCTTTTCGCGACGGGTATTTCAAAGGTGTGTTTACGCATAGCCGCGGACGCCAGGAATGGAAAGCCGGCGTGGAGAGCGACAATGCTTTTCTGCACGAGAAGACCTGCTACCTGATTACGTCCCATCTGGGGGGCGCCAACGCCGACTCGGGCGTGGGCGCCCTGCCCATTGGCGGCAGCACGGGCTCGAGGTTGCATCCGATGCAGACGGGAACGGGCCCAGGACTGTGCGCGGGCGCGCCGGTAACGAACGACAATGCGGCATTCTCCTATGCTGATTCCCGTCCGGACCTTGAGCAGGCTGGATTCATAGAGGATCTGATCCGGTTGAAGGACTGGACGATTTCGGGAGGATTGCGGCTGGATCATTATCAACTGATCTTGAATGACTGGTCGCTTCAACCGCGGTTTTCGATTTCACGCTATTTTTCGCCGGCTAACACTGTTCTGCATTTCTCGTATGACCGCGTCTTTCAGACGCCGTCGTCGGAAAACATCCTGCTCTCCAGTTCGGCGCGGGTGGAGTCGATTGATTCGACGAATTTCTTACGGCTCCCGGTAAAGCCTTCGGTGGGTGACTACTACGAAGCGGGAACGAGCAGCGTGCTTGCGCAGCATTTGAAGTTCGACGTGAACTGGTTTCGTCGCGTGGTGCATGACTTCGCTGACGACGACCAGATCGAGAACACTTCGATCAGCTTCCCGGTCGCGTTCCGGAAAGCAATTATCTATGGTCTCGAAGGGAAGATCGAAGCGCCGGAGTGGAAGAAGTGGTCAGGGTTTGGCAGCTACTCCTATCAACTGGGAAACGTGTGGAATCCGGTCACTGGAGGACTGTTCCTCGGCGCCAACGCAGAAGAAGCGGCTGCGAATCTTACGGGGCACTTCCCTGTCACTCAAGATCAGCGAAATACGGCGCGGGTGCGGTTACGGTACCAGGTGCACACGCGGTTCTGGCTGGCTACGGGTGTGCGATATGACAGCGGACTGCCTTTTGAGTTTGGGGGCGACCGGGATCAGGCGCTTGCGCAGTATGGGCCGGAGGTTGTGGATCGGGTTAACTTCGATCGCGGACGCATCGATCCAGTTTTGCAGTGGAGCGCGTCGATGGGAGCCGACCTGTATCACTCGGACAAAGCCAAGGTTCGGCTGCAGGCAGATGGGCAGAACCTCACGGATGTCCTGGACGTGATCGATTTCGGCGGATTGTTTTCAGGGAATGCCATCGGACCATCACGAAGTTTCTACCTTCGGCTGACGACGACGTTCTGACTGGATGCATTGAGGCAATCCTCAATTGAGATCAGCAGGATTGATCACTTGGCGGTTGTATCGCTGATGTTGTTCCCGGTATGGTTGCGAAGATGAGAAATTTTGCTTCGGCTGTATTCATTGTTGCGCTTTTCGTATCGGGGACCTTCTCGCGTGCTGATGGTTATTTGCAAGCGCCACAGAGTTCCGAGTGGCCCACTTACGGCAATGATGCCGGTGGGATGCGTTATTCTGCGGAGTCGCAGATCAACCGAAGCAATGTCATTGGCCTGAAGGTTGCGTGGACGTATCGCACGGGCGCGAATGACACGCCGACGGGGTTAAAGCGAAAAGCGGCGTTCGAGGCTACGCCGATTCTGGTGGACGGGAAGCTTTTTCTGAGTACTCCGTATGACCATGTGATTGCTCTCGATCCGGGCAGTGGCACGAAGCTGTGGGAGTACGACCCCGACGTGGACCTCCATCGGAATTATTCCGAGGTGACATCGCGCGGTGTTTCTGCCTGGCACGATACGGGCAGAAAGTCTGGTGAGCCGTGCAGCCTGCGAGTTTTCATTGGGACTATAGACGCGCGGCTCATCGCGCTGGATGGCGAGACGGGGAAGCCCTGCGAGGACTTCGGCACGCAAGGCACAGTTGATCTGAATAAGGATGCGGCCACACAGACCGAGTGGACCGGCGGATACCAGGTGACCTCGCCGCCGGCGATTTTCAAGGATCTGGTGATCGTGGGTTCGTCGGTTGCCGACAATTGGCGCGTCGATACCGGACGCGGCGTGGTCCGCGCCTTTGACGCGCATACGGGGAAGTTGCGTTGGACCTGGGATCCGATTCCGTGGGCAGAGCACACGACACCGAGGACGGGCGCGGGCAATGCGTGGTCTGTGCTGTCGATAGATGCAAAGCACGATCTGGTGTTTGTGCCGACGGGCAGTGCTGCGCCGGACTATTTTGGCGGGATTCGTAAAGGGGACGATAAATGGGCCGATTCAGTGGTCGCACTGCGGGCGTCAACCGGAAAGTTTGTTTGGGGATTCCAAGTGGTCCATCACGACTTGTGGGACTACGATGTCGCGGCACAACCTACGTTGATCAAATGGAAGGATGGAACGCCGGCAGTCGTAGTCAACACGAAGATGGGGCATGTGTTTGTGTTGAACCGGCTCACGGGTAAGCCCCTGATTCCTGTTGAAGAACGAAAGGTGCCGCAATCGGACATTCAAGGCGAGGAGAGTTCGCCGACGCAGCCGTTTTCAACGATCTCCCTGGTGCCGGAGAAGTTCGACGCGTCTGATGCGTGGGGGCCAAAGCCGGAGGACGTGAAGTGGTGCCAGGATAAGATCGCGGCTTCGCGGAACGAGGGGATCTTTACGCCGCCTAGTTTGAAGGGCACGGTTCAGGCGCCGGGGAATGTTGGCGGCGTGAACTGGGGCAGCGCGGCTTACGATCCGCAACATCACTTGATGATTGCGAATACGAACCGGCTGATCGCATGGATGAAGTTGATTCCGCGGGCAGAGTACGCGTCTGAGGTTCACAAGGAGCAGGACAATCGTATTTACGGAGAGTTCGGCGATCAGGAGCCATCCGCGTATGGAATGTATCGGACATTTCTTTTCTCGCCGAGCGGGACTCCCTGCAATCGGCCTCCTTGGGGAACGACGGAGGCAGTAGATCTGTTTACGGGGAAAGTGGCTTGGGACGTACCGCTTGGAACACTGGTCCCAGGAAAGCAAACCGGATCGATCAACCTGGGCGGTCCGATGGTGACTGCGGGAGGATTGGTGTTTACGTCAGCGACAATCGATCCACACCTGCATGCGTTTGATTCGGCGACGGGCAAAGAATTGTGGAGCTACGACTTGCCTGCGGCGGCGAATTCTACACCGATGACCTATACGTGGAAAGGTAAGCAGTACGTGGTGATCTGCGCCGGAGGTCACGGCAAATTGAATTCGAAGCAAGGTGATTATGTGATGGCGTTCGCGCTTCCGTAACCTGCCGCTTTCTAGAAGAGGCGCTGTGATCTGCCACCTGACGAAGATTTCGCAACGTCCGTGACTCAACCTTCAAAACATCTTTTTAGCCGTTCGCCTATGATCAGCAGAATGGCCCGCCAGGTCACAATTCTTTCCGCGTCTTGCGCAGCATCTTTGTCGGAATCAGCCTCGCTGCGACAGCAATGATTTTGAGTTTGTTTTCGCTTTGGATCTATGCGCTTCTTTTGGCAACGGCAACATCCCGGTTTGGGCGCAGTCGCTGGAGGAATTTATCCGGTCATGTGGATACTGCCTCTTGCATTCGTCGCAGGGTTCGTATCGTATTGGCGGCACTCGAAAACCAGCGGGAGATCACACTGAAGGCTCCATCTTCGGCTCATTTCATTTTGCGCCACAATTGGTAAGGTCACCCTAGCAAACATCGATGCGAATACTAGCCTTGTTTTTAGTTCTTTTTACGAGTTGCGCATGCGGCGCTCAGCCCGTGCCTGATATTGCAGGCAACTGGCAAGGGCGACAAAGCAAGCTCAAGATTGCGCGCACCGGAAGTGGCGACCTGAGAGCGATCCTTCATCTCGAAGCGACTCCTCCCGACTATCGCACCCCCCTGATTGCACCCGCTTCATCGATCACATTCGACGGGTCGATTCTGCAAATCTCGATCGATGATCTGCAAGTGGGCTACTCGTTGAACTACTCGGGCAAGCTGAGTGTCGACGGCAACACCATTAGCGGAACGTTATCTTACTTGACTGGCGAATCCCTGCCCTTGGTTCTTTTCCGCGCCTTTCCCACCAAACCAATTACAGTTCAGGAGCTGGAGGTTTTGCTGACCCAATTGAGCGGACGTTCCGACTCCATCGTCGCAAGCAGGTTGCACTCCTTTCAATTGACTCAACAACTGGATGCAGCAACCCTGGCGCATCTTCTCAACTCATTGCCAGGACCCAAATCCACGGACGCCTTAGATATCCTGGCTGCCGAATCGACTTTCCTCGATCCCCCCCAAGTCAAATTCCAGTTCTCGCCGAACCCAGCGCTGCAACACAGCAGGCAATCGTCGCACGCGCCGTGGATTACGTGACAACGGCACTGCATCGGCAGCCGAACTTCTACGCGACCCGGATCACAACCACCTACCGACGCAACTTTTGGAAAGAGCCGACTCCCAAGAAGGTGAAGAGGCTTTTGTCCACAGTGGTCTATCGGAATGGCAATGAGCAACAAGATGCAAAGGAAATGGCGAAGATTCAGGGGCTGACCACATCCGGAGAGTTCGGCCCCATCCTTGGCACCGCGATGCTGGACGCGGCAAAAGGCAACCTCACCTGGCGCCGTTGGCAAGAAGGTCCTGTAACTCCATTCGCGGTTTTTCGTTACGTAGTCACTGCGAACCATTCGCACTACGAAGTCGATGGAAAAGCCACGGGCTATGTCGGCGAAATCACAATCGATCCCTCAAACGGCGCAATTCAACGTTTGGTTTTCCTCGCCGACATGCCGAAGGACGGCAGGCTCGTTACCGCTGACATTGCGGTCGAGTACGGTCCGATTGAATTGGGCGGCAGAACCTATACCTGCCCCTTGCACGGGATAGCCGTGTCCCATGGATTCACTTTGATGTGGCTGAACGAAATCTCATTCAATCGATACCACCTATTTGGCACGCGAATGAGGATCCTGCCAGCACCTCTGATCGATCACCAGTAGAGGGAGATGTCGCAACTGTGAAGTTGTCAACTTCCTAGTCACAGCGTCTCAGTTGCCGGTTATCCGCAATCGATCAAGGTCGCAGCTCGATTATTCTCGGGTCCGCCAGATAAATCGAATCGCAAATCTGGAACACTTCCGCCGCAATTGTCTGGCCGACAACTTCAGTGCGGTTTAACGCACGGGAGACCAATGGACTCGATCCGATCCTGCGCACTGACGCATCCTGAACCATGAATGCGGGTCCAGTATCTAGTACTCTGAAAGCCACCGTCACTGCCTGCCGATCACTCGGGCCAGCGTTTTCTCCCCATTTGCCAATGACCAGATCGAACGCTGCGTCCCTTTGAGCATGTAATGGAGTCCATTCAACGTAATAGGCTGCGGTCGCAATCTCTGATCGATACACGTAGCCCCAAACACGTCTAGTTTTCTGCCCGCAATCGGGACAAGGCCCCAACTCCGCCTCATTTTCAACGGCATACTCGAGAGCCATTTCGGGGCAATGAGGAACGCTAATGCGCTGCATTTTCAAATGCTAACAGTGAGCATCTTGCGATGGTTTCCGGATGGTCACTTATCCAAAACTTAGTCAATAAACGGCCAGCTTCCGAGAAGCGGCTGGATTCTAAGAAATTTGAGATGCGCTGCAAAGCGCCATTGTGAGTTCCTTCACTTCACTCCGCACTGTTGGAATAATGGTCTGAGTCCGAGCGGCTGTAGGCACGAATCATGACGCGTACCGGGAGGACGTGATGAATGACATAGCTGCCATATCGCCTGTCGTGCTGGTTGGCTTGGAGATTGCCATCAGAGTCTCGAGCGCGCGATCGGAGAATGCGTGGGCCCGAAGGTGATGGAACCTGCCAGTCGAATTGCCATCGGCGCCAGACACCGTGTTGAACCGGATCGAGGAACTGCGCCTGTTGCCAGGTTAGCCCGTCATCATCTGAGAACTCTACGGAGTCGACCTCCGAGGCGCTCCACGCTGCGCCGAGAACGCGATAGCGTGATCCTGCAGCGATGGTTTCATCGATTTGCGGCCGGGCGATTTGGGATTTCAGGGACATCTCGCCGAGGGGAACGCGTTCGGGATTGCCGGGCGCATCCTCTTGCCAAAAGGCGTAGTCGGTGGTCTGGAAGTAGCCCTGAAAGGGACGCACGGTGACGTGAATGGCTGTGAGCCACTTTACGGAGGCCATTCCATAATGGCCCGGAACGAGCGCGCGGAGTGGATAGCCGTGCGCGGGCGAGAGGTCTTCTCCGTTCATGGCGTAGGCGATGAGAACGTCGCGCGCTTTGGCAATGGGAACGCTGCGGGCGTATCTGATTTCATTGGGAGGAACGGGTCTTTCTTTCGGAACTCCCTGGTCTGCGCCTTCGAATATGATTTCACATGCTTCATCATGAAGCTGAGCACGGTTGAGCAGCGCGGACAGCGGTACACCGGTCCACTCGGCAGTGCCCACCGCACCGCACTGCCACTGGACGCCTTCCGCAGAGGGCACAAGGAAGACTCTGCCGTTTCCTGCACACTCCAAAGTTGCGATGCGGCTTTCGGAATTCATCGAGCGCAGTTCGTCGAATCCGATCCTGTATGGATTTCGAACCGCTCCATCGATGTTGACCTGGTGCATCTGAGCGTCGAGCTGTGGCACCGGAAAGTGATTGCGAACATAGAAGAGATGATTCGCTGTCAGCAAACCGTCAAGTAGCTCGAAGGGAGATTCGAGATTGGCCGGTTCGTTTTCGCGGACAATGAGGCCGGCGGGAGTTGCAAATGCGGGCTCGTTCGTAATCATTCGGTCTAGGATACGGTTGCAGGGCGCGATGTGGGTTCGGTTTTCTGAATCCGGCGGCCAGTTCCCTGCTGTTCAGTGGCCGCGACGCGGTTCGGTTTCGTCTACGGGCGGCGGTTCTTCTTCGAGCTTGTGCTGGCGGCGTTCGCCGAGGATGAACATGGTGAGTCCGAAGATGAGCAGGACGATTCCCCACCAGAGATTGGCGTTGATGCCGAGGCTTCTGGCGTAGATGGCATCGCCGTTCGTTTTGAGTCCCCAGATGACGAGGATGGCGCCGGTGATGGAGAACATCAGGCCCATTGGCGTGCGGAGGTCGAGATTCATGGCGTAGTCCTTTCTCTCAGGGTCTCAGGCGAAGAATATGTTGAGGGCGACGGCGCCAAGTAGGACGGCAACGGCCAGGGCTTCAGGGCGTTTCCACCACACTAGATGCGATGTCTGGGGCTTGGGGGTAAGCGAGCGGACGAGGCCGACGAGTTCCGATTCCGGTTTCGGTTTGGTCATGAAGCTCACGATGACGGTGACGATGAAGTTGGATGAGAAGGCGAAGATTGCGCCCCAGAAGTTTTGCGCCATGTCGCTGGGATAGTGGTGGACTACCGTGAGCCAGCCGCCGTGGATCCCAGGATGCGCCTCGATGGGAAGCGTGAGGCCGTGGTGGAGCATCGCGGCGGCGGTTCCGGTGATAAGTCCCGTGAATGCGGCGTGACCTGTAGTGCGCTTCCAAAACATGCCGAGCAGGAACGTGGCGAAAAGCGGCGCGTTCACGAAGCTGAAGACAAGCTGAAGCGTGTCCATGATGTTGTTGAAGCTGATGGCGGCATAGGCCGTGCAGATCGATAAGAGGATTCCGCCCACCGTTGCCCATCGACCGACAGCGAGATAGTGGCGATCGGATGCGCCTTTGTGGATGTAGGACTGGTAGAGGTCGTACGTGAAGACGGTGTTGAAAGCGGTGACATTGCCGGCCATACCGCTCATGAAGCTGGCGAGGAGCGCGGTGAGTCCGAGGCCGAGGATGCCGGTCGGAAAGTAATGCAGGAGCAGGTTGGGTGTGGCCATATCGTAGTCGAGCAGCGGTTTTCCGCTGGCGTCGAGCATGGCTTTGCCGGTGACGGGGTTGATTTTGGCGGGAACGATTCCGCGGCCCTCGGCGGCGATCTGCGGAACGACGTTTGTCTCGTGAATAATTGCGCCGTTCTGGGTAGTGACTGTCGTAGTGGTGCGCGGCGTTGGGAGCGAAATTGCTATGAGCCCCGGGAGGATGACCAGGAACGGGAAAACCATTTTCGGGATGGCGGCGATAAGGGGAACGCGGCGGGCCGAGTCCATGTTCTTCGAGGCCATGGCGGTCTGAATGACGAGGAAGTCAGTACACCAGTAGCCGGAGCCGAGCACGAAGCCGAGACCCATGCCGATGCCGATGATCTCGATGCCCATGGGGTTGGTGCTGGAGTGGAGAACGCCTTTCCACTCGTGCATCATGCGCGGATCGACTGCGCTGACGGCAGCGCTGAGGCCGTGCCAACCGCCAAGGTTTTTGAGTCCGAGAAGGACGAGCGGTAGAAAGCCCGCAATGATGAGGAAGAACTGAAGAACTTCGTTGTAGATGGCGCTGGTGAGTCCGCCGAGGAAGATGTAAAGCAGAACGATGATAGCGGAAAGGATGATGGAGAAAGTAAAGATGCCTTCGGGTCTCCAGCCGAGAGCGTGGAAGAGTCCGTCGAAGACATGCAGTGCCTGAATCAGACGGGCCATCGCGTACATGGAGATTCCGGAGCTGAAGACGGTCATCACCGCGAAGGAGCAGGCGTTCAGGGCGCGTGTCTTTTCGTCGAAGCGGAGGCGGAGGAATTCGGGGACGGAGCGTGCTTTAGAGCCGTAGTAGAAAGGCATCATGAAGATGCCGACGAAAACCATGGCGGGAATAGCGCCAATGCCGTAGAAGTGGCAGGTCTCGAGTCCGTACTTGGCGCCGGAGGCGCCCATGCCGATGACTTCCTGCGCGCCGAGGTTGGCACTGATGAAGGCGAGTCCGCAGATCCAGGCGGGCAGAGCGCGGCCGGCTTGAAAGAAGTCTTTGCTGGTTTTCATGTAGCGCTTGAGGGCAAAGCCGATGCCCAGCACAAACACGAAGTACAGCAGCATGATGAGCCAATCAACGAAGGTGAGTTGCAAAGACGACTCCTAACTCCGGGGGCACACGAGATGCTGTGGCGTATTCCGAGGAAGTCCGGAAGGGTTCGCCTGCACGCGAGGTGGCTCCGATGGTACCGGAGATCAATGTACGCAGGGGGAGCGGGAGGAGTCCAGCGGAAATTGCAAACGTTTTCATTTCGACGAGTTCAGGATGGTTTGGTGTTGATCGGTTAACGGATCGCCCGGGCGAGAACGGGTCCGGCGATCGCCATGAGCAGCACGTATGCAGCCGAGAGGGAGCCGAGGCGCGGTTCGATGACGGCACCGAGTCCAGCGATGACGATGGAGAATTCGCCGCGAGGAACGAGGGCGAGCCCAGCCCTCAGGCGTGACCGGCGATCTGCGACTTGCGCTCGCGTTGCCCAGTAGCCGGTGAGGATCTTGGATGTGATGGTGATCAAAGCAAGCGCCGCCGCCGCCAGGAGCACAGGTGGAAGAGTGCGCGGATCGATTTCGAGACCGAAGAAGAAAAAGAAGGTAGCAGCGAAGAGATCGCGCAGCGGAGTGAGGAGGCGATGGGACTGCTCACTGATGGGTCCGGAGACAGCGATACCGACGAGAAAGGCTCCGATGGCAGCGGAGACGCGGAGGTGCTGGGCCACACCCGCGACGAGGAGAACGGTGCCGAAGATGCTGAGAAGCACCACTTCATCGGATTGATGAGCGACGAGCGAACTGAACGTTCGGCCATACCGTGTCGCGATGAAGAGGACCACGAGCACGGTGGCGCAGGCAATGCCGACTGAGATGAGTATCTTCTGCGGACCCCCGCCGGCTAGGAGGACCGCGACGAGCGGCAGGTAGACGGCCATCATGAGGTCTTCGAGGACGAGGATGGAAAGAACGGCCGGTGTCTCAGGGGCGTCCATGCGCTTGAGTTCGGTGAGCAGGCGGGCGACGATGCCGGAGGATGTGACAAGTGTGATTCCGCCGAGAAGAACCGAGGCAAGCGCGGACCAGCCAAGCAGGAGTCCGGCAATGAAGCCGGGCGGGAAGTTGAGCACGAGGTCGATGGCGGCTCCGGAGATTCCCTTGCGGAGACCTCGCGTGAGGTTTTCACCGGAATACTCGAGTCCTAGCATGAAGAGGAGGAGGAGTACGCCGAGTTCGGCACCGAGCTGGATGAAGCCTTTGGTGAGGTTGAGAGGCAGCAAGCCGCCATTCCCGACGGCCAGTCCTGCGAGAAGGTAGAGGGAAATTGCGGAGAGTGCGAGTCGGCGGGCGAGACGGGCGAGAAACGCGAGGCCGATTGCGACGCAGCCTAACTCGATGAACAGATACGCGTAGTCATTTGGGGGGCCTGTCACTCAGATCTTTCCTCAAGGTGGTGCCTGCGTCTAGGTCAAGTCTAGATGCATGAGCGCGCGATGGGTGCGGAAGCCGGGCGCCATTTACACTGGAAGAGCATGATACCTACGCTGGCCTGGACCCCTGAAGGCGTCCGTTTTATTGATCAGACAAAGCTTCCCCTCGAGGAGAGCTATGTGCTCGCCACCGATTACGAACAGGTGGCGGATGTGATTGTGACCATGGTTGTGCGCGGAGCGCCGGCCATTGGCGTGAGTGCCGCTTACGGCGTGGCGCTTGGGGCGATCCGGAGTTCGGCGAAAACGGCACAGAAATTTCAGCCGGAGTTCGACAAGGTTTGTGCGCGCCTAGCGGGAACGCGGCCGACGGCGGTGAACCTGTTCTGGGCAATCGACCGGATGAAGCGGGTGTTCGGTGACCTGCCGGCGAGTGGCGCGACGATGAAACAGGTGCAGGAGAAGCTGCTGGCGGAAGCGCACGCGATGTACGACGAAGACATTGCGGCGTGCAAGGCGATGGGTGCACATGGCGGAGCGCTGCTGCCGGGCGACGGCGGCGTTCTGACGCATTGCAATGCGGGAGCGCTGGCGACATGCGGATATGGAACGGCGCTGGGCGTGATTCGTTCCGCGGTGGAAATGGGCAAGAAGATCAACGTATACGCCGATGAGACCCGGCCCTTTCTGCAGGGTGCGCGGTTGACCGCATGGGAACTGATGGAAGACGGCATTCCGACGACCGTGATCTGCGACAACATGGCGGCGAGCCTGATGCGCGCGGGGAAGATCAAAGCTGTGGTTGTGGGAGCGGACCGGATTGCGGCGAATGGCGACTTTGCCAACAAGATCGGCACGTATAACGTGGCGATTCTAGCTAAAGAGCACGGAATTCCTTTCTATTGCGCGGCTCCCTGGTCCACGATCGATATGGAGACTCCGACCGGAGATGCGATTCCGATTGAGGAGCGCTCGGCGAAGGAAGTGACGCATCACGGAGGGAAGCAGTTGACGCCGCACAATGTGGGGATCTGCAATCCAGCGTTCGATGTGACTCCAGCCAAGTACACCACGGCGATCATTACGGAGCGTGGTGTGTTGCGGGCTCCTTACGCGGAGTCGCTGCGGGAGATGGAGCCGGTAGCGGGGTAAGGTCGCGTTGTCTACAGTTGTAGAAGTCGTGTATTCCCCGCTGACTATATTTCGGCTGCGCCAGAAATCGCTTGTGCGCGGGATTGTGTTGTCACTGACGGCATTCATCACGAGCCTGCTGCTGGCGGGATTTCCGCACATCCAGAATCTGCATGGGTCCTCGTGGCAGATTCTTGCGCTGCTTGCGGGCGCGTGGGGAATGGCGGAGACAGGCCGATGCATGCGCGACAAGTGGAGCCTGTATTCTGCCGGAGTGCTGATCCTGCTGTACTCGGATCTTGTGATCCTCATGCTGATTGTGTTTCTGGTGGCGTACCGGTGAGATGAAAATCTAGCGATCCGCTAGAAATTCACTATTCCAAATTCCTTTGGTTTGTGTAGCATGGGCCAAAGTGCCGCCCGGGCTGATTGCTTGCGATGTTAGGTTCACAAGCAATGGCGGAAGTGCAAAACAAACCAGGAGGGGCAGATGCTCAAAGGCTTTCGTGATTTCGTACTTCGCGGGAACGTGGTTGACCTGGCTATTGCGGTCATTATTGGTGCGGCTTTCACCAGTGTCGTCAATTCGCTCGTTGCTGACGTTCTGAATCCGCTCATTGCTGCGGTCGGGGGCAAGCCGGATTTCAGCGCCGTGGTTGTGCATGTTGGAAGCGGCGTCATCAAAATCGGAAATTTCTTCAACGCGATTATTTCGTTCCTGATTGTGGCTTTTGTTGTGTACGTCTTTATCGTGATGCCGACGGCGAAGATCATGGCGCGGTTCAAGCCGCCAGTGGTTGAGCCACCCGCGACGAAGAAGTGCCCGCAGTGCAAGAGCGATATCGCAATCGACGCAACGCGGTGCGCACACTGCACGCAGCCAGTGGCTTAAAGTCAGTGAGTGATAAGTGGTCAGCAAAAACCGAGGATTCGAGCCCCGGTGCTTTCTACCTGCTTTTCACCATCTCTTCCTTGTCACCTACTAGTCACTGTTCCTTTCAATCGAAGTTGCGGAGCGGTTCGGAGAAGGCATAGAAGGCGATAAACGATAACAACGAGACTCCCGCCATAGCGGCCAGCGCGTGACCGGTTGGAATGTGGCGGGAGAGTTCGCCGGCGAGCAAAGAGCCAATGGGCGGAAGGCCTAGAAAGCTGGTGGCGTAAATGCTCATGGTGCGGCCGCGCATCTCGTCGGATGAGAGATGTTGGATAGAGACGTTGAAGCACGAGATCATCAGGATTCCGCAGAAGCCTTCACAGAAGGCAAGTCCCGCGGATAACGCAAAGATGTGCGAATAGCTGAAGAAGATGATCGCCGTGAAGAAGGCGACGCCGAAGCCCGTAAGGATGCGCCCGCGATGGCGGATGTTTCCAGAGATCGCTACAGTCAGCGCTCCGAGAACCGAGCCAAATCCCGAGCATGCCATCAGCCAGCCGAGGCCGGCTTCACTCAGTCCTAGCTGCACCTTCGCGAAGTAGGGAATGAAGGTGATAAACGGGAAGCCGAAGAAGCTGGCGAAGGCCGTCATCCAGATCAGGACGTACATTTCGCGGTTGCTGCGGAGGTAGGCGAAGCCTCCGTGAAGACTTTGCCAGAGGCTCTGGTGGCGATTGAGGTTTTCTTCTGGGTACTCGATGCGGAGGAGAGCCCAGATGACGGCGAGGAAGCTGAAGCCATTGAGGAGAAAATTACCGGCCATACCGAAGATGGCCATCGCGTAGCCCCCGAGCGTGGGACCGAGAATGCGCGAGGTGTTGAACTGCGCGGAGTTGAGAGCGATGGCGTTGGTGAGGTCTTCGCGCTTGACGAGCTTGGGCACGAGGGCCTGATAGCTGGGAGCGTTCATCGCCATGGCTACGCCGGTTCCAAAGGCGATGGCAGCGATTCCCCAGACAGCGATGTGGTGAAAAAAGGTGAATCCGGCAAGGATGAACGCGAGCACCATCATGACGGACTGGGTGACGAGAAGCAGGCGGCGTTTGTTGACGCGGTCGGCGATGACTCCGCCGAAGAGGGTGACGAAGAGGAATGGGATCTGTCCCGCGAAGCCAATGACCCCGAGCCAGAAGGCGGAGTTGGTGAGGGTGAGGACGAGCCAGCCGCGGGCAATGTTCTCCATCCAGCTGCCGACGTTGGAGGTGAAGTTGCAGCCCCAGAAAAGGCGGAAGTTCCGGTTGCGCAGGGCGCGGATGACCTGGGGTAGCTCCGCCGTTTCGGGTTCTGGAAGAACCTGTGCGAGAGTCGACGGCTCATCGGACGCAGCGGCGAGGTTCTCTTCGTTGAGTTTGGGCCGCACAGGCAGGGGGGACGCTCCGAGTAGCTAGTGTAGCTGGTCGCGAAGTGCCTGGTTGTGAGTTGCTACACGTAGCCATAGCTTGCAGATATTGCCCGCTAATTCTCTGGATTGAGTTGGTGCTTTGGCCTGAGGACCGGGTCTTCCCGATCCGGGCCTTATCCCCCTTCAGTTTGCGTGATGAGGTAGCGCTCGTAGCCGATCTCGCGAATCTGATGGACCTGTGCTTCCAGCCAGTCCACGTGTCCCTCTTCGTCTTTCAACAGCTTCATGAAGAGATCACGAGATCCGTTGTCGCCATTTTCAACACAGACTCGAATGGATTCGTTGTACGAGGCGACCGCTCCATGCTCGAGGTTCAGATCAGACTCGATCATGTCTTTCACGGATTTACCGATGGTCAAGGACATGGGTTCCATGCTCGGCGTTCCGTCGAGAAACAGGATGCGCTCCATCAAAAGTTCGGCGTGCTTCATTTCGTCGATTGACTGTTTCTTGATGTATTTCGAGTACTTCTTGTATCCCCAGTTTTCCGCCATTTCAGCGTGAAGAAAGTATTGGTTGATGGCCGTCAGTTCGTCGCGAAGAGCACTATTCAGCTGTTCAAGAACCTTTGCGTTTCCCTTCATGGGGCCGTCCTTGCGAAAAGAAGTCTTTGCGGTTCACCTAGGGTACCACCGGTGATCGGAAAAGGTTCCATGCGGGTTGTGCAGAGGCATTCCTGCATCCGCCTTGCAAAGATCGACCCAACACAATGTGCAGATTCGGCGATTACACTGTTGGTTTGTGCTCTCCTTCAACTTCCGACAAAAGGATGACTGGATGATTCTGCGCTTTGGACTCGCAGTTCTGGCGGTTTGTTCTGTTCTGATTCCGAATACCCTCACGGCTCAAAGTTCCTCGCCAACGGCGGGTAGGGATTCAGTGTTTGGGTATCGGGACTTCACGAATGAAGCGACGATCGAGCAAAAATTTCTGGCGGTTCCGAGCGCGAAGCTGGCAGGCGAGGAGTTGAAGACGCTGACGGCAGAGCCGCACATGGCTGCCACTCCTGAAGACAAGAAGACCGCGGATTATGTAGCGCAGAAGTTCAGAGCAGCGGGGCTGGAGACGGAGATTGTTCCCTATCGCGTGCTGATGAACCAGCCGAAGGTTGTGAAGGTTGAGGCGTTCGACGCGGGCGGCAAGCAGCTAATGAGCGGACCGACGCGGGAGCATGTGCAGGGCGATCCTTACGATGACAATCCCAAGGTGGTGATGCCGTTTAACGGGTCATCGGGGTCGGGCGATGTGACGGGCGAAGTGGTGTACGCGAATTACGGGCGGCTGGAAGACTTCGACGAACTCGAAAAGCAGCATATCGATCTGCACGGGAAGATTGTGATTGTCCGGTATGGAGCGAATTTCCGCGGGGTGAAGGTGTATATCGCGGAGAAGCGTGGGGCGGTGGGGGTGCTGATCTACAGCGATCCGCAAGACGATGGGTTTTTTAAGGGCGATCCCTATCCGATTGGGCCGTGGCGGCCGGAGAGCGGCGTGCAGCGTGGAAGTGTGCAGTACCTGTTCAAGTATCCCGGTGATCCGGAGACACCGAATGTGGCGTCTACAGAGAATCTGCCGGATTCCGCGCGCGTGAATCCCGAGGGGAACCAGCCACACATCATTTCGATTCCTTTGAGCTATGAAGATGCGGCCCCCATATTGAAGGCGATGAAGGGGGCGAGCGTGCCGCAGGGATGGCAGGGCGCGCTTCCCTTCCGCTATCACCTGGGGCCGGGCGGGGTGAAGGTACACCTCGTCTCGCAGCAGGATTATGAGCGGCGAACCATCTGGGATGTGGTGGGCAAGATCAAGGGAACGGAGTCGCCTGAAAGCTGGGTGGTCATCGGCAACCATCGGGATGCATGGGCGTATGGGGCGGTGGATCCGAGCAGCGGAACGGCGGCGATGCTGGAAGCGGTGCACGGGGTCGGAACGCTGATCCGCGAGGGGTGGAAGCCGAAGAGGACAATCCTCTTCTGCAGCTGGGATGCGGAGGAGGAGGGGTTGATTGGGTCGACAGAGTGGGTGGAGCAGCACGCGGACCAGCTAAAGAATGCAGTGGCCTACTTCAATACGGATGTGGCGGTGAGCGGTCCGGACTTTGGAGCGTCGGCGGTGCCGTCGCTGAAGAATTTCATGCGCGAGGTGGCGAAGGCGGTGCCCAGCCCCATGGGCGATACGGTTTACCAGGAGTGGCGAGCGAACCGGCACGGGTCGAATGAGCACCGTGCGAGCAACGCTCCGCCACAGCCGGGCGATGAGGTGCATGTGAGCGACCTTGGGTCAGGCTCGGACTTCACGCCTTTCTTGCAGCACGTGGGGGTGCCGTCTACGGATGTGGGATCAGGCGGACCATATGGGGTTTACCACTCGGTGTTCGACAACTATGCGTGGTTTACGCTGAATGCCGATCCGCACTTTGTGTACCTGCAGCAGATGGCTCGTCTGCTGGGGGTAGAGGCACTGCGCATGGCGGATACGGACGTGCTGCCCTACGACTATGAGGCGTATGCGCGCGAGGTGAAGACTTATATCGAGTCGGCGAAGCGGAAGGCCACGGATGCAAACATGCCGGGGCTGGACTTTGGGCCGGCGCTGGCTGCTGCGGGGAAGTTCGCTGATGCGGCGGAGCATGCGCACAAACTGCAGTTGAACCCTCCGGCAGACCTGACAGTGTTCAATGCAACGCTTCGGGCAACGGAAACGGCGCTGGTGTCGCAGGCAGGGTTGCCGAACCGTCCATGGTACAAACACACGATTTACGCGCCTGGGGAATACACCGGGTATTCGGCGGTTGTCATTCCGGGCGTGAACGAGGCGATTGAGGCTAAGGATGCGAGACGTACTTCACAGCAGCTTGGAGTGCTGACGCAGTGCCTGGACCGAGCAGCGCAAACGCTTGAATCTGCTCACTAAGTGAGCGTGTGGGGCGTCTCACATTTGGGGCGAACATCGAGCACCAAAATGTGATTCAGATCACAGATGTTGGGCCCGAGGCAGTCAGGACCATTGATTTGTCGAATGGGCGCTCGTATCGTAAGGCTAAGGATATGAAGAAGTCTTCCAATTCGGTGCGGATCGGATTCGCGGTCGCGGTCATCCTGGGGACCATCGGATGGCTGGCGTTTACCTCGTACGGCGCCAACAAGAGCTATTACGTGACGGTGCCGGAGCTCGTGAAGATGGGTGATAAGGCATACACGAGCAATTTGCGGGTAGAAGGGTTTGTGGAACCCGGATCGATTCAATCGGAAGGGCCGCACGTCACGTTCGTTCTGAACGAATTTGAAAGCCACAACGCGAATGCGCCAAAGGGGCGGAAGCTGACGGTGGTTTACAAGGGATCGGAGCCGCCACCGGACACCTTCAAGGATGATGCGCAGGCGCTGGCGATGGGGACGATCGGGCGCGATGGAGTGTTCCACGCAACTGCATTGCAGGCGAAGTGCGCGAGCAAGTATGCGCCGGCCCAGCCGGGTGGCGGGAAGCCCGGGATGACGCCGCAGAAGCAGGCGGCGCCCGCGAGTAATTCGCGTGCGAATGCGACGCCTGAGCAGGCTGGCAAGGAGACGGCTGGGCTCGCCAGCAAGTAATTAATGACCGCGCAAGCTACGGAGGCCGACCGTTCTACCGTTTGCGCCCGGATCGAAAATGTTTCCAAACTATTCGGGTCATTTGCTGCGCTGCGGCAGGTATCTGTCGATCTACTTCGGGGCAAGTGCTACGTCCTGATCGGCGAGAACGGTGCGGGAAAATCCACATTATTGAGAGTTCTGGCCGGGCTGCTACGGCCGACGGGCGGCAAGGTCACGGTCTTTGGCGAAGGGGAGCCGCACGATGTGCGGGATCGCATCGGGTATATGAGCCATGCGCCGATGCTGTACGACGAGTTCACAGGGCAGGAGAACCTCAGATATTTTGCGAACCTCTATCCGGGGCGAGAGTGCCTGGATCCAGCAGAGGCGCTGCGGCAGGTGGGGCTTGACCCGAATTTGAGCAGGCCGCTGGGGCAGTATTCCCAGGGGATGCGTCAAAGGACTTCTCTGGCTCGCGTGCTGATGCCGGTGCCGGAGTTGCTGCTGCTGGATGAGCCGTTCTCGAATATGGATATTGAGTCGACGCGCCAGATGGTGGAGCTGCTGGCGGGCTTTCGTCACACGAGCCGAACGATTGTGATAACAACGCACCAGCGCGCGCACGCCGCGCCGATTGCGGACTGGGTGCTGCGGCTGAAGGGCGGTCGCGTCGCGGAATGCGTGCCGGGGAGCCCGTCGCTATGAAGACGAATGGCGCGCGCTTCCTTGAATCCCTGAATATCCCGTTCGAGCTTCGCGAATACGAAGTGGATCCCGAAGATCTCTCTGCCATCTCGGTTGCGAAGAAAGTCGGCATGCCGCCGGAACAGGTATTCAAGACCCTCTTAACAACGGGCGGTTCAGGGACATTCGTCTTTGCTGTGATTCCGGGAGATGCGGAGCTTGATTTCAAGAAGCTGGCGCGGGCGGCGGGGTTGCGCAAGGCGGAGATGGTTTCCCTGAAAGAAGTGCAGCCGCTGACGGGGTACATTCGCGGAGGCGTGACGGTTTTCGGCGCGAAGAAAGCATACCCGGTGTATGTGGATGAGACGGTGATTCTGTTCGACCAGATCAGCGTGTCGGCGGGGACGCGGGGGACGCAGCTGGTTCTGAAGCCGAAGGATTATCTGAAGGCGGCCGAGGCGCTGGAAGTTCCGGTGGCGACGGCGGACCTGACGAAAGATACGGGCCGACTGGGTGCGGAGGGAGAGCACGCATGACCTCCGTTTTCTGGACGCACCTGATCAAAGATCTTCGGATTGAGTGGCGGTCGCTGGATGCGATCGTGTCGATGCTCTTCTTCTCCGGACTCGTGGTGGTGCTGTTTTCGATTGCGTTTGATCCGCGCGGCGCTTTCTCGCAGCAGATTGCGGGCGGGGTGCTGTGCGTGGCCACGATGTTTGCTTCGGTGTCGGCGCTGAACCAGGCGTGGGCGCGGGAGATTCGGCACCAGGTGATGGATGCGCAGCGGATGACGCCCAGTTCCGGAGCGCAGCTCTACTTTGCGAAGGTACTGGTCAATTTCATCTTCGTCACGGTGGTGCAGGTTGCGCTGGCGCCGTTCTTCTTCGTGATGTACAACCTGCAGGTTGCAGGCGATGCGCGGATATTGGCTCTGATCTTGCCGCTGGGGACATGGGCGCTGGTGTGCAATGGCGTGTTCTTTGCGGCGCTGTCAATCAGGAGCAGGAATCGGGAGTTGCTGCTCTCGCTGATTCTGTTTCCGATATTCATTCCGGCACTACTGGGGATGGTGCAGGCAATGAACGGCGTGCTGACGGGCGATCATGATCCGTGGTTATGGATCAAGATGCTGACGGGGTACGACATTATTTTCACGACGGTTAGTCTGTTGCTGTTTGATGTGGTGTTTCATGCGGAATAGGGCATCCACCGTCTGGTCGAGACCGCCGATTTGGCGAGAGCGTAAACTTAGCGTATTCGCACAGGAATTCGTATGAAAAAAGTTGCATTAACACTGTTCCCGCTCATCACTATTTTGCTGATGATCTGGGGGTACTATCAGGCGATTTATGTGGCGCCGAACGATGCGATGCAGGGGGAGGTCTCCCGCATTTTCTACTACCACGTGCCACACGCGATGTTGTGTTTCGCATTCTTCGCGGTCAGCTTGGTTGGCTCTATTGGATACCTGTCGTACCGCAGGGCTCGTCCTGCACTGGCACAGGCGTCCGATGCTTTGGCTCTGGCTGGGGCGGAAGTGGGCGTGGTTTACTGCACGATCGTGCTTCTGACCGGTCCGCTGTGGGGACGCAGGGCGTGGGGCATCTGGTGGACGTGGGATGCACGACTGACGACGACACTGGTACTGTGGCTGATCTACGTGAGCTATCTGTTGTTGCGACGGTTTGCGGCGGGGCCGCAGATGCAGACGTTGGCGGCGGTGCTCGGTATCTTTGGCGCGCTTGATGTGCCTATCGTCTACATGTCGAACCGCTGGTGGCGCACGCAACATCCTGCCCCGGTCTTTGGTGGTGGTCCGGATTCAGGATTGAAAGACCCGGCGATGCTCGCCGCGTTTGGCTGGAATCTGCTGGCGTGGTTCTGTTGGGGATTGCTGGTGCTGTTCCTGCGTTACCACGTGGAGAGGCGACATCAGCAGTACGCTGCTCTTGAGGCCGAAGAAGCACTTACCAGCGCGGACTGACAGGACTGCTCACAGATTAGGAGGGGTTTATGGACGAACGCGGAATTCTCGATCATCAGTTCGTTGTGGCCGCGTACACCATTACGTGGGTGATTCAGCTTGCGTATCTTGCGTGGCTGGGATGGAAGTGGCGGAGTGAAAAGCGGAACGCTGAACGGAGATCGCGAGAGACGAGATAGACGTCAATCGTTGCTATCCCCGGTCTCCAAAATGCGAGGGACCGGAAACACCCGCAACGGCACCAGGCATCCGAGTAAACTTTGAGTGAGGATCCAGCGATGTTAGTCGTGATGAAGGCGCAGGCCACGGATGAGCAGATCAAGGCCGTCTGCGACCATATTGAATTTCTGGGATATCGACCGCACCCAATGCCGGGCGCGCAGCGTACAGCTATCGGCATAACCGGAAACCAGGGCGAAGCGAACCGCGGCAATCTGGAAGAGATGCCGGGCGTGGCCGAGGTTATCAAGGTTTCGAAGCCCTACAAGCTGGCCAGCCGCGACGTTAAAGAAGAGAACACCGTCATCCGGTTTGCGGGAACCGATGCGACGATCGGCGGAGAGAATCTGGCGATCGTGGCCGGGCCGTGCTCGATTGAGAGCCGGGAGCAGGCGTTTGCGATCGCAGAGCACGTGGCGGCGGCGGGTGCGCAGTTCTTCAGGGGCGGAGCGTACAAGCCGCGGACTTCGCCGTATGCGTTTCAGGGTCTGGGGCTCGATGCGCTGAAGATCATGGCGGAGATTCGCGACCGCCTGGGGCTGCGGATCATCACGGAAGCGATCGACAACGAGACGCTGGAGTTGGTGGCGGAGTGGGCCGATGTGGTGCAGATCGGCGCGCGCAACATGCAGAACTTCTCGCTGCTGAAACATGCGGGGCGCCTGCGGATGCCGGTGCTGCTGAAGCGCGGGATGAGCGCGACGCTGGATGAGTTCCTGATGGCGGCCGAGTACATCATGAGCGAGGGCAACTACGAAGTGATCCTGTGCGAGCGCGGCGTAAGGACGTTTGCGGATCACACGCGAAACACCCTGGACCTGAGCATTGTGCCGGCGGTGCAGAAGCTGAGCCATCTGCCGATTCTGGTTGATCCCAGCCACGGGACGGGCAAGCGCGATAAGGTGCTGCCGATGGCACGCGCCGCGGCGGCGGTCGGTGCTGACGGAATTCTCGTTGAGGTGCATCATCAGCCGGAAAAGGCCTTGTCGGACGGGCCGCAATCGATCTATCCAGAGCAGTTTGCGCAGATGGTGAACGAGATCGAGCAGATCGCGCCAATTGTGAATCGCAGGCTGCAGCGCGGGATCCGGGTGGAGACGGCGGCGAAATAGATGTCACGAAGAACTGAGCGGATCGACGTATCCGATCCCAGGTCTCAGAATCGAGACCTGGGGAACCCGTTTCTAATGAGATGCGGAGTTGTTGGAGCGTGTATCGGCGTTCTTGCGCTGGCTGGGTGTCGGGCGCATGACTTTCCGCAATACGATGCGAACTATCGCGAATATGCCTATGTGACCAATGCGGGCAGCGGGACTGTGTCGGTATACGATGTGGTGCATGTGCGTGTGGACCGCGAGATCCAGGTTGGACAGAATCCAACAGCGGTGGCGGCCAATCCCGCTCGCAATGAAGTCTACGTGGTGAATACAGGCACGCCGAATGGACAGGGTTCCGTCTCGATCGTCAATGCAGAGAACAATTCGGTTGCGGGAACGGTGCCGGTACACAAGATGCCGGTGGCAATTGCGCTCGATCCGGACGGAAACACTGCCTATGTCTTGAATTCAGGGTCGAACACGATTTCGGTGCTGGATCTGAAGGCACAGCGGGAGGTAGCGCAGATCGGCGTGGGCGAGAGTCCCGCGGCCGCGCGCGTGGCTCCGGATGGTAAGACGCTTGTGGTGGCAAACCGGGGCGGAAACTCGGTGACGGTGGTTGATGCGGGCGCCAGGAAGGTGCGGGCGGTGTTCGAGGGATGCCCGGGCGCGGCGGATGTTGTGATTCTGCCAGATTCCTCGAAGGCCTTTGCAGCGTGTAGTGCCGGGCACCAGGTGATGGCGGTGCAACTGGCGCATGAGGCGCGCCCGGATGGACGGGCAGCGACAACGGACAGGCTGGAATCGCTTCTCGACGTTGGCCGCGCTCCGATACATCTTGCGTTGAAGCCGGATGGCGGCGAGATGTTCGTTTCGAACTCGCTATCGAATTCGATCTCTGAAGTTGTGACCAGCACGGATGATGTGGGCGGTGCTTACTTGATTGGTGCGAGCCCGGTGCGCGGACTGGTATCGACGGACAATTCCCTGCTCTATGTTGGGAACCTGCACTCGCAGGAAGTGATGGTCTATTCGGTCGAGGATGGCAAGCGGTTGGGAGCGATTCACGTCGGAGATGGGCCGTCTGCACTGGCGTTTTCCAGCGCCGGGCACCTGCTGTTCGTGGTGGATGCGCGATCGGGTGACGTGGCGGTGGTGCGGACCGCGAACCGGCAAATGTTTACGATGCTGCCGGCGGGACGCGGACCAAATGCAATCGCGGTGAAGTCGTTCAGGGTTTCCTAGAGGCCGGGTCCGAACAAACGGAATGGGGCACCCGGCACCTCCGCGGAAACAGCGGGGGGTTGGGAACTCAGATAATTCCCGGATGGACGGCGCAGGTAAGCATGGAGTTATGGGGCTTCTTGAGTTGCATTGGACTCTCAAGGGGCAATAGTGAGTTGAGTGGGGCGAGCCAACACGGGCTCTTTCTCACCGATGTCGAAGCCGATTGAGGCCTGATACGTACCGGGCTTCAATGCGAGCTTTGCGATGTCAAGTTCGCCGGAGGCGATGAACCCCCGCACTGCTCCTCGCGTGATGGAAAGTGGGATGGTTGGCATGTCGCCTATCTTCACGAACGCTCTCCAGTGTTTGAGGATGAGGCGGTCGAGTTTGCGATCGGCGGCATAGAGGCGGACGAGGATGTTGGGCTTGCTTTGCGTTGAGAGGCTGCCAAAAGCGTCAGGCGCCAGGAGACAACCATTGAGCAGCAAGGGGTCGAGGAGATTCTTGCGGCCTTCGCGCTCTTCATCTGGCACACAACGATCGGCGAGCAGGGTGTGGCTGAGCCGGATCGAACCAAATCCGACAGCGGGATCAGCGGAAAACGGGACCTCTCGCGTGGCAAGCCGTCCGGTTTGCGGATCGAAGGCGGAGATGCGCAGCTCATAGCTTCCGGGATACAGCGGAAGTTCGCGCTGCCAATGGACGCTCGGGCTGTTGCCGCCCGAGTGGTCCCACTCGCGTTCTGCGACCCACGAGCCTACGGGATGGCCTATGTTTTGGTTGATGAGCTGGACATAGAGTTGGAGCATGGAACGGAGGCCGGGAGATTGGTCGCTCGATGGCCATGCGATGTCGGCGGCCATCACTGTTGTGGACACTCCGTTGGTGTCCGGAAAGATCCACACACGTGCGGCGGCATCAAGGCTGTTGGAGCTTGCGCCTGTTTTCAGCGCCGCATCGATTGCGGAGGGAACCTGCTGTCGACTTTCAGAGGTGGGCGCGACATAGAAACTTCGATATCGGGCACGGACACGGGAAGAGCGTACCTGAACCGAGATGGGGTGCCAACTCCCATCCGCCTCACGAATCTGCGGGCGGAAGCTGATGCGGTAGAAGCCGGCAGCATCTTCTGCAATGTGTTCAAGAGCTTCCTGCATGTTCGAGCGGAACGGCCGCCTGTCTGGTATGCGGACCATGCGAAATCAGCGAAGGCCGCACCTAGCCCGACAAGGCTGGAATTGATCTGGAGGGCTGCGAGTTCCCCCGGCGCTAAGGGGAACGTCATCGGTCCCATGACATCAGGAAGCTCTGAGGACGCAGCATCACCGAACGGCGTAGCTACGCCGGGGCCAGATGCCTGGAACGTGTACATGGGGGACTGCGCACTGCGTGCTGCGTCGATGAACCAAGAGGGACTGGCGCGAAGGAGCCGGGGATGTCGCGCAATCTTATCGGCCACATCGAAAGCGAAGTCTGAGGCGAAGACAACTGCGCGACGTCCGGGCTTGAGTCCTAGTTCTGCAATGGCGCGGGTGGCAAGGGGCGCCCACGTGCCATCGTCGAACTGGGGCGGGCTAGGGTGGTGGTCAAGAACGCGGAGACGCGATTGAAGCGCACCGATGTCTTTGCTGAAGGAGGTCAATTCCCCTGCATCGTCGAAGAGAGCGAAGGACCAGTCGGCGGGGTGGGGCTGATTAAGGAACTTCTGGATGCCGGTGATCGAGGCGTTCCTGCCGGTGGCGGACATTGGGGCGAGAATAATGAGAACCCAGGTGGTTGGGCGTGCGGTTTGGGGTGTTGGCTGCGGGGCTTGAGCCGGGTATGGCTGCCATGTGGGCTGTCGATCGCGGATCTGTGGCTGGGGAGGACCCGGCGCTGACGTCAACTGCTGGAAATTTTCGACGGAAACGATGGGATCAGTAGTCCCGTTTTCGTTGATGACGAAGTTGCGAGGTTCGAGACCTGTGACGGGGTGGCCGTTGCTGTCGCGGACCTGCACCTGTACGATTGCGTACCAGTTCGTCTCCGTGTACTTGAGCGGAGGAGGGGTTTGCGAATGGAGGGGGTCGAGGAAGAGTGCGAGTGTAAGAGCCGCCAGCGTGCTGAAGCGGAGATCCATGGCAGAGGGCCGTGAACGGAATCGCCCGCAGGATACACCCGTTCCTGGAATGAGGATGTGATCTACCCTTTGGCCGGATTCTCCGGTTTGGGCACGGCGCTGAACTGCGCACCGGCGAACAGGATCAGGCCGGAGATATACGCCCAGAAGAGAAGCCCAACAGACACGAAGAACGGGCCGTAGAGAGCCTTCAAGTCCATATGCGGAAGGATGGCGACGTACGCTTCTTTTGCCGCCAGCCAGACGACGCCCGTGACAATCGACGTGCGGATCACCTGCCGCGCCGGAATGCGCCGATTGGGCAATAGCCAGTAGATCGAAAAGAAGAAAAGGATTGAAGCCAGCCCAGTAGTGATCGCAAGCCACACATAGCTGATGCCTTCGAACACGATGTTCTCGGTGTGATGAAAGAAAACGAAGCCCAGAAGCTGCCGCTGCCAGGTGCTCAGGAAAACGCTGACCATGGCCAGGACCACCATGAGGATGGCAAGCCCGAAGGCAACGGTTTGATTCAGGATGTAGTTGCGGCTTTTGGTCACGCCCCAAGCCTGGTTGAGCGCGACTTCAAGAGGCAGAAAAATGCCGGTACAGGAAATGAGAATCATGAGCACCGAAAGCGCCTGTACCCCGTGGCGGGAGGAAAGCGCCGCTGCGTTTTCAAGCCGGTAGGTAAGAAAGCCCTGCGAGGCGGTTGTGGGAAGAAACTGCTCGACCAGTTTTGTGACGACGTTCGACATCTCCTGCGAGTGGAAGACCGACAGGGCGATGGTATAGAGCAGAACGATAAGCGGAATGAAAGAAATGATGGCATTTGCGGCCACGCTGAATGCATAGGTGTGGACTTCTGCGTCGAGCAGGTAGTCGAGGATGGGGGTGCAGTTTTTGCGCCAGCTATACCACTTGGAAGTCTGCGCGGGCTGAGTCTGGTCGAACCCGCACCTTGCGGGGAGCGGTTCGGCAACACACGTACCGGAATTTGAGACGTTCTCCACTGAGCTCTCTCTCAAGAAAGGGTACGCAACAGAAGCCCTCACCGCTTGTGCGCCCTCTCACTGAGGCGTTAAGTGCGTCGACGAACGGTGGGACGGTCGAGACGCTTGCCGGCTGGCGACGTTCCCTGTTTGGGGGATGGAATCTGCTGCTATTTTTTCATAGGTTGAGAGGGTCAGGTGGTTACCGAAGGCTGGTCAGGAAATTTTTACTTGCTTTTAAGGTACATACCTGCCATAACTTGGGCACGGTGTGCGGGAGACACGCCGTTTCTCTGAAATTTCAGGAAGGCCATAGCTTTGGATGTTTGGTGTTTGGAAAGCACAACCCCAACTCAACGATGAATCGAGCTGCCACTGCGCTTGCAATTGAGCGCCGGCGGCTCGCGACGTTTATGAGCCAGGTTCACCTTACGCTGTCGGATCCTGCGGCATGAATAGATGGGAACGCGGACGTGAGGTTTCCCCAATGTGTGCTGACCGCAACAAGAAGGAGAAAGGTGAATGAAGGAGCAGGGCGTAGTTAAGTGGTTCAACGGGGCCAAGGGATACGGATTCATTCAACGCTCGAGCGGTGAAGACGTATTCGTACACTTCTCGGCTATCCAGGAGAGCGGCTACAAGACGCTGAACGAAGGCGATTCAGTCGAATTTGAGTGCCAGCAGGGACCCAAAGGACTGAGTGCAGCCAACGTCAGCCGCGTGGTCGGGTAGGCCCGCTTTTCGGGCCGGGCACGTGGGCCGCGTTGTTTTGCTGATTTGCCTTTGGTAGCAGTACTTCCCGGGGTCAATTCAAAATCTAAAGGTTGCTTGCGGTAGATGGGTGCAGCCGTGTGCGGCAGAAGTGTGTTCAGGTGAGGCCTGACGATCGGGCGCATCTGGCAGTCGCTTCGGCGGTACAGTTTTGCCTGATCTGCTGACACACGCCCTGCGCGGCATGCGAGCAGTTGTGTTCGTCACGAAATGGCTTCTCGGGATTGAAATTTGTGATCCAATGGCCCGTGAAGGTGCGCTGCGCTATGTTGAACTCGATTACACCATTTTTCATTGTTGACGATCTCGAAGCGACGATTGCCTTTTATGAGACGCAGCTCGGCTTCGAGGTTCGATACAAGGGCGGTGGAGATGGTGAGGTCCGCGATTACTGGGCGTTTGTGGGGCGTGATCGGGTGATGATCATGTTGAAGGCGATTGCGCCGGATGTGCACCCTCAGCCGAATAGTGCGGGCCACGCGTGGGCGCGCTGGGATGCTTATGTGAATGTGGACGATCCTGATGCTCTGTATGCGGAGTTTGCGGGCAGGAAGGTGCGATTTCACCAGCGACTCGAGGATACCTCGGATGGGCTGAGAGCGTTTGAGGTGATCGACAACAACGGGTATGTGATCTGCTTTGGACGCCCGACAGGCGAATCGGCCTGAACATCTGTGCATTGGGCGAAGATTCGTCAAAGTGCCGAGTCGCCGACTAGAACGAAGCCGCTGACGCGGCGGACGCTACCGCGTGTGCTGACGAGGAGAGTCGTGGCTGGGCTGGCGGATAAGGTGAGGGTCACAGGAGGAACTTGTGACCCGACTACGCCAGATGA